>OFDC01000009.1_pt1 | contig 313684 bp, 250 predicted proteins | sample 1520941 | NCBI WGS metagenome assembly OFDC01 (sample SAMEA94258168, study PRJEB24077) | hot springs metagenome | biome: Aquatic biome; feature: Water | place: India | collected 2012-12-06 | depth 5 m
CCGCCGCTGCCGAGCGGGCCGCGGCTGCTGCCGAGCGTGCTGCCGCCGCTGCTGCCGCAGCCGAGAAGGGCGCGCCGAAGCCCTGAGGCAAAGGCGGGCGCCGATCGCGCGGAGGCGGCTCCGCTGCGGAGTGGTGACTTCTACCAGACGAGTTCCGGCATGGCGGCCATAGGACGTGGACCGCCGTCCGGAAACAATCGCGCCACGGCCGGCTCATCCAGTGGACCATGGCCCAGCGACACCGCGCTGGCGATAAACACGCTGTCCAGTCCGTTGCGCGCCGCGCCGGCGATGTCGGTCAGAAGGCCGTCACCGATGGCGAGTATGCTCGATTTCCTGAGCTTCTCGCCCAAGAGATCTTCCGCAAGTGCATGAGCTGAGTCGTAAATCGGCGGGAAGGGCTTACCGGCGTAATGGACCGGCCCCTCAAGTTCGGCGTACACAGCCGCCACCGCACCCGCGCATGGGATGAGCCGCCCGCCACGTTCGACCGACAGGTCGGGGTTGGCACAGATCATCGGTATCTGGCGCGCCGCCAGAGGGGCCAGCCGCGCGCGGTAGTCATTGGCAATCTCGCGCTCGTCGTCGAGCAGCCCGGTGCATACGATGGCCTCGACATCGCCGGCGCCATCTAGCCTCACACCGAGCCCATCGAAGAGGGGGAGGTCGCGCTCGGGGCCGATGTGAAGGACCGACCGGCCCGCGAAATTCTCAATCAGGCCGCGGGAGATGTCGCCGGACGAAAGGATAGCATCGTAGGTATCTTTTGGGACACCGATGCGGTCGAGCTGGGCGGCGACCGCCCCATTCGGCCGCGGTGCGTTCGATACCAGGATGACCTTGCCGCCCGCGTTACGGAATGCGCGGCAGGCTGCGACAGCGCCATCGAACGGGCGGACGCCGTTGTGCATTACGCCCCATATGTCGACGAACCAGGCACGGCGGCTACGGGCAGAGTGGGGAAGCGAAACGACGATCGGGATACTCTGCACGCACTTTCCTCTTCGTTGGCGCCGCCGCTCTCAAACCGAGGCGTGGCCGGCCTGAACACCTGCCGATATGGCGCTCGCCGCCGTCGGCGCGACGGCTCTGGGCCCGCCGAATACCTGTCCCTGACCGAACAGGACGCCGAAGCCGAAGATGCGCGCCAGTTGCTGATCGTCGACGATGCCGCCAACGACGAGTGCCAGACCGCAGGAGGCCAGATGGCGGCAAATGTCGGAGGGAGGGACGATCCCACCTTCCGCGGGTAGACCGTGCAGGAAGGTATCCGCATCGAGCCGCGCAATCACGAAGCCGCGATCGGTTAGCACCTCGAAGTCCATGTCGAGTGAGCTGATGCCGGTCAAGGCAAAACCGAATCCGGCGGCCCGAAGCCGCGCCAGAGTCTGCCAATCGGCTGTGGCGAAGTGTGCCACGTCCCGCTGGGGCAGGGCGAGCACGAGGTGACCTGGAAAGGAACCCACGGTGCTGTTGCGCTCGGCAAAGTTCGTCTTGAAGCCAGCGTCGGTCAGCGTCTCGCCATGGACATCGGTGACTACCGAGCCTGACTTTCCGCGCTCGGCAAGCCGCTCGGCGAGACTGACGGCCTGGACGATCCGTGTCTGGTCAAGCAACGGGAGCAGACCGGTTCCGCCGAGGCTCTGCTCGGCATGGACCAAGTCTACCGTTCGGCCGTTGGCGGTCCGAAGTCCGATCGAAACCTGATAGTGCTGCGGGCGCTGCTCGCGGATGTCCAGGATCGGCTCGAGGAAGACGTCGATGCGCTGGGCGTTGAGGGCGCCCAGTATTTCGGCCCGCTCGTTGTCGCCCTCCGTCCTTTGGGTGTCGCGGGCAGAAGTGGCGAGCGGTGGCATGGGCAGCGGCCGTGCCTCGTTCTCAGCGCGCCGGACCGAGGCGATGGCTGCTGCGATCTCCATGACGGGGGTCGGCCCCGGAGGTGTCGCCCTGGGCAGCGGCGGAGGCGCGGATGGTCCCGCGGCGGCCGTCGCTTCGAGCTGGCGGACGTTGTCGGCCAGTTGCTTCACCAGACGCTCGACGCGCTGGACTTCGTTCTCGTCGATCGTCGAGCGGAGCGGAAGCTCGAAGTCCGGACGGCGCGGGGCGCTATGTGCAGCTGGGGCCTCGGGAATCGCGTCGAAGTAGCGAGGGGCCCGCGGCGCCATGGGCTCGGGGACGATTGCGCCCGGAGGGGTTGGCACCGGTGTTGGCCGCCGCTCGTCAATTTCGTCCTGGTCGGGGAACTGCAGGGCGAGCTGGGTTTGCCAGTCCATATCCGCGGCGGCTTCGGGAGGCTCGGGCCGGATGCCCAGCCGTGGCTCGGATGGGAGGCGGTCGAATGGCGACCGGGCAGGCTGACGATCTTCCAGCTGGTGCTCGTCGGCGCGGCCAGCCACGCCCGTCGCGACGTGCGTGGCGCCTGCGACGTTCGACCTGCGCCGGCGAGGCTTATCGGCTCGCGCAGCCGGCCTGGAGCCCGCTGCAACCGCGACGTGGACCAACATGGCAAGTGCCACGAAGCCCGAGGTCGTGACGCCGGCGAGTTCGTCGGAGAAGCCGAGCGCTCGCGACAGAAAGACCATCAATCCAGCGGCGGTGGCGAGCATGGAGAGTAGAACGGCAAGGTGGCCTTCCAGCCGGGATGCCGGGGCGAGAACTGGATCGGCGAGATTCGCCGTGATCATCGGTGCGGGTGTATCGGTTGTCATGGCTTTGGCGATCTATCCTGATGGCTCGATACGAGAATCGATTGCAAACAGGACACGATCTCAGGTGAAGCGGCGCAATGTGAAGATCGGGACTTTGAACAGGATTCGCCACGCACCGATGGGCTTTAGAGCGCGGCGAGACAGCTAGTGATGCGATCGCGCATCATAACGAGCTCGTCCTCGGTCACCGTCAGCGATGGTGCGACGATGATCGTATCGCCGGCGATCCGCACGTAGAGGTTGGCATCGTGGAACGTGCGCTCGATCATGGCATAGCCCTTGGCGCCGGGGCGGCCCGGCTCGGGGAAGAGATCGACGCCGCACATGAGGCCGATGGGGCGGATGTCGGCAACATGTGGCGACTGCTTCAGCTGCATCATGATCTCGGCAAAGCGCGCTTCAAGGCTGCGGGCACGGGGAAAAAGGCCATCTCGCGCGTAGATGTCGAGCGCCGCAAGCCCGGCGGCCACGCTCAACGGGTGGCCGGAGTAGGTGTGGCCGTGGAACAGTTCCACATGGTAGTCGGGGCCGGCTGACGGCGCGGTCATCAGCGTGTCGTGGATCTCCTTGCGGACGATGACGCCGGACAGCGGGGCGGCGCCGTTGGATACCCCTTTGGCAAAGCAGATCAGGTCGGGGACGATCCCGAAGCGCTCGGCGGCGAAGGCGGAGCCGAGCCTGCCAAATCCCGTGATCACCTCGTCGAATATCAGAAGGATTCCAGCTTCCTGCGTGAGCTGGCGCAACCGTTGGAGGTAGCCTTTGGGCGGCGGCAGACATCCCGTCGAGCCCGCGACCGGTTCGACGATGACGGCTGAGATGTTGGATGCGTCGTGAAGGCCGATCAGCCGCGACAGGTCGTCAGCCAGGTGCCCGCCCCAGTCCGGCTCGCCGATGCTGAAGGCCTGGTGCTCGCGGCTGTATGTCGAGGACAGGTGGTCCACGCCTCCCACCATGGCGCCGAACGCCTTCCGGTTGGCGACCATGCCGCCGACGGAAATGCCGCCGAAGCCGACCCCGTGATAGCCGCGTTCACGGCCGATAAGGCGGGTTCGTGAGCCATCTCCGCGAGCCCTGTGGTAGGCGAGCGAAATCTTCAACGCGGCTTCGACCGCCTCGGAGCCGGATGTTGCGAACAGGACGTGGTTGAGGTCTCCAGGCGCGAGGGCGGCCAAGCGGCTCGCGAGTTTGAAGGCCGGCGGAAATCCGAACTGGAAGGCCGGCGCATAGTCGAGCGTCCTGGCCTGTTCGGCGATCGCATCCGCGATTTCTCGCCGTCCGTGGCCAGCATTGACGCAATAGAGACCCGAGGTCGCGTCCAACACCTCGCGGCCATCGTCGGTGACGAGCGTCAACCCATGGGCTGCCGTAAAAAAGCGCGGCCGGGCCTTGAATGCGCGGTTGGCCGTGAAGGGCATCCAGTAGTTCGATAGTTCTTCGTTCATCGCCGCCGACCTCGGTTCGCTGTGCGGCAGACGCCGGGTTCAAGCGTCGTCGCTTCTATTGCACGCCTGGAATGATCCTTGGGGGAGGCAGACGTTCATGCCAGCCCGTCGCCGCAGTCTAAGTCCTCACGGCGTCAAAACGCCCTTTCCAGCCTCTGTCACCATGAGCGCGGTGAGCCCCAAATTATAGACACTATGGACGACGATCGGCACGCGCAGACTGCCGGTGCGGACAAGGATCCAGGAGAACACGATGCCGATGATGAAGACCTGTGTGATGCCGATCAGCGAATACGAGTGAACGAGGGCCCACGCCGCGGACGTCAGGAGGCTGGCGCCCACAACACCGATCCGCGAGCCGGCAAGCCCCGAGAACAGGAAGCCGCGAAACAGCAATTCCTCGGCAAGCGGGGCGCCGAGACCCACGATCGGGAACATGGCCCACCAGATCGGGGACTTCAGTATGTCGGAGAACTGCTTGAGGTCGGACTTGATGAGGTCTGGATCGATGGCGTGGATCGCCGAACTCATGGCCAATACGACGATGATCAGGGTCGCAAAGCCCATGGCATAAGATTTCAGCCCGCCGCGAGGCGGCGCGAGGGACAGTACCTCGATACGCCGGCCCCCGCGCATTCCGGCGAGAGCGATCGCGAAAGCGATGATCGTCAGTTGTTGACCGAGCGTTCCCAGGATCATCGCAGCCGGCATGCCGATGCCCGAGGAGGACACTGCCAGGGCCGTGAGGCCCGCGACGAGGAAGGCCAGAATAATGGCTACTGCCGTCCACAGGATCGTCTTGAGCGGGGGCCAGGGACTGCGGGGCGTATAGGCCGCACTTCGCATGGGTTCGATCGCCGTGGCATCGCTCAAAGCCCGCTCCTTGGCCGTCAGAATTGAAGTAACCCGGTCGCCGCGCCCCTTCTAGAATGGTACGGCCGCGAGCCCCGAACGTCGCATTAAAGGGGCTTAACCCGTGACACCCTTTTTTTCTGTGATCATTGGCCGTATATTGAAGTTGCCGGATTCGTCCGGCTACGGCGATAAATGGACTCCGTAATAAGCCATTCGGACCCGGGGGCGGTACCCGGCGCCTCCACCATATTCCGCAAGGGGCCATCGCCTCAGGCGGTATCTGATGGGGGCGAAATAGGATCGACGAGGGTGTAAAGGGTGCTCTTTCGCTCGGCATGGTACCACCGTTATCGGACCATCCAGACTAGTTGCCAATGACAACTATGCTGAGGTCGCTGTCGCTGCCTAATGGCGGTGCCGGCACCTGAACCCAAGTCCTCATCCCTAGCCGGATGAGGCGCGGTCCGGAGGGCACCGGGCAACAGAAGCCCTCCATAATCTTCGGCGATTTGCCGTCGGTGGTGACGCAAATGCCTGGGTAGTTGGTTGCCGTGAGAACGGGCCGGATGCGCAGCTGGACGGGATCAGAGCAAAACGTATGACGTCAGATGCCACCATCGACTACGAGGCACGTCATCAGGAGGCGCTCCGAGGCCTCGTACGTTCCGTGCTTTCCGACGTAGCCAAGAACGGCCTGCCCGGCGAGCACCACTTCTATATTTCCTATGACGTGCGGTCGCCCGGCGTGGCGCTTTCGAAGCGGCTGCGGGAGAAGTACCCGGCCGAAATGACGATCGTGCTGCAGCACCGTTTCTGGGATCTCGCCGTCAACGACGAGCGGTTCGAGGTCAAGTTGACGTTCGACGGCATTCCCGAACGTCTCGTGGTGCCGTTCTCGGCCATCAAGGTTTTCCTCGATCCGAGCGTCCGCTTCGTTCTTCATTTCGAGGATGCGGCCGCGCTCGCCGACCGTGAGTTTCCCAGGGATGGCGAAGGAGGCGATGCCGCCGATGGCCGTCCGGCGGGGCCCCGAAAGCGTGTTCCGCGCTCGAAGCCAAGAGCCGAGCGCACGGCCGGCGCGCCTCCGCTTTCCATCGCGTCGATCGAGCCGGGTGACGAGCGGCGACCTGCGGCCTCGCGCGGCAGGCCTGCTCCTCTCGTTCAGGTGCCGGGTTCGGCCGGGGCGACGGCTGGTGGAGCCCCGCCCGCCGCAGGGCAGGATATTCTGGCAACTTCGCGCCCGGACGACACACAACCGCCATCAGAGTCCGGCACCCCGTCGAACAGCGGGGCCCAGGTACTCAGCCTGGATGCATTTCGTAAGAAATAATTATCCGAGACCCGGTAACAGGGCGATATGCCGGCATTGTACCTATTCTGACGATCCGATTGTTCTAATCGCGGATGCAACGGTCGTCAGGAGGTGCAAACGTGCGGCTCTTAGATGTGCGGCTCGGCGTTTTTATGCGTGTTTGCAGCGGGTTGTGTGGCGTGGGAAGCGTGGGCACATCAGATCGGACCGGGGGTTCTCCCGTCGCAGCGTCGATGCTCTCAGTCGTGTCGCTGGCGGCACTCTGCCTTCTGCTCTCTGGATGCGCCGGAGACGCGACCGTGCCGCAGGCAGAACTCAGCACCGGGGCCAATCCCTCCCGTGCCGTTGCGTTGTCGGATGCCGATCGGAACGCGACCTGCGCGGCGCTCGAGGGCAACATCAAGGCTCAGGTTCCGCGCATCAAGTCGCTCGAAGCAGCCGCTAAGTCCGAAAGCCAGACCGCAGCGCCGACCTTGGCACGAACGTTCGCGCGGCTGTTCGGCCCACCCGGCTCGGATAGCAAGGCGCTGGCCGACCTGCAGCAGGAACGCGCGCTGACCGTCGCGTACAACGACGCTCTTCGCGAGAAGGGCTGTGCGACGATCTCCGTCGAGGCCCTGCTCGCGGAGCACAAGACCTCAACGGCATCGGGGGGCGGCGCGCTCGTCTCGTCGGCCCCACCGCAAGCGGCCGCGTCGGCGGTCAATCTTCCCGACCTGCAACAGGTCGCCCTTCCGCGCGGTTACTGACGGGGCAAGCCCGGGCCGTCGCGCGGGCGAAGAGACTTCTGTCGCACTGGAGCGTCGCCGACCTGCGTGCTAGCCGGAGCCGATCGCAAACTCCGGAGCCGCCGCCATGAAAACGACCCGCACCGAAACCGATACGTTCGGACCCATCGAGGTAGAGACGCGCGCCTATTGGGGCGCTCAGGCTCAGCGGTCGCTCGGCAACTTCAAGATCGGCTGGGAAAAGCAGCCGGCTCCGATCGTGCGGGCCCTGGGGGTCGTCAAGCGCGCGGCGGCAGAAGCCAATATGGGCCTCGGCAAACTCGATCCAGCGCTCGGCGAGGTGATCGTCGCGGCGGCCCAAGAGGTCATCGACGGCAAGCTCGATGCGCACTTCCCGCTCGTCGTATGGCAGACCGGGTCGGGCACTCAGTCGAACATGAACGCCAACGAGGTGATCTCGAACCGGGCCATCGAGATGCTCGGGGGCGAAATGGGTTCCAAGAAGCCCGTTCATCCCAACGATCACGTCAACATGAGCCAGTCGTCGAACGATACGTTTCCGACGGCGATGCACATCGCGTGTGCGGAGGAGGTCGTCCTCCGGCTGCTGCCGGCGCTGCGCCACCTTCATGCGGCTCTCGACACCAAGGCGAAGGCCTGGGCCGGGATCATCAAGATCGGGCGCACGCATACTCAGGACGCGACGCCGCTGACCCTCGGCCAGGAGTTTTCCGGGTATACGAAGCAGGTCGAGAATGGCATCAAGCGTATCGAAATGACGCTGCCGCTGCTGATGGAGCTAGCCCAGGGCGGCACCGCCGTCGGCACTGGCCTCGCCTCGCCGGTTGGATTTGCCGATGCCGTCGCGATGCGGATCGCGGCCATCACGGGGCTGCCGTTCACGTCGGCACCCAACAAGTTCGAGGCGTTGGCCGCGCATGACGCGATGGTGATGACGCACGGCGCGATCACGACGGTTGCGATGAGCTGTTTCAAGATCGCCAACGACATCCGCTTCCTCGGATCGGGTCCGCGCGCGGGGCTCGGCGAGCTCGCCCTGCCCGAGAATGAGCCGGGCTCCTCGATCATGCCGGGCAAGGTCAATCCGACCCAGTGCGAGGCGCTGACCCAGGTGGCGGCGCACATCCATGGCAACAATGCCGCAATCGCGTTCGCCGGCAGCCAGGGGCACTTCGAACTCAACGTCTACAATCCCATGATGGCTTACAATTTCCTCCAGTCGGTGCGGTTGCTCGCGGACGCGGCGGTCTCGTTCACCGACAACTGCGTCGTCGGCATCGAGCCACGCCTGGACAACATCGCCGCGGGGCTTGCCAACTCGCTGATGCTCGTTACGCCGCTCAAGGAGAAGTACGGGTACGACCGTGCCGCCAACATCGCAAAGACGGCGCACAAGAACGGCACGACCCTGCGCGAGGAGGCTGTCAAGGACGGCATTCCGGCCGAGGATTTTGATGCGATCGTGAGGCCGGAGAAGATGATCAGTCCGGGCTGATCGATCCGGTTCGCGGCGCCCGAATGGAGATAGGCCGTCGCGAACTGGCGATGGCGTTGCTGCACCGCATCGACGCCTGGAAACGCGGCGGTCGCATCACCAAGTCGCCACCGCAATGAGGCGGGAAGCGTCTACCCGCCCAGAAAATCATGTTATATGGCGCCTATGAAACTCGTACTTTTCGACTGCGACGGCACGATCGTCGACAGTCAGCACATGATCGTCGCCGCCATGTCTGGCGCCTTCGCGGAAGTTGGGCTCGAAGCTCCGCCGCGGGCGGATATCCTATCGGTCGTCGGTTTATCGCTCATTCCGGCGGTCAGCCGGCTGCTTCCTGCCGACTGCGATCCGTTGCTCGCCGCCGACCTTGCGGACCGCTACAAGTCGGCATTCCGCGTCCTGCGCACCGATCCCGTCAATCATGAGCCGCTTTATCCCGGCGCCCGTTCCGTCATCGAGAGCCTTGCCGGCCGGACTGATGTTGTTCTCGGCGTCGCAACCGGCAAGTCACGCCGGGGCGTCGACGCCCTCTTCGAGCGCGAGCGGCTCGCCGATCTGTTCGCAACCATCCAGACGGCCGACGATCACCCGTCGAAGCCCCACCCATCTATGATACGCCAGGCGCTGAGAGAAACGTCGGTCGATCCGCAGGACGCCGTCATGATCGGCGATACGACCTTCGACGTGGAGATGGCGCTGGCCGCTGAAATCATCCCGATCGGTGTGGCGTGGGGCTACCACGACCGTCAGATGCTCGACGCGTCGGGAGCGGCGGCAATCGCAAACGTCTATGAGGACGTGCCGGGCCTCATCGAGCAGCACATTGGGGAGGGGCGTCGCCATGCGATCCGCGCCGCACGCGCATGAGCGAGCACGACGGTTCCCGATCGACCGGACAGCAGGCTGCAAGCGGCGCCGCGCTCGGCAAGCCTGACGCGCCGCAGCTTCCGCGCCGCTTCTACAAGGATGTGACGGTCGGCGAGGTGCCTGGCTCTGATGGTGGGGCCGTCTTCTCGGTTCTGCTCGACGGCCGTCCGGTCAAGACGCCTCGCAAGGCCGTTCTCGCGGTACCTTCGCAAATGCTTGCGGAGGCGGTGGCCGAAGAATGGGTCATGCAGGGCGAGCGGATCGACCCGTCGCGGATGCCGCTGACGCGGCTCGTAAATTCCACAATTGATGTCGTCCTGGCGAATGCCGAGGCTCTGCGCGACGAGGTCGTTGCTTATGCGATGTCGGATGTGCTGTGCTATCGGGCGGAGGCTCCGACTGACCTCGTCTTACGGCAGATCGAAACCTGGGACCCAATCCTCGACTGGGCGGCGCGGGCGCTCGACGCGCATTTTCTGACGACGGCCGGTATCGTGCACGTGACCCAGCGATCCGAGACGCGGGATGCCATCGAGGTGGCGGTGAGGCGGATTACGGGCTGGCGGCTCGGGGCGGTGCATCTTGTGACGACGCTGACGGGCTCGGCGATCCTTGCGTTGGCGCTCGAGGCAGGCCGGCTCGATACCTCGTCTGCGTGGTCGGCTGCGCATGTCGACGAGGATTTCCAGATCGGCCAATGGGGCGAGGACTGGGAGGCCGCGGAACGGCGCCAGCGCCGCTGGCGCGACATGGAGGCGGCCGGCCGTCTGCTTACGGATATTCCGGTAAGCAATCGTTAAGCATGCCGCGTTAACCTGATCGCAACGGCTGGACCATCTGCGGGCATTTTCAGTGTGGGAGCGCTGACGTCCGCCAGATCCAGCCGGCTCAGATACTGATCGGACCGATCCGGGCCGTTGGCGCAGGGGGCTAACGTCATGCAATCTCCATCACGCATTCCAGAACTCGTTCAGCGGGAGCGCTTCGTCCGCAGGCTCACGGCGGGACGCGCATTGCACTTCGTGGCTGGCCAGGAGGGCTGGGCCACGGTTCCGTTCCGTCACGACGCCTCGCGCGAAGTGGTGCTGTTCTGGACCGACCGGCGGGAAGCGGAGACGTGGGCCGATGTGGTCGCAGCGACACCGACCGTGCATGAGGTTTCGATCGGACAGTTGCTGGCGGAAGTCCTGCCGATGCTTGCGCTGCGCGGGTGCCTCGTCGGCCATGACTGGAGTGCCGATCCGAGCGATCCCGTGATCGAGCCTGGCGAACTTGCCGAGCGCATCTGGCGCGAGCGGACGGACGCCCACATCACCGCCATCCGCTCGACCGGGACGGTATGGTTGCTCGAAAGCGCGGGTGGTCCGGCGATGCTGCCCTCGCTCCGTCTCAGTGGCTCGGACTGCCTGCCGGTTTGGGCCGACCGCAACGCCGCGGCTGCGGCTGCAACCGGTAGCTGGGCCAACAAGCGTCCGCTCGGGGTCTCGCTTAAGGTGTTCCACGACCGCTACCTGCCGTTCCTGGAACAGCGGGGTGGGTTGATTGCGCCCGAGCCGCTGGCGCTGGCGGGATCGCGCGAGCTGACGCCCAGCGAGTTCGCGACGGTCGTTTTTCCCCACGAGGCGCTGGCGCGCCTGCGGGCGGTGTGACGTTTTACCGTTCATTGGCGATGCCCGTGATATCGGGATGGCGGCGGCGGCGACCGCCGTGGTCAGCATCGCGGCTCAAGGGATATGGAAGATCAGGCAGAAGACGAGCCGCTGATACTGGAGACCTTCGGGTCATCCTTCCAGCGCGCCATTCTGCTGGCGGGTGGCCTGTTCGCCGTGATCATGCCGGCGTGGGAGTTGCGGTACGCATTCGTCTCGCTCGGCTGGTGGACGATCTTCTTCGGGGTCATTGTGCTTGGTGCGTGGAGTGTGGGGTTCTCATTCCTCGCTGGCGCGGTGTTGGGCGACCGTGTGCGGTGGCGGTTTGATGGCGGCGTCCTGACGCTCGACCGGGCGTCTATGGTGCGTCGCCGGGAAGATACCTTCACGGGTGCAGACATCGCCCGCACGGCAATCCGAACGATTGAGTGGGATAGCCGTGAGCCATCCTACAGCGTCGTCGTTCACACGGTGAACGGTGAGACCCTCGAGACGCCCGAGCGTTCGACCCTCGCGTCGGCCGAGGCGCTCGAAGCCGAGATCCGGCGTCGACTCGGCCTGAGGTCCTGAGGCCGGACCTACTCCGCGGCAGCCTTTGCATGGTGGGTGGCCGCCAGCATACGCTCGGCTTCCAATGCCGCCATGCAACCCATGCCCGCCGCCGTCACGGCCTGGCGGAAGACCTCGTCCTTCACGTCGCCGGCCGCGTAGACGCCGGGGATGTCCGTCGCGGTGCTGTCCGGTTTGGTTATCAGATAGCCCGAGGGGGTCATCGCGAGCTGGCCTTTGAACAGCGACGTAGCCGGGGCATGTCCGATCGCGATGAATACGCCGTCGGCGGTGCGCTCGGTGACGGCACCGGTCTTGACGTTCCGGAACTTGACGCCGGTGACCGCCTTCGGATCGCCGCCGCCTACGATCTCGTCGATCGCGGCGTCCCAGACGACCTCGACCTTGGGGTTTTTGAACAGGCGTTCCTGCAGGATCTTCTCGGCTCGGAAGCTGTCGCGGCGGTGGACGATCGTCACTTTCCTGGCAAAATTGGTCAGGAACAGCGCTTCCTCGACGGCGGTATTGCCGCCGCCGACGACGATCACTTCCTTGCCGCGGTAGAAGAAGCCGTCACAGGTGGCGCATGCCGAGACGCCATGGCCCTTGTAGGCGTCCTCCGACGGGATGCCGAGCCAGCGTGCCTGAGCGCCCGTGCAGATGATGAGGGCATCGCAGGTGTAGGTCTCGCCGCTCGAGCCGGTGAGCTTGAACGGGCGCACCTTCAGATCAACGGCTTCGATGTGGTCCATCACAATCTCGGTGCCCACGTGGCGCGCCTGCGCCTCCATCTGATCCATCAACCATGGCCCCTGGATCGCATCGGCGAAGCCCGGATAGTTCTCGACGTCGGTCGTTATCGTGAGCTGGCCGCCCGGCTGGGAGCCCTGGATCACCATTGGCTTCAACATGGCGCGGGCGGCGTAGATGGCCGCGGTCCATCCGGCCGGACCCGAACCCAGGATGATGAGCGTGCGATGATGCGTCTTGGCGGTCATAGGGGCTCCGTCGAGGCAAAAATGGCCGAGGTGTTGCTCGCGCATCGTGTCATGGCGAGTCGTCATATCGGCCGGGAACGTAGGTGTCCGCCGCAGCAAGGTCAACGCGAGCGCGGTCAAGGGTGCGTGACCGGATCATACGGCGCTCAGGCCCCCGGCCGGCCGGTCTTCTTCGGCCTGCCACGGCGCATCGGGCGTTCGGCGCGGCTACCGTCGTCGTTGATCTCGACCGTGCGGGCGGGGCGGGCCTGGCCGGGAGGCGCGACACCCGACGGACGTCCATCGGGTCCGTTGCCCGACGTGAACGTCTCCGGTTTGAACCGGGGTGCCTCCTTGCCGGCTCGGGGGATGGGCAGCGAGGCATGGGGGCCCATCTCGTCGAGCGTCGGCTTGTGCGGGCCACTGATCCGTTCGCCGAAGGCGCCGCCCTTGACTCGATCGTCGACCTTCGGTGCGCGTGGGGCGGGTATCGCCGTCTGCTGGGGATTGCTCGGCTGCACGGGCTCGTAGCCCTTGATCCGGCCGCTTTCCCCGCCCGGTTGCACCGTGCGCGGCCTCGGCGGCAGGTTGGCCGCGGCGCCGTATTTGCGCTCGCCCTGATAGCCTCCGGTTGCCTCCTCGACCGTCGACTGGCGCGCCATCGGATCGTCCGACAAGAGCAGCTCGGTCTCCTGCAGTCGCTTGATCTCGTCGCGCAGGCGCGCGGCCGTCTCGAACTCGAGGTCGGCGGCTGCCGTTCGCATTCGCTTCTCAAGATCGGCGACGACGGCCTTGAGGTTGTGACCGACCAGGGGTTGCGCTTCGGCGTCCTCCGCCAGTCCCGCGTCGACCGTGACATGATCGCGTTCGTACACGGACGCCAGGATGTCGTGAATGTTCCGCTTGATCGAGGCCGGCGTGATGCCATTCGCCTCGTTGTAGGCCTGCTGCTTCTTGCGGCGGCGCTCGGTTTCGGCAAGCGCCCGCTCCATGCTGCCCGTGACCGTGTCGGCGTAGAGCACGACCTTGCCTTCGGCGTTGCGCGCGGCGCGGCCGATGGTCTGAATGAGGGACGTTTCCGAGCGCAGGAACCCTTCCTTGTCGGCGTCGAGAATGGCGACGAGGCCGCACTCTGGAATGTCGAGGCCCTCGCGAAGTAGGTTGATGCCGATCAACACGTCGAATGCGCCGAGGCGCAGATCGCGGATGATCTCGATGCGCTCAAGCGTCTCGATGTCCGAGTGCATGTAGCGCACGCGGATGCCCTGCTCGTGCATGTATTCGGTCAGGTCCTCGGCCATGCGTTTCGTCAGGACAGTCACGAGGCAGCGGAACCCGCGCTTAATCGTCTGGCGGACCTCGTCGATGCAATCGTCCACCTGCGACTTCGCAGGCCGCACCTCGCAATTGGGGTCGATCAGGCCTGTCGGGCGGATTACCTGCTCGACGAATGCGCCGCCGGTCTGCTCGAGCTCCCAAGCGCCGGGGGTGGCCGAAACGTGGACCGTGGCGGGGCGCATGGCGTTCCATTCCTCGAACCGCATCGGGCGGTTGTCCATGCATGAGGGGAGCCGGAACCCGAACTCGGCGAGCGTCGCCTTGCGCCGAAAGTCGCCGCGAAACATGCCGCCGATCTGGGGCACGGTGACGTGGCTCTCGTCGGTGAACACCAGGGCATTATCGGGCAGATATTCGAACAGCGTCGGTGGCGGCTCGCCCGGCGCGCGGCCCGTCAGGTATCGCGAGTAGTTTTCGATGCCCGGGCAGCTTCCGGTTGCCTCCATCATCTCCATGTCGAACGTCGTGCGCTGCTCGAGCCGCTGGGCCTCGAGCAGCTTGCCAACGGCGTAGAGCTCTTCCAGGCGCGCCTTGAGCTCGGCCTTGATGGCGCGGATCGCCTGCTGCAGCGTTGGCTTGGGCGTCACGTAGTGGGAGTTGGCGTAGATCTTGACGAGCGAAAGGTCGGCTGTCTTGGCCCCGGTCAGCGGGTCGAACTCGGTGATGCTCTCGATCTCGTCGCCGAACAGCGAGAACCTCCAGGCGCGGTCCTCCAAGTGGGCGGGGAAGAGCTCGACGGTGTCGCCCTTTGCGCGGAAGGCCCCGCGAGCGAAGCCCACCTCGTTGCGCTTGTAGTGAAGTGCGACGAGGTCGGCCAAGAGCTGGTCGCGCGACAGGCGCTCGCCGACCTTCACCGTGAAGGTCATGGCCGTATACGTTTCGACGGAGCCGATGCCGTAGATGCAGGAAACCGAGGCGACGATGACGACGTCGTCCCGCTCGAGCAGGGCGCGGGTGGCCGCGTGGCGCATCCGGTCGATCTGCTCGTTTATCGAGCTTTCCTTCTCGATGTAGGTATCCGTGCGAGGCACGTAAGCTTCGGGCTGATAGTAATCGTAGTAGGAGACGAAATACTCGACGGCGTTGTGCGGGAAGAAGCTCTTGAACTCGCCGTAAAGCTGCGCGGCCAGCGTCTTGTTTGGGGCCAGGATCAGCGCCGGGCGATTGGTTCTGGCGATCACGTTCGCCATTGTGAACGTCTTGCCGGAACCCGTGACGCCGAGCAGGACCTGATCATGCTCGTTGGCTTCGACGCCTCGCACCAGCTCGGCGATAGCGGTCGGTTGATCGCCCTTCGGCTCGTACTCGGAGACGAGTTCGAACCGGATGCCGCCTTCGGATTTCTCCGGCCGCTCCGGCCGATGGGGTACGTAGGTCCTCGCCTCGCCCGATACGATCGGATGGCTCGCCATCAGCGGCTGGCGGGCGAGCACCTGACGGGCATTCTCGTCGCGCTGCTCGGGGCGCGTGAGCAAGGCGTCGAGTGCGGCCGTAAGCGCTTCGCCACCCATCGGTGGACGCGGGCCGGATTGGCGCAGGGCGGGAAGCGCCGGCCGTGTCGACGGGCCCGGCGTATAGTCTATCTGGAGGCTCTCGCCAAAGCCCGGCGTGCCGGCCTGCGTTTCGACCGGCGGCGAGGCGGGTTTGCCGGATCGCCCGCGCGATTGCCGGGGCTTAGCAGGGGCAGGTTTTGGGGACTTCGCCATCGCACCAATATGGCGGGACCCTGCGCCGGCGGCAAGGTGGTTGGGTTGTGGATGAAGCCCCGCCGCCGCTTCCATCGAGACTGCGCAGGTTTGCCGCCTTGTCCTTGTCGCTTCCGCCCCGAGCGTCTTTTCTACGATAGGGGATACGGACGTCTGGCGTCTGGCGCCGGTCACAAAATCATCCCTTGGGCGAAACACATTGGACGCCGGGTGCGTAGTACCAGGCAATAGCCGGTCTGGATCGTCTCAGGAGCCATTTGCCATGCTCAGCCGCCGCGCATTCGCCAGCTTGACTGCTGGTATTGCATCGAGCCTCGCGACCATGGCGGCGCCACGCGCCGTCGCGGCCAGGTCTGCGGGCGCGTTCGAAATCACCAAAACTGACGAGGAGTGGCGCAAGCTTCTGACGCGGGAACAGTTCTACGTTCTGCGGCAGCACGGCACCGAGCGACCTGGTTCGAGCCCGCTCGACAAGACCTATGCGCCGGGCACGTATCATTGTGCGGCCTGCGACCTGCCATTGTTCGCATCGGATACGAAATACGATAGCGGGACGGGTTGGCCGAGTTTCTGGAAGCCGCTCGAGAACGCCGTCGGCAGCACGACCGACAACAGCCTGTTCATGACGCGCACGGAAATTCACTGCCGGCGCTGCGGCGGTCACCTGGGGCATGTCTTCCCGGATGGGCCTCCACCAACGGGACATCGCTACTGCATGAACGGAGTGTCGCTGAAATTTGTCCCCAAGCCGTCAGCCTGAGCCGCCACACTCGAATAGGGTAACCTTCGATCATGCGCCGACTATCAGTCCTCTCCCTTGCCGTCGTCACGCTATCGCTCATGCTGACGCAAGCGCCGGCGCTTCGCGCGGACGACACGCCCGCGCCGAAGCCGGGAATCGGCGTCGCAACCTTCGGCTCGGGATGCTTCTGGTGCACCGAATCCGACTTCGACAAGGTGCCTGGGGTTTTGTCGACTACTTCGGGTTATATGGGCGGGTCTACGAAGAACCCGACCTACAAGGAGGTCGGGTCGGGTCGCACGGGCCATGCGGAAGTTCTGCAGATTACCTTCGATACGTCGAAGGTGAGCTATGCCGCGCTGCTGCATCATTACTGGCGCACGACGGACGTGACCGATGGCGGCGGGCAATTCTGCGACCGCGGGAGCCCGTACCGGCCGGTGATATTCGCGCACGACGCGGAACAAATGAAGCTGGCGACTGCGGGCAAGGCCGCCATCGAGGCAAGTGGCAAGCTACCAGATCCGGTTGCTGTCGAGATCGCGGCGGCGGGGGCGTTTACCCGCGCGGAAGACTACCATCAGGATTTCTATCATAAGGACCCGGTGCGATACATCACGTACCGCGCCGGATGCGGTCGCGAAGCGCGTCTCGACCGGTTGTGGGGGCCGGGCCGGCTCGACCATCTTGGCCCGAAGTCACACTAGGAAAAAGTTATGTCCGGCGCACCCCGTGGCGCCGGACAGAGCCGACTTCAGGCCGCTGGCACCCAACGGGTCTTTCAGTATCCGAACTGCAGTCCCAGGCGGACACGGAGCTTCTCAACCGTATCGGGATCGGCGCTGTCCTTCGAGCGGGCTGGCGGCATATCCAGACGCGTCCAGACGGTGGCCGATCAGGGCACAAGCAGACGCCCTCGCATGCCAACCGGTTGTGTGACCGTTTCGCGCCGGGTGGCGTCGGCGGGCAGTCCGCGGGCGCCGGCGACCCGGAGGTTGCCGCTGGCGCGAGCGTGCTGCCGTTCGCCGCGCTCGACGATTATCCAGCCTTCGGGCCAAGGCCGCGGCTGACGAGCACGGCCTCGATTTCGGGCAAGATGCCCGGGTCGTCGATGGTGGAGGGAATGCGTACCTCCGTGCCATCCGCCATCTGACGCAGCGTGCCGCGCAGCGTCTTTCCGGAGCGTGTCTTTGGCAGGCGGTCGACCACGACCACAGTCTTGAACGCAGCGACCGGACCGATCTCGTCGCGCACGAGCTTCACGGCTTCGGTTTCCAGGTTCTCGGCGGTTTTCGACGACCCCTTCTTCAGCACCACGAAGCCAAGCGGCATCTGACCTTTCAGGTCGTCGGCGGCTCCCACGACAGCGCATTCCGCCACGTCGGGGTGCTTTGCCAAAACCTCCTCCATCTGTCCGGTGGAGAGCCGGTGGCCCGCGACGTTGATCACGTCGTCGGTTCGAGCCATCACCCAGACGTAGCCGTCCTCGTCGCGGTAGCCCGCGTCGGAGGTCGAGTAGTAGCCGGGGAAGTCGTGCAAGTAGCTGCGGCGGAAGCGGTCGTCATCGCCCCAGATCGTTGGCGCGCACGAGGGGGGCAGCGGCAATCTGATCGCGAGCGTGCCGGGCTTGTTGGGGCCGATGGGCTCGCCCTTCTCATTCAAGACGTGCAGTACGTAGCCGGGCATCGGAACCGTCGGCGATCCGATCTTTACCGGCAGTCCGCCGAGGCCCAACGGATTGCCTGCGATCGGCCAGCCGGTCTCAGTCTGCCACCAGTTGTCGATCACCGGCTTGCCGAGTTTCAGCATCGCCCACTTGACGGTTTCGGGGTCCGCGCGTTCCCCGGCGAGGAAAAGGGTTCGCAGGTTGGTCAGGTCATACTTCATGATGAAGTCGCCGTCGGGGTCCTCCTTGCGGACCGCGCGGATCGCGGTCGGCGCGGTGAACATCGCGGCGACCTTGTGCTGGCTGCATACGCGCCAGAAGGCGCCTGCGTCCGGCGTTCCGACAGGTTTTCCTTCATAGATGATCGTCGTCGCCCCGTGGAGCAGGGGGGCGTAGACGATGTAGGAATGGCCGACGACCCAGCCGACGTCGGATGCGGCCCAGAAGACCTCGCCCGGCTTGACCCCATAATGGTTATGCATCGACCATTTGAGGGCAACCATGTGACCGCCGACGTCGCGCGCGATGCCCTTGGGCGATCCGGTGGTGCCGGACGTGTAGAGGATATAGGCGAGATCGGTCGCGGCCACCGGGACGCACGGTGCCTTGCGGCCCTCGGACTTGGCGCGAATGATTGCGCTCGACCAGTCGTGGTCGCGGCCGGCCACCATGTCGGCGCGCAGCATCGGCCGCTGGTAGATCATGCAGGCGGCCGGTTTGTGGGCGGACAGCTCGATCGCCTTGTCGAGCAGCGGCTTGTAGGGGATGACGCGCGAGCCTTCGATGCCGCACGAGGCGGAAAGAATTGCGACGGGGCGGCAGTCGCTGATGCGGCTGGCAAGCTCGGCGGCGGCAAAGCCGCCAAAGACCACGGAATGGACCGCACCCAGCCGGGCGCACGCCAGCATGGCCATTACGGCCTCCGGGATGGCCGGCATATAGATCACGACGCGGTCGCCCTTCGTGACGCCGAGGTCGTCTCGCAGGGCGGCGGCGAGCGTCGCTACCTCGTCGGTCAACTCGGTGTATGAGAACGTGCGGACCTGTCCCGTTACGGGGCTATCATAGATGAGCGCGGCTTGTGCGCCGCGGCCGGCGGCCACATGGCGGTCGAGGCAGTTCCAGGCCGTGTTCGTTTCACCACCGACGAACCACCGGCCATAGAGCCCGCCATAGGGATCGAACACCTTGTCCCAGGGCTTCGACCAGTCGATTTCTCGCGCGGCCGCGGCCCAGAATGCCTCCGGATTGTCGCGCGCCAGATCGTACTGGACCTGATACTGGCTACTCGCCGTGCCGCCCGATGTCATTTCTCGACGCTCCCTCGACCTGCATCAGCCCTCTGTTCAACGGGGCTTTCCCGCGGGGACTTTGGGACAGGCGGCGCATTTCGCGCAAGTGGGCCGTGCGGCGACAATGGGTTACACTTTCGTCAGAAGACGCATGATCGGGATCGGGGTTGCCGCGTTACCGCGGGCGGCGGCCGATGGGCATCTAAAGCGGCGATTGCCGGGTCAACCGGGCTTCGGCTAAGGATCTTGACGATCAAATAACGGTGGCGCGAACCGGGGCAGACGCCCTGCCGCGCCAAGCAATCAACGATGGCATGCGACCCATGGCTTCCTCTCCCTACGACGTGAACCTTGATAAGAACGCGGCGAACTACCAGCCGCTGACCCCGCTGACGCTGTTCGAGCGGGCCGCCAAGGTTTATCCGGCGCACACAGCCATCATTCACGGCTCCAAGCGCATTTCGTATGCGGAGTTCTATAAGAAGTCGCGGCAACTGGCATCCGCTCTAGCCGCGCGCGGTATCCGTTCGGGGGATACCGTTTCGGTGCTGCTGCCCAACATTCCCGCCATGCTAGAGGCGCACTATGCGGTGCCGATGACCGGCGCCGTGCTGCATTCGATCAATACGCGCCTCGACGCGGCGGCGGTCGCGTTCCAACTCGATCATTCGGATTCGAAGGTGCTGATCGTCGACCGCGAATTCGAGAAGGTCGCTCGGGAGGCGCTTGGTCTCGCCAAGGTCCGGCCGCTGCTGATCGACTGCAACGATCTGGAATTTCCCCAGCCGGGCGCGCCGATCTCGTCGCTCGACTATGAAGCTTTTCTGCAGTCGGGCGATCCCGAGTTCCGGTGGCGCATGCCCCTCGACGAGTGGGAATCTTTGGCACTCAATTATACGTCTGGGACGACCGGCAACCCCAAAGGCGTCGTCTACAGTCATCGCGGCGCGTATCTGATGTGCCATGCGAACACGATCGAGACCGGGATGGGCCGCCATCCGGTCTATCTGTGGACGCTGCCGATGTTCCACTGCAACGGCTGGTGCTTCCCGTGGTCGCTATCGACCGTCGCTGGTACGCATGTCTGCCTGCGTTGGGTGCGGGCCAAGGCTATCTACGACGCCATCGCCGACAACAAGGTGACGCACATCTCGGGTGCGCCGATCGTGATGAGCGTCATTCTAAACGCGGCGCCCGAGGAGAAGCGCGCGTTCTCCCATCTCGTGTCCTTCAACCACGCCGCAGCCCCGCCGCCGGAGGCCGTGCTGACCGCGATGGCGAATGCGGGATTCGCGCTGACGCACCTTTATGGGCTGACGGAAACCTACGGCCCGGCGGTCGCGAATGCCTGGCACGACGAGTGGAACGATCTGTCCGGACCCGAGATCGCGGGCAAGCGCATTCGGCAGGGTGTGCGGTACGTCGCTCTCGAAGGCCTGACGGTCATGGACCCCGAGACGATGCGAGAAGTAGCCGCCGACGGCGAGACGCTCGGCGAGGTCATGTTCCGTGGCAATATCGTCATGAAGGGCTATCTCAAGAACAAGAAGGCGACCGACGAGGCCTTCGCCGGGGGCTGGTTCCACTCGGGCGATCTCGGCGTGCTCCATCCCGACGGCTACATTCAACTGAAAGACCGTTCGAAGGATATCATTATTTCGGGCGGCGAGAACATTTCCTCGATCGAGGTCGAGGATGTTCTTTATTCTCACCCCGCCGTGATGGCCGCGGCCGTCGTGGCCCGTCCCGACGACAAGTGGGGCGAGACGCCATGCGCCTTCGTCGAGTTGCGGCCGGGCGCCGAGGCGACGAAGGACGAGCTGATCGTCTGGTGCCTGGAGCGGATGGCGCGCTACAAGGCCCCGCGCCATATCGTGTTCGGCGAGGTGCCCAAGACCTCGACCGGCAAGATCCAGAAATTCAAATTGCGCGAGATGGCCAAAGAGGCGGAGTAGTGATTCCGGCTCGTCGCCGCCGTTGCGATGGCGACGAGGCCTGTCGTATGTGGGGCTCACTCCCCCTTGCGGCGGCTCATGAAGGCGATGCGCTCGAACAGTTGGACGTCCTGCTCGTTTTTCAGGAGCGCGCCGTGGAGCGGCGGGATCAGTTTGCGCGGGTCCTGTTCACGCAGGGCGTCGGGGGATATGTCCTCGTTCAGTAGCAGCTTTATCCAGTCCAGCAGCTCGGAGGTCGACGGCTTTTTCTTGAGCCCCTGCACCTCGCGCAGGTCGTAGAAAATCCGCATGGCCTCGGATAAGAGGCGTTGTTTCAGCCCGGGGAAGTGGACCTCTACGATCGCCTTCATGGTCTCGGCGTCCGGGAACTTGATGAAGTGGAAAAAGCAGCGGCGCAGAAAGGCGTCCGGCAGTTCCTTCTCGTTGTTCGAGGTGATGATGACGATCGGCCGGTTCCGCGCCTTGATGGTTTCGCCGGTCTCGTAGACGAAGAACTCCATGCGATCGAGCTCCTGGAGGAGGTCGTTCGGAAACTCGATGTCGGCCTTGTCGATCTCGTCGATCAGGAGCACCGATCGCTGATCCTCGGTGAAGGCCTCCCACAACTTGCCGCGGCGGATGTAGTGGGCGATGTCGGCGACCCGCGGGTCGCCGAGCTGGCTGTCGCGCAGGCGGGAGACGGCATCGTACTCGTAGAGGCCTTGCTGGGCCTTCGTGGTCGACTTCACGTGCCATTCGATGAGCGGTACGCGGAGCGCCTTGGCTACCTCGTGCGCGAGGACGGACTTGCCGGTTCCGGGCTCGCCCTTGATCAGGAGGGGGCGCTGGAGGGTGATGGCCGCATTGACGGCGATCTTGAGATCGGGCGTTGCGACGTAGCCCTCGGTGCCTTCAAACCTCATCATGTGCTCCCGTTCCTGCTGGCGCGCGACCGTAGAAGCCACGGCTGGCGGCCGCAACGACGGAGGTGCCGCAGGCGGCTTCACGGTCAGGCGGCGCGCGCGGTTCGTTCGGCCTCTCCACATACCTGCAACGCGATCGTCTCGGCAGTGGCGGCGGCGAGCGTCCAGCCCAGATGTCCGTGGCCGGTATTGTAGAAGACACGCGGGGAACGGCCCTTGCCGACGCGGGGTAACATGGTCGGCAGCATGGGCCGCAGCCCGGCCCACGGGGTCACCTGGCGGGTCGATACGCGGGGATAGCGCTTGCGGCACCAGGCGACGAGCGGCGCTATACGCGATGCGCGGATATCGAGGTTGTAGCCCGAAAGCTCGGCGGTGCCTGCAACACGTAGCCGGTCCGGACCGAGCCTGCTCGACACGATCTTTGCCTTGTCGTCGAGGATGCTGACCCAGGGGGCTGCGTTGCGGCTCTCCTCGTCGTCGAGGGCGACGGTGATCGAGTAGCCTTTCACAGGATAGATGTTCAGCCGATCGCCGAGGGAGGCGGCAAGCTTCCGCGACGCGACGCCGGCGCATATGACGACGCCGTCGAAGCGGGAGAACTCGGTCTCGCATGGCATGCCGTCTGCGGCGACCGTGCGATGGGCGACCTGGACGCCATCGTCGTCGGCTTCGACGCCCAGGACATGGCTGCCGTATCGGATCGATGTGCCACGCTTGACGCAGGCTGCCGCCAATCCAACCGTGAAGGCATGAATGTCGCCCGTGTAGTCGGTCGGTGTGTAGAAGCCGCCGTAGAACTTGCCCTGCAGTGCGGGCTCCAAAGTGCTGATCTCGGCGGGTGTCAGTGTTTGGCGCTCGAGGCCGCCGGCAGCGAGCAGTTTCGAGACTTCTTCGCCTGCGCGGTAGTCGGCCCCGGTCTCGTATACGTTCAAAATGCCGCGGCGCTCGAGGCTGAAGTCGATCTGCTCCGCGCTCGCGATTTCGAGCAGGCGCTCGCGGGAGCGAAGTGCGAGGCGGACCGTCGTGACGGTGTTCTCATCGTGCTTGCCGATCGCGGCCACGAATTCGGCCATCCAGGACAACTTGTGCCAGGTCGGCATCGGACTGACGAGAAGCGGGGCGCCCGGCATCAGCATCCAGCCGATGCCTTTGGCGACGTTGGCCCAACTGTTCCAGACCTCGCTGTTGCAGACGGAGATCTGGGCGCCGTTTGCATAAGAGGCCTCCATCGCCGGGTAGGGATGGCGCTCGAAGAGTGTGACCGCGACGCCGCGTGCTGCAAGGCTATGAGCGGTCGTCACGCCCGTGATTCCGCCGCCAATGATTGCGACGCGATGCTCTCTCGTGGCCATGAAACTCCTCATCCTGCGTCCGGCGGACGGTAGCAACTAAAGCAAATTCACGGTCAGGCGGGAACGCTCGCAATACGCATGCCGGGCGGTTCCTTGATGCATGGTCGGGGCAACCGATCATCGCCGGTGAGGAGACCTGTCTCCAGAAACGCGAAACGCCGCCCGCGCTAGGGGGAGCGCGGTGCGGCGTTCAAGCGTCATACGACGCCAATACGGAGCGTGCCAGTGCCGAGCAATCCAATGGCCGGTGGGGTTGGGAGCATTTCCACCTGGGGGAGGACCATCGAGTGGTCGGCGAGGAGCAGGATGAGGCACGGCCCCGTATATTCGGGGAGCAATCGCGAGCTACTGCCTCCTTTCAGTGTTCCGTTCGGCCATCAGCCAAGTCGTTGGGGCACCCTCGGCGGGTGATGGCCAGCAAACTACAACCGGAGATTGCCGCAATGGCGTAAAGATCCGATTAATGCGCGCCAACGTGAAAGACGCGGCGGGCGCAGACGTCCGTCGCGGAAAAAACGGCTCGTGTTACGGGCACGTGTTGCCGCGATGCGATCGATGGTTCTCAAGCTCTTGGGAAAAAGCCGCAATTTCTTGACACCACCGCGCCCGATCCTATGAGAGGGCAACCATTTGCTCACCGCTGCGGCGTTACAATATGTGTCGAAGCGTAAGCCGTACGGAAGCTCGAGAGGGCAGACCCATGAGCAAACGCGAATTGAAGTCGAAATCGCCGGGCGGCGGCCCGGCATCGAAGAACGAGACGCCAGTGGCCAGCGCTCCGGCGATCGAGGAAGTTTTGCCGGCGGACTACCGGCCAAGCGATTCCGAACCGTTCATGAACCCGCGAATGCGGGCCTACTTCCGGCAGAAGCTCATTCGCTGGAAGGGCGAAATCGTCGAGCAGAATCGCGAGACGCTGATCGGACTTCATGACGATTCCTCCCAGCATGCCGACCTGACGGATCGTGCCTCGTCGGAGACGGATAAGGCCCTCGAGTTGCGGGCTCGCGACCGTCAGCGCAAGCTGGTTGCCAAGATCGACGCGGCCATCCAGCGAATCGAGGACGGTAGCTACGGTTACTGCGAGGAGACCGGCGAGCCGATTGGCATCAAACGGCTCGACGCCCGTCCAATCGCCACGCTGTCTCTCGAGGCCCAGGAGCGCCACGAACGTCGCGAGAAGGTCTACCGGGAGGACTGAGCCGGCGACCCGGCTTGCTCCGATTTCGTCCGGGAACGGCGTCCGGACGTGCTTCGTCTCGTTTCGGGACGAAATTAACGAACGCGTAAATTGCATGTCGTAGTCTTTGTCCCAGGTGATCATTCGAGCGGTTCGTCCGCGTCACCTCAGAGGACGCGGGCATGGCTGACCGTCACAATGAGACCGAATGCAATTTTCCCTTCTGGTCGGGGGCGGAGCTCATCCGCATTGGCGTGATTGGCGGCATGCTGGCCATTCCCTTCGCGGTGGCCGGCAACGAATCGTCCGTCATCGCGGCTCAAGGCTCGGCTCATCCGCAGACGTTGGAGCATGCCAGCGCCGGTAGCGGTCGCCTGCGCGCGGTACGGGTCACGACACTCGACATGAGCACCCTCGCACCATCCTTGCTCGGCGACCGGGACGAATGAGCCTGCGGCGAGCGTTGGCGCCGCTCGTTCTTTCCCCGCCGACCTTCCCCCCGGGCCGTCCATCGAGCGCAGACTATTTGGCCCCGTTCTTGGGCGTCTCGGCATCGTTGACCGGGTGCATGGAAGCGCGAGCGCGTTCCTCCAGCACGCGCGAAACCGCGCCCTTGAGACCGTCGAGGTCGCGCAAATAGATGCCTCGCTCGGCGGTGGGGAACTCGATTCCGTGGTTCTGGAATGCTTTGAAGATTCTCACGCGCAAGTCCGTCTGCACGCCCAGAGCGCGATTGATGTCGGGGACGACGACGCGCATGCAGTACTCGAGCCCGTCACCGCCGAAATTTTCGAGCGTGATGAGAGGGGCCGGCTGCTGCATCACCATCGGCGAATCCTTGGCGCACTGGGTCAGGATTTCGAGAACGCGTTCGGGATTTGATTTGTAGGACGTCGCAATCTTGATCACGACGCGGCCGAGCGCGTTGCGATGGGTCCAGTTCGTGACCACGTTGCTGATCAGCTCGGAATTCGGAACGATGAGGCTCGATCGATCGAATGTCTCGATTTCCGTGGAGCGCACCGAGATCGACCGGACGTAGCCCTGGCCGCCGTCCTTCAGAACGATCCAGTCGCCAACCTTGATCGGACGCTCGACGAGCAGGATCAGGCCCGACACGAAGTTGTTGACGATCGACTGCAGTCCGAAACCGATACCGACCGACAGGGCGCCCGCCAAGATCGCCAGGTTGGTGATGTCGACGCCACCGAAGGAGATCGACAACAGGGCAGCGATGCCAAAGCCAACGTAGCCGATGCCCTGATAGATCGAATTGGCGATCCCGGCGTCCATTCGGTCGGGGCGCAGGAAAGTGGACCGCAGCCAGCGCTGGATGATCCGGGTCGCAAACAGCAGCGCGCCGAACAGCGCGACGGCCATGAGAAGCCGGAACAGAGAGATGCGGAAGTGACCGATCTCGAAGCCGAACAGAGCCGACTTCAGCCCCAAAAATACGTCGGGGAACGAGAACCCCCAGGCCAGTAGCAGGGCCGGGAGCGCGAGGACGGCGAGCACCACGTTGAGCACGGCGGAGATCGCATGGCCGACGAGGCCACGGTGGGTCTCACCCAGTCCGAGGCCATGAGTGAGGACACTGCCGAGCACCGAGTCGGGGGCCACAGCCATTTTCTCGAACGTGCGGATGGCCAGGTGCAGCAGCATGACGAGCACGACGGCGCTGCCGGTGATCACCACCTGTCCGGCGGCAAAGCGCGACAGAGAGATGTAGCCTGCGAGCGCCGCGGCGATGATGGCGACCGCGATGATGATGAGCGGCAGCTTCAGCCAACGCGGATGCCAGATCGAGATGTCCGGCGAGGCCGTGACGTCTGGCGCATCGGCGAGGATCGTCGCAGCTGGCTGGAAGGGGGTGGTGACGAGGCGCATCAGCACGAGGGCGAAGGCCAGGGTCGTCACGAATGCAAGTGCGACGTGGTAGGGCAGCGGCAAGTCGAGGATCCTGATCATCTCCTTCATGACCATGTCGATCGCATAGATGAGCGCGACCATGCGGATGCTGCGCCAGAGCGATGCGGCCGACGGGTCAGCCAGGTCGATGAGGCGCCACGCCGGCTTGCGGGGGGCGAGGATCGCGCTGGCCAGCCCGGACACCACCGTGAGCGTGAGGATCGCCTGGTAGGCGTCAAGCAGCAGGGCCTCTACTCGCGAATAGGCGAGGCCGAGGTTCGTGATGCCGAGATAGATGATCGTCGATGCCGCCAGCACGGGCAGTACGTAAAGCGGGGCGGTCAGCGACGCGGCCGTCGCGCGCGCGGGGTAGGTCGGCTGATGTTCGGGCGCCCGCGGCGTCAGCCGAGCGATCATGCGGCGCGTCAATGACCACAAGATGATGTAGGCGAGGAGCGCGGCACCCATCACCGCCAGGAAGAGCGGGAGCCTCTGCTGGATGATCGCCCGCCAGGTTCCAAACACGCTTTCGAGCTGCTGCCAGATGCGGCTGCTATCGGCGGCGACGTCCATCCACAACCCAGGCATCAAGGGCGACGAGGAGCGCTGGAACAGGTTTGCGGCGAACAGGCCGCGCCGCAACTCCTGGATGTGCGACGCCAGCTGGCGGGCGCGGACGCGGACGAGTTCGGTCGACTTCATCGCGCCTTCGAGCGCCGTGACGATGTTGGTCAGCCGCGTGCGTTCTGCAGCGATCTCATTGGATTCTTTGGGCTGGCCGGCTTTGGGGCCCGGCCCGAGCTGATCGAGCTGGGCCTTGGCGGCGTCGAAGCGCGGCCGGATGGCATCGGCGGCCTTGTCTGCGTCGGCGATGATACTGTCGACGTGGGCGCGCTGCTGTGAGAGCCCGCCGTCGGACGTCCTGACTTTGTCGACGATTTTCTCGAGCGCTTCGATCGCGTTCGTCGCTTCCTTGACCGGGTTCAGGAGTTCGTCGAGTTGCGGCGGCTCGACCGGGGGAGCTGCCGGCGCCGCTTTGACGTCCGGCTGCGCTGGCTGCCCACCCGTGGGCTGCTGCTGCTCGCTCGGTGCGGCGGTGGCCGGACTGTCGCCTGCTCGCTCCGGGCTCGGGGCTGCCGGAGCTTGGGCCGCTGGTGTCTGAGCACCGGCGGCGGTGGCCGGCTGCTGGGCACCGGCCAGCGAGTCCGCCGGGATAACCGTCCAGATGGGTGCGATCAGTGCGAACACCGCAACGAGCCTCGCCGTCGCCACCCTATTCCGCATGCATGCGGCTATCGCATTCGAGCCTGCGGGCTTCATATTGGCGTTCCGTACGCGGCCACTCACGGGCAGTCTCCTCGAAATTTCCACGGCGGGCCTTGGTTTTGCCCACGGCTCAAGAAACGGTTCGTCGTTCCAAGCCCTGAATTTGGACGTGGCAGGGGCGCGACGCGGGCGTGGGTGAGAATGTCGCTGTTGCAAGCGTTCCAGCCCGCCGCGGCGATTTTCGATTGCCGCGCCGGTATTCGCCTGTCAAACCGGGCGCGACGATGGCGTTTCCGGCCCAGGCGGGCCATCGCCCTTCCCGGTCGGAACGTGACCTCACTCTGCGACCTTGCCGATCGTTGTGGGCGGCGTGGGGGTAACGCCCAGGGTGCGTGGCTGGCGAGCGTAGACGGCGGGTTCGGCGGCGGCCCGCGATGATTCTGCCGCGCTGCGCTGGGGTTTGTCACCGATGCCCGTCTCGATAACGACATCGACGGGGCCGCCGGTCATGATGAGGTGCTCGACGTCGTCGCGGCGGATGAGAACGAGACGGCGGCGCGCGTCGAGGCTGACCTGATCTACGACATCAAGCCGCTTGTCAGGCTTGGGGCCGAAGAATGTGCCGGCGCCGCCGAAGCCGGCGGCCTGTCCGGTCAGGAATACGTAACCCACGAACCCTGCACCGGCGAGCACCGCGATCAGCATGATCCACATGATGACGTCGAGCATCGTCAAACCTCCAATGGTCGGTCCCGGCGTCGGCCGAACCCAAATAATTTCCTTTTCTCCAACGTGGAGACGCGGCCGTGACGGGCCATCTCGCTGCCGGATCAAAGCACTGAAAACCCTGCGGTTTCCAATTCGTGGATCATTGCTTCCAGGCGATCGGCGTCTGCCGACCCTGCGGGCGGCGGCCGTCGTTCTTAGCCACGGTTTATTTCATTTTAACCGTGTTCCCGGAAGTACTGAACGGCCACCGTCCACTACGACGGCAGCCACGCGACCGTGAATAGCGTCTCGAACTTGTGAGTTTTCCGCCCATGAAGGCGACTAAGGCATATGCCGCGTTCACTGCTCTTGTGCAGAATCGGTTTACGCCTTGGCCTATGGAAGCGAGGTCAAAAAGTAAACCGGTTCGTACTTCGGACGCGGCTGCCACCACCACGGATGGTCCGTGGGCAGTCTGGCTTGCGCCGGTAGCGATCGGGACAACGGCGCTGGGTCTTGGCCTCGCGGCAAGCTTCGCCCCGCCTCCCATTCCGCTCGCGCTGATGGCGCTGCTGGCTTCGTGCGGACTATTCTTTCTCCTGGCAACGCTTTCGGGCCGTATCAAGGTCGTCACCGAAGCTGAGGCTACGCAGGAGACGATAGCGGACGCTTGGCCCGACGGTATTCTGATCACGACGCGACTCGGTGGTGCGGTCTATGGCAACGCTGCGTTCGCGGCCCTCGTCCCGCACGCCCCTTCGCGGGGGCTGGCCGCGATCGAGCTGTGGCTCGCGGGCGAGCAGGCGGCCTCGGAAGCGCTTTTTCGCCTCGTCCGTGCCGGCGAGCGGGGGGAGACGCGGACGGAGGAAATCGATGTTTCCGGCGCCATGCGCGTTGCGGGAGGTCGCCACGCCTATCGCATCACGGTGTCGCCGCTCGATATCTCAACGGGTTCATTTGGCCCGCTCGTCTTGTGGCGACTGAGCGACATTTCGCGCGAGCACGACGCCCGACGGGTGGCGGCCCGCGTGACGGAGACGCGGCTCGAGGCCTACGATGCCGCCCCTGCCGGTCTGCTGGTCCTCGATGCGAACCAGTCGGTCGTGCACATGAATGCGACCATGGAGCAGTGGCTCGGGCTATCTGCCCGGTCGGGTGATGATGATCCGGCGACACTGGAAGCGGTCTTCTCCGCGCATGGGGCGGATATCCTTCGTCGGCACATGGACCGGCATCCCAACGTGCCATTCCAGTGTCCGCTCGACATGGCCGTGCGGGCCGGCCGCCGATTGCCGGTGCGCGTCCTTGCCGGCGCCCCCGAGGTCGGCAGCTCCCATCTTGCGGGGAGCCGCGTGCTGACCGTGGTGAAGGCCGAATGGGCCGATCCGCTTGCGGTGTCGGGCGAGACGGCGGATCGCACCTTCTCGCGCCACTATCAGGCTGCGCCGTTCGGGATCGCGACGCTGTCGCGGTCGGGTCTCATCACCTCTTCGAACGGCGCGTTCGCCAGCATGGTGCTCGACGGCACCGGCGGCATCGACGAGCCCGCGGTCGAAGTGCTCGCCAGGGATGCGACGCCGGAGGCCCGAGCGCTGGTGCAGCGATGCCTCACAGACGTATTGGCCGGTCAGACTGGCCTTCCGCCGGTGGATTTCGCCTCTGACCGCAAGGGTACGCTGGCGCGCCGGCTTTACGGGGTGCCGCTTGCGCCGCAGTCCGGCAGCGTCGAAGCCGCCATCCTCTATGTCGTCGATACGTCGGAGCAGCGCGAGCTGGAGGCCAAGTTCGCCCAGAGCCAGAAGATGGAGGCCATCGGCAAGCTCGCGGGAGAAATGGCTCATAATTTCAACAATGTGCTGACCGCGATCATCGGTTCGGCGGACCTGATGCTGCAGACTTTCCGGGCGTCCGATCCGGCGCACAAGGACATACAGAACATCCGTCAGAGCGCATTTCGTGCGGCGGAGCTCGTCAACCAGCTGATGTCGTTCTCGCGCCAACAGACGTTACGGCTCGAGCTCGGGCATCTCGGCGAGTGGCTGACCGAGCTGAAGCCGACGGTCCGCGCGGCGCTCGGCGAGAAGATCGATCTCAAGATTTCCTCCGACCGCGACCTCTGGTACGTGCGGGCCGACCGGACCCAGATCCAGCAGGTGCTGATGAATTTCGCGTCCAACTCGCGCGACGCGATGCCCGGCGGGGGAAGCTTCAGGCTTTCGGTGCGCAACATCACGGAGCGTGAGGTGCTGCGACTGACCGAGGGAAGCCTTCCGGTGGCCGAATACGTCATGATCGAAGCCTCCGATGACGGCGCCGGGATGCCGCCGGAGGTCAAGTCCAAGATTTTCGACCCGTTCTTCACGACCAAGGACATAGGCAAGGGAACGGGCCTCGGCCTCGCGTCCGTCTACGGCATCGTCAAGCAGCTCTCGGGCTATGTCTTCGCCGACAGCGCCGTCGGTCAAGGTACGACGTTCCGCGTCTATCTCCCGCGGGCGCATCCCGATAACGAGGCAGAGATCAGCACGCCGCAGAAGCCTGCCAAGAAGGAGACGAAGTCCGTCGATCTCACGGGTACGGCCACCATTCTGATCGTCGACGATGACGACATGGTGCGGTCGGTCGCCGTTCGCCAGCTCGTGCGTTACGGCTACCGGGTGCTGGAGGCCGTTAACGGGCTTGAAGCGCTGGAGATCATGTCAGCCCAGGAGGGCAAAATCGACCTCGTGGTCAGCGACGTCGTCATGCCGGAGATGGACGGGCCCGCGTTCTTCAAGGCGGTGCGGCCGATCTATCCCGATCTCAAGATCATCTTCGTATCGGGTCACACGAACGAAGCGTTTCGCGAGACGATGGGTGGCGACGAAACGTTCGCATTCCTGCAGAAGCCCTATTCGCTTCCAAAGCTTGCCGAGAAGGTGAAGGAAGAACTGGCTCGCTGATTCGCGGCGGTCGGCACTTTCCGGTGTGGGAATTGGTGGGATCAATATGAGAACGAACGGTTGAAAGCCGTTCGTTATCCTGTGTTTAGAGTGTCGTGGACAAATAAGAACAAATATGGTACACAATGTGTCGTTGCCACTCTGCAACTGGCGCAAATAGTGTGCTACACACCGGGGACCACAATGGAAAAATCCGCTCTGCGCGTCGTATCCAGCGACGAGGCCCGTACCGTGGAGGCCAAAGGGGAACGCATGGACAAGCACAAGGCGCTCGAGGCCGCTCTAGCTCAGATCGACAAGACGTTCGGCAAGGGCTCGATCATGCGGCTCGGCGCCAATGAGCGCATGGCCGAGGTCGAGGCAATTTCTACAGGATCCCTTGGGCTGGACATCGCGCTCGGTATCGGTGGGCTGCCAAAGGGGCGCATCATCGAGATTTATGGCCCTGAATCCTCGGGCAAGACGACGTTGACGCTGCAGGTCATCGCCGAGGCTCAAAAGAAGGGCGGTATCTGCGCCTTCATCGACGCCGAGCATGCGCTCGATCCGGTTTATGCGAGGAAGCTTGGCGTAAAGGTCGAAGACCTGCTGATTTCTCAGCCCGATACGGGTGAGCAGGCGCTCGAGATCGCAGATACACTGGTGCGGTCGGGGGCAATCGACGTTCTCGTGGTCGATTCGGTCGCCGCCCTGACGCCCAAGGCTGAGCTCGAAGGCGAGATGGGTGACAGTCTGCCCGGCCTTCAAGCGCGGCTCATGAGCCAAGCGTTGCGCAAGCTGACGGCCAACATCTCGAAGTCCGGTACGATGGTTATTTTCATCAACCAGATCCGCATGAAGATCGGGGTGATGTTCGGCAACCCGGAGACAACGACGGGAGGCAACGCGCTGAAATTCTATGCGTCGTGCCGGCTCGATATCCGCCGCATCGGGCAGATCAAGGCGCAGGAGGAAGTCGTCGGCAACCAGACGCGGGTCAAGGTCGTCAAGAATAAGGTTGCGCCGCCGTTCAAGCAGGTCGAGTTTGACATCATGTACGGCGAGGGCATTTCGAAATCGGGCGAACTCATCGATCTGGGTACGAAGGCCGGCATTCTCGAGAAATCCGGCGCCTGGATCTCCTACGATGGGACGCGGATCGGGCAGGGCCGTGAGAATGCCAAGCAATATCTGAAGGATAACCCGGCCGTCGCAGCAACCATCGAGAGGGCCATCCGTCAGAACGCCGGCCTGATCGTCGACCGGATGCTTGCGGCGCCAGAGCCGGGCGAAGATGACGGTGAGGATCCGCTTGCGCTGGAGACTCCTGAGCCCGAGCTGGCGGCCTCCCCCAAGGGCCGGAAGCGTTAGGTCCTTCGCGATACCGTCCCTGGGGTGCTGTTGCGCGCGAGTGGGACAGGTGGGGGCTCGATGTGTGCGAGCGGCAGTAAATGGCCATATGCGGTGTGTGCGTCGCGACCGCTCTGGTTGGTTGGAGCTGAGACATTGGCGGCATTCGCGCTTCCTGGACAGTCTCGGTCCGTCTCACTACAACGGCGCGATGCCCGGGTGGTCGAACCATGTCCGGGCCACCCTTTCTCGGGTTCGTCCCCTCCCAAGGCCTTGAAATGACCGGCGTCAACGAAATCCGCAGAGCGTTCCTAGAGTACTTCCGCAAGAACGGCCATGAGGTCGTCCCGTCGAGCCCGCTCGTGCCGCGTAACGATCCGACGCTGATGTTCACCAACGCGGGGATGGTGCAGTTCAAGGACGTCTTCACGGGCAAGGAGAAGCGGCCCTACGTTCGTGCGGCCACCTCGCAGAAGTGCGTGCGGGCAGGCGGCAAGCACAACGACCTTGACAATGTGGGGTACACGGCCCGTCACCACACGTTCTTCGAGATGCTCGGAAATTTCTCGTTCGGCGACTATTTCAAGGACGTCGCGATCGAGCTTGCCTGGAACCTCATCACGAAGGAATACGGGCTCGACAAGAAGCGTTTGTGGGTCACCGTTTATCATGACGACGACGTGGCGTTTGGCATCTGGAAGAAGCTGACGGGTCTTCCAGACGAGCGCATCGTGCGGATCGCGACGTCCGACAACTTCTGGCAGATGGGCGATACGGGTCCGTGTGGTCCGTGCTCGGAGATCTTCTTCGATCACGGTCCCAAGATCAAAGGCGGTCCGCCAGGCTCGGATGATGCGGATGGCGATCGCTACATCGAGATCTGGAATCTCGTGTTCATGCAGTACGAGCAGCGCGCGCCGGGCGACAGGATCGAGCTGCCGCGGCCGTCGATCGACACCGGCATGGGGCTCGAACGCATCTCGGCCGTTCTTCAGGGGACCCACGACAACTACGAGACCGACCTGTTCAAGGCACTGATCGGTGCGTCCGTTGCTGCCACCGGCGTGGAGGCGAAGGGGGCGACCAAGGCGAGCCATCGGGTCATTGCGGATCATCTGCGTTCGTCCGCGTTTCTCATTGCCGACGGCGTACTGCCGTCGAACGAAGGACGCGGATATGTCCTGCGCCGCATCATGCGGCGGGCGATGCGACATGCGCATCTGCTCGGCGCTTCCGAGCCGCTCATGCATCGGCTCGTTTCTGCGCTCGTCCGCCAGATGGGCGACACCTATCCCGAGCTTTCTCGCGGGGAGGCGATGATCACGGAGACGCTGAGGCTGGAGGAGACGCGGTTCCGCAAGACGCTGGAGAACGGCCTTCGACTTCTCGAAGATGCGAGTGGCGGGCTGTCGAAGGGTCAGACGCTTGCCGGGGACGTTGCGTTCAAGCTCTACGATACCTTCGGGTTCCCCCTCGATCTCACCGAGGATGCACTGCGCGGGCGCGGCATTACGGTCGACACGTCCGGCTTCGCCGCCGCGATGGAGCAGCAAAAGGCGCTCGCCCGCGCCGCCTGGAAGGGCTCCGGCGAGGCGGCGACCGAGCAGGTCTGGTTCGACATCAAGCAGAAGACGGGCGCCACGGAGTTTCTCGGCTATGCGACCGAGAAGGCCGAGGGCATCGTTGTCGCACTCGTCAAGGGCGGCAGCGAGGTCAAGGCGTTGAAGGCTGGCGACGAGGCGCAGGTCGTCGTCAACCAGACGCCTTTCTATGGCGAATCAGGAGGCCAGGTCGGTGATTCCGGCGTGATCACGGGGCTCGACGGGGCAAGGTTCCGGGTCACCGGGACCGAGAAGCGGCTCGGCGACCTGTGGGTTCATTTCGGTACGGTCGAGGCCGGAAGCTTCAAGGCGGGCGACGCCGTCGAGCTCGAAGTCGACCATGAGCGGCGCACCGCGATCCGCGCCAACCACTCGGCGACGCACCTCGTTCACGAGGCGCTGCGTCAGGTGTTGGGAACGCATGTTGCGCAAAAGGGCTCGCTCGTCTCGCCCGAACGGCTCAGGTTCGACTTTTCACACACGAAGCCGATGAGTGCGGAGGAGATTCGTGCGGCCGAGGCGCTGGCGAATTTCCGTATCCTCGAGAATACGCCGATCGAAACGCGTCTGATGGCGGTCGATGAGGCGATCGAGACGGGTGCGATGGCGCTGTTTGGGGAAAAGTACGGCGACGAGGTCAGGGTGGTCGCGATGGGCGCTCCCGATCCTGGCTCCAATCGCGCGGCGTGGTCGATCGAGTTGTGTGGCGGCACGCATGCCCGCCGTACGGGCGACATCGGCCTAGTCAAGGTCATTTCAGAAAGCGGAAGCTCGGCGGGTGTCCGCCGCATCGAGGCGCTGACCGGAGATGGCGCGCGCGCTTATCTCAGCCGTACCGACGAGACGCTTCGGGAAGTGGCCGGGGTGCTCAAGACGCGGCCCGACGACGTCGTAGAGAGGCTCAAGGTGCTGGTCGAGGAGAAGCGCGCGCTTGAGCGGCAGCTTGCCGACGCCAAGCGTCAGATCGCGCTTGGTGGCTCCGGCGTGGGGGCCGCTCAAGGCGCGGCCGGCGGCGATGCCGCGCGCCAGGTTGGCAACGTCAAGTTCCTGACCCGACTTGTCGAGGGGCTCAATCCCAAGGACCTTCGCGGGCTCGTAGACGAGGGCAAGAAGCAGGTCGGATCGGGCGTGGTCGTGATCGTGGGCGTGACGGAGGACGGAAAGGCCGGTCTGGCTGTGGGGGTCACCGAGGATCTGACGGGCACGGTTTCGGCCGTCGATCTCGTCAAGGTTGGCGCGGAGGCACTCGGCGGCAAAGGCGGCGGGGGACGTCCCGACATGGCTCAGGCCGGCGGCCCCGACGGGCAGAAGGCCGAGGCGGCGTTGAAGGCGATCGAGATGCGGCTGGCGAGCTGATGTTTTCTGCTTCGGGCGCAGGTCCGGGCGGGAGCTTTGCCGTAACGCTACAGGACAACTTTACAGAGGTAGACATGACCACGACGCCACGTTTCGTGCGTTCACTCTCAGGTGCGCGCCTTGCCGGCACGACCGTTTTCGCCGCCGTGCTTTCGACGTCCGCCGTCGTGTTTGCGCCCCTGGCAAACGCCGCGACCGGGACCGAATTTTGCGGACGCGCGTCCGGGGAGCCGGCTGTGCTGCTCGAGGAGATTTCGAAAGCCGAGGGGTTCAAGCAGGTTCACGACGGCCCCCAGTATATCGCCTACCAGGACAGCAAGACGGAGACCGTGTTCACCTTCTCGCGCTCCGGCGCGGGGGGCGCGCACCCTGCCGCGGTCTGCCGCAGGCCCGTCAAGGACGGAGAGTTCGTCACTTTGGAGATGGTGGTGATCTGCCGTGGAGCCGCCGACGCTTGCCAGCGGCTCGAAAGCGATTTCAAGCTCCTTAACGCTCAGATGGAAGCGCATATTCGCGGTCAGTCGGGCGCTGCGGCCAACCCGCCCAAGTAATCGTCATTCTCGCATCGGCGTCGGCATGACGCCGGTTCCGCGCCGGCATCTGTGGCCTGTGGGCCACTGTTTCGAGCGGAGATGGGTCTGTGGCCATGGAGGTGCAGCATGCTGTTCTGCCCTCTGCTAACCTCAACGACGTTGGTATGTTGGGGGATGTCCAGTGCGCGTCGCGGGTCAGCGAACGAGTTCCGGTTTGTTTGCTGCCGCCGCCGCAGTTTTTTTCGCGGCTTTGGCGGTTTGCACGCCTTCGGCGCAGGCGGCGGAACTCAAGATTTCCCTTTCTGAGCTCGCCCGCATTCTCAACGTCACGCTGAAGAGCCCGAAGGTGCGGTTGCACAATGTGCCAGCGGGGATGTTCGATCTCACGCCTGGGTCTTCGCTGAGCATCGGTGGGGGAACCATTCCGCTCGCGGTTCCGGCCCGGTCGTTCGATGTCGCTGGCGGCTCGTATGGGTACTACGTCAGCGAGCTCAATTCGCAGAGCGTCACGATCAGCGCCGTCCCATCAGCGTTGCGGGTCACCGTCGTATTCGAGAGCGAGGGGCCTGAAGTCGTCGGGCGATGCGTCTCTGGATTTTGCGTGCCCAATTCGGCGCTGCCCGAACTCGAGTGGATCGCTCCGACGGTACAGATCGATCTCACTCCGGTGTGGGTCAACGGCAAGCTCTCGCTCGATGCAAAAAGGGTCGACGTCGGCGGCACCTTCGCGGCTGAGTGCGAAGGCGGCGGCTTTGTTTCTGGCTCCATTTGCCGTCTCGCACTGCCGAAGGCGAAGAAGGTCGCCAGCTCGCTCAAGATCGATCTGGCGGCCGAGCTCAAGAAATTGATCAACGGTCCACAGGCACAGGCGCAGATCGCGGATGGTCTGCGGCCGTTCCTTCGCTTCGGTCCTGTAGGCGAGGTACGGTTTTCGAAAGTTGCCGTCGACAGCCAGAACGTGACGATCACGTTCTGCCTTGCCTGTCAGGCCGAATAGAGCGCCGAATTTCTACTTGTCCGAACGCTCAGCGACCTGCGGGCATTTCCTCCAGCGCGCTTTGGATATTGCCCATCGCAGGCAGGTGCGGAGCCATAGGGCGCGCGGGGCAGCAACCGGCGTGAGTGCCACTCGAGCACGGGTGCATAGGGTCACGGTTGCACTGGGACTCGGGTTCATAGGGGCACGGTTGCGGCGGGGTACGGTTGCGACGGGGCACGGGTGAACAGGGGCACGGGTGTACTAGGGCACAGGCTCACTGGGACAGGGGTGCACCGGGACAGGGGTGCACCGGGACAGGGGTGCACCGGGGCACGGTTGCACTGGGTGGACGATGTACCTGGTCGAGCGTGAACCGGGTAGAGGGTTCCTTCCGGGGCGGATGGGATGCACCGCTGGTTCCATCCGTGAACATTGCAGGCGGCTTTGCCCGGGCATCGAGTGCGGTGGAGAGCAATTCGATGGGAGCGACCGTGGCGGGCTGCCCGTGGTTCGGCTTGTGCTCGATCGGCCGGCGAGTACTCGGGCCGATCGGAGCATCGGCGGTTGCACGTTCTAAGCGAAACTGAAGCTATCGTGGTCGATTTCGGCCGGTCTCGCTTTTCCGGGTGGGGCTCTGTCCAGAGCACGCCCGCTCTCGGCTGACGGTAACGCGCGGCCGAAGCCGAAGGGGGCGTGATTAGAGGCTTGCGCCGGAATAATCCGGCTGCGCGTGCCCTCGCGCCTACTGGCTGGCCGTCGTGATGCCATGAACGTAGATCGCCATCGCCACCACCAACAGCGGCAGAATCCCGATGTGCACGGCGGCGAGTGTCGCCTTGAGCCAAGGCCTTGCCGCGACATGGCGGTTCACGCGCAGGATCGAGATCACGATCATGAGACAGACGATCATATAGTCGAAGACGAAGATGCGGTCCGAGACCGTTGCGGTGTCGGAGGCCAGTTTGGGAATGGAGAAATACAGCGCCACCGCGGACAGCAGTGCGGTCACCTGAACGGTTACGATCGCCTCGAAATGTACCTGCGGGATGAAGATGGAGACGTAGGCGACGATCATGATGAACGCCAACGGCACCACGACGCGCAGGAAGTAGTCGGTCGTTTGACGCGACATCAGCCAGACGTAGTTCGCCGAATAATACGGCACGACCGACGGCTCGTGGGTGAAGGCGTCGATGACCGGGACAAAGTCACTATCGTAGCCGACGTACCAGCCTTTGACGTCCCAGCCGTCGGTCGAGACGTGCTGGTCACGCAGGCGATGTGGCGGCGGCTGAACGATGAAGGGGGCATCGGCTCGCTTGGGCTGGATGCTGATCGAGAACGATTGGGAATCGAAGGGGTAGGTTCCAAGCTCCGGCTCGAACAGGAATTTACCCGAAACCTTATAGAACTTCATGCTGTTGGGATAAGCGGCGCTCGGGCTGCCGTCGTGCAGGTTCGTGACCGTTATCTGGCGCCCGTTGGTGCGCGGATCGAGGTAGGCGTTCACGAATTCGATCTGGTCGACGGACGCAGACTGGTTCGACCTCATCGACAGATAGAATTCGGCGAAGAACGATTTGTCGTTGTCGTCGACGTTATAGGTCCGGATCAGATCAATGTCGGCATAGAGGGTCTCAATCTGGCGCAGGCTGCCGTTCTTCATCCGGGCAAACTGGAGGGGGGCGAGCTGGGGCCGGCCGAGGCCGCGGGGCTGCATGACGATGAATGGCGTGCGGGCGGCGGAGCGCGATGTCCTGTCGAACGACCAGTTCTCGAACGAGCCGCGGAAGGCGCCACGGCCCGTTGCGTAACTCGTCTTCAGCTCCCGGATGACGATGGACCGCATTTCGGCGATCGTAGACTTGGGGCCTTCGAGGCCAGCGGCATGCGATACGAGCGCGATCATATCGGCGAACTGGGTGCCGAAGCCGATCGCACGGAGGTTCGCTGGGGTGAGCGGGTCGGGCACGTCGGATAGCGGGCGCTCCTTGCATTCTCCGCTGGCCCAGCCGGGGGCTTCGTTGATCTTGCGACCTTCGAACAGCCAGTTGTCGGGTGGCTGCTTGACGATCGTCTTGCGGAGGCGGTCGTTGAAGACCTCGGGGAGGGTATCCCAGGCGAGCTGGAAGAGGTCGTTGGGATAGGCCTTCTGGATTTCGGGCGGGAGCTGGTCGATCCTGCCCACCATGTAGAGGGGTGGCGTGACGCCCTGCGCGATCATCACTTTCAGGATCTCGGCGGTCCGGGCGGTTGCGAAAATCATCATCGCGAAATCGGGTGATTTCGCCTTCAGATCGGCAACCGTCGCTTCGATCTCGGCGGGGTCGAGCTTGTCGTTCTTCATCGTGAGGCGATGGTCGGCGACAAACGACTTGTCGCCCAGGGTCGATTTCAGCCCGTCCGCCAGCGAGGTCGAAAACACCTGGTCGCGCTGGCCTACGAATGCGATGCGGGAATAATTCATCGCTTTGATGAATTCGGCCGTGACGGGCACGCGCTCGTCGTCTTGTGACGCGCGCGTCGTGAAGACATTCGCGTGCTTGGCAAAAATCGAGTTGACCGAGATGTCCGAGATGAACGGCACGCCGTCCCTGTCGATATCGGCGCCGAGTGCATCGAAGGCGACCTTCGCGCGATTGGAGTTTGTCAAGCCTATCACGGCGAGGGTCGCCGGGTCTGTCAGGGAGGCTTTGAGGTTCGCGGTGGTCTGGTCCTGCTGGCTGCGGTCGTCGAGGAACCGCAATTGCAGCTTGCGGCCGCCGATCCCGCCCTTTTTGTTGATCCGCTCCTGCTCGATGGTGGCGAACCGGCGGATGGCGGCGTTCTGGCCGAGGTCATGGCAGACATCCGTCCTCGAGCTCAGCAGCACAGCGATGTTGACGGGAGGTCGTGCGGCCGCCTCGGCGGCCTCAGCTGTTGCCGCTGCCACGGTGGTGGCCGGTGGAAAGCCCGTTGCCGCGAGAGCGGCCAGTGCGATCAGCGCCAGCGGCGCACCGAATTTCCGACGTACGGGATCGAATTTGCGAAGCTGGCGGATCACGTTCGGAACTCCCGTCACTTTTGCAGTCGTTTCGCCGACATAATGTCAGCCGGCCACCATTTAGCGCCGATCCGTCGGGTTATCACGGCAAATGCACGTATATTGCGGCGCGGTGGCCGTATCCAGCCGGCAAGCCATCCCTATGCCAGTCCACCACCGGCGACCGGCGCCAGCCCGCTCGAACCGATCCTGCGCGTGCCGTCGTGTCGCCATTGCATGGCCTGCCCGGCGTGAGGTAAGCCCGGCGGAACCAAGCACGTGCGGCCCGCTACCGGCAGGCTGCATTTGCCCTCACGGCTCTAACCATTACGGCTGCGCGATGCATCTCTCCCGCTTCTTCATGCCTGTCCTGCGCGAGACGCCCAAGGAGGCAGAGATAGTTTCGCACCAGCTGATGCTGCGTGCGGGCATGATCAAGCAGTCCGCCGCGGGCATCTACTCGTGGTTGCCGATGGGGCTCAAGGTGCTGCAGAAGATCGCGGATATCGTTCGCGAGGAACAAAATCGCGCGGGCGCCATCGAGGTTCTCATGCCGACCATCCAGTCGGCCGACCTGTGGCGGGAGTCGGGGCGCTACGAAGCCTACGGCAAGGAGATGCTGCGTATCGAGGACCGCCACGAGCGCGAGATTCTTTTCGGGCCGACGGCGGAGGAGGTCATCACGGCAATCGTGCGCGATTCGATCCGCAGCTACCGTGACCTGCCGAAGAACCTCTACAACATCCAGTGGAAGTTCCGCGACGAGGTGCGCCCCCGCTTCGGGGTCATGCGCGGTCGCGAGTTCCTGATGAAGGACGCCTACTCTTTCGACCTGACGCCCGAAGATGCGCGGCGCGCCTACAATCGCATGTTCGTCGCCTATCTGCGGACTTTCGCGCGGCTCGGCCTGCAGGTCGTGCCGATGAAGGCCGATACGGGGCCGATCGGTGGCGATCTTTCCCACGAGTTCATCATCCTCGCCGAGACGGGGGAGAGCCAGGTCTTCTGCCACAAGGACTTGATCGACGGGGCCATTCCCCGCGCGGACACTGATTTCAATGGCGACCTGTCGCCGATCTTCGAGGCCTGGACGTCCAAGTACGCTGCCACGGAGGAGATGCACGACGCGGCCAAATTCGCGGCCGAAGTGCCACAGGATAAACAGGTTTCAGCACGCGGGATCGAGGTTGGCCATATTTTCTACTTTGGAACCAAGTACTCGGCGCCGATGGGATGCAAAGTGCAGGGGCCGGATGGGCAGATGATCACGCTCCAGATGGGCTCCTACGGTATCGGCGTATCCCGGCTGGTCGGTGGCATCATCGAGGCCTCGCACGACGAGGCCGGGATCATCTGGCCAGCGTCCGTCGCTCCGTTCGAAGTCGGGCTCGTCAATCTCAAGGCCGGCGACGCCGCGACGGATGCGGCCGTGGCGACCCTCGAGGTCAAGCTCGAGAATGCCGGGCTCGAGGTTCTGGTGGACGACACGGACGAACGGGCCGGCGGTAAGTTTGCCACCATGGATCTCATTGGCCTGCCTTATCAGGTCATCGTCGGCCCCAAGGGGGTCAAGACGGGTGAGGCTGAGGTCAAGTGCCGGCGTACGGGTGTTCGCGAGACGATGCCATTCGACCAGGCCGTCGACCGTGTCGTGGCGGCCATCGCAGATGACAAGCACGTCGACTGATGGAGCGGCCGCCGGCCCTGCCGCCGCGTCAGCGACGACCAGCAACGGATGACGGGAACATGACGCTCGCCAGTACCGCCGGACCGACCAACAACTTGCCGTCTTCGGGCGCTCTCGCCAAAGCAGCCGGGAGTTCGTCACGGGACCACGGAACGGTGGATACGCCACCGTTCGCGGCTTTCGAGTGGATGCTCGCCCGGCGATACCTGCGCGCCCGGCGAAAGGAAGGGTTCATCTCGGTCATCGCCGGATTCTCGTTCATTGGAATCATGCTCGGCGTTGCAACGCTGATCATCGTCATGGCGGTGATGAACGGATTTCGCACCGAACTGTTCGGCAAAATCCTCGGGCTCAACGGGCACATCATCGCGGCCAAGCCGGGTGAAGCGTTCACCGACTACAAGGATGTGGCGGCCCGGCTCAACGCCGTCCGCGGGGTCACGCATGTTCTGCCGCTGGTCGAGGCTCAGGTCCTCGCGTCGTCTCCGGCCCAAGGGATGGGCGCGATCGTCAGGGGCGTTCCAGAGGCGGGTATCAGATCGCTCCCGCTCGTGGCCAACAACATCCGCTATGGGACGCTCGACGGTTTCGACAAGGGACAGGGCATCGCGATCGGCATCAGGCTCGCGAACTCGCTCGGCGTACGACTTGGCGATAGCATCACGCTGATCTCGCCGCGTGGGGCGACAACGCCGTTCGGGACCTCGCCCCGCTCGAAACTCTACCAGATCTCCGCGGTGTTCGAGCTCGGCATGAGCGAGTACGACAAGTCGATCGTATTCATGCCGTTGCCCGAGGCTCAGAAGTTCTTCTCGCGCGGGGACGCGGTCGACGTGCTCGAGCTGCTCGTGAGCGAGCCTCACGTCATTGAGGGTTATGCCGATGCCCTGCAAGCCGCGGTGCCCGGCATACAGACATCCGACTGGAAACAACGAAACGAGACATTCTTCCGTGTGCTCGAGATCGAGCGGGTGACCATGTTCATCATCCTGTCGCTCATCATCATCGTGGCGGCATTGAACATCATTTCCGGCATCATGATGCTCGTGAAGGACAAAGGCCGGGATATCGCAGTTCTGCGGACGATGGGGGCATCGAGCAGCGCGATGATGCGCGTCTTCCTCATCACCGGCGCTTCCATCGGCATCGTGGGCACGCTGGCGGGGTTCGTGCTCGGCATCGTGTTCTGCTGGAACATCGAAAGCATACGGCAGACGATCCAGTGGATGTCTGGGCGCGTCGTGTTCGATCCAAACGTCTACTATCTGACGCGAATGCCGGTTGCCATCGACGCCTGGGAAACCGGCGGCATCGTAGTCATGGCGCTCCTTATCACCGTTCTCGCAACCATCTATCCGTCATGGCGGGCCGCCAAGCTCGACCCGGTCGAAGCTCTGCGCTACGAGTGATCGCATGCAATCACCAGCCGCTCATCCGATGAACCATCCGGCTCACGTCCCGGCCGCGGCTCCGCCGGTGCTGGCGCTTGAAGGTTTGCGCCGCTCGTTTCGACAAGGCGAACGGACGCTCCATGTCCTCAACGGCGCTTCCGCCGCGCTGTGGCGCGGACAGGCCGTGGCGCTCGTTGGGCCGTCCGGCTCGGGCAAGTCCACGCTGCTGCACATCGCCGGGTTGCTCGAGACGCCGGACGCCGGGCGCGTCGTGGTCGACGGGCGCGATTGCACCGGGTTTGGCGACAACGAGCGGACACGTGTCCGGCGGCGCGACATTGGGTTCGTCTATCAATTCCACCAGCTTCTGCCGGAGTTCACGGCGCTGGAGAACGTCGTCATTCCGCAATTGATCCTCGGTCGTTCGCGGAGGGCTGCCGAAGCGCGGGCCAAGGAACTGCTCGGCGCGGTTGGGCTGGGCGGCCGGCTCGATCATCGTCCGGCAGAGCTGTCGGGCGGCGAGCAGCAGCGCACCGCCATCTGCCGGGCTCTCGCCAACAACCCGTCGCTCATCCTTGCCGACGAGCCGACCGGAAATTTAGATCCAGATACGTCCGAACTCGTATTCCAGGAGCTGCTCGCTCTGATCCATGACACCGGCGTGGCGGCCCTCATCGCGACGCATAACCTCGATTTGGCGGCGCGCATGGACCGCGTGCTGCGGATGGAGAATGGGTTGCTCGTAGAGACCGCCCTGACACGTGGGGCGGCGGCCAGATAGCGCCGATCGGCTTTGCGGGGCAGAGAGGGTTGCCAAATGTCGCAGGGAGTCGGACGATCCCGCCACGCCCCTAACCGATCGCGCACGGAACACACATGAGGTTTAAACTCTTGCCCCCGGCCCTCATTGTCTTGCCGATCGTTGCCGGAATCGCCACTGCGCTTCTCGCCGGGGCCGTCACGCACCTCGCGTTTGCGGCGTCCGAGGGAAGTGTTTCGAGCGACCGGATTCGAGATCGCGTGCTGTCACGGATCGAGCGGGGGCGGATGCTTCGCGCCCCGCCGATCAGCGGTGGGCGCACGGCCGCGGGCGGAGGAGCGGGCTATGAGAGCGTGCTTGTCGGCGGTCAGGTTCGGCTGTTCGTGCGATATACGCCCAACAAGGTGCTCGTTTCGGGCAAGCCGGCACCGGTCGTCTTCGTCCTGCATCCCGACGGAATGCGGGCGGACCAGGTCCCAGGGCTTACCGGCCTCAACCGCCTTGCCGATGCGGAGGGTTTCATCGCAGTCTATCCGCAGGCGGGCTCGGAGGCGTGGCTCAGCCGTGCGTCCGGCGATCCAGATGACGTCGATTTCCTGAACCGCCTCGCGGACGCGTTGGTGGCGCAGACCACGGCGGATTCGGGACGGCTCTATCTGGCCGGCGTCGGCGCGAGTGGAACGATGGCGTTGAGGCTTGCCTGCAGCGAGGGATCGCGCTTCGCGGCCTACGGCCTCGTTGGGATGCCTTCGGCCGCGGCCGGGGAGTATTCCGATTGCCGGTTATCGCCGGCACGGCTTTCGGTCATCTCCGGCACAACCGCGGACGTAGCGGGAGCGTCGTCGACGGGAGCTTCCGGTGCGGAGGGACCGATCTCCGACCCGATCGCCGCAATCGCGCAGAAGGCGGGATGCGGGCTGGTAACCCAGGCCACGCTGTCGGGTAAGGTCGCCAGGTCCAAGTGGAGCGGATGCAGCCCGGGTGCTGATTTCGAAATGGTCAGGTCGATCGAGAAGCTTCCGCCGGACCGGGCCATGCCGGAGCTTTGGGCATTCTTCCGCCGATTCGGGCTTTGAGACGCGACTGCCGGACCGGCTCCGGCCGCTGACCGTCCGACGGCCGGCCCTTCGAGGGGGTGGCCGATCCTTGCCTCTTCACAACGACCGGGTCGCTTCCCATATTCCCGCCCATGCGGATGGAAGCGTCCGCGATCGTTTTTTCACGGCTTTCAGCTGGAGTTCATAGCCCTATGAAGCGCATCGCCCTGTTTCTCGCGACCAACATCGCGGTACTGGTCGTCATCGCCGTAGTCGTCAGCCTGCTCGGCATCGGACGATATACGGGGCCCGGCGGTCTCAATCTTGGCGCCCTGCTCGCGTTGTCGGCTGTGATCGGCTTCACCGGCTCGATCATCTCGTTGCTGATCTCTAAACCGGTGGCCAAGTGGTCGACCGGCGCTCAGGTCATCACGGAGCCGCAGAATTCCGACGAGCAGTGGCTGCTCGACACCGTCGCCCGGCTGTCGGATCGCGCCGGCATCCGTATGCCCGAGGTCGCCGTCTACGAAGGCGAACCGAACGCGTTTGCGACCGGCGCATTCAAGAATTCGTCGCTGGTCGCCGTTTCGACCGGTCTGCTCGAGAGCATGAACCACGAGGAAGTGGAGGCCGTTCTGGCGCACGAGGTTGCCCACATCCAGAATGGCGACATGGTGACGTTGACGCTGATCCAGGGCGTAGTGAACACCTTCGTCGTGTTCTTCTCGCGGATCATCGGTTACATCGCTGACAAGGCCATCAACAAGGATGGTAATGGTGACGGCATCGCTTCGTTCGTGGTCTCGTTGGTGTTCCAGATCCTGTTCGGCATCCTTGCGTCGATGATCGTCGCCTGGTTCTCGCGCCATCGCGAGTTCCGCGCCGACGCCGGTGCGGCAGCTCTCATGGGGCAGCCGCAGTCGATGATCAGCGCGTTGGCCCGGCTGCAGCAGATGCAGACCGGCGGCTTGCCGCAGAACATGGCGGCCATGGGCATCGGTGCTTCTGCCAGCGTGATGCAGTTGTTCGCGACGCACCCGCCGCTTGAGGAGCGCATCGCCGCGCTTCAGGCGGGCAGCCGGTAAGGCCGCGCCGCTCGTTCCACTCACCGGCGTGCATTTCACAATCGGGCCGCTTCCGTCATTTCGGGATCGGCCCTTTTTCTTTGGGGTTCGGTGCGCCTGCGCCATCACGGCAGGTGGTTTTACAGCACATTTCCCGCCTGGTGGGGGGGAGCAGCCGGGCTCCGGTGTTATCGGCCTTGCGACTAGAGCGTGTTCCGCTCAAGCGGAATCATGAACGCGCTTCAGGTCTTTGATTTTGAGCATGTTCTTACGGAAAACCGGCATCCACTTTTCCTGAACATGCTCTAAACTTCGACCACCTCGATCACTCCGGGAAGCGCGGTGAGTTCTCCCTGGGCTTCGGGGCTCGTGTCCCACTTGCCGGGGATGGCGAACTCGACGTCGCGGCCGCCCTCCACACCCGGCACGGCTCCGAAGGGCAGGAGGAAGCGGATCTCGCCTTTGCCGCCCGGCTTCAGCATCGACTTGATTTCAGAAAGTGTCGCCTTGCGCGATGCGAGCACGCGCGCATCGAGGACGACCTTGAGTGAGCGCTGAAGATTTGCAGCCGCGACGCTCAGCGACTGGATTTCCCGGACGCGCATCTTCAGCGTGTCGCCCTCGCGCTCCGCCTCTACGGAAAGCACCACGGGCTTGCCAGGCTCGAGCAGGGCGCCACTCGCCTCTAGGGTATCGGAGAAGATTACCGCCTCGAACTGCCCGGTGGTATCGGAGAACATGGCGAAGGCGAACTTATTGCCCCTGGCCGACTTGCGTTCGCGGGCCGACAGGACGATGCCGGCCAGTCGGCCGTCGGACGCGCCGCGCTCGGTTGACAACTCGAACTCGGCGTAGGTCTTGACGCCGAGCTTCTTCAGCGCCGGCACATACTGGTCGAGGGGGTGGCCAGACAGGAAGAAGCCAACGGCGTCGAACTCGGCCTGCAACCGCTCCATCGGCGTCCAGCCTTTTGCGATCTTCAAGTCAAGCCGTGTGGCGCCGCCACCCGTTCCGCCACCTCCAAACAGGTCGGATGTGCCGGCCTGCTTGTCAGCCGCCGTGCGGGCGGAGAGCGCGGATATCGCGTCCACGTTGGCGTGGACCAGAGCGCGGTTCGATTCGAGCGCGTCGAAGGCCCCTGCCTGTGACAGTGTTTCGAGGCCGCGCTTGTTGAGCGTGCGCGGGTTGAGGCGCTCGGCGAAGTCGGCAAGAGATTTATAGCTGCCGTTTTCTCGGCGCTCATCGACGATGGCCGACACGGCGCTTTCGCCGATGTTCTTCAGAGCGGCCAGCGCGTAGCGGATGGCGCGGCGTGCCTCGGGCGTCTTGGGCTGCTCGACCTCGAATTTGACGCCTGACGCATTGATGCACGGCGGCAGGATCGGGATGCCGCTCTTTCTTGCCTCGGCGGCGAACACGGCGAGCTTGTCGGTATTGGACAGATCGAGCGTCATGGAGGCGGCGATGAACTCCTCGCGGAAGTTCGCCTTCAGGTATGCCGTGTGGTAGCTGACGAGCGCATAGGCGGCCGCGTGAGACTTGTTGAAGCCGTATCCGGCGAATTTGTCGACGAGTTCGAAGATCGAGACGGCGTCCTTTTCCTTGACCCCGTTCTTGCGGGCGCCTTCGACGAAGCGCGCCTGCTGCTTCGCCATTTCGTTCTTGTCTTTCTTGCCCATGGCGCGGCGGAGAAGGTCGGCTTCGCCGAGCGAGTAGCCGGCCATGGCCTGGGCGATCTGCATCACCTGCTCCTGGTAGATGATGACGCCGTAGGTTTCCTTCAGGATGTTTTCCAGAAGCGGATGCAGGCAGTCGACGGGCTCCTCGCCGTGCTTGCGGTTGATGTAGGTCGGGATGTTGTCCATCGGGCCGGGGCGGTAGAGCGCCACCATGGCGATGATGTCTTCGAAACGGTCGGGTTTCAGCCGCTTCAAGCTCTCGCGCATGCCCGTCGATTCGAGCTGGAACACGCCGACTGTGTCCGCGCGGGCGAGCAGGTCGTAGGAAGCCTTGTCGTCGAGTTCGAGGCTCGCCAGGTCGATTTCAATTCCGCGGCCCCGACGGACGAGATCGACGGCCGTCTTGAGCACCGTCAGGGTCTTCAGACCGAGGAAGTCGAATTTGACGAGGCCGGCCTGCTCGACCAGCTTCCAATTGTATTGGGTGACCGGAAAGTTCGATTTCGGGTCGCGGTAGAGGGGGACCAACTCGTCAAGCGGGCGGTCACCGATCACCATGCCGGCGGCGTGTGTCGATGCGTGACGGTAGAGGCCTTCGAGCTTGATCGCGATTTCCAGCAGCCTCGCCACCAGCGGATCACCGTCGCGGGCTTCCTGCAGTTTGGGTTCGCCCTCGATCGCCTGGGGCAGCGTCACCGGGTTGGCCGGGTTGTTCGGCACGAGTTTGCAGAGCTTATCGACCTGCCCGTAAGGCATCTGCAGCACGCGGCCGACGTCGCGGATCACGGCGCGGGCCTGCAACTTGCCGTGCGTGATGATCTGTGCCACGCGGTCGGCGCCGTACCTCTCCTGCACGTAGCGGATCGTCCGGTCGCGGTTCTCCTGACAGAAGTCGATGTCGAAGTCGGGCATCGACACGCGCTCGGGGTTCAGGAAGCGCTCGAACAGAAGGCCGAAACGAAGCGGGTCGAGATCCGTGATGGTGAGCGCATAGGCGACGAGCGAGCCTGCGCCGGAACCGCGGCCCGGGCCGACCGCAACGCCGTTGGCCTTAGACCACCTTATGAAGTCGGCCACGATCAGGAAGTAACCCGGGAACTTCATGCGCGCGATGATGTCGATCTCGTAGGCGAGACGCTTGTCGTAGTCCTCGCGCGAGAAGCCCGTCGCCATCGGCCGCAAGCGCAGCCTTTCATCAAGGCCCGCCATTGCTTGTTCGCGGAGAGTTGCGGCTTCGGCTGCCAGACGGTCCTCCGGGGTCGCGGCGCCCGCACCGACGAAGCTCGGCAGGATGGGCTTCCGCCCGAGCGGGCGATAATGGCAGCGCTTGGCGATTTCGACCGTATTCGCGACCGCCTCAGGCAGGTCCGCGAACAGGCTGATCATATCCGCCGCGGGCTTCAGGTAGTGCTCGGGGCTCGCGCGGCGGCGGTTGTCCTCGACAACATAGCGCCCCTCGGCGATGCAGAGTAGGGCGTCGTGGGCCTCATGGTCGGAGGGGTTGGCGAAGTAGACCTCGTTGGTTGCGACGATCGGCAGTTCCCGTCCATAGGCCAGGTCGAGCAGATGCGGCTCGGTCTCGGCTTCCTCCGGCAGGCCATGGCGCTGCAACTCGATGTAGAGACGGTCGCCAAAGATCGCCTGTAGCGCGGCCAGTCGCGCCGTGGCTTGATCGAGTTGCCCGGCGGCGATCGCCTTGTCGATGGGACCGCGCGGCCCACCCGTCAGGGCGATGAGGCCGCCCGATAGATCGGCGAGGCGGTCGATTCGCACGTGCGGGGGTTCGGTATCCTTGGGATCGAAGAAGCCGCGGCTCGATAGTTTCAACAGGTTGGCGAACCCGGCCTCATCGATTGCCAGCAGGGCGATGTGTCCTGCGGGACCGCCGCGGACCGGCGCGCCTGGAACACGGGTCGAATCCGAGGAAGCCGCATCGCCGAAATCAATCCCGATCGACAGGCCGATGATGGGCTGGACGCCGGCGCCCCAAAGCTTGTCAGAGAACTCGAGCGCGCCGAACAGGTTGTCCGTATCGGTCAGCGCGATTGCGGGAAAACCGTTTGCCTCGGCGAGTTTGGCAAGCTTGGTGATCGGCAACGCGCCTTCGAGAAGCGAATAGGCCGAGTGCACCTTGAGGTGGATGAATGTTCGTGGCGTGGCGTTCGTTGTCATGGGCGGAATTTACGCGAGTCAGGCTCGAAATGACACAACCGGCGGCCCGATCTCCAACAGCATTGTTCCGGCTGAATGCCGCGTCAGTCCTCAATTTTGGCGGTTGCGGCGTTGAGCCAGCGCCGCGACACCGGGTCGAGATCCGGGGCGAGGCTCTGCCGGACATGGGCGTGATAGGCGTCGAGCCAGTCGCGCTGGTCACTGGATAGCATCCGCGCCACGATCAGGCGGCGGTCAATCGGCGCCAGCGTCAGCGTCTCGAAGCCCATCACGGAGACATCGCCGCCGACCGCTTTGGGCTCCGTTACGAGCACCAGGTTCTCGATGCGAATGCCATAGGCACCGGCCTTGTAGTATCCGGGCTCGTTCGAAAGGATCATGCCGGGCTTCAGCTCGACGAGGCCGCCCTTCGAGATCGACGCCGGTCCCTCGTGGACGTTGAGGTAGCTGCCCACGCCGTGCCCCGTGCCGTGGTCGTAGACAAGTCCGTGGCTCCATAGGGCGCGGCGCGCCAGTGGGTCGAGATCAACGCCGCGGGTGCCGTGCGGGAACCTCGCCATCGAGATCGACACCATGCCCTTGAGCACTAGCGTGAAGCGCTCTCGCATCTCGGCTGTGGGCGTTCCGATGGCGACCGTGCGCGTGATGTCGGTCGTGCCGTCGGCGTATTGGCCGCCGCTGTCGATCAGGAACAGTTCGCCCTTCTGGAGCACGCGGTTCGATTTCTCGCTGACGCGGTAGTGGACGATGGCTCCATTCGGTCCAGAACCAGAGATCGTCGGGAACGAAATTTCGCGCAAGGCACCGGTCTCGGCGCGCGCGGCCTCAAGGCGCTTCACGGCCATGATCTCGTCGACGGGACCGTTTGCTGCGGCGTGGTCGAGCCAGGCGAGAAAGCGCGTCACTGCGCCGCCGTCGCGCAGATGGGCGGTGCGCGCGCCCGCGATCTCGGCAGGGTTCTTGATGGCCTTCATGTCGACGCAGGGATCTGGGCCTCGTGCGACGCGCGACGGTCCGCCGAGCCTTCGATAGAGCCACCAGTTCGAGCCTGTGGGCGCCAGCCGGACAATCTTGCCGGCGGTCTTCAAGGTGTCGAGCGTCTCTTTGAGTGTTTCAGGCGCCTTGAGCTTCGCCAGCGGGGTGAGGTGGGCACGCGCCTCCGGCGTGATCTTGCCGGGCGCAATGAATAACTCCGGCTTGCCGCTGGCGTGCAGCACCGCGAAGGCCAGCACGACCGGGTTGTGAGCAATATCCCCGCCGCGGATGTTGAAGAGCCAGCAGATGCTGTCGGTTGCGGACAGCACCACGGCATCCTGGCGCGCTTCGCGCAGCCGCTTCTGGATCGCCGCGATCTTGTCGGACGGGGACTGTCCCGCAAGTTCGATTGGATGGACAATTACCGGCGCCATCGGGGGGGCGGGGCGCGCCTTGCCCCAGACCTGGTCGACGGGATTGATCGCACACTCCTTCAAGGCAAGAATTGCCTCCTTCAGAGCGGTGCGAAGTGTCTCGATCTCCGTGATCGTGTGGAGCTTCGGGTCGAAGCCGATCCGGCTGCCGGCCTTCAGGCTCGATTTGAGCCAGGGGACGAGTTCGGTGGTGCGGATGCCCTGGACCGAGAAGATCCGCGTATCGACCTCCTGCGGGGCCTGGACCGTGTAGCGTCCGTCCACGAACACAACCGCCGATTTGCGGGCCACGACCGCCAGTCCGGCGGACCCAGTGAAGCCCGTCATGAAGGCCAGCCGTTCGGCGAAAGCAGGCACGTACTCGTTCTGGTTCTCGTCGGTGCGCGGGATCAGGAATGCGTCGAGGCCGCGCTTGTCCAGGAGGGCGCGGAGCGCGGCCACCCGCGGGGCGGTGTCGGCATGGGCCACTGCGGCATCAAAGGTTTGGAACATGAGGCGGTCGTCCCTATCGATGCGGTTCAGCCTAGCCTGGTCAGCGTCAGCGTCGACCATCCCGAGATGCGGTCGTGGCGGTCGAGCCGGAAGCCGTGCGCCCGGTAGACCGCGATGATCTGGGCAGCCTGCGGCGTCAGGAGGCCCGATAGCAGGAGGGTGCCTCCCGGTGCGACCGCGGCGGCCAGATCGGGGGCGAGGGCTATCAGCGGCTTCGCCAGGATATTTGCGATCAGGAGATCGAAAGGTGCCGCTTCGCGAAGCTCGGGGTGTGCAAGGCCAGCGGCGGCTACGCAGCGAATGCGAGCGGCCACGCCGTTGAGCCGGGTGTTCTCCCGGGCGACCTGGACGGAGGGCTCGTCCAAGTCGCTGGCCAGGATTGACGCGCGAGGCAGCGACCGGGCGACCGCGATCGCCAGAACGCCCGAGCCGCAGCCGAGGTCGAGCACGTTGCGGTAGGCATGGTTGCGCGTGAGGCGGTCGATCGCCATCAGGCATCCCGCGGTCGTCTGGTGGTGCGCGGTGCCGAAGGCTTCGCCGGCGTCGATCAGGATCGCGTTCGGCCCCTGGGGGACCTTGTCGGTGTCATGGCTGCCGTGGACGATGAAGCGGCCCGCGGCGACGGGAGGCAGCGCCGCCTGGCTGACCGCGACCCAATTGATGTCTGGCACCGGGGCGACGGTGAAGTCGGGTATGGCGACGCCGTTCGCCATGAGGCTCTCGATATGGCGGGAGAGCGCTGAACCCTCCTGGGGCTCAGGGTAATAGGCATCGATGCGCCAGTCGCTGCCCTGCTCGAACAGCGTCAGGGCGTCGGGAGGCGTGTCGGTGAGGTCCTGGAGCGCGCCGGCGATCGAATGGGCCGTGTCCTTGTCGGGGTGGACCAGGGTTGCGACGTATTGGGTGGGCGGTCGGGAAGACTGGGTTGCGTTGTCGGTCAAGGTCGTGCCGGGTCCGGTAATGGCGGGTGGGGCGGAAGAAAAAAGCGAATTTCCACGCGTGGCACGAGCAACGGTGTCGTGTCGAGCGGGATCGTCGTCTCGACATGGCGAGCGGGGCGCCGGCGCCGCGTTTCGAGCTCGCCAGCGCGCGGGGTTCAGACGTCGCTGTCGAGCTCGATGCCCTCGGCATGACCGGGGTCGGGCAGGTGGTCGAGCAGCAGGTCCCAACGCTTGTCGATGTGTTGTGCTGCCTCGTGCGGGGGGAAGACCCGGAACGTACCGTCGGCGTCCTCCATCAGAAGGCCATCAGCCTTGAGGCGTGCCACGGCATCGGAGATATCGAAGTCGACGACGATGCCGAATTCCTGCTTCAAGTGCGCCTCGATTGCGCGGTCGATTGCTTCGATGTCGTGCCGCGAGGCGCTGGCCTTGGCGAGTACGCTGTAGAGCAGCCAGTCCTCCTTTATATCCTCCTCGGCGGCGCTGTTTGCAATCTTGACGATCGCGCTCCTGTTGTCGGCCATCGCGTGGAAGTAGAGGTTCTGCGCCATCACGACCATGTAGCGCTGCTTCTGATTGACGAATGCCATCGCCTGACGGAACGCGATGCCGCCGACGCCTACCGCAGCACCGGCCGCCGCGATCGGGTTGCTGGCAAGGAGCGCAATCTTTCCGGCCGAGGTGAAGAGGCCAAAGCCGATGCCGCCGCCGGCCGTCGCGCCCAGGCGCACCTTGTCCCACATTCGGAACCGAACCTCGGTGTTGGGAAACACCATCTCCATGTCGGTATGGGGAATGTTGCGGAACAGCTTCATGTAGATGTTGCCGTCTTTGACTGCCTTCGGCAGGACGGCCCGGGTGCGCCTGACATGCCGCTCGGCGCGTTGGCGCGAGTAGTTCATCTCCGCCATGACCTCGGTGACACGGGTCTCGAACGGCTTCAGCTTGAAGACGATGCACAGCCGGCGGAATACCGGGACATCGAACTCTTCCTTGCGGCCGAACTTGCGGTAGTTGCGGCGTTCGTAGGTTTCGTTGGAGACGCCGCGATAGTAGATCAGGACGTCGTCGAAGGCCTTCAAATCGACATGCAGGTCGAGGCCATAGATCGAGGCGCGGGTGAGAATGATGTCGACGTCGTCGGGGTCGAGGCGGCGGTAGTTCGCATTCTGCAGCAGCCGCTCGATGCCATCGAAGGTCCGGCGCTTCAGCGCTTCGCGATCCGCGTCGGAATATTCGCGCGTCTGGAGCAGATCGCTGTCCGGGCTGAACGCGTGATAGGCTTCGAGAAGGCCCAGAAGGCGAACGGTGTACTGTTGCTGGCGCCAGTAATCGAGGTAACGGAACATCCGCCTCACGACCGGGATGTCGACACCCGGCCAGCGATGGGGCTCGGTCAGCCGATCTATCAACGCCGCCTTGGTCAACGGAATGAACGTCTCCGGCGCGGTGTGTTTCGATCCCGTCAGTGACCGCTCGCTGGCCGCCGTGGCCGCATCCTCAACCAGCGCTTTGCCTTCGGCAGCCGTCAGCATGACCCCTCACACAATGTATTTTCAGGCGCCGCAGCAACTCGAACCGTAAGGTGCCGTTGCTGTTCAAATCACCGTTACCCGCAGGATTTCTACACTCTGCGCGAGGCCTGTGGCAAACAGGAGACGGCGACGTCAAACGGCATTCACGAATACGGCGGGCCGGTGCATTGTCTCGGTAAAGGCGCTGTTCGGTCACAGTGCCGCCGTGGTCGATGCGCATTGCCGAACGCATCGTGTTTCGACGGGGCTGAGTGGGGTACTCGAGACGTGAGGCGAACGCGCTGCATATCGATGTGGCTGATGGCTGGCCTTTTGCTGGCGTCGGCTTCGGGTGGAACCGCCGACGCGGCGACCGAGCGCCTTGCCATGCCGTACCGCTGCACCAAGACCGGCGACCGCATCACCGTAATTCCCAGTGCGATCCGCGGGCTCGAGGTCGTCGGCCCGCGTTCGAGCGTGGCTATCGAGCTATGCGAGACGGACCGCTGGCGTGAGCGAGGTGGGGCCTGCCTTCCCGTCGAGGTCCATCGCTTCGATGTTCTGTGCGGCGACCGCCGTGTCGCATGGGCTGATGTAGCCGGTGCAATCGCCCGCCAGTCCAAGCTCAAGATTTCCATTGCACTTTCCCCTGAGGCTGGGGGCGACGCCAAAAAAGTGGTCCAACGCGGGGTAACCTGCCAGGTCGAGATCGAAACCAGAGCACGCGACCGGGTCACGGTTCGGGGGGCCGGTAGCGGATATTTCCTGGCTTGCCGTGAGATCGGCCACGACGGCCCTGCGACCCGCATCGCACTGCCGGAGGGCTACGCGCCCGTCGGCGAAAGCGGATGGATCGAACCTGTCGTCGCATTGGCGCCCGACACGCTCCCGGCTCGAGCCAGCGGTTTGCCGGGGCTCGGCGAGATCACCTCGAGCGCGTTGCCTGACATTACGCCTGCGGGGAGTGGGGATTCGCTCAAAGGGCGTCGGGTCGTGCCCGATGTCTGGCTCGATACCAGCGAGGACGAGCCGGGCGATATGGTGCATCAGGCCGTGGAGATTCCGGCCGATCCGGGCGAGGCGAGTGCGGCGCAGCCGGAACCCGTGGACATCATGGCTGCGCTCGTCGGCAAGACGGAGATCGGGGAACGGGGCGTCGGATTCCCCACCATGCTTGTTTCCATGATGCTGCTGTCGGCGGCACTCGCGGCCGTCGCCTTCCGGCGACGGCGGGACCGAGCGCAGCGTTCCGACGCCGCGCTCGGGCGCCGGCTCATCGGCGCATCGCTCCGGGCGAAGGTGGCCGCGGCGACGCAGCGACACGGATATGAATGGACATCGCCCCGCTCGACCGGCTTTGCGGGTTCGCACGGGCGGCTGACGCCGGAGACGGCCAACGCCGTGAACTCGATTGGCAACTCGATCGAGGCAACTCGTGTCCGGCTTGGTGAGCTGACACAGGCGGGGCCACTCATCGATGTGCTGTGCGGGGAACTCGATGCGCTGGAGGGACGTCTCGATGCACTGGCTTCGGGCGCGGCGGAAGGCGAGGAAGCGGCGCAACGGATCGGGCCTGGTTTGCGCAACCTCGTTCGTGAACTCGAGCGCATCCGGCGGATCGTGGACAGCGCCGCTCTCAGCATCGGGCAGGGCGGAATCGCTGGTGCAGGCGCCGTGCGCATACCAGCTACGCGCGCTGAGGCTTTTGCATTGCTCGGCATCAATCCCGATGCTTCAGATGGCACGTTGAAGAAAGTGGCCGATGGACTGCGCATGAGCTGGCATCCCGATCACGCCCGCGACGACGAGGACCGGATGGCGCGGGAGACCCGGATCAAGGCCATCAATGCGGCTGTGGACCTCATAAATGGCCGCCGTCCCGCCGCCTGAATAATGGCGGAATGCCGTCGCCTCCTTTGTAAACTGGTTTTGGGGCGGCGAATTTGCTAACAGCGGCGCGTCGGGTCCCGTAGCTCAGCTGGATAGAGCATCTGCCTTCTAAGCAGAGGGTCGCAGGTTCGAGCCCTGCCGGGATCGCCACTTTTGATGTCGGCACTGATGGGAACCGACAAGGCCGGCGGCCAAGGACAGCCTGCCTTGTGCACATTCCTATGTTCGGAACAGTTGAACTCGCCCTTGGTTCGCATCATATAGGGCGGGGTCGAGGCCGAGATTGCAATCAAGCGACCTTCTAGGAGATGGCGATGGTGTTCGTTTCAACGGCCATATTCGCGGGGCGGAGGTTGGCAGCATTGGTTTGGCTCGCAGCGGCGACCGCAGAACCAGCACTCGCCCAGCAAGGACCTCCAAAATTTCCAGTGACGGTTGCAACTCCCCTCGAGCGTCGCATCGCAAGTTGGGATGAGTTTTCGGGTCGTTTCGAGGCTGTCTCGAGCGTCGATGTTCGCGCACGCGTTTCCGGCTTCATTGATCAGGTACACTTTAAAGACGGGCAGTTCGTGAAGGCCGGAGATCTTCTGTTTACGCTCGACAAGCGGGCCTTCCAGATTTCCGTCGAGAGCGCGGAGGCCGAAGTCGCGCGCACCAACGCTCAGGTGGAATTGACCGGGGCCGACGTCGAACGCGCCGAGCCGCTCGTCAGAAGCCGGACGATATCGGACCAGGTGTTCGACCAGCGCCGCACGAGCCTCGCGGTCGCCCAGGCTTCCAAGCAGGCGGCCGAGGCCGCCGTCAAATCGGCCAAGCTCAATCTCGAATGGACCGAAGTTCGCGCGCCGATCTCGGGGCGCATCTCGGATAAGAAGGTCGATGTTGGAACGCTGATTGCCGGCGGCAGTTCGCCGTCACCGACGTTGCTGACGACCATTGTCTCGCTCGACCCCATTCACTTCCTGTTCGATCTCTCCGAGAGCGATTACCTGAGGTACGCGCGTCTGGCTCCATTGGGCGACAGGGCGAATGCGCAGACCACGGCCAATCCTGTGCGCATCAAGCTCGCCGATGAGCCCGAGTTCCGGCACGAAGGCCGGATGAACTTCATCGACAACCAGCTGTCGGCCCGTTCGGGCACGATACGTGGGCGCGCGGTGCTCGATAACCCGGGCAACATTTTCTCGCCGGGACTGTTCGCCCGCGTACAACTCTTCGGCGGCGAGTACGATGCCTTGCTCATTCCGGACAGCGCGGTGGTGTCCGATCAGGCGCGCCGGATCGTTTTCGCGGTCGACAAGGACGACACCGTGGTGCCGGTTCCGGTGACACTGGGACCGATCCAAGATGGGCTGCGCGTGATCAAGGCCGGGCTTGATCGCGGTACGCGAATAATCATCGAGGGGCTTGCCAATCCGGCGGTCCGTCCGGGTGCGAAGGTTGCGCCGCAGGTGGGCGAGATCAAATCCGGTACTGTGACGTCCGCCAGCCGCTGAAGGTCACGACGGGGCAATCTGCTCGAAGGGCAGTGAAGGGCTCGCGTCACCATCGAATATTTCAGGAGTAGATCGATGCGGTTCGCGCACTTCTTCATCGACCGGCCGATTTTCGCGTCAGTGCTCTCGATGCTGATCGTGATTATCGGACTGATCGCACAGCGTACCTTGCCGATCGCCGAGTATCCGGAGATCGCGCCGCCGACGGTCAACATCACGGCTACCTACCCGGGCGCAACCGCCCAGACGATCGCAGAGACGGTTGCAACGCCGCTGGAGCAGGAGGTCAACGGCGTCGACAACATGCTCTACATCTCGTCTCAGTCGACGGGCGACGGGCGGTTGTCGATCAACGTCGTGTTCAGGCCGGGCACAAATATCGATCAGGCTCAGGTGCTCGTGCAGAATCGTGTCGCGGTCGCCCAGCCGCGACTGCCCGAGGAGGTGCAGCGCCTCGGTATCGTGGTGCGCAAGGCGTCGCCCGACCTGATGATGGTCGTGCATATGATTTCGCCTGACGGCAGTCGCGACCAACAGTATATTTCCAACTACGCCACGCTCTACGTCAAAGACGTGCTGACTCGCGTCGACGGCGTCGGCAACGTCAATATTTTCGGCGCGCGTGACTACTCGATGCGCGTCTGGCTCGATCCGGCGAAAGTGGCGGCGCGCGGGCTGACGGCGGGCGAGGTCGTCGCGGCGTTGCGCGCGGCCAACCTGCAAGTCGCGGCGGGCGCGCTCAATCAGGCGCCGGCAACGTCGCCAGGGGGCTTTACGCTCAACGTCAAGACGCTGGGGCGGCTTTCCTCGCCCGACGAGTTCGAAAATATCGTCGTGCGCTCCGAGCCGGGCGGGCAGGTGATCCGCGTTCGCGATATCGCGCGCGTGGAACTCGGCAGCCAGGATTACACGGTAAATGCCTACTTGAACAATAAGACCGCGACCGCGCTCGTGATCTTCCAGCGGCCGGGGTCCAACGCACTTTCCACGGCTGCGGCGGTTAAAGCTGAGATGGAGCGGCTTCGGAAGGACTTCCCGCAGGGGGTGACCTACTCGATCGTCTACAATCCGACCGAATTCATCCAGTCGTCCATTGACGAGGTCGTGAAAACGCTGATCGAAGCGATCCTGTTGGTCGTCGTCGTCGTCATCGTGTTCCTACAGACGTGGCGCGCCGCGATCATTCCCATCCTCGCCATTCCGGTATCGCTGATCGGCACCTTCGCGGTCATGGCGGCGGTCGGCGTGTCGTTCAACACGCTGTCGCTGTTCGGGCTTGTGCTCGCGATCGGTATCGTTGTCGATGACGCAATCGTCGTGGTCGAGAACGTCGAGCGTTATCTGCGCGAAGGCTATTCGCCCAAGGACGCCGCGCACAAAACGATGGACGAAGTTGGCGGCGCGCTGATTGCGATCTCGCTGGTGCTGATCGGCGTGTTCCTGCCGACCGCCTTCATCTCCGGCCTTCAGGGATCGTTTTACAAGCAGTTCGCGATCACGATCGCCGCGTCGACGGCGATATCGGCCATCGTCTCGCTGACCCTCTCGCCAGCGATGGCGGCATTGTTGTTGAAGCCTCACGATGCACACAAGGAGCCGACCGGGTTTCTGGCCGTGCTCGCCGCGCCGATCCGGTGGTTCTTCGCCGGGTTCAATCGGAGTTTCGACTGGCTCTCGAACAGCTATGCCTGGATGACGGGGCGGCTGATCCGGCTTTCACTCGTCATGCTGGCCATCTACGGCGGGCTACTTTTCCTAACGTACAATCGGCTTGCGGTTACGCCGACCGGCCTCATCCCGCAGCTCGACCGGACCTACTTCATCGCCGCGCTGTCGCTGCCGCCGGGCTCGACGCTCGAGCGCACGGACGCCGTGATCCGTAGGGCGGGCGACCTCATACTCGCGCGGCCGGGTGTTTCGGCGGCGGTCGCGTTCGCTGGTTTCGACGGCGCGACCTTCACCAACGCTCCCAACGCAGGCGTGATCTTCGTCAGGCTCGAGGATTTTGCGGAACGCGAAAAGAAGCATCTGACCAAGGATCAGATACTGCTCGATCTGCGCATGCAGATGGCGACCTTGCGGGAGGCGTTCGCATTCGTGATCGAGCCGCCGTCGGTGCCGGGCATCGGCACGGGTGGCGGTCTCAAGGGCTACGTGCAGGATCGTTCCGGGCGCGGGCTTCAGGCTCTCGAAGGGGCGGCGTGGACAGTGGCGGGAAGCGCGGCCCAGGTTCCGGGGATCGTACAGCCATTCACACTCTTCAACACGCGCACGCCCGAGATCTTCGCTGATATCGACCGCACGAAGGCCGAACAGCTCGGCGTCTCCATCGGTCGCGTATTTGAGACGCTGTCGGTCTATATGGGCTCGTCTTTTGTAAACGATTTCAATATCTTGGGTCGCACTTATCGCGTCACCGCGCAGGCCGACAACCCCTACCGACTCAATCTTCGCGATGTCGAGAACCTCAAGACGCGATCGTCGTCGGGTGAGATGGTGCCGCTCGGGTCGGTGGCCACGTTCCAGAATACGACGGGTGCCTATCGCGTGCCACGATACAACCTTTATCCGGCGGCCGAGGTTCAGATGGGGCTCACGCGCGGATATTCGTCCGGGCAGGGCATCAGGGCGATCGAGACCATTGCCGATACCCGGCTGCCGTCCGGGTTCGGGTTCGAGTGGACGGAGATTGCGCTTCAGGAGAAACTCGCGGGCAGCACGGCGGTGCTCGCGTTCGGCTTGGCGGTCGTTTTCGTGTTCCTGCTTCTCGCGGCGCTCTATGAGAGTTGGCTCCTTCCGCTCGCGGTTATACTCATCGTCCCCATGTGTATTCTGGCGGCGATGATCGGGGTCAACATCGTGGGGCTTGATCGAAATATCCTGGTTGAGGTGGGGCTTGTCGTGCTCGTCGGCCTCGCCGCCAAGAATGCGATCCTTATCGTGGAGTTCGCGAAGCAGGCGGAGGACGAGGGCCGGAACCGGTTCGAGGCCGCCGTGGCCGCCGCGCGTACTCGTTTGCGGCCCATTCTCATGACATCGCTCGCGTTCATTCTCGGCGTGGTGCCGCTGGTGATGGCGCATGGCGCCGGCGCGGAGATGAGACGATCGCTCGGAACGGCGGTGTTCTCCGGCATGCTCGGCGTGACGCTGTTCGGGCTCGTGTTTACGCCGATCTTCTACGTCGTGGCGCGTTGGATCGCCACGCGGGGCGGCCGCGCCACTCAGCCGGCGATTGCAGAGCTGGCCGACGGAAAGGCGACGGAGTGAGGCGTTCCGTCGCTCGTCTTGGTGCTGATGCAACCGCCTGGGGATGACATTCCGGTGACAGGGCGTTGCATCGGACGGGTGCTGTCACATAATAAGCGGTCTTACTTCGACCTTTGGATGATCGGCCGCTTCGTTTGGTCCGTTTCACCCGTACGTTGAACCTTTCATCCAAGGCGCGGCCTGGGCCCCGGAGCCCATGCGCGGCCGTTAAGTCGCCGCTCGGAGATACAATGGCATCGAAACCGATATTGAAGGCTGCCGCTGACGACAACCCGCCCGTGCGTCCCTCGCGCGGGGAGGCGGAGGACGCGATCCGAACGTTGCTCGGCTGGTTGGGCGAGGACCCGCGCCGTGACGGTCTCCACGAGACGCCGTCGCGCGTCGTCGATGCCTTCGGTGAGTGGTTCAAGGGTTATGCCGAGGACCCGGACGTCATCCTGCAGAAGACCTTCGAGGAAATCGAAGGCTACAACTCGATGATCGTGCTGCGGGCCATCCGGTTCGAAAGCCATTGCGAACACCACATGGCGCCTATCATTGGTCGCGCCTGGGTGGCCTACATTCCACGCGGGCGGGTGGTTGGAATCTCAAAGCTTGCGCGGGTCGTCGAAATCTACAGCAAGCGGCTGCAGATCCAGGAAAAGATGACCGCTCAGATCGCGGAGACCATCGAACGCGTACTGAGGCCTGAAGGCGTTGCTGTCGTGCTCAAGGCGGAACACCACTGCATGACGACGCGCGGCGTGATGAAGCCGGGCACCGACCTCGTGACCAGCCATATGACGGGTGTATTCCGGGACAACGCGCTAACGCGCCAGGAATTCCTGGCGATGGTCGAGGGCTGATCGAGGGGCCGCGCTCCGGGTCAGCCGGGGTAGTCGACCCGCGTCAGGTAAAGGCCGTCCGGCGGAGCGACAGGACCGCATGCGCTCCGGTCGCGGGCGTCGAGTGCCGCGCGCACTTCGGCCGGTGTCATGCGACCTTCGCCGGCAATTTTCAGCGTTCCGACGAGGGATCGGACCTGATTGTGCAGGAATGAGCGCGCCTCCGCGACGACATGAATTTCCGTGCCGACCCGGGACACGTCGAGGCGGTCGAGCGTCCGCACCGGTGACTTGGCTTGGCACTGGGAGGCGCGGAACGTCGTGAAATCGTGCCGGCCGATAAGGCCTTGAGCGGCGATGTGCATCGTTTCCGCGTCTAGCGTCACGGGGACCCACCACACGCGATTGCGCTCGAGTGCGGGTGGAGCGCGTCGGACGAGAAGCCGATAAAGATAAGCGCGACCGATGGCGCTGCGGCGAGCGTCGAAGTCGGCGCCGACGGTACGCGCGTCTATGACTGCGATCGGGGCTGGTCGCAGGTGAAAGTTCAGCGCATCGCGGATCTTGCCCGGATGCCATTCTTTTTCGAGTTCGAAATGGGCGACCTGCCCCAAAGCGTGAACGCCCGCGTCCGTGCGGCCTGCTCCGGTCACCAGCGGTCGGGTTCCGGTCATTTTCTCCAAGGCATCGACGAGCGCCCCCTGGACGGATGGGGCGGCCGGCTGAACCTGCCAGCCGGCAAACGGCGTGCCGTCATATTCGATGGTGATCGCGTAGCGGGGCATGAAAAGGGCCTTGGACTTCACGCCGCGACGTCGCGGCGTGTCAGTCCGCCGAGCTAGGTCACTCGGGACATTTTGTGAAGCGGCAGCCGTTCAGCGCACGCCACCACCGAAGCCGCGTCCGCCGCCCCCGTGGGCACGCGCTCCGCCGGCATGGCCGTAAACTGCGCCTCCGCGCGGGCCGTGTCCGCCCTTGGCCGCGAAGAAGCCCGAGGGCTTCCCGGGGTGGAATGCGCCCGGTCCGCCCGGGTGGAACCCGCCGTGAGGCTGGAAGCCTCCATTGAACGCGGGGGCGTGAATATTGATGGTATGGGTTAGGGTCCCGCGGTTGCCATGCACGTTCGTCGCGTGGCGGCCGTTGTGCACCGAGCCATAACCCGTGACGCGGACGTTATGGTGCACCTTGCCCACGGGGCCGAGCGGCGCGCCGAACACCTTTCCGCTTTTGGCGAATTTTCCGATGCCGACCGGCGCGTAACCGGTGCCGACGAGCCCATAACCGCCCGACCTGTAGGCGCCCTGCCCGTGCGAAATTTCGGCGTCGGGCGGGTAATCGTCACCGCCGGCGCTGGCGTATGCGGGCGCGATGGCGGGGGCAACCGGGCGCCAGATGCGGACGCCGCGCTCTTTCTTGACGACGACACTCGACTGGGTCGAGGAACTGGCCGCTGCCGACACCGTCGTTGCCGTGGGTCTGGCGTGTCTCGCCTGCTGTTTTCCTCCGTCGGCAAGCGAAGGACCCGTGGGCAAACCGACGGTGAGTGCCGCGGCGGCGAGGGCTGCAATCGCGAGGGTACGCATGACGGCGCTCCGAAAAGGGCCAGAACCAATGCGCTCAAGTTATCCGACCCTCGGCCAGCGCGTTCATGAAATCTAAACCATACTTAACGGTCGCGGCACCTAGCCGACGCTGGTCCCAGTTCGCATCGCGAACCCCCGCAGGAACTCGGCTACGGACTGTGGCTTCCTGCCGGCGCGTTGCACCTCGACGAGGCGGATCGCACCATCGCCGCACGCGATCGTCGCTGCATCGTCCAGCACGTCTCCTGGTCTGGCGGAGGCCGGGCGTCCTGGGGCCGTCACCAGCGCGGAGCGCAGCACCTTGACCCGTTCACGTTTGCCGTCGTGTCCGATCTCGAACCACGCGCCGGGGAACGGGGAGAGGCCGCGTATCAGGTTGTGGACCTCGCGGGCGGGCCGCTTGAAGTCGATGCGAGCCTCGGACTTTTCGATCTTGGCGGCGTAGGTGGCGCCCTCGGCGGACTGGGTCGCCTCGGGCAGCGGGCCCTGCGAGAGACGGCTCATGGTGTCGGCCATCAGCCGCGCGCCGTCGACACTCAGGGCGTCGTGAAGCTCGGACGCGGTCGTCTCGGGCGCGATCGTCATCGGGGCCGATGCGCACACGGGGCCGGTGTCGAGACCCGCATCCATGTGCATAACCATCGCCGCGGTCTCGGTGTCGCCGGCCATGATCGCCCGCTGGATCGGTGCTGCTCCGCGCCAGCGTGGGAGCTTCGAGGCATGCAGATTGAAGCATCCGAAGCGGGGGGCATCGAGAATTGGCTGCGGCAGCAGCAGCCCATAAGCAACGACGACGGCCGCGTCGGCGTGGTGCTGGCGGAACGTCTCCTGCGCCTCCGGTGACTTCAGCGACAGCGGCGTCAGGACTTGCAGGCCGCGGCTTTCGGCAAACGCGTGGACCGCGCCTTTTGTCTCGGCCATGCCTCGCCCCGAGGGGCGAGGGGGTTGGGAATAGACGGCGACAACGTCATGTCCAGCGTCCAGAAGGGCCGCCAGGGTCGGGACGGAGAACGCTGGGGTCCCCATGAAAACCAGTCTTAGGGCCATGCGCTGTCCTGCTCCTCGGGCATTCCGTGTTTCCTGGCGCCTCGACCCGTGGTGGGGCGGCGCTCAGGCCCGGGCCTTTTTTCTGAAACGGCGGATGACCATGTCGCGCTTCAAGCTCGACAGGAAGTCGATGATGAGCTTGCCTTCGAGATGGTCGATCTCGTGCTGGACGGCGGTCGCGAGCAGACCGTCTGCGTCGATCTCATGCGTCGTGCCGTCGATGTCCTGGTAGGCGAGCCTCAGCGTCGCCGGACGCTCGATCTCGATTTTTACGTCGGGCAACGAGAGACAGCCTTCCTCGTAAACGCGCCGTTCGTCGCCGAGCGTCAGAATGCGCGGGTTGACGAGCACCATCGGGCGCTTTTCTTCCTCCTCGCCTGCCACATCGAGCACGATCAGCCGCTTGGGCACGCCGACCTGGATTGCCGCCAAGCCTACGCCTGGTGCATCGTACATCGTCTCGAGCATGTTTTCGGCCAGCCGCCTCACGTCGGCATCGATCGCGCCGACGTGGGTCGACGTCTGGCGCAGAATAGGATCGGGCAGCGTGACGATCGGCAGTATTGCCATGGGCCGTTAACCTGTTGAGTGTTGTTACCAATCAGTTGGGCGTTTTCGCACGGGTCGGGGGCAGGGCTCAAGACCGTTGGCCGTAAAGCCGGGTGGCAGGTGTCGGGCTGCTGACGCCTGCTACGGCCCGCGGTGTGGAGCAGCCTGGAGAGGCGTCACGAATTGTGTGGAACGGAATGTGGTGAGCGAAGACCGCTATTTCATCGTCGGGTATGAAGAATGGGCCGGCTTGCCGCAGCTCGGGTTACCCTCCCTCAAGGTGAAAATCGACACCGGCGCTCGCACGAGCGCGTTGCATGCGCGGGACATAGAGCCATTCGAGAGGGATGGCGTCCACCTCGTGCGCTTCAAGGTCCAGCCGGTCCCGCGCCGCCCGCGCATCGAGATCGATTGTGTCGCGCGCCTGATCGACCGGCGCAATGTCACGAGTTCCAACGGTGAGCGGGAACTGCGGTACGTGATCGAGACCGAGCTTGAGATCGGCGACCGTCGGTGGCCGATCGAGATCACACTGACCAACCGCGCCAGCATGAGCTATCGCATGCTGATCGGCCGGCAGGCACTGCAGCCTGGAATGCTCGTCGACCCCAAGGTGACGGGGCATCAGGCGCGGCGAAGCCACAAGGTCTATCGCAAGCTGCTGCCGCGAACACCTCCGGCGAACGAGTGAAGATCGTGCAGCATGCCTCGCGATCGGCGCCGCAATCGCGGCACCGCGGCCGCCAATGTGCTGATCTCGAGACGAGCTTCCCACACGTTCACGCAGGAAGCACTCCGGTCGCAACGTCAACCAACGGCACAGGCGGTGGACATGTTATCGGGGGCTCCGGCCAGCGAGCCATGCTCAGGCGACGCCGAGGACGGACATCAGCGCGGCATTGACGGCGCGGGCGTCGAAGCGGCGCTCGGCCTTTGCGCGGCTCGCACGAGCGAGGTGAGGGATCAGGTCTGGGCGCTTCAGGAACGTCTCCATGGCCGCCGCCAGCGCGACTGGGTCGGAGGGGGGCACGAGGCACCCGTTCACGCGCTCGTCCACGGTTTCCTTGCAGCCAGGCACGTTGGTCGTGATCACGGGCCGACCTCTGGCCAGGGCCTCGAGCACCGCCGGCGGCATGCCTTCCCGATGGGAGGGGTAGACGAAGACGTGGCACGCATCGAGGGCGGGCCGGACGTCGTCGAGGGGCCCCAGATACTCCACGGCATCGCCATAGCGCTCGACGTCGGCGGCGGTGAGCCCGGACGCGCCGTTGCCCGGCGGTCCGGCAAGTTTGAACGATGCGGAGGGGGCGCGCGCCTTCAGCAAGCGTGCGGCCTCGCAAAAGTCGAGGACCCCACGCTTACGGTCTAGGCGCGCGATCATCAGGAACACGAGGCCGGCGCCGAAGGGCGGCAGAGGCTTTGCGGCATAATGATCGAGGTCGACGCCGGCGCCTGCGACGACGGTGTAGGCAAGGTCGGCGGGCAATGCACCTGCGGCCTGCAGCGCCTTGAGGTCGTCGGTGTTGTGGAAGACCGCCGCGTCGGCGAGTTCGAGCGCGCGTTTCAGCGCGCGGTGATCGGTTCCTTCGAGCCCATTGATCAGGGCGATTTTGCGGGGAACCTTGGCACGCCAGGCTGCTCGCAGGGCGATCGGGAGCAGGTCTTGTCCCGAGGCCAGCACGGCGTGCGGGGTCCATTCGGCAAGGCTCGTGGCGAGGGACGCGATTGTTGCGCGTTCGGGAAAGAGCTGTAAGCCCTTCGGCCGCTCGGGGAGATTTCTCATCGTCGCGCCGAGCGCGGAGAGGGTCGCGGCGTGGTCCTTGTCGAAAGACGGGGCCATGCACATGATGTGGTGGCCCTGGTGCACGATTGCCGAAATCAGTCCGCGCCGGAGTTGCCGGATCGAGCCGCCCGACTGCGCGATGATCGCGATGCGGCGCATCGCACCCGACGGTGTCCCTGAGGGGCCTCCGGACTGCATTACCTGTTGCGTCATGAATGGGCCGCCGGTTCAACGTTCATTGCGGTCAATGGAGCATGCGGGATGGCGCTGCCATCGCTGGCGGAGTGGACATCACGCGCTGGGCCTGCGGATCTGGCCGGTAACCCTCGACGGTGCGAAGCAGAACGGCTTCGATCGTTTCGAGATCCCGGGTCGACATGGCCGAGCGCAGGACTTCGAATTCGCGGGCGAGGTCTTGAATCGACAAGCACGGTTCGTCCGAACGGAGGATGCGCGGGTGTTCGGTACTTTCGGTATTCTCCCCGATGAGCAACTCCTCGTAGAGCTTCTCGCCCGGCCTCAGCCCCGAATATACAATTTCGATGTCGCCGTCGGGATTATCCGGAGAGCGAACGTCTAGCCCGGTGAGGCGAACCATAAGTCGAGCGAGGTCGTCGATCTTGACCGGCTCTCCCATCTCTAGGACGAAGACCTCGCCGCCGCGCGCCATGGCGCCGGCCTGCATGACGAGGCTTGCTGCCTCCGGTATGGACATGAAGTAGCGAGTAATTTCGGGGTGAGTCACTGTAACGGGGCCACCTGCACGGATTTGCTTGCGGAACCGGGCGACCACCGAGCCGGAGCTGTCGAGAACGTTGCCGAAGCGGACCATGGTGAAAACGGTCCGGCAACCGGGCTCTCCGGCCAGCCCCTGCAGCACCATCTCCGCGAGGCGTTTGCTGGCGCCCATGATGTTCGTCGGGCGGACGGCCTTGTCGGTCGAGATCAGGACGAAGCGCTCGACGCCGGCGGTGGCCGCGCACTTGGCGACGATGGCCGTGCCAAACGTGTTGTTCTCGATGCCGACGATCGCGTTCTGCTCGACGATCGGGACGTGCTTGTAGGCGGCGGCGTGGAATATCGTATCGACGGCGTGCTTGGTGATGACGTCTCGGACGAGGCTCTCGTCGAGAACCGAGCCGAGGACCGTTATGATCTGAGGCGACGCCGCCGTGGCACCGAGCGCGGCGGCGATTTCGCGGGCCTGCATGTCAACGTCATAGAGGGCGAATTCACTCACGTCGAAGAGCACGATCTTCAGAGGCCGCTGGCGGATGATCTGGCGCACGAGCTCAGAGCCGATCGAACCGCCCGCACCCGTCACGAGGATCGATCTTCCAAGGATGCTGCGCGACAGGAGAGCCGCGTCGGGAGGAACGGGCTCGCGGCCCAGGAGGTCGTCCACATCGATCAGCTTGAGGTCTGAAATCGATACCGTTCCGCGGGCGATTTCCTCGGGGGCGGGGAGGACTTTCACCGTAACGGGCAACCCTCGCAAGGCCTCGAGAATCTCGCGCTTCTCCGCACGGCGATCGGAGGGAAGCGCCAGCAGTACCTCGGCGACGCCGCGTGCCTCTATCAGGCTATGGAGCTTCTCGGGCTTGTAGACCTTGAGGCCGCCGACGTACTGGCCCCAAAGCGTGGAATCCCGATCGACGAGGCCGACCGCCTTGCGATCCTCCACCCGGCGAATCGCCTCGATTAGGCGCACGCCTGCTTCGCCGGCGCCGTAGATCAAGACGTTCTTGAGCTGGAAGTCTTGAGCAAGCTTTGGGAGCCTGATGCCGGCGGTGGTGATGAGCCAGCCCGCGAAGTATCGGGATGCCACGATCGCAAAGGTGCCGAGGACCGCGTAGAGCGGAATCGCCGTTCGCGGGACGCCTTGTTGATTGGTCATGAGCAGCAGCAGTGCCCAGACGAGCGTGCTGAACACCATGCCGCTGGCGATCTGACCGAATCCGCGGCTGCCGATGTAACGGGTGACGAGGCGGTAGAGGCCGAGACGGGCGAAAGTCACGACGCTGAGGATGGGCGCGGACAGGATCAGCAGCGCGCCTGCCCGGTTTACGTCCTCCAACGAGAGGAGGCGGAGCCAGATCGAGACCAGCATGACGAGTGTCAGGATGGTGAGGTCGGCGAGAATGAGGATGGCGCGCTTATAGATGCGGGGCAGCTCGACGAGGCTGCGGCAGAATTCCGACAACTTCTGTGGGATCGATGCGGTCACTGAACGTCCTGCCACTCGCGTCCGATGGATGTCATGTCAATGAGCGCCAGGTACGGCGATGGTTTGCTGCGCAATAAAGCTTCACCGAGTGCAGAGCGCCCTCGATGCTTGAACGGCTTCTTATCTCGAAAACCTGCAATTGTGCAGTCGGCAACTTAGGCCGCGGGGCAGCTTCGGCCGTGTAACGGTGGACAATTCCGGCGGCGATTGCCGTCAGGCCACAGCCAGCGAACTCAGGATGCTCTTGAAGACGCCCGCGCCGTCGATTCCGCCGAGGGCCGGTTCGTAGAGTCGCTCCGGGTGGGGCATCATGGCGACCACACGGCGGCGGCTGTCGCAGATGCCAGCGATGTTGGCCAAGGCGCCATTCGGGTTTGCGGCGGCAGTGGCGGCCCCGGAGGCATCGCAATAGCGCACCACAACCCGGCCCTCGCCTTCGAGGCGGGCGAGCGTCTCGGCATCCGTGAAATAGTTTCCTTCGGCGTGGGCTATCGGAATGCGTATCACCTGCCCCGTGGCGTATGCGCGCGTGAAGGGAGTATCCGTCTGCTCGACCTTCAACAGAACATCCCTGCAAGTGAATCGCAGCGACGCGTTTCGCATCAGTACGCCTGGGAGCAGGCCCGCTTCCGTCAGGATCTGGAAGCCGTTGCAGATGCCGAGAATGGGAACGCCGCTCTCAGCCTTCGCCTTGATGTCCGGCATGATCGCGCTATGGGCAGCCATGGCTCCGCAGCGCAAGTAGTCGCCGAATGAGAACCCGCCTGGAACGACGATCACGTCGCTTTGCGGGATCGTGGCGTCCTGGTGCCAGACCATCGAGACCTTGGCGCCCGCTACTCGCTCGAGGGCAACCTTGACGTCGCGGTCGCAATTGGAGCCGGGAAATACGATGACGGAGGCGCGCATGGCGATGTGCTCGGGTCGGCTGTGGGCTGCTTCAGGGGTGTTTCACGGCGTGCGGTAACAATCGCCCTGCTCGAGGGATGCTATCTGCTGGTCGAGGAAGGTTGATGCCTTGAGCTTCAAGGTCGTCGAATCGATGACGGCGATGGTCAGTGTCTCGCCGGGCGCGGTCTTGTCCAGCGTCGTGCGGCGGGGAACCCAGAGTTCGAACGCCTTGCTTTCCGCGCCAATGTAGAGCGGGCATCCGGCTCTACAGGCTTCGCGGTGACGCTCGGCGAGCGTGCCGCTGTGGGCGGCGTCACGGACGACCGGCGTCCAGGTGCCGGCCGCGCCGTCGGGTGCTCCGGCTACCGCATCGAGCCGAACCCGGAAGGCGCCGGCGGATACCTTGGCCTCCGGTGCCACCTGGGTCGCCTGGGTTTCGCAGCGGATCTCGAGAGGAGCGCCGGGCGCGATCGATGTGGGGTCGGCGCCGGCGGAGCCGGTCGTCATCGCGCAGGCGACACCTGCGGCGGCCGTTATCGCGATCCTGGTCAGGGTCACCGAGCCAGCTCGTATGAATAGTTTTCGATCACGGTGTTGGCGAGGAGCTCCTTGCACATCCGCTCGACAGCCGATTTCGCCGCCGCCTCGTCCATGCCCGCAAGCTCGAGCTCGATGTACTTGCCCTGGCGCACATCCTCAACGCCGGCGAAGCCGAGCGACCCGAGCGCCGATTGGATGGCTTTCCCCTGTGGATCGAGGACGCCGTTCTTCAACGTGATCTTTATGCGGGCTTTCATGGGGCAGTGTGGCCTCAGGGCGTTCAGGACGGGGAGCGGCAAAGGAACAATGGGCGGGAGCCCTGCAACTCCCCATTCCCTTACCCAATGCCGCAGTGAGGTCAATTCGGCTTGGTGCCGGCCGGAGGATTGGTTGCCACCAGGACAGGGCCGGTCCCCTTCGGGGGGCGGGTTTCGTTCAGGACGCCGAGACGGCGTGCGACCTCTTGGTATGCCTCGAGCATGCCGCCAAGGTCGCGCCGGAAGCGGTCCTTGTCGAGCTTCTCGTTGCTGTTGATATCCCACAGGCGGCAGCAATCCGGGCTGATCTCGTCGGCCAGCACGATGCGCATTTGCATGTCCTGATCGTACAGGCGCCCGAACTCGACCTTGAAGTCCACCAGGCGAATGCCGATGCCGAGGAACAGGCCGACGAGGAAGTCGTTGATACGCAAGGCGAGCTGCATGATCTCGTCGATTTCCTGGGGCGTCGCCCAGCCGAACGCGGTGATGTGCTCCTCGGACACCATCGGGTCTCCAAGAGCATCCGCCTTGTAATAGAACTCGATGATCGAGCGCGGAAGCTGCATGCCCTCCTCGAGCCCGAGGCGGGTCGCAAGTGAGCCGGCGGCGACGTTGCGGACCACGACCTCGAGGGGGATGATCTCGACTTCGCGCACGAGCTGCTCGCGCATGTTCAAACGGCGCATGAAGTGCGTCGGCACGCCGATCTCGCCGAGCTTGACGAAGACGTACTCGGAAATGCGGTTATTGAGGACGCCCTTCCCGTCGATGACCGCGCGCTTCTGGGCATTGAACGCGGTTGCGTCATCCTTGAAGTGCTGGATGAGCGTTCCGGGCTCGGGGCCCTCGTAGAGCACCTTGGCCTTGCCTTCATAGATGCGGCGGCGCCTGGTCATCTCAATTTAGTCCTCTGACGAAACTCGGGGCGAACAGCAGTCGTTCCGCAGCCCCATGAAGTACGTTCGGGGAAACGGTGCCGTCAGCGTCCGATTCGGCGGTTTGTCGCTGGTGCTGGTGTTCTTGACAGAGCGCGCCTCGGGGGCGAGACCGATCTGCCAAACGAACTTTCTCATCGAGCAGACTAGCGGAAGCCGCCCGGAGAAACAATCTCATGGTCCGCGTATGCTCAAATATCGCAACTTGGCCCAGAAGGCTGTGGATACAAGTCTAGCGAGAGCGCGCCAGGGCGCAACAGTTTAACTATAATTGGAGAATGATTATGACGGGTATGCAGAACCGGCAGAAGGCCTTCGAGGAGAAGTTTGCCCGCGACGGAGAGCTGAAGTTCAAGGCCGAGGCCCGCCGCAACAAGCTGCTCGCCACGTGGGCCGGGGGTAAGATGGGTTTTACTGGTGATGCCCTCGAGGCCTACATTAAGGATGTTCGCAAGTCGGATCTCTCGGCTGCCGGCGACGACGACGTGTTTCAGAAGGTCAAGGCCGATCTTGCGGCCAAAAACGTCAGCGTGGCCGATGCCGAACTGCGCAAGCAGATGGACGAATATCTGGCCGAGGCGGTGCGTCAGATTGAAGCTGGCGTATGAATTGATTGGCGGTGGGGCGGCCGTTTGACTGGCGGCCCCACGCGTTGCGCTTGTCTGATCGGCCCTTAAAGTTCGTGCTTTGAGGCAAAATTCAAGCCTGGACCGATTTCGGCGGCTTGAGTGGGCGCTAGGCTCATTTCGATTGACCGCGACTTATTGGGCACCCGCGGCGGACCGATCGGTATTCGCGGGTGTCCGTCCTCAGCGGCCGGTGACCGCCTGGGCCGGAGTATTGTACCGGATGGCGCCAGGTTTCAGCATGTTAACCTTGTCATCGATGCCCTTTGAAATGCCGGTCAGGATCTTTTCGTAGTTGCCCTGAAGCTGTGCCGTGATGCTCGCCTTCTGGTCGTCGATAAGACGGCGGATGTCGGCCTTGAATTCTGTCCGGTGCATTGCCTCATCGAGTTTTACGATGACGTAGTCCATAGAGAACCAAACAATCACTGCCGTCACAATCCCGCATACCGGAGCGAGCGGGCCCAAGACGATGCATAGTCCTGTTGCGACGAGACCTGACGTTATTGCGGTTGCATTGTTGGCGGCCACCTTGGCTGCTGCCTTGGCAGATGCCTTCGCCGCGACCTTGGTTGCAATCGATGTTGCTGCCTTCTTGCCAGCAAGCGATCCGGCGGTGATGGCCGCCGCTACGCCTGCGCCGCCTGCTCTGAGCGCCAGGAGTTCTCCGCTGAACCTTGTGTTTACGGATTCGACGGTCAACTGAAAAACATTCGTCAGCAGCTTGGATTCCTCGACGCTGAAGCGAAGCTCAGTCTGCAAGCTGTTTTGAAGCTTTGACATAGCTTGACCGATGGTCTCGACGACGCCGCTGTTGATCGCTGAAGCGGCCCTGTTCAATCGCTCGTCAAAGCCGACCTGCTCGAACAAGATCTTCTGAAGCTGCTGGCCGCCCCGATTGCCGAGGACGGCAATAAGTTCGGTATACTCACCGATGACCGAGTAGTGAAAATCGGCGAGCGAATCAATCTGGCCGTATACGGGGACAAAGGCGTCCTTTATTGTGCTTTCGATCAGGCCATTTATTTTTGCGCGGGCCTTCTCGTCTATCTCTGCGCGCTTCATCTTGTCGAATTCTTGGAGCGCCTTGTCGATCTCGGTGATGTATTGTTCCAATGGGGCGATGCGGCCGGTCGAGTCTATCTTGAAGCGGCCGATCTGCTGAACTTCGGTCCATTTTGCAAATCCGACGAGTGCGGCGAGCAATATGATCGTCGCCCAGAACAACCACCAGAATATATGCTTTTGACTGGGCTGCCAGACTGATCGAGCAGGGTCAGTCATTGCGACCTCCATGAGGTTGTGATTGGAAAGAAACTTCGACGATCAATCTGCTGAAGGCCCATGCGCTGGGGAGGCTTGACGATAGGAATGCAAGCCATGCGGCGAGCCGATAGTTCGGGTCGCTTAGGTTGGCATTTGCGAGATTGACGAGCCACCAGGAGAAGCTTTCCTTGACGGCGTTAAGCCAAAGTACTTGATCTATGATCGCGCAGTTGGACGAGTAGATTGCCGTAGCATTCGAAATGGTGCGTGCGAGCGAATTCTCGCGATCCACGAAGGCGGGTATCGGCTCATTGAATTGAAGCCAGAGAAGGGGAGCCACGATCGCCAGCGCATTGGTGTTGGCTAGAGTAGCGCGTGCGGCGAGGCTGGCCATTTCTGGACGCAATTGCGACGTGCCGAGCAGAAGTAGACGTGGGGCGATCGCAGCAACGATGAGCCCGTCGATTGCCATGGCCGTAAGGATCGATGTCTCCCAGGTTACAAGGCTGAGCATCAGGGAGAATGTGCCGAGAGCGGTGAGGGCGACAGCGATAAAGATAGAAACGGCTTTGCGCTGGAACCAGCCGTGGAGGAAGCTGCCGGGGACGAAGAAGCAGTTGGCGAAGCACTGTCTTCTCGCGATCGTGAAGCGGGCGGATGGAACCGCAATCATGATCATTGCCGCAACGGGCAGAATAAGTGAAAAGCATGTAATTGTGTGCGTGTAGCGCCACGCCATCATGGCCAATAAGGCCAGCGATACTGATATCAAACTCTGAAAAACATACATTTCGGTCGTACCGATAACTGCTAGACGATGAATCCGTATCGTTGCTTGAGAAATTCTTTCATTTCGGCGCTCGGTGTGTCACCATAACAACTTGCAATGACGCGCCCGAAGTCTTCCAGGTCAATTATCCCGGCCTTGCTGTCGATCGCGCGAAGAAAATCAGGCTCTCTCGCTGGCTCCACCAGCACAAAGTAATAGGCCTGACGGCCTGTATTGTCCTTGGCTGTCAGCTTGTGAATGTGGTGGCCGAGGTGTCGGATATATTCGTCGCTGTCCCGCGCGAGTTTCGGCGCGTGCTGGCCTACGGAAACTATGACCTCTTTCCATGCCGGTGATTTGCGGTCACCCGACCATTTCCTCAAGTCGATGGTATGGAGGGCGGTGAACGGCGGCCAGATTGCGACGTCGTCAATCTTGACGGGTATGAGGCAACCACGGCCTCGCGCATGTTCGGCTTCGCTGCGTACCCAATCGCTATCAATCGAGCTTTGGGACCAAAGTACCACTACGCACTTGCAGTTGGAGAGCCGTGTCCAAATCTCGCGTTCGTAAGCGGCGCCGCCAAGCATGAGGCCTGACCACCACACCTTGAATCCTTCGGCCTCCAGGCAAGCGGCGAGCAGACCTGCAAATCCGCGATGGTCGGACTGATACGACAGGAATACATCGGACACGCCATGCCCCCCGGCGAACGCGAACAATTACTCCTAGGCGATGTTCAATATCGCCGCAAGTTTGTTACGCGGGAGGTCGGGCAGGTGGGGTCAGGCTGCTGCGCCAAAAACCCGCTTGAAAATCGTGTCGACGTGCTTCGTGTGGTAGCCAAGGTCGAACATGGCTTCTAGCGCTGCCGGCGTCAGTTTCGCGACGACGTCGGCATCGGACTTGAGCTCGGTCAGAAAGTCCGCTCCATGCTCCCAGGTCTTCATGGCGTTGCGCTGGACGAGCGCGTAGGCGTCCTCGCGCGATGCGCCGGCCTGGGTAAGTGCGAGCAGCACGCGCTGGGAGTTGTGTAGTCCGGATAGCTTGTCCAGGTTGGCCCGCATCGTATCGGGGTAGACGACGAGCTTTTCGATCACGCCGGCCATGCGGTGGAGGGCGAAGTCCAGCGTCACGGTGGCGTCAGGGCCGATCATGCGCTCGACGGAGGAATGCGAGATGTCTCGCTCGTGCCAGAGGGCGACGTTCTCCATCGCGGGAAGCGCGTAGGCGCGGACCATACGCGCCAGTCCGGTAAGGTTTTCTGAAAGCACCGGGTTGCGCTTGTGCGGCATTGCGGACGAGCCCTTCTGGCCGGGCGAGAAGTACTCCTCAGCCTCCAGCACCTCGGTGCGTTGGAGGTGTCGAATTTCGGTTGCGAGGCGCTCGATGGACGAAGCCACGACGCCGAGGGTCGCGAAGAACATCGCGTGGCGGTCGCGGGGTATGACCTGTGTCGAGACGGGCTCGGGTGCGAGGCCCATCTTGGCTGCGACGTGCTCTTCGACGCGCGGGTCGATATTGGCGAACGTACCCACGGCACCGGAAATGGCGCACGTTGCGACCTCGCGGCGGGCGGCGATCATGCGATCGCGCGCGCGGGCGAACTCGGCGTGGGCGAATGCCAGCTTGACGCCGAATGTCGTTGGCTCGGCATGGATGCCGTGGCTGCGGCCGATCGTGACGGTGTGCTTATGCTCGTGTGCGCGCTTTTCGAGCGCCGCCAGCAAGCGGTCGATGCCTGCAATGAGCAGATCCGCAGCGCGGGTGAGCTGCACGTTCAAGCAGGTGTCGAGGACGTCGGAAGACGTCATCCCCTGGTGAACGAACCGGGCTTCGGGCCCGACGATTTCGGCGAGGTGGGTCAGGAATGCGATGACGTCGTGCTTGGTGACGGCCTCGATCTCGTCGATCCGTGCGACGTCGAAGGTGGCATCGCGTGCCTTGTCCCAGACGGCGCGTGCCGCCTCCTTAGGGATGATGCCGAGATCGGCCATCGCATCGGCCGCGTGGGCCTCGATCTCGAACCAGATGCGAAACCGTGTCTGTGGGTCCCAGATGGCGGTCATTTCGGGGCGCGAATAGCGGGGAATCATGGCTCAGCTCGCAGGATGCAGTCCGAGGGTCGTCTCGGTCGCGTGATGTTGGATCTGGTGAATGCGGGTGATAGGCGCGATCGACGGTCAAGACTTCATGCCAAGCCGTCGCAGAGGGAGAAATCGGATCGCGCCCTTGTAGGCCGTGATTACCGCCTGTCGCCACTTGGCCTGATGTCCAGGTTCGATTGTACGGGTTCAGTTGCGTGGTGCCAGTTCCCCGCGACTCGCCGACGGTCGTTTGGCACTCAATGGCTGCGCCTCAGGCCTTGGGGGAGTGACAGCGGGGCATGGCGGTACTCGCATGACCAGCTCTTCCAGTTCCAGGCAAGCCCATCACTGAGGCAGCGTTCGGCGGCGATACCCTCGGCGACCGACAGGCCGAGCCAGACGGTCAATGCGCTCGACACCGTCCACACGGCAAACAGCCTTCGCCGGGATGGGCCGCCGTGGCTTTGCTGTTGGAGATGGTTGCCGGTCGTGTCGGTCATGGGTGCCGAATCTTGTGGATAACTTCTCAAAGCCTACTCGGTGGGGGCTTGATCGGCCAGCAAAACCTGGACCCGGAGGCGAAGGGGCGTTGCGATGCTGCACCACGGAAGTTGCGTGCAGGCCCCGCAAGGTGTCGCATTGGGGCGTTGCCCCTATTTCGCCGCGAGCCATGGATAATTGGCTGGCCTTCTCCAATTCGCATTGCAGCGGAAACGGCTATTGCAATGCAAAATTGGCGAATTCCCGGATGAGTGAAATAGGGCGGAAGCCCAGAAAAGGATCTCTCACTTCATCGTGATTGTAGAAAATGTGTCACATTATTAAGCGCTAGATTCCGTAGCACTTGAAAATAAGCATAAGCTTGTTTCATTATGTGCAGTCTGAAATGCCGCCGTCCTGTCTACGGTGACCGAGCAAGTCTCGACGTCGTTGGCAACGTACTCGTGGGGCGGCTTCTCAAGGAGACTACAGGTGGGCAACACGAAGGCCGAAGGCGACATTCAGGAACTGTTTCAGCAGCTCGAGGAAATCGACGACCCGCGTCAGTGCGTCGCTCGTATTCGCGAGCAGATCGCAAAATTCGCCGCCGCCGGCATCGAAGTTCCTGACGATCTCGTGCGCACCGAGCGCCGGTTCCAGACCGAATGCATGCTGGAGAGCCAGGGGCGCTAGTTCCGGGAGGCCGTGTGCCCGCGGGGGCTACACTACGGTGGCGCCGGGTGGGCATCCGTGATGCGCGGTGCAGACGTGAGGCCGTGCGGCGATGGCCCGTCCGTGGAATTGGTTCGTCCGTGGAGATGGTCCTCCGACAGTGCTGCTATGGCGGCTTGAGGACGTTCAACGGCTTAGCAGACTGATTGCGCGATACGACGGCGTCTCGATCTCGCCCCACTGGTCAGCACCGATTAGCATGGCAATCGCTTGTGGATTGTCGAAGGCGCGTTCGGAATAGATCCAGCCAATCAAAGTTGCGGCGTGAGCTGCCAAGTCGTCCCCGTCCGATTGGGCCGTAGATTCGATGGCAACTGCGTGTGCTTGCGTTCCCTGTATGGCAGCGCGGGCCACATCGACGGAAATCATATCCGAGAAAATGAACGACGTTATTAATGCTGCGTTCAGAATCGATTTCGCGATCATTATTCCTTCGGCTGGAAATACCGCGAAATAGATGACGTCGGGTTTTCTGGCCTGCAGGGCGGAGAGCAGCCCGTCGTATCCGCGTTCGCCAGCGACGATGGGATGGACGGTCACCTCGGCTGCCACCGATCTCAACCCCGCGGTCAGTCCCTCGCTCAGGCGGCGGGCGTATCTCGTGCGATCGTGGATGATCGCGACGCGTTTGCCCAATAGTTCCGGCTGGAGCATCCGGATCGTCTCCGCGGCCTGGAGGTCGTCGCGCCCGCCGAGGCGGAAGACGAGCGGTCCGGGCCTGCGTTTCGTCAACTCGGGGTGCCGGGTTCCGACGGCCAGAAACGGAATGTTCGCACTCGCGTAGACCTTGGCGGCCGCGCTTGCGGCGTTCGAGCAGGGATGGCCCAACACGAATGTGACGCCCGCGGCGAGCAGGCGATGGGCGGCGTCTGCCCCGCCCCGCTCGGTGCATTGGTCTTCCTCGATACGCAGCGACAGGCGATGCGTGGTCCCGGGTAAGCTGTTGAGATGCTCGATCACGGCCGTCACTGCCGATCTGAGGGCTGTCGATAAAGCTTCTTTGGTCCCCGTATGGGTGATGGCCAGACCAATATGCGTTTGGGACTTCGCGGACTGGGGCGAGAGCGCGGCCTCGGCGTCGACCGTCTGGCCGCGCGCGACTGTCGGAAGACATAAAAAGGGTGCCAGCAGTAGCCCCGCCGGCACCCATATTCTCCCCTTACGTCGACGACCGGTCACTGGCGCGCCTGCTTGCTGGTCAATCACTGCTCGACGTAGGTGATCTTGCCGTCGGCGCCCTTCTTCCACGTGTACATCACGTAGTCGGGCCGCGTGATGTCGCCTTTGGCGTCATATGCGATGTCGCCGATCACGGTCTTGTATGCCGCGCCCTTCTTCATTTCGGTTGCGACAGCCTTGGGGTCGAGCGACTTCGAAGCCTTGGCTGCCTGGGCGATAATCTCCAGGGCGGCATAGGTGTAGAGGGTGTAGCCGGAAGGCTTGTAGTTGCGCTTCTCGAACTTGCCGAGGACCACCTTTGCCTCGGGGCGCTTCTGCGGATCGGGGGCGAATGTCATGAGTGTGCCTTCGGCGGCCGGACCGGCGACCTGGGCGTACTCGTCCTCGGCGATACCGTCGCCGCCCATCAGAACGGCGTTGACACCCTGTTCCTTCATCTGCCGGATGAGAAGGCCACCCTCGGTGAACAGGCCGCCCCAGTAAACGAGGACTGCGCCCGACGACTTGAGCTTGGAGACCAGGGCGGAGAAGTCCTTCTCGCCTACATTGACGCCCTCATACATCACCTCGGTGACGCCGCCGGCATTCATGGCCTTCTTGGTCTCGTCGGCCAGTCCCTTGCCGTACGTCGTCTTGTCGTGGACGATGGCGATTTTCTGGCCCTTCAGTTTGTCGACGATGTACTTGCCGGCCACACCGCCCTGCTGGTCGTCACGGCCACAGGTGCGGAAGATGTTCCACAGCTTGCGCTCGGTGATCTTGGGGTTCGTCGAACCTGGCGTGATCTGGAGGATGCCATTCTCGGCGAAGACCTCGGACGACGGCATGGTGACGGCCGAGTTGAACGCGCCGAGGACGAACTTGACGCCCTCGCCGACGAACTGGTTGGCAACCGAGACGCCCTGTGCGGGCTGGGAGGCGTCGTCACCGAACACCAGCTGGATTTTCTGGCCGTTGATGCCGCCTGCGGCATTCAAATCCTCGGCGGCCTGCTCGGCCCCGTTCTTCAGCTGCGCTCCGAAGGCAGCATTCGGTCCTGTTAGCGGGGCGATCACCCCGACCTTGATATCGGCCCAGGCCGACGTGCTCGCAATAGCCGCAAAGCCGGCGATGACGCCCGCGATAATCCGCTTCGACATTGGTGAAACCCTCCAATCGGAACTGACGTTCGACGCCGCAGGCTAGCGTGGATCGGGCGGCTGCGGAAGCCGTCTCGCAGGGTGCTCATCAGTGCAACGTGCCGGATTTTCGGGCGTGACCGGCGCGGTTGCCGAACTGAATTTCAGTGTCGGCCGCCTTCGAGATACGCGCCCCGCACCTCGGGGTTTGCAAGCAGTTCCCTGCCGGTTCCGGTCATCGTTATCCGGCCGTTTACCATCACGTAGCCGCGGTGGGCGAGCGACAGGGCGTGATAGGCATTCTGCTCCACGAGAAATATCGTCAGCTTATCGCGCTGGTTCACATCGCGGATGACGCTGAAAATCTGCTGGACGATCATCGGGGCTAGGCCGAGCGAAGGCTCGTCGAGCAGCAGAAGGCGCGGGCGGCTCATCAGCGCGCGGCTTATCGCGAGCATCTGCTGCTCGCCTCCCGACAGCGTTCCCGCGCGTTGCTGCAACCGCTCCTTGAGGCGCGGGAACATGGTGCACACGCGGTCGAGGTCTTCATCGAAATATCCGCGGGCGGCAACCGCGGCGCCCATCTGAAGGTTTTCGAAAACGGTCATGCGCGGGAACACGCGGCGACCTTCTGGCGATTGCGCGATCCGCATGCGGGCAATCTCGTGGGTCGGCCTTTTCGTGATGTCCGCACCGTCGAAGATTATCGAGCCTGCGCTGGCGCGTGGTGCGCCGAATATCGTCATCATCAAGGTAGACTTGCCCGCTCCGTTTGCGCCGATGAGCGTGACGATCTCGCCATCCCCGACGTGGAGATCGACACCCTTTAACGCAACGATGCTACCGTACCGGGTTTCGACGCCGCGGACATCGAGAAGCGGACGGGACGGCGTCATGCGGCGCCTCCGGCAACGGCGCCGTTGCCGGACAACTCGCCGTGCTCGACGCCGAGGTAGGCCTTGATCACATTTGGATCATTGCGGACGAACGTCGGGGGACCATCGGAAATCCGACGGCCGTATTCGAGAACAACAACGTGGTCGGAAATATCCATGACCACCGACATGTCATGCTCGATCAGGAGTACCGCCGTGCCGAGATCGTCTCGGATGCTGCGGAGGAGATCGGCCAGCACGGCGCTCTCGCGAGGGTTGAGGCCGGCGGCAGGCTCGTCGAGGCACAACAGCACGGGTTCGGTCAGCATGGCGCGCGCGATCTCGAGGCGGCGCTGGTCGCCGTATGGCAGGTCCCCGGCCGGATCGTCGGCGCGGGCGGTGAGGCCGATGCGGTCGAGCCATTCGACGGCGCGTTCAACGCCGGCGCGCTCGGCAGAGCGGTAGATGGAGGAACCGAAGACGCCGCGCAGCACGCCGGCCGTGCTTGCCAGCGGTCCTGGCAGGAGGCCGGCGCCAGCTTCGCGCGTGAGGCGGCGATGCTGGGCGACCATGAGGTTCTCGAGCACGGTCATGCCGGAGAACAGCCGGATGTTCTGGAAGGTGCGAGCGACGCCTGCGCGCGATGTGATCTCGTAGTCGGCAAGGCGGTGCAACTCGACGATCTCATCGCCCCCGCGGCCGGTATGAAGCAATACGGAGCCGCTCGAGGCACGATAGAAACCGGTGATGCAATTAAAGACGGTCGTCTTGCCTGCGCCGTTGGGGCCGATAAGGGCGGTGATCTCGTCGCGCCTGGCGACCAGCGAGAGGCGATCGACGGCGGTGAGACCGCCGAAGCGCATCACGAGCTGGTCGACCTCGAGTAGCGGCGCGCGCCGGGGTGCCAATACCGGAGGCGGGCTCGCTGGAAGCGGCGCCATCGGTGGGTCCATGTCTTCGAGCATGTGGGGGTCCATCAGCCGGCTCCCTCCTTGACGAGGGCGGACGAGACCGCCTTGCGTTGTTTCAGTGCAATCGACGGATCGCGCGTCGAAATCAGACCGCGCGGGCGCCAGATCATCAGCAGGACCATCGCCAGACCGAGCAGAAGCATGCGGTATTGTGTTGGGTCAAAATCCTTGCCGAAGATCGATTTGAGCCAATTCAGCTCTCGCAGTATCTCGGTGCCGCCGATCATCACGATCGCGGCAATGGCGCAGCCCGTCAGCGAGCCCATGCCTCCAAGCACGACGATGGCGAGTACCGTGGCGCTCTCCATGAATTCGAAAGACTTCGGGTTGATGAACCCTTGTCGCGCAGCAAAGAACGCGCCAGCCATGCCGCCGAATGCCGCGCCAAGAGCGAATGCCGACAGTTTGATGGTGACGGTGTTGAGCCCGAGCGAGCGGCAGGCAGTCTCGTCCTCACGCAGCGCTTCCCAGGCCCGGCCGATCGGCATGCGGCGCAGCCTTATGGTTACCCAGGCCGTCAGCAAGGCCAGGCCGAGGATCACGTAATAGAGGAAAATCGCGCGATAGGCGGTCGGAGATTGTGTGAGTGAGAAGATCTCGCCGAATGTCGCCTCGCCCGTGCTGGAACTGAACGGTATGCCGAAGAAGGTGATGCGCGGCGCCTTGAGGCCGGCGTACCCGTTCGTGACCACATCATAGTTGACGAGAACCAGTCGTATCATCTCGCCGAAGGCAAGCGTGACGATCGCTAAGTAGTCACCCCGCAGGCGGAGCACCGGGAAGCCCAGAAGGATGCCCCAGAAGGCGGCGAGAATAGCGGCCAGCGGCAGGCAGATCCAAAATGCGAACGGGATCAAACCTGGCGCGACGTGGGGCAGCACATATAGGGAAATGAGTGTGTAGCTATAGCCGCCCACGGCGGCGAAGGCGATGAAACCCAGGTCGAGCAAACCCGCGAGGCCGACCACGATGTTAAGGCCCCAGGCGAGCATCACATAGATCAGGATCTGGACGCCGAAGTTATCGACCCACTTGATCGCGCCCGACCATCCGACGAGCGAAACCACCAGGGGCGGATAGAGGAACAGCAGCAGTAGGCCGACGAGTGGCAGCCTGGCCATGACAGGTTGAAGGCGGGCGAAGGCCACCGAACCACCACTGCTGCGGCCGATCGCTTCGCTGGCGGCTTGAGCCGATCCGCGGGCCAGAAGGCCAATTCCAATGACCGCGAAAATGGCGAATGTCGCGGCGACGATGGCGCCCCAAAGGCCGAACCGGGGGATCAACTCCAGCTTGCCGCTGGCGCCGGGCTTGGCCAGGTAGGTCAGCACTGGAAACGAGAGGACCGCGACGACGATCGCCGCAATCGCGGCGCTTCTCAGTGGGGCCAACCAACCGACGGCCTTTTCTTCGCGCGGAAATTGCTTTTGCGGGCTGAGTTTCATTCCTCAGACTTTCTCGACTTCTGGCTTGCCGAGAAGGCCCGTCGGCTTGACGACCAGGGTCAAAGCGAGGACTGCGAAGGCGACGACGTCCTTGTAGTCGCTCGAGACGTAGGCGGACCAGAGCGTCTCGACGAGGCCTATGACGAGGCCGCCGAGCACGGCGCCGGGCAGAGAACCGATGCCGCCCAGGACTGCAGCGGCAAAGGCCTTGATGCCAGGGACGAACCCGTCGTTATGGTTCACTACGCCATAAAGCACGATGTAGAGGCAGCCGGCGACGGCCGCGAGCGCGCCGCCGATGGCGAATGTCGCGGCGATCGTGCGGTCGACATTGACACCGAGCAGAGCTGCCATTTTCCGGTCCTGCTCACAGGCACGCTGGGCGCGGCCCAGAGACGTCCGCTGGACGACGAACCAGAAAACAGCAAGCAGCGCGGCGGTCACGGCGGCGATCAGCACCTGTTTCCAGGCGATTATGACGGAATGCGCTGCGCCGATCGGGATCGTCAGGCCGCCGTCGAGGAGCGGCGGCAGCGACTTGTTGTTGGGGCCTTGGACGACCTGCACAAGGTTCATGAGGAAGATCGACATGCCGATCGCGGAAATAAGCGGCGCCAACCGGAACGAACCGCGCAACGGCCGGTAGGCGACCCGCTCGATCACGATGCTCCAGAGGGCCGTTAGCACCATCGCCGTGACAAGCACGATCAGTAGCGACAGTGCGATCGAGGGGACCGCGATGACCTGGGTCAGAAGGAGGTAGACGATCAGCGCGATGAAGGTCGACAGCATGAAAACATCGCCGTGGGCAAAGTTCACCATGCCGATGATGCCGAACACCATCGTGTAGCCGAGCGCTATCAGGCCATAAATTGAACCGAGCGTGATGCCATTGATAATCTGCTGCAGCAGATAGGCGATGCCGTCGAGGATCGTGCTGATCTGCATGCTAAGCCACTCGCTCCTTCCTCTGACCGGGAATCCGGCTCACAGCATGTTGTGGGAGCCGTCGCAGAAGGGTGCGTCGTCGGTGGATTTGCAGCCGCACAGATTGAACGTGCCGCTGCGGTCGGCGACGAAGCGCAGGGGCTCGAGGCTCGTTTCCTTGTGCGAGCCATCGCAGAACGGCTGACGCGCCGAGCGGCCGCAAGTGCAGAAGAAGTATGCTTTGCCCTCCACCAGCTCGACTTGGTAGGGGCCCTTCTGGGCTACGATCGGGTCGTCAGACATTTCTTGCGCTCCGGCGGCGGTGTTGACACTCCATCGGTAACGGCTTCGTGTAGCCGCGACAAGGGTCCCGCTCGATCGTTCCAGATGGAGCGCGATCGGACAAATTGGCCATGTCTTCGGGGCAAACTCGATAATTCGACAGCATGTCGCATGATGTCGGTAAACGGCAGGCTGTCCCAGTGGCCGAATGCAATTGGCTCAGCAGCGCCCGTTGCGGCTGCCTGCTGGTGTTATTCGACGACGCTCAGTTCGGCCGTTTCGGTCAGCGTCTTGCCCTCGTCGTCGGCCCAGGTCATCTCGAGTTTGCCGGGGCCCGGGACGCGCATGGCAAATGAAATGAATGGGTTGGCGGCGATGCCGCTGCCGAGGGTCGCGCGGAAGACAACCTCGCCGGCGAACCTCGCCGTGACGCTGTTGACCACGTTGCGCGGGATCGACTTGCCTTCGGCGTCCCGGCGATTGCCCGTTTCCATCACGTGCACCACGGTCGCCTTCACGTCGATAACCTCACCGACCTTAGCCGTGTCGGGAAGTTTGATGCGGGGTTTGGACAGGTTCGACATGGCCAACTCCTGTGTCTCAGCCGACACCGCAGCCGCCGACCGTCACGTCGACGCGCCGTGTGCCTGAAACGAGTTGACCCGAGGATAGCTCAGCTATCACGAGAACGTCCTGCGTCTTTGCCAGCCTCAGGCGTCCCGAGATGCGCGCGACCCCCGATGCGGGGAAGAGCTCGAACGCCGCAATCACAGGCTGGGGGTTTGCCGGTGAGAGTATTGTAACCGTTCGAACGTAGTTGTCGGGTGTCATGGGGCTATCCACCGACATGGTGAACGGGACCATGTTGCCGTTCTCTGCCAGCTCCGGCATTTCAATTTTCACGAGCCGCGCCTCTACCTTGCGGTCACCTACCAACTTGGCCAGCGCTTCGCGGAACCAAATGCTCGGGGGATCGGGCAGGGCGGCAGCGAGCGCCGCTGGAGTGCCGGCGACCCAGCCGATAGCCGCTCCGGCTGCAACAGCGAGAGCACCACCCAACACGGCCCGGCGGTCATTGTCGCGGTCGTTCAAATTCCCCCGGTGCCCCGTCCGCTCATTCCACGCGCTCGTTGCGTTCAGTATACCGCGGGAGGACGACCGGTTTCCTTTTTGCATCTTCACCCACGCCGATTCACTAAATATGGGTCATCGGAGACCTGACACAGGCTCCTACGGTGCCGTGTCCCCGAAGGTTTCCCTCGATTTGGGACCGGCAAGCATATGCGGGACGTGGTACACGATGATCGTGGCGGGTCTACCGGCGATTGCGCGCAACTTCGACTTGCGAGGTTAAAGGTTGTTTAGGCGGCGCAAGTGCGCCACAGGCATTTCCGACGTCCGGCCACCTGGCCGCGCCGGGTTCTGCGAGTGGCCAGTATCCTGGGACCAGCTGGTTCGCGATTCCACAGTTCGATCTCATGCGAGGGCGATGAATGGGCACAATGGGTGAAATGGTGCCGACTTGGCGCATGGTGTTGCGTGCGCTCGCTCTCATCTGCGTCGGGCTTTCGGCGATCGCGCCGGCCGCGGGGCGGACCGGGTCGCCGCTGGCGCTGATCATGGTGGACGATCCGTCCTGTCGATATTGCCGCAAATTCGAGGCCGAGGTGGAGCCGGGGTATTCGACCAGTCCATTCGGCCGCATCGCTCCGCTCGTGAAATTGCGGCGCGGCAGCCCGGAGCTCAAGGCGTTGGGGGGTGCGCCTGCGAACTACACGCCGACCTTTATTCTCGTTCGCGATCGCCGCGAGCTTGGACGGATAACGGGTTATCCCGGTGCGGGGCATTTCTATGAGGAGCTCGGCTCGCTATTGGATGCCGTCGGGGAGAGCCACCGGCTGTCGCGGGAGCCGGCCGGCCATGTGGGCCGGGGAATCTGAGGCGCCGGTGTCTCGGGGAAGGCCGTCGTGGCGGCGGGCCAGTCCGCGGACTTGCTCGCTTGGAAAAAACCGATAGGGGATGTTGCTGTTTCGAGACCAACCGCGGCGCGTCGCCATGATCGATCCGCTTTGGCGGCGCCTGTCACAGGAAGCAATGCATGAGCCTCAACGAACGGCAACTCGCAGCGGCGCGTGAACTTGCGTCCGAGGCCGCCAAGGTCCTCGACCTCGATGCGTCGGTGCGCCTTTGGGATGGAACCCGATTGCCGCTGGGCCAGAACGTTACAGGCTCGTTCGAGATAGTACTCAATTCTCCAGGGGCGATCGGCGGGCTCCTGCGCTGGCCGACGCTCGACAACGTCATCGGGCGATACGTCGAGAAGGAAATCGATTTTGCGGGCGGGACGCTGATCGACCTTGGCGAGCAGCTCAACCGGACCGGGCGCAACATCCGGGGCAAGGACATCAACAAGCTCGGTTTGCTCTGGCAACTGCGGCCTTTTTTGTTTGCCGTATCGGGCGCGTCGGCGGGTGAGCAGGGTTTCGGTGGGGACATTCTGGGTCGCCGGCAGTCGTCACGCGATAACGAGGCCTACGTTCGCTTTCACTACGATTTGTCGAACGATTTCTATGCGCTCTTCCTCGACCCCGAGATGGTCTACTCGTGCGGGTATTTCACGGACTGGGGCAACGATGTCGCCACCGCGCAGGCTGACAAGCTCGAGATGATCTGCCGGAAATTGCGGTTGAAGCCGGGTGATCGCCTGCTCGACATCGGTTGCGGCTGGGGCGGTCTCGTGTGCCACGCCGCGAAAAATTACGGTGTGAGCGCCGTTGGGATCACGCTGTCGGAGGAGCAACTCGACTTCGCCCGGGAGAAGGTCAAGCGGCTCAAGCTCGAAGATCGGGTTCGGCTCGAGCATTGCGACTACAAGTCGATGACCGGGCAGTTCGACAAAATCGCGTCCATCGGCATGTACGAGCATATCGGGCTCGCCAATATTCCAAGCTACATGCAGAAAGTCCGCAGCCTTCTGTCGGAGGACGGCGTTTTCCTCAATCACGCGATTTCGCATCGTGCGCCCAAGCCGACCATGTTCGGCGGCCGCCGTCGGATGCGGCCCGAGCAGCGGGCGATCGCCAAGTACATCTTCCCGGGCGGCGAACTCGACGACATCGGGCACAGCATCGTCGCCATGGAACGGGCCGGGTTCGAGGTTCACGACGTGGAGGGGTGGCGCGAGCATTATGCGCGTACCTGCCGGCTGTGGTGCGAACGCCTTACGGCGCAGCAGGATCGGGCGATCGAACTCGTCGGCGAGGAAAAATATCGGATCTGGGTCGCTTATCTCGCCGGCTGCTCTCTGGCGTTCTCGCGCGGCACGCTGCGCCTCTTCCAGACACTGGCGACGAAATCGGCCAAGCGCAAATCACCGTTGCCGCCGACGCGGGCCGATCTCTACCGTTGAGCCAGTTCGCGCCTCAGCGCGGGCTTCGAGATGGCGCCGAATGCATCGCGTGGCAGCTGCTGTCTGACGACGATCTCGCCGGGCAGTTCCACGCGGCTGACGCGGGGCGCGAGGTGGGCCAGGAGGTCGGCAGGGGACGGATGGCTTGTGCCGCGCGTGGGGTGCCGGCCTGCCTGATGTGCAACGTCACCTGCGAGCACGACGAATGCGATCGACTTTCGACGCTGATTGATCTCGACGCCGACGAGGGCGGCGGCACAAACGCCGGGGTGCTCCAGGAGCGCCGCCTCGACGCGACGGGGATAGATCAGGTAGCCCGTCGATACGATGAGATCCTCGTTGGCGTCCGCGACGACGAGCTGTCCGTCGCGATCGATCAGCCCGAGGTGTCCGGTCGGGCGGCCCGGGATCGCGGCCCCCGGGGGCTTTTCGGTCGCCACATCGGCCGTTCCTGGTATCTGCGGGCCGGAAACGAGGAGTTCCCCGCGTTCGCCCCGTGGGGCTCGCCGCGAAGGCTCGGCGAGATCGCGGACCGACACACTCGTATCCGGCAGTGGCGTCAGACCGGGTTCCCTTCCGACCTGCAGCCGGCCCATGGCCGCGATTACACCCGGGGAAACTTTCCAGCATGTCCAGAGTTCGGCGGCCGATAGCTTGGCGAGTGCGGTGAGGGCCCTGTCAGCGACCAATCCACCGACGCACACGATGACGCGGCAGGCCGATAACGCCCTCGGCTCGAGTATCCCCATCAGCGCCATTTCAGACAGTGGGCTGCCTGCGATGACGAGCGCCGTCGGGCGGGTGCGGTTCAGGGCTTGGGCAATCCTGACGGGGGACGAGCAGTCTATCGGGATGACCGTCGCACCCTTGCTCCAGGCGGCACCGATCGCCCACGTCAGGGCAAGCGGGCTCGTCGGGGGGATCGCGATCGCCAACCGGTCGGATGGCTCGAGGGGCTCTTGCAGGATCGATTGCGTCTGCCCGATCGCGGCGGCGAGATTGGCGCTAGTCAGAAACGCGCCCTGGCCGCTGGGGGACGGGCAGAGGAACGCGGCCGATGATGGTGCGGGGGGCGTCGCCGGACCTGCGCCCTTGCGCTTGGCGTCCCGGCGGCCCGCTGCCATCAGTTCGGCTTCACTCAGCACCGACGTCGCCGGTGGGGGAGGGGCAATTACATCGCCGGTCCGGGATTTGGCGAAAATACGGGACGTCCAGTGCATGTCCGCCGAGGGCGGTACTACGATGATCCGTAGTCGCGGGTTTTCCCCGATCAGCGATCCGGTCAGCCTCATACAGCCCGGGTCGGAAGACGTGACGACGTCGGTCGGCTCAAGGTGCTTGGGCCATACCATGCCAGAATGCGCGACGTCGGGGTCGAGCAGCACGGCGGTTGCTCCCGTCCGCAAGAGCGCAATCTGATAGGTTAACGCGGATGGTCCGGCCACCAGCGCGAGTGCAACCCTCGAACCTGCTCCCACGCCGGCCGTCGATAGTGCGCGCGTGAGCCTTGTGACGCGCTTTTCGAAGTCCCGCCGGCTGACCCTGAGCCCGTCCGGGGTCGTCAAAAGGAGGTTTGAGGGGGCAAAATCCGGCGGCAAGCTGTCGCTTGGAGCGGCGGAAAGCCCCCAAAATGCCGCTTCGCGCTGCGTCAAACCCGCGCTGTGATTGGTCATTCTTTGCCGCTTTTGGGCGCAAATTGTCCGTTTGATGTCAATCGAGGGCGTAAATGGCGCGCCGGGGGTGTTATGGACTTCATTACCATTAAGCGTTATCTCACCGCGCGGTTGTAGTCCGCTTAAGTGTGGACTAACACGGTCCGATATCAATCACTCGGCCGTGATTTTGCGGACGAGTCCGGAGAGCGATATGGACGAGGTTACGTCGAAAATCATCGAGATCTTGAAGAAGCACATGAAGGAGCCGCGCGACGATATCAATTCGTCGACTGCCCTTACCGATCTCAAGATCGAATCGCTCGACCTTGCGATGATCGTCTTCGATATCGAAGACAGCTTCCAGATCGAGATCCCCTACAACGCGAACGAAGACATGGAAGACTTCAAGACGGTCGGCTCCGTCGTCGAGCGCGTCAAGTCGTTGATCGAAGGCAAGGCGCAAGCCGCCAAGGCCTGAGCATGGTTCTCGGGATCGGGCGTGGCCGTGGCTAACGCCTCCTCCTGAAGAAGAATTCTTCGCTTCTACATGACCGCGCGTGGGCTTTTTCAAGCTCGCGCGCGCTTCCGTTCATCCCTGAGTGCAAGGCGTCAGAATGAGTGATCAAGCTATGGGCCGCCGCGTCGTCGTGACCGGCATGGGAGCCGTTACGCCGATCGGCACCACCGTCGAGGACTTCTGGGCCGGCCTTCGTGCTGGCACCTGCGGGGTCTCTCGCCTCGAAGGCCTTCCCGAAGAGGACGAGCAGGATCTCAAGATCAAGATCGCAGCTCAGATCAAAGGGTTTGATCACAAGGCCCGACTCAAGGGCTTCAAGCGCGACAAGATCATCACTCACGCCGACCGGTACTCCTGGTTTGCGGCAGCCGCCGCGGACGAGGCGGTGACCCAGTCGGGGCTCGAGGTTCCCTTCGTGAATGGTGCGCGTTCGGCCTGCATCATCGGCTCGGGCGCCGGCGGACTGAACACCTTCGAGACGGCGTATCGGGATCTCTTCCGTCATAAGAAGAAAATCACTCATCCGCTGACGCTCCTGCGCATCATCGGCTCTTCGGCCTCAGCTCACGTCGGCATCGAGTACGGCGTCAAGGGTCCGACGTTCGCAACCTGCTCGGCCTGCTCCACCGCTGCCCACGCCATCGGCCTTGCGCGCGACTTCATCAAGAACGGGGCGGTCGACGTCGCCATCGCCGGTGCTTCGGAGGCCGTGATCAACTACGGCACGATGAAGGCCTGGCAGGCACTTCACGTGCTCTCGCCCGAGGGCTGTTTCCCGTTCGCCAAGAAGCGCAACGGTACGGTGCTGGGTGAAGGCGCGGGCGTCCTCGTGCTGGAGAGCCTCGAGCATGCGCAGCGTCGTGGCGCCAAGATCCTGGCCGAGCTCAAGGGCTTCGGGATGACATCGGACGCCAAGGACATGGTGAACCCGGACATCGAGGGACCGCTCGGGGCGATGCGCTATGCGCTCGAGGACGCTGGCCTTCAAGGACCAGAGGTCGGCTACATCAACGCCCACGGCACGGGCACGACGATCAACGACCGCAATGAGACGAACGCCATCAAGGCGCTGCTCGGCGATTACGCGACGAAGGTTGCCATCTCCTCCACTAAATCGATGCACGGCCACCCGCTGGGGGCTGGCGGCGGCATCGAGGCCGTCGCTTCCATCAAGGCGATGCAGGAGAGCTGGCTGCCCCCGACAATCGGTCTCGACGAGGCGGATGCGGACTGCGATCTCGACTACGTGCCGAACGTCGGCCGGGCGAAGGATCTCGAGTTCGTCATGTCGAACTCGTTCGCATTCGGTGGTCTCAACGCGGTTCTCGTGTTTGGCCGCCCGCCGGCCTGAGCCGGGATATCGGACAGGCGGGGGCATCGATGGCCGTGCGCGAGTTCGTCGTCCGGGTGATGGATGTCGCAATCCGCGCGCGGATGCTCGAAACGGCGACAGCCGACGGCATCTGGGACGCGCTGGCGATCTACTCGACCGTGAACACCTGGGGCGAGGAGGTCTATTTCGACACTCTTGTTCCTGCCTGTGCGCTAGAGCCGGGCGCGAAATCGATCGTTAAGCCCGGAGAGATCGCGTTCTGGCCGGAGCGCGGGATCATCGCCATCGGCTTTGGGCCTACTCCGATCTCAGTGGGCAACGAGATACGGCTCGCGTCGCCCTGCAACATTTTCGCCGTCGCGGTCGACGACGTGACCAGATTGAGGGGCGTGCCCGCGGGCGAGCCAATCGCCGTGCTGCGGGCCGATAGCTGATCCCCCTCGACGGTTAGTGGATTTCGATCTACCTGCAACCTCAGTATGGCGACGCTTACTGGAGGGCTGGGTCATGTCGGATCTGATGATGACACTTATTGGCGCGGGTGCGATCGGCGTGCCGGCATTGACTGTCCTTTGGATCGTCCTTCGCAAGCAGGCGCGCGCCATCTTCCAGTTTGCCGTCGTTCTGCTCGCGGTCGGGCTTGGGTATCTCTCGGCGACCGGAACCAATGCCGACATCGGGCGAAAGGTCATGGGGCTCATCGCCGCTCCGGTGAAGGCTCCGGCACCCGCACGCTGACACGCTTCGCGGTGGTTTTTTCCGCAGGTCGTGGGTTGCCTCATCCCGGCATGACGACCTTTCGCGGGCGCTTGCGCTCCGGTCCGGCCGAGCGGCGGTTGCGTGGGGCTGAGGGGTCATTCGGCCTGTGCCCGAAAACCGCTTCGCACTTTAACTGAAGCGCTCTATGACGGGCCTCCGCGTTTTTCGAGATCGAGCCCGACATGTCCGAACTCCTCCTGGAACTGCTCTCCGAAGAGATTCCGGCCCGCCTTCAGGCGCGCGCTGCCGAAGATTTGCGGCAGCTCGTGACCTCTGGCCTGGCCGAGCGCGGCCTGCCGATTGGTGCGGCACGATCGTTTGCGACGCCGCGTAGGCTGGCGCTCGTCATCGAGGGGGTCGCCAGCGCGTCCCCGGCCGTTTCGGAAGAGAAGAAAGGTCCGCGCGTGGGCGCGCCCGAGGCTGCGGTGAGCGGCTTCCTGAAATCGGCGGGGCTGACGTCCATCGACCAGGCGACGGTCGTCGTGGATGCGAAGAAGGGCGACTATTACATCGCGCGCATCGACAAGCCCGGGCGTGACGCTGCCGGGATCATTGCAGAGTTGGTCGTTGAAGCGATCCAAAGGTTTCCCTGGCCCAAGACGCAGCGCTGGGGGGATGGCGAGCTTGCCTGGATACGCCCGTTGCGCGGCATTCTTTGCCTTCTCGGCGGTGCCGTTATTCCTGTCCGCATCGGCGGACTGACGAGCGGCAACACCACGCGCGGGCATCGCTTCCACGGGAACGCTCCGTTCGAGGTGGCGTCGTTCGCCGACTATGTGACGAAGCTGCGCGACAACAAGGTGATCCTAGACGCCGCCGAACGGACCCGAATAATCGCCGAGCAGGCCGAGGCCGCGGCGAAGGCCGCCAAGCTGACACTCATCCGCGACGAGGCGCTGCTTGCCGAGAATGCGGGCTTGACCGAATGGCCGACGGTGCTGATGGGGGCGTTCGACGAGGCGTTCCTTGCGGTGCCCGGCGAGTGCCTCGCCACCTCCATGAAGCAGCACCAGAAATGTTTTGCCCTGCAGCATGCCGGGCGCGGGCACAAGCTCGCCAACCGCTTCTTGATGGTGTCGAACCTGGTTGCGACGGATGGCGGCGCCGAGATCATCGCGGGCAACGAGAAGGTGATCCGCGCGCGCCTGTCGGATGCGAAGTTCTTCTACGAGCAGGACCTCGGCCGGCACCTCGAGCCGATGCACTTTGAGCTCAAGGGCATCACATTCCACGAGAAGCTCGGAACTCAGTGGGACCGCATGGAGCGCATGACGGAGCTCGCGCGGTGGCTTGCGGAGCACGCCTGCGATGCCGAGCAGGAGTTGGCCGGGCGTGCGGCTCAGCTTGCCAAGGCCGACCTTGTCTCTGGGATGGTCGGGGAATTCCCCGAGCTGCAGGGGCTCATGGGGCGATATTATGCCGAAGCCGAGCACATGAACCCCAAGATCGCGCTGGCGATCGAGGAGCACTACAAGCCCAAGGGCGCAGCCGACAGCGTTCCGACCGAGCCTGTTTCGGTGGCCGTTGCGCTCGCCGACAAGCTCGACATGCTGGCGGGGTTCTGGGCCATCGGCGAGAAGCCGACCGGGTCGGGTGATCCCTACCAGCTTCGTCGCGCCGCACTCGGTGTCATTCGTATCGTGATCGAGAATGATCTCCGGCTGCCGCTGCTTCATGCCTTCCAGACGGCCCGCGCGGGATATCGGACAATCGAGGCTCGTGACGGCGCCAGCGATGCCGGCCTTCTCGCCTTCTTCATCGAGCGTCTCAAGGTCTACCTGCGGGACAAGGGCGCGCGGCACGACCTGATCGACGCCGTTCTGGCGGCGCCGGGGGCGGCGCAGGACGACCTCGCGCTGATCGTCAAGCGTGTGAATGCACTGACGGAGCTTCTTGCAACCGACGACGGCGCGAACCTGCTTGCTGGCGTAAGGCGGGCGTCCAACATCCTCGCCATCGAGGAAAAGAAGGACAAGACGACCTATGACGGCGCCGCCGATGCGGATCTGCTTTCGTCCGAGGAGGAGAAGGCGCTCCACGCTGCCGTGGCCAAAGTCGCCAACGACACGCGCAAGGCCATCGATGTCGAGCGCTTCGACGGGGCTATGCGGGCGCTTGCCGAGCTGCGGGCACCCGTGGACGCATTCTTCGACAAGGTGACCGTCAACGCCGACGACCCGGCCCTGCGGCGTAACCGGCTGGCGTTGCTGTCGCAAATCCGCTCGGCGACGCGAGCGGTCGCAGACTTTTCCAGGATCGCGGGTTAGGCGGCGGCGGGTACTCGCATGCTGGCTATACTATTCGTCTACGGCTCTCTTCGTCCCGACTGCGGCGGTGACTTCGGGGAGGGGCAACGAAGGAGGCTTGCGCGCGAGAGCACCATCGTCGGAGAGGCGACGCTTCACGGTCGGCTGATCGATCTCGGCCACTATCCGGGGCTCGTGGAGGGCGATGAAATCCATCCGTCCGGCGTCGTGCACGGGGTCGTGCTCGCGCTATCGACGCCGGCGACGACGCTTGCATGGCTCGACGACTACGAGGCGGCGAGCGGCGGGGGCGACGCGGAGTACGACCGGCTCGTTCGCCGTGTCAGCCTGGCCAGTGGTGGCGAGCGGGAGGCCTGGGTCTACGTTTCGAGGTCTGTGCCCGAGGGTGGCCCGGTCGTGGCCGGCGGACGGTGGAACGGGCGGACCTCGCGGGCGTGACCTGCCCGTTTCATCGGCAATAGCAGGTCGCCATGACGTCCTTGACGATCAGGACTGGTGCGAAGCCGCCGCCCTCCGTGCGGAAGTTGGTCGTCTGGCCCTGATAGAGCCGAGCCGCGAGCAGCGCGATCCGACCGTCGTAGGTATATGCGCGAAGATCGGTTTTGAGCGACTTCGGCTCGCTATCAACCATCACGGTTCTAAGGCTCGGAGCGACGATCTCCTGGGCGACGTATCCGCCTTCGGCAATTGCTGCGAATACCTTCCGGGTTAGCTTGTCGCCGCGATAGGCGGCTTTGCCGCCGAAGCCTGCCCACGGCTTGAAGAAGAGCTTGTTGCGCGCGGTCCATATTTCTTCCGCATTGCCGGGCGTCACAAGGCGGGTATGCGGCACCACTTTCAGGATGGTCTCGATCGTTTCGGCCGGCAGGGCGAGGGATTCCAGTGTCTTGCGGTCCGACAGTATCGCAAGGTTGCGCTTGTCGGCATAGTTGGCATGCGCCCAGGGATTGGGCGTCACGACCACGTCACCGGCGAGGTAGGCGTCTCTTAGCGCGGCGCAGGAGGGGGTTGTGAAATAGAAATCCGTCAAGCGGTTGTAGACTAGGTCGATGGACTCGCCTTCGAGCATCAGCTTGCCACCGACGTACTCGAGCCTCGAGGGGTCGGCGATTGCGGTCTCAAGCCCGCGGGAGCGGAAGAGGCGCTCGAAAAGTAGAAATTCCGGATAGAGATATTGGTCTTCTGGCCGATCATCGACGATGGCGATCCGGCGCAATTCACCGGTCGGCCGCTGACGGCGCCATTCTGAGTGGAAGGCGCCCATGTAAGCAGCGAGCACGCCGTCTAGGTCGGGCGGCAAGTCGTCCTCGGCCATCAGGAACTGGCAGCAGTTCTGATGGGCCTCGCGGGCGTACGCGTTGACCAGCCCGCCGCCCGCGTTGGTATTAATCTCGATCAGCCGCGGCCCCCCGGGGGCGAGGTGGAAGTCATAGCCCATGAATATGCCGCGGGGGCCTGGCCTGTAGCGCGCGGTTTCGGGCCCGCGTGCGCCGATCATCTCAGCGTAGGCGGGCGATGCGATGGCGGTCTCGATTGCGGTGATCGCGGACGCGATCAGGCTGGACTGCTCCAGCGACAGAAAGACGGGTTGGGCCGACACGAGATGGGGGTGGGACGCGAGCAGGCGCTCGCCGAAATCAGGGTCGCTCACCGCTATCGCCAGAGCGCGCTGGAGCTTGCCGGCGTCAAGCGTCACGCAGGCGCAATCCGTGTTGAGACGGATCGCGCCGGATCTGTCGTGCGTTTCTTTTGCGGCTGATGGCATCGGTGCGCTTTGATTGGTTGTGATCTGAAGCCTAGCACATTCATCGCGCGGCGTGGCCTTGGCCATCGGCTAGGGTCGCGTTGTGGCTAGGCATCATTTCGCCAGCAATTTCGGCCAGTTCTCATCGGCGCGCGTGATATTGTCGGCAGCGGATTTTTCCCAGTTCCGTCCGACCGAGGTGTTGAAATTGAGGTAGAGCTTTCCGTCGACGATCTTCCAGACCTTCGGGTCGGCGGAGGCCGTGTAGCCCTGGCTGATAGCCCAGGCACAATGGCCGCCATACTGTGGTGCGTATTTCGATGGGGCGGCCTGGAACGTCGCGCGATTGGCGGCGCTTGAAAAGCGCCAAGCGACGCCTTGGTGGAGCAGCGAGAATTCCGCTGAGCCCTTGGTCGCCTTACCCTCGGTGAAATAGGCGACCGCATCGTATCCGCTGACGGCGAGCTTGTCGCTGGCGGTATAGACGGCCGGCGTCCCGGCCATCACCGAAGGGATCAAAGAGGGAGAAACGGATACGACAACTGCTGCGATCAGACAGACGAGCCATGTGGCTCGACGGCTCAAATTCATGGTGTTGGCTCCCGGTGGAGATGTCACCATGACTTCGGCGCAGGGTGCCCGCTGTTACCGGCCTATTGGTATGGGGAGCGCAGGAAAGCGGCGAACGGCCCTCTCGCGGGGGGCGAAAGGGCCGCCGCGGGGCAATCCTCCGACGCCGGGGGGGCGCGGAGGATCACCACCGTTGGTGTCAGGCGAGCTTGAACGGCATGTCTTTGCCGGCGAGTGCGGCATCTATGTTGTCGAGCGCCTCGAAGCCCATCTGATTGCGTGCCTCGATTGCAGCGGAACCGAGGTGGGGGAAGAGGAAGGTATTCGGCAGGTCGTAGTAGCCCTCGTGAATTTTCGGCTCGCCTGCGAATACATCGAGGCCCGCGTAGGCAAGCCGTCCCGATTTCAGCGCCGCGATCATGTCTTCGTCATTCACAAGATCACCGCGGGCGGTGTTCACGACAATTGCACCTTCTGGCAACTTCTCGATCGTGGCCTTGTTGAAGAAGTAGCGCGTCTCAGGCGTCGAGGGCGCGTTGATCGAGAAGAACTGAGATACCGCCAGCAGGCTGTCGAGCGTGTCGTGGAAGATCGCGCCCTTCTCCTTCTCGGGCGGCTGGCGCATCACGTCGTGGTAATGAATCTCCATGTCGAAGCCGCGGGCGCGCTGGGCGAGGGCCTGACCGATCTTGCCGAAGCCGAAGATGCCGAGACGCTTGCCGTCGAGGCGCTGGCCGACGAGTTGAAGCGGGGCCCAGCCCGGCCATGAGCGCGTGCGGATCATGTGCTCGCCTTCGCCGGCGCGGCGGGCCGAGCCAAGCAGAAGCAGCATGGCGATCTCGGCGGTCGCGACCGTCACTCCGTGGGGAGCGTTGCCGACCTTGATCCCGCGCGCCCGGCATGCGTCGAGGTCGATGTGGTCGAAGCCGATGGAGAAGGTCGATATGGTCTTCAGGTTTTCCGGCAACTTGGCCACCACGTCGGCGCGGAACTTCTCGTTCAGGGTGATGAGGAGGGCATCGACGCTTTTTGCCGTCTCGAGCACCTCGTCGATGCTCATCTGGCGGTCGTCGGCGTGCTGGACGACGTCATAGGTCGCGCGCGCACGCGCTTCGACGGCCTCGGGCAAACGGCGGGTGATCAGCACGCGCTTCTTCATGACGGTTTCCATCCCCTTTGTGCCGGCCCCTTGCGTGGGCCGTTTGGGGCAGCGCACGTCGAGGGGCCTAGTTCGTTAGACTTTCGAATTAGGCGCCTGTCTTTGCCGGAACAGGCGCGGGGTTGCAAGGGAGTTGTAGGCGGAGGGCGGCGGGGATTGCTGCCGACATGCCCTCCGAGGAGTGGGTGCAACCCGGCCTAATATGCGGCGTGCGGAGGGTTCGAGGGGTACCCGATGCTGGGCGATACAACAAAAGTTGCCCACATTTATATCGATTTGGATGTCTAAACTAATCTGAAGTGTTCATCCAACTTACCAATTGCCTGAATCTTCACTTATTTTTATTTTTATATAGGGTATATTTCCGCTGTTGGGCTGGGCAGGCGGGTGACGGCGTGGTGGCGGATTTGTGGGTGGTACGGGTATCTCGCTGTCGCGGGCGCCCAGGCGGCATCGGGGTTATGCGATGACGGATGGATTTACGCTCGAGACGTATCGGTTCGGCGACGAGGCGGTCGAGGCGACGAAGGCCCCGCCGGCCGGCCGGCTGTGGTCGCGGCAGGTCGCGTCGGACATCATCGCGCTGGCTGAAGCCGTGGCGATCGTGCTCGGCGGTTTGCTGCCAACCCTTATTTACGGTGGCGCCGGCGCCATCAAGCCGAATTGGTCCGTCGTTATCCAGTCGGCGCTGCTCGCGGCGCTGATCTACCGGATGTATCTGTCGTCGGCGGGCATGTACGAGCCCAGTCGGAACAACGATTTTTCAATCCAGCCGGGGCGCATGATCGCGGCGCTCGTCTTCGCCATCGTGGCGGCGCTGGGCCTTGGTGCCCCGCAGGGCCTCGGGCTACAGAACATGCTGGTCTGGTTCGGCCTGTGGCTTTCGGCGAGCTACACGGGGGCAGTTCTCGTCCGGACCATCGCAAGCGACTTCATGGCTGCCAGGACGGCGGAGGGCCGGTTCGACGAGCGCATAGCGGTTTATGGGGCCGGGGAAATCGCACGGCGGGTCCACGACTATCTCAATGATCCGGCGCTCGGACTTCGTTTTGTCGGCGTTTATGATTCCCGGGGCAACTCCGACCGGGTGGATGCCGATGGCCTGCCGATCGCCGGCGGCCTCGACGACCTGATCGAGGCGTGCCAGGAAGGCCGTATCGATCGCGTCATCATCGCCTTGCCGCAGGCCGCGGAGCGCCGCGTGCGGGATATTTCGCGCCGTTTCGAGGACCTCTCGGTCCATCTCCACATCGTTACGCACATGTCGACGGATTTCCTCGGGCCCAACTGGGTGCACCAGGTTTCCCACCTCGGTCCCGTCGGGCTGATGGACGTCAAGTTGAAGCGCCACACCGGCTGGGCGCCGATCGTCAAGCGGGCGGAGGATCTCGCGATCGGCGGCGCGCTCGCGCTGCTTGTGTCGCCACTCCTGCCTTTGATCGCGCTTGCCATCAAAATCGACAGTCCCGGTCCGGTTCTGTTCAGGCAGCGCCGCCGCGGGCGGAACAAGCGGATTTTCGAGGTGCTGAAGTTTCGCACCATGACCGTCCTCGAGGATGGGCGCGACATCAAGCAGGCGACGCGTGGGGACATACGCATCACGCGGCTCGGCTCTTTCCTGCGCCGGAGCAGTCTCGACGAGTTGCCCCAGCTCTGGAACGTGCTGATCGGGGACATGTCCCTCGTAGGGCCCCGCCCGCATGCGCTCATCCATGACGAGAAGTGGGGCGAGATGATCGAGACCTATGCCAACCGGCATCAGATGAAACCCGGCGTAACCGGTCTTGCCCAGGTCAGGGGCTTTCGCGGTGAGATGACGAGCCAACTCGATATCGAGGGGCGCGTTCAGCAGGACCTCGCCTACATCCGAAACTGGTCCTTGTGGCTGGATCTGCAGATCATCTTCCTGACGGTGACCGCCGTCATTCGCGGGACGAATGCCAGGTAGCAGTCCGGTTGGCGGGCGCCGGAGCCCGGTAGATCGGGTTTGATCAGTGGACGTTAACCGCCGCTTATGAGTTCGCGGCTAACGTTTTAAGTGTTAGTGGGGATTGGACAAAACGATGCGGCAGGCCGCAAACCCGACCAAAGCCAGATCGACATCTCTGATCAATGACTACTCGTCATTGCTCGGCGAGGCGGTCCTGCGGCACCGCACCCGGACGGCAGAGCACGCCGCCCGTATCGAGGCGGAGCTGGCGAGCCGGGTCAAATCCGAATTCATCGCCAACATGAGCCACGAGCTCAGGACGCCCCTCAACACGGTCATCGGTTTCTCGAAGCTGATCTCGGAACAAGAGCGGCGGCGCCTGCCCGACGAGGAAATCGTCGAATACGCCAATCTCATCCGCGACGCCGCCAGCCATCTGCTGGCCGTGATCAACGACATTCTCGACATTTCGAAGATCCAGAGCGGGAAGTACACGCTCGAAAAGCGCGATGTTCAGCTCGACGAAATTCTCATCGCTTGTCTGTCCTCGTTCCGCCTGCTTGCCCAGGAGACCAGGGTCAACCTGGTCAGCTCGATCTCTCCGAGCCTGCCCTCGATCCGGGCCGACGGCGTGAAGCTGCGCCAGATCTTCACGAACCTGATCTCCAACGCGATCAAATTCACGCCGGAGAGCGGCACCGTGACCGTGGAGGCGCGCCAGCTTCCCGACGGCCGCATCGCGGCGATGGTTACGGACAACGGCATCGGCATGACCGATCAGGAGCTGCAGGTCGCCTTGACGCCATTCGGGCAAGTTGACGGCAGCCGCACGCGCTGGCGGGAGGGGACCGGCCTCGGGTTGCCGATCGCCAAGTCGCTCGTCGAGCTGCACGGCGGGGAGCTCAAGGTGTCGAGCAAGAAGAACAAGGGCACCGAGGTCTGGGTGATGCTGCCGCCGCCGGAACAGCTCAGCATCGTGGAAGCCCGCGACGCAATCCTTGGTGCAACGGACGCCGCTCATCACTCTCATCTCGTCATCTAGAGATACCCAATGACTATCAGCGAACCGCAGTTCCCGCGCGATCCATCGATCGGTCGCATCGTTTCGGTGACCGGTGCGAAGGCCATCATGCTGCTGGACCATGTCAACGGTCAGCCGCGTGCGCGTCCGGAGATGGGTACGCTGCTCGGCATCGACACGGCGCAAACCGTCGTGCTCGCGATCGTCTCCGCGCTCAGTGTACCGGTGCCGGCGCAGCGTGAGGGCGAGAGCGAGGTCTGGATCGCAGAGCTCGGCCTCGTCGGGGAACTCGTCAAGGGTCCCGACGGCTCTATCCGCAGCTTCAACCGAGGTGTGACCGCCTATCCGTCGCTCGGCGACCGGGTGCGCGTGACGGTCAAGGAAGAGTTGTCGATGGCCTTCTGCGGCACCGATGAGACGGCTGTCCGCGTCGGCACCATCCGTCAGGATTCCTCGATCCCTGCTATGGTTCGGGTCGACGACCTGCTGGGCAAGCACTTCGCCATCCTGGGTACGACGGGCACCGGCAAGTCCTGCACGACCGCCCTCATCCTTCGATCGATCCTCAACCGCAATCCTGCCGCCCACATCGTATTGCTCGATCCGCACAACGAATATTCGACGGCGTTCGGCGAGTGGGGCGAGGTCATCAACCCGCGCAACATGCAGCTTCCCTATTGGCTCCTCAATTTCGAGGAACTCGTGGAGGTGCTGATCGGCGACAACGAGCGCAAGGCGGAGATCGAACTCCTGGCCGAGCTCATCCCGATCGCGAAGGGGCGGTACAACAGCGGGCGGGGCAAAGAGCCGTCTTCGATGCGGCGCAATTCGTTCGATCCATCGCGTTTCACCGCCGACACTCCGGTGCCCTACCGCATCTCCGACCTCGTGGGACTCATCGACGAGCGGATGGGTAAGCTCGAGAACAAGCGCGACCTGGCGCCATACAGGCAGGTCAAGTCGCGGATCGAGTCGATCTCGCAGGACGGCCGCTACGCATTCATGTTCGGCTCGCTGACCGTCTACGACAGCATGACCCAGGTGCTGTCGCGCATTTTCCGCGTGCCGGTTGGCGGACGCCCGATCACGATCCTCGAGCTGACCGGCATTCCGCCGGAAATCGTCTCGGTCGTGGTGTCGGTCATCTGCCGCATGACGTTCGATTTCGCGCTGTGGAGCGAGGGCAAGGTCCCCGTGACCGTCGTATGCGAGGAAGCCCACCGATACGTGCCGGCGAACACCAACCAGTGCTTCGAGCCCGCCAAGCGCGCGATCGCCAAGATCGCGAAGGAAGGCCGCAAGTACGGCGCGTCGCTTTGCATCGTCACGCAGCGCCCGGCCGAGATCGATCCGACGATCCTTTCCCAGTGCAACACCGTTTTTGCTTTGCGCATGTCGAACGACCGCGATCAGGCGATCGTGCAGTCGGCGATTTCGGATACGGGATCGGGCCTCCTCGAATTCCTATCCGCTCTTGGCCAGCGCGAGGCGATCGCGTTTGGCGACGGCGTATCGCTGCCCGTCCGCATTCGCTTTGACGAGATGCCGCGTGAGTTCCTGCCGCGCTCCTCGACGGCGGCGTTCTCCAAGCACTGGCAGGTTTCCGAACACGAGGATGGTTTCCTCGATCATCTCGTGGAGCGGTGGCGTCAGGCGGGGCTCGGGTCGCAGATGGATTCGGCTGCCCAGGCGCAGCAGCTGGCCGAGCTCATGGGCAACCAGGTCGGACATGGTGGCCACGACGAGGCCCCTCCTCATTCGCAGAGGCCGAGCGCTCCCGCATCGCGGCACCTGGCCCAGCACGCCCAGGCGCCACACCATGGGCAGGCGTCACAGCAGACGCTTCACCGCCGCCCGATCGCCAACGGCTCCCCGATGGGGATGCCGCCTCCGGCCCCGACACAGGCCGATGCGCCCTCGGCGGGCCGATCGCTCCGTGAACGGCTTTTGAGCCGCAGCTGAGGCTGCTTGCCGCCGATAGTCAATAATGGTCAACGTGACTGCGCCATGCGGGGGCGGTCGCCGTCGGCGGCCGAATTCCGCATGGTTTTGAAATACTTCAGTCGGTTGAGGGTTTCCGGATCATGAGCGATTGCTTTCCTGTCGTGCTTTCAGGCGGATCGGGGACCCGGTTGTGGCCTCTCTCGCGGGCGATGTATCCTAAGCAGTTCATCCGGTTCTTCCGCAACCAGAAGTCGACGTTTCTCGGCGCTACGCTGGCGCGGTTGCCGATCGAGGCCGGTTTCCGCCAGCCGATCATCCTGTGCAACAACGATCACCGCTTTCTCGTGCGCGAGGAATTGGAGCAGGCGGGGCTCGAGGCCCATGCGGTCGTCCTCGAGCCAGTTGCGCGCAACACGGCGCCGGCGATCGCAGTTGCGGCGCTGATGGCACTTGCGCAGAGCCCGAACGCCATCCTCATCGTGATGCCCTCCGACCACGCCGTAAAGGACGAGGCCCGTTTCGTCGCCGCGGTCAACAAGGCTGCCGGGGTCGCCGCAAAGGGCAAACTGGTGCTGTTTGGCATTGCGCCCAATGAGCCCCACACAGGCTATGGCTACATCCGCCGCGGGGCCGCACTGGCCGGCACAGAGGGTGCCTTTCTGGTCGATGCGTTCGTCGAGAAACCGAAGCGCGAGGTCGCCGAGCACTATCTCGCGGACGGCGGGTATTGCTGGAACAGCGGCATCTTCGTGCTCCACGCCCGCACGCTCATCGAGGAATTCGAGCGGCTCGATCCGTCGCTGCTCGATGCCGCCCGCGCCGCGCTGGCGGCGGCGCAACCGGACCTGGGCTTCCTGCGCCTCGACCGGGACGCATTCGCGCGGGCGTCGGACATCTCGATCGACTATGCCGTGATGGAGAAGACCTCGCACGCGGTGATGCTGCCGGTCGACGTGGGCTGGAACGACGTGGGATCGTGGGCGTCGATGTGGGACATCGCCGAACGCGACGCCGACGGCAATTTCGTCAACGGCGAGGGTGTCCTGCAGGATACGACGGGCACCTACGTTCACAGCGACAAGGGGCTCGTCGCGACGATCGGGGTCAAGGATCTGGTTATCGTTGATACAACCGACGCGCTGTTGGTGGCCGACCGTGGGCGAGCGCAGGACGTCGGCAAGCTCGTCGCCGCGCTCAAGAAATCAAACCGCAAGGAGCAGCAGCAGCACCTGCGCAGCCTGCGACCGTGGGGATATTTCGAGACGCTGTCGCTCGCTCCCCGGTTCCAGGTGAAATTGCTGCACGTGAAGCCCGGCGAGAAGCTCTCGATGCAAATGCATCATCACAGGTCCGAGCACTGGGTGGTGGTGCAGGGCACGGCGAAGGTCGTCGTGGGCGAGCGCGAGCATCTCGTCCGCGAAAATGAGAGCGTCTACATCCAGGCGACGCAATGGCACCGTCTGGAGAACCCGGGGAAGGTGCCACTCGAGATCATCGAGGTTCAGCTCGGCACGTATCTCGGCGAGGACGATATCGTCCGGACGGACGATATCTACAACCGTTCCGCGGACGAGACGAAGTAATCGGCCTCAGTCGCGCGCATTGAAAAAATCAATTCCGAAGATGAAAATCTCGTAATTCCGCCAAATTCGGAGTGCTTATCCGCGCTCCCGCAGATTGCTTTTGTCCGGACTTTAAAATCCGACAGGCGCGCGCCGTTATGCGGAGTGCGTGTTCCGCAATTCGTGGGATTAGACCGAGGCTGTAGCTCAGTGGTAGAGCACCCGCCAGTGCGCGGGAGGTCGGGGGTTCGATTCCTTCAAGCTTCTCCAGCGACTAGCTCAGTGGGTAGAGCACGAGACTTGTAATCTCGCTGTCGCGGGTTCAACCCCCGCGTCGCATCCGACTCCAATCGGTTCGCACCAACTCCTGGAAGCTGGCGGCATCTTCGGCCTTTGCGCGCGGGGGCACCCGTGCGCGGAGGCAAGCACCGGGACGCTCTGCGCCATCCGCAGATACCGTCCCCGGCACGGGTCAACTCGTCCGGTTCCGGCGCGGCCGCACTTTTGCGGTCGCGGACGCAGCCAAAGCGAGGTGGCCTAAGCCAGGGACTGAAGCGGGGGCCCGTGGTCGCGGTGTGGAGGGCCGTCAGCGACCATATTCGCTGGCAATCGCCGACGAGAATAAAGACGAGCGCAATAGACATAGAAAGGACTGGCCGAGGAAGACCAGATCGAGTGTGCGACCATGATACGTAAGGGATTTTTCTTCGAGGTTTCCGTCAAGGACGACGAGCGGGCATTTTTGACCCGCGACGGCCGTTTCGCCCGCCTATTGGAGCCCGGCCGTTATCGCGAGCTGGATTTCGGCGGGCGGCTTTCGGCCGAACTCGTGAAAATCGTTCGGACCGAGATTTCGGTCGATCGGGCCTTGCTGTTTCGGAAGACACAGCCGGAGGTAGCGGAAGCGAATTTTGAGATCGTTCAGGCGGGGCCGACGGAGGTCGCCATCGTGTCGTTCGATGGTGAGCCGAAGCATGTCGTGCTGCCCAACACCACGCGGGCCTTTTGGAAGCCGCTGACCCGGGTCGAGGTCGAGATGATCGACACGGCCGCCGACATGCGCGTCGCGAAGCGGCACCTCGACAAGCTCGACGTTACGCGGATGCCCGTCGTGACATCGGCGATCGTGGAGGCACACGAGGCCGGTCTGCTGTTCGTCGACGGTAAGCTCGTCGAGCGGCTGGCGCCTGGCCGGCACGCATTCTGGACGGTTGGCCGAACGGTCAAGATCGCCAAGGTCGACCTGCGGCCGACCCCTCTCGAGGTGACGGCGCAGGAGATCATGACGAAGGACCGGATCCAGATCCGGGTGACGCTGACGGCGTTCATCAAGGTCACGGATCCGGAGCAGTCCGTGCTGGCCGCCGGAGACGTATCGGGAACGCTCTACCGCCTGATCCAGTTCGCGATCCGTGAGGCCGTGGCCCAGCGGACACTGGACGAGATTCTGGCGGCCCGTGACACGATCGATGCGGAGGTCCGCGCCTTCGTGACGGCTCGTGCAACGGCGCTCGGTGTCGAGGTCGGCGAGATTGGTGTCAAGGACGTGATCCTGCCGGGTGACATTCGCGACCTGTTGAACAAGGTCGTGGAGGCGGAGCGGGTGGCGAAGGCCAACCTGATCCGGCGACAGGAGGAGACGGCCGCGACGCGCTCGCTGCTCAACACGTCGAAGCTGATGGAGAACAACCCGCTTCTGCTGCGTCTGAAGGAGCTCGAGGCGCTGGAGAAGCTCGTCGAGAAGGTCGGACGCATCGATCTTCATACGGGTGCCGGGGCGCAGGGATTCGATGCCTTGCTGACCAACCTCGTCACGCTGAAGGGCGGGAATAAGACAGACTAACCGGATCATTTCCGGGCAGTTCGGGTGGACGGCCCTGCTCGCGCGGGGCCGTCTGCTTTTTCGAGGATGTTCATCTCGGCAACTCATCTCGGGTCAAGGTGTTCGTTGCAGGGGGTGTCGCGCTTTCCCGGCTGGATGGTAATCTTCCGCCGAACCTTCCCGGAGACATGCCCGTTGACCGATCTCTTCGCCGCCAGTGGCCTCGACAAAGGCGCGCCGCGTCCGCTCGCCGACCGGCTGCGGCCGACGAAGCTTTCCGATGTCGTGGGACAGGATCACATCGTCGGGCCGGAGGGGACGCTGACACGCTACCTGGCCAGCGGTCGCCTTCCGAGCCTCATCCTGTGGGGTCCGCCCGGATGCGGCAAGACCACGATCGCGCGGCTGATCGCAGAGCAGAGCGGGCTCGAGTTCGAGCAATTGTCGGCGATATTCTCCGGCGTTCAGGAGCTGCGCAAGGCGTTCGAGCGCGCGAAGGCACACCGGTCGCAAGGGCGGGGAACGCTACTGTTCATCGACGAGATCCATCGCTTCAACAAGGCGCAGCAGGACAGCTTTCTTCCTCACATGGAGGACGGCACCATCACGCTCGTCGGCGCCACTACCGAGAACCCGAGTTTCGAGCTCAACGCGGCGCTTCTGTCGCGGGCGAGCGTGCTCGTCTTGAACCGCCACGACGAAGTGGCGCTCGAAGCCCTGCTGGCGCGGGCCGAGGCCGAGGAAGGGCGTCAGCTGCCGTTGACGGGCGATGCCCGGCAGATGCTCATCGCCATGGCCGACGGCGATGGGCGGGCGATGATCAATCTTGCGTCCGATGTGTTTGCCGGCGTCGCGAAGGGGGGCGCGCCGCTTGGCAAGGACGCTCTGGCGAAGCTCGTCCAGCGCCGCGCGCCGCTCTACGACAAGAGCGCCGACGGGCACTACAACCTGATCAGCGCACTCCACAAGTCTGTGCGCGGCTCAGACCCCGACGCGGCGCTCTACTATCTGTGCCGTATGCTCGACGTCGGGGAGGACCGGCTGTTCCTGGCGCGGCGTCTCGTGCGCATGGCCGTCGAGGACATCGGGCTGGCGGACCCGCAGGCTCTGACGCAGGCTCTCGCGGCCAAGGATACCTATGATTTCCTCGGCTCGCCCGAGGGGGAACTGGCGCTGGCGCAGGCCACGATCTACCTTGCAACGGCGCCGAAATCGAACGCGGCCTATGTCGCCTACAAGGCGGCGATGCGGGCAGCGAAACAGCACGGCAGCCTGATGCCGCCCAAGCACATCCTCAATGCGCCGACCTCGCTGATGGGCGACCAGGGATATGGGGAGGGATACCGCTATGATCACGACGAGCCGGACGGCTTCTCGGGGCAGAACTATTTTCCCGACGAAATGAGCGGCGGCGGCAGGAAAAGGCCGACGTTCTACGATCCACCGGAGCGCGGCTTCGAGCGCGAGATCGCCAAGCGCCTGGCATACTGGGAGGGCCTGCGCCGGAAGCGAGGCTAGGGTGCCGGGCCAACTTCCCGATTGTTTTTCTGGACGAACGAACGCTTGCCGAGCCGCAGTCAGGATCGAGCATCCCATCGGGAAGGTCGGGCGGCTTCGTCAGCCGTTTTTGTTCAGCTTACGCAGCGCCATCAGCAGTTCGAGGTTTGGGCAGAACTCGGGGATCCTGTCCGTCTCGCTGCGTGCATCGAGCCAGCGCAGGCACGCGTCAGTCTTGCGGCAGAAGAGGCAAGCCGACCTTGCCTGCTCGTAAGCCCTCCCCTGGTCCAGCCGTGCCAGGGCGACGGGGTCGGCGCCGATACGATCCACCATTTCATGAAAGCGTGTTGCTTGCCGTTCTACGCGGCTGAACATGGGCCAATCCACATTCTCGCTCCCGTTTTTTCCATCCCTGACGAGCCCGGCGACATTGGCCGGTCTTCATTGGTCTGATTGTAGTCCAGACTGATGGCTCCGAAGAGCAAGTTGCTTTGATCGGGATCAACATCTCCCGGCGGGATCGAAACTGTCGCACGATCGTCATGGAAACCGGTTCTACGTGCGCGCGAATTACACGTTAGACCGCCCGACGCCGATCTGGTCCGGGTTAGGAGTCGACGCGTGGCTCATTTGATTGGAGAGGGTAATATGGCGACCTATTTCGCGCGGATGATGTCGGCGGATTCGAACGGCGAGGGGCAGTACACGTTCGAGGCGGACGAGAAGCTGATGAAGAAGCCGGCGGACGAGATCGTGACCGAGTTCTTCAACTACGTCGAGGGCGAGATACTCAAGGGGCATGTCGACTGGGAGCTCAACGGTGCGGTCAAGAACCGTGAACTCGGCGTCGTGACGGCCATCGGCGCGCTGGAACCAGAGGAGGGCAAGCCGTCACTGCCGTTCCTGCTGATGATCTCCGCGAAGTCCTGAGATCGGCTATCAGGCCTCACATTGTGTAGGCTGCCTTGATTGTGCCGGGGTCGCCAACACAATACGTGTGAGTGCGCTCCTGTTTGCGTTGCGAGGATCAGATGAAACTGCCGTTCGCTGGGCTCTTATTTGCGGTTCTAACCGCTCCGTCAGTTGCTTTGGCCGCCAGTCCGGCGGTCGAGACTGCCATGGCGACGCTTGCGGTGATCGAGACGGACAAGGCAAAGCTCGATCCTTATTGCGCGCTGGTGGCGGAAATGAATGCCGCCGGAAATGATCAGGCGAAGCTCGACAGCCTCGGGGAACAGCTCGATGGACTGTTGCGATCGTTCGGTCCCGCATTCGAATCCGCGGTCGACCTGCACAACGAACTCGACGACGCCTCGGCCGACGGCGTCGCAATGATCGCCGCGTTCGAGAAGATCGACAAACTGTGCACGAAGTAGGTTAGCCGGGTAGGTTAGCCGGGGTTCTCGCCGCCGGCTGACGGGTCTACATCGCGTGCGGCATCGGGGTTGGTATCCGGCTCGTCGGCGTCCCCGCGCTCGTCCTCGTCCTGTTCGGCGAAGAGGTCGGTTGCATCCTCGCCGGGCTCGTCCTCGTCGCTGGCATCGAGGGGCAACTCGTCCGGCATCAGGGCTGCGACGTCGGTCGGGTCGGGGACCGTGAAGCCGGGTGGCAGATTGCCGTCGAGCAGGCCCGCTCCCTTGAGCTCGGCCAGCCCCGGCAGATCCTTTATGGAGTCGAGGGAAAAGTGCGCTAGGAACGCATCCGTCGTACCGTATGTGACCGGCCGGCCCGGAGCCCGCCGGCGGCCGCGCGGGCGTACCCAGCCTGTCTCCAGCAGGACATCGAGCGTGCCTTTGGACGTGGTCACGCCGCGGATCTCCTCGACCTCCGCGCGGGTCACGGGCTGGTGGTAGGAAATGATGGCGAGGGTTTCGAGTGCGGCCCGCGAGAGCTTGCGCTCCTCGCTCGAGTGCTTCTCGAGCAGCCAGGACAGGTCTTCGGCGGTGCGGAAGGCCCATTTTCCCGAAACGCGAACAAGATTGACCCCGCGTGCGGCGTACGTTTCCTGAAGGCGCACGATGACGGCGCGGACGTCGGTTCCGGCCGGGAGCTGGCGGGCGATCGCGGCCTCGTCGAGAGGGGAAGACGAGGCGAAAATCAGCGCCTCGATCATGCGCTCGGCCTCGCGGGCGTCGTGTTGCGATTTCTGGGCCTCGAGTTTCGCGAGTGCCGCTTCTGGAACGCCGGGGCGCGACAGCTCCCTCAGCGCTTCGCTGGGGGTAGCCGTTTCGGCGTCATCAGCCTTGGGCAGGTCATCGGTCACGAGCTTCAGTTTAGGCGGAGCCATTTGAAACCTCGACAGTTTTTCTTGCACCGGGCCTATGCGAAAGCGCACGGCCCGGGCCGACAAATTCAAGCTTAGGTCGGCGCCGGCTCTGCCTCGACCGGCGTCGAAGGTGTCCGCCGACGGATGTGGATGGGGGCGAACGGCGCTTCCTGCGACAACTCGATCAAGCCCTCGCGGGTCATCTCAAGGGTTGCGCCGAATGACGCGGCGATCAGCGTGCGGGGGTCTGGCGGGGGGGCGGGCGCGTCGGGTGTTGCCGACCGCGCCGCCTCGCGAGCCACTTCCGGCAAGTAGTGCTCGATGAACAGGTCGAGTTGCAGCCACGCGCCCAACCCCTCGCCGACCATGCGCTCGAGACGGATGCGGGCGTCCTTGATCGACCAGACCTTGCGGGCTTTGACGACGTGGCCGACCTTGATCGTTCGGCGGCGCAAGTCGGCGTAGGCGCGCAATAGGTCGTATATCTCGGCGGTGTGGTGGGTCTCGCGAACGTTGCGGACGGTTTCGGGCGCGCCGCGAAAGAACAGGTCGCGGCCAAGGCGTTTGCGCGTCATCAGCCTCGCGGCGGCCGTGCGCATGGCGTCGAGGCGCATCAGCCGGAAAGCCAGGCGCTGGGCGACCTCTTCGGCGGAAATTTCCTCGGGAGGCTTGGCGTCCTTCGGCAGAAGCAGGCGCGACTTGAGGAACGCCAGCCAAGCCGCCATGACGAGGTAATCGGCCGCCAGTTCGAGGCGCAGCTTGCGGGCGTCCTCGATGAAGGCGAGGTACTGATCGACGAGGGCGACGATCGAAATCTTCGCGAGGTCGAGCTTCTGCGTCCGGGCGAGGGCCAGTAGCAGGTCCAGTGGACCTTCGAAGCCGTCGATCTCGACGATCAGCGCTTCGCTGGCGAGCGGGGTCTCTTCCGGGCCGGGGGCTTCCCACGCCTCGATTTCGGCCGGGTTCATGGACCTGGCGTCGGCGTGAGTTGCGTTTTCGGCGGAATGGTCGTCCGTCGTCATGGCTATCCTGTTGATACTATGTGGACAGCCTACACCGATTCACGGTTGGGGAACGCGGCCTCCAGCACATGCGCCAGAGCCGCCTCGGCGCGCGCGACATCGAAGGGCTCGATGGTTTCCGTGACGGCGTATGCGCGTGTCACCCGCGCCGCCGCGCGGCCCGAAAGCATCGGGGAGCCCGCCGCGACCTGCGCGAGTTCGTGCAGATCGCCATTGCAGTGCAGGGTCACGTCGCAACCTGCGGTGATGGAGCGCTCGGCGCGCTCGCGGATGGTGCCCGAAAGTGCCTGCATGCTGAGGTCATCGCTCATCAGCAGGCCGTCAAATCCGATCTCGCCGCGGATCACGTCCTCGACCATGCGGCGCGACGTGGTGGCGGGGGAGGCGGGGTCGATCTCAGCATAAACGACATGCGCGGTCATGGCAGCCGGCAGTCCGGACAGGGCGCGGAAGGTCGAGAAATCTGTTTCGGAGAGCGTTGCGTGCGGCGTGGTCACGACCGGCAGGTCGAGGTGGCTGTCGACCATCGCACGGCCGTGGCCGGGGATGTGTTTGATGACGGGCAGGACGCCGCCGGCCATGTAGCCCTTCGCGACGGCGTCCGCGAGGGCGGCGACCTTGGCGGGCGAGGTGCCATAGGCTCGATCGCCGATGATGCCGTGAGCTCCGGGAACGGGAAGGTCGAGGACCGGGGCGCAGTTCGTGTTCAATCCGAGCGATCTCAGGTCGGCGGCAACGAGGCGAGCGACGTCAAAGGCCGTCTGGCAGGCCATGGCCGGATCGGCCTCGTAAAGGCCTGCGTATGCGGCGGCGGGAGGCAGGGCGCGGCCGAGCGGTGGTCTGAGGCGCTGGACCCGCCCGCCCTCCTGATCGATCAGAACGAGTGCGTGCGGTGAGCCGATGGCATCGAGCGCGGCAGTGATCAGAGCGCGGATCTGGGCGTGCGTCTCGCAATTGCGGGCGAACAGGATCATGCCGCACGGCCGCGCCTCGCGCAGGAAAGCGTGTTCGTCAGGGTTGAGGACCGTACCGTGAAGTCCCGCGATAAGCGCGCACCTGCCCTCGAATGCGGGCGCCATCGGGTGGCCAGAGTTCATATTGGCCCGGCGCCTAGAAGGCCGTTACCCAGCATGAGGCGGTGTAGCCTGCCGCCTTGAGCTGGGTGCAGACGCTGTTGGCAGCCTCCTTCGAAGCGGGAGGTCCGACTACCAGGCGATGGTAGGTGCCCTTGTTCGCCAACTGGGCCTCGACGACATCCGGCGCCTTCCCGGCAAGCACGCCAGCGTATTTCTGCTGCATGTCGGCAAACTGCTGGAGGGCGAGAACGCGGCTCGTGCCGGAGGCAGGCACCGACGACAGGACGGCGACGTAACCGCTGCCGACGGCTGTTGCGCCGACACCCGAAGGCGGCGTCGCGGGCTTCTTGGCCACCGGCCGCTTCTGGACCGGATCGGCCGCGGGCGCCGCCTCTGGTTCGACGGCTGGTGCGGTCGCTATGCGGCTCGGCTTAACGGGTGCCGCGGCCGGCGATGGAGCGGCCGACGGGGAGGCCGCGGCCGGGAGCGAGGCGGCGGGAGCGGGGCGACTGGCCGATGGCGGCAGAACCACCGTCATTCCAGGTATCGGCTGGGCCGTCGACGACTGGGTGACCGCAGCGACAGGCGACTGTGAGGGCGGGTTCACCGTGACGGAGGCTGGCTCGCCGACGATGTTGCCGTCGCGCGCGATGGTCTGGGTTTTGACCGGCTTCGGGCCATTGTCGGCGGTGCTACCCGACAACTGGTCCATCATCTTGCTATCCGCGTTGGCGAATTTTGCCCCGCCCGGATCAGCCGGTTTAACGCGCACGGGCTGCTGGCCGCCCTTGACGACCGGCGTGCTTGCAATTCTGGTCGGCGCGGCGAACATCGTCTTGTAGGCGTAGGCCAAGCCGCCGCCGACGCAGATCGCGGCGATCAGAGATGCGGCGATGAGCATGTAGCGCGGGCGGCGCGCCTCCGGCTCGTCTTCCTCGTCATCGTAATCGTCGTCGTGAACGGCCTCGACGGCTTGGCCGTGACCGGAAGCCTGCAAGTGCGACTGCTGGTTGTCATGCTGAGCGTAGACGGCGCCGAAATCCGGCTCGTAGGCGGAACGGCTTGCCGCGGGGCGGCCGGTCGTGGGCTCGGACGACAGGGACGGTTGCCAAGTCTGAACAGATTGTGGCGGACGCTGGGTCTGCGGTTCGGGCGCCGGCATGTAGGCGCCGAGGTCGTAGCCGCGTGGATCGGGTTGCGGCTGGGGCCGTGTCGCCGCGCCGGGAGCGGGCTGCGTCTGGTTCGGCCACTGCTGATCATAGCCGGAGGGCTGACGGACCGGAGGGGCGCTCGGGCGACCCGTCGGCGGTGTGTCAAAGCCGGTGTAGCCGCCATAGCGGGGATCGGCTGTCGGGCGACCGGCTGCCTGCTGTGGGATAGCTGCGGAGGCCGCGGGGGGGACGTAGGCGCTCGGCTGGCTGGCGTATGGGTCCGACGGCTGACCGTACCCCTGCGGAGGGGACTGGGGTTGCTGGGGGGCCGGGGGCACATACGGCTGCGGATTGGCCGACGCGGGATAGCCGGCGTTGCCCGCGTACGGGGCCTGAAAGGCAGAAGGACCTGCCGGCGGAATGCCTACCTGGGGAGTGCGGCCGGCCGGCTGGCCCTGGAGGCGGGCGGGGCGACCCGTCGCGGGTGCGCCTGCGGGCTGCGCGTAGCCGCCCGGCGGTGTTTGCTGCGGCTGCTGATGGCCTGCTGCCGGGGGATATCCAGGCTGAGCATATCCCTGCTGACCGTAGCCTTGTTGGGGATATCCGGGCTGGGGATAGCCCGCCTGCATGGGCGCGGGGCTTGCCGGAGGTCCAGTCGGGGGGACCTGCTGCGGATAGTGCTGAGAATACGGATCATAGGCTTCGCCCGGCTGACCCTGCCATCCCTGGGAGGGCATGCCGGTCGGTGGTGCGCCGTGCGGGGGGACCTTGGGTCCGTTCGATCGCGACATGATAGCTAACCCGACCTTTCCCGAGAGGCATCGAATCGCCGAAGTCCGGCTTTTGAAGCACAGACTAGCGCATTGCCTCCGGCGCATGCACCCCGAGGACGCCCAATCCCGAAGTTATCACCTGCTGGACGGCAATCAACAGCGCAAGGCGCGCAGCCGTCATCCCTCGATTATCACTGATGAAGCGCAAATGTGGCGAATCGTTGCCACGATTCCACTGTCCGTGCACGGCCGAAGCCAGCTCATAGAGATAAAATGCCAGGCGGTGCGGCTCCTTGGCGCGGGCGGCCCCTTCGACGACGCGGGGGAAGTCGGCGAGCTTCTTCATGAGCCCGATCTCGCCTGCGTCCGTCAACAGGGCCAAGTCGCTTCCGGTGACTTCGGCGCTGTCCCGGTCGAGACCGGGGAAGGCCTCGGCGGCGTTCCGCAGCACCGAGACGATTCGTGCGTGCGCATACTGCACGTAGAAGACCGGATTGTCTTTCGACTGCTCGGTGACCTTCGCGTAGTCGAAATCCAGGACAGTTTCGGGCGTCCGGTAGCACATCATGAAGCGCACGGCGTCGCGGCCCACGGCCTCGACCACGTCGCGCAATGTTACGATGTTGCCGGCGCGTTTGCTCATTTTCACCGGCTCGCCGCGGTTCATGAGATTGACCATCTCGGAAACCTTGACGTCGAGCGTTCGCTTGCCGTCCGACAGCGCGGTGACGGCTGCCTGCATGCGCTTGATGTAGCCCTTGTGGTCCGCGCCCCAGACGTTGATCAGCTGCGCGAAGTGCCGGTTGAGCTTGTTGCGGTGGTAGGCAATGTCACCGGCGAGATACGTGTAGCTGCCGTCGGCCTTCTGAAGGGCGCGGTCGATGTCGTCGCCGAACGCGGTCGCCTTGAACAGCGTTTGGGTGCGGTCCTCCCAGTCGTCGTTCTTCTCGCCCTTGGGCGGGGGCAAGGTTCCCTCGTAGATCAGCCCCTTTGCGCGCAGGTCGGCGATCGTCTCGGCGATCTGATCCTTACCGTTGGTCAACGAGGCTTCGGAGAAGAACACGTCATGCTTGATGCCAAGCAGGGCGAGATCGGCTCGGATCTCGGCCAGCATCATCTCCATCGCCTTTGCCTTGACGACAGGGATCCAGTCCTCGTTCATTTCCAGCAGTTTGTCGCCATGCTCCGCGGCAAGCGCCTCGCCCACGGCCTTCAGGTACTCGCCGGGATAGAGGCCCTGGGGGATTTCGCCGATATTCTCGCCGAGGGCCTCGCGGTAGCGCAGGAAGGCGGATCGGGCGAGAACCTCGACCTGGCCGCCGGCGTCGTTGATGTAGTACTCACGCGTGACGTCGTAGCCCGCGAAGGACAGGAGATTTGCGAGGACGTCGCCGAAAACCGCGCCACGGCAGTGGCCGACGTGCATCGGGCCGGTCGGATTGGCCGAGACGTACTCAACGTTGATCTTCTCGCCGCTGGAGACGCCTGCGCGCCCGAAGCCGGCGCGCTCCTTCAAGATTGCGGCGACGACGCCCTGCCAGAACGACGGCTTGAAGGTCAGGTTGATGAAGCCTGGGCCCGCGATGTCGACCTTGGCGAGATCGGCGTCACCCTCCAGCTTGCCCTTCAGCAATTCGGCGATGTCGCGCGGCTTCTTTCCGGCGCGCTTCGTCAAGACCATGGCCGCGTTGGTCGCGAGGTCGCCATGTGTGGGGTCGCGCGGCGTATCGACCTCGACGCCCTCGGTCGACAGTTCGGCGGGAAGCGCGCCGTCCGCCTTCAATGCTTCGAGTGCGGAGAGGATGCGCCCTCGCACGATTTCGTTCACCGTCATACCAGGATCCCAGCGATGCGCGGCTTTTCCGGGGCCGCCGTAGTCCCGCGCGGCTAGCGCAGTTCCGGGGTCGCGTCAAACGCGTGGCGCACGCGCGAGGCCAGGATCAGGATGGGTCGCGTGGGCGGGGGATTTCGGCATCACCATCATGACGGAGATCGGGACGCCCGCTTTCGAGACGCCGTGGGGAGGCAGGCGCGTCCAGTCCCTCTCTCCGCTCAGCGCGGGATAGCGGTCGGCGCAGGTCGATTCCAGTCCCGCGCATACGACGAGAATACCTTCGCGCTCGACGCGTTGCGAGGTGATCCACGGCGCGTGGCGCGGGTCGAAATCGGTGAATACGGAGGGACTGTCGGGACTGTAGAAGGCCATCACCATCGCCTGCTGGTTGTCGCCGGCCACGATCCGCAACGGTTGGCCGGTCTTTTCATGCCAGAGGCGGGTGGCATCCCGGGCATAAAGATCGAGAGGGATGGGGGGTGCGCCGAATGAGGCGTGCGCGGCGATTTCGCGCGTCAAGATCGAGCCGATAAACAGCGCCGCGGCGATCCCCGCCGTGATTCTGGATAGCCGGGCGAGCCGGTCGCCGGAGACCATCAGGCCGCAGATCAGGAGCACGGTGATCGGCAGCAGGAAAAAGGCCGGTATCATGAACTGGGTCGAGATCCGCACATTCACGGCAAGGCATGCCACCAGCGTCAGGACGAGCGGTCCGAGCGTCAGGACGGCCAAAGGGTGATAGGATTTCCTGCGGGCCGCCGTCAGAAGTCGCAGCCCGGCCCGGCGCCGGACGCTCGCGAACACGATCAGGAATACGGCCGCCGCGATGCCATGGAAGACGCCGGTCTGTGTGGCAGCCACGAACCCGCGGGACAGGACCGCGAGCCTTGGGCTGTGTGTCTTGTCGACCGCGTATTCGACGGTGGGAAACCCGTGGGAGGCGACCCACAGGACATGGGGAGTAATGACGAGTAGGGCGGCGGCGACCGCCACGTAGGGAACCGCGCCGCGGTAGAGACGCCGCGCATCCGGAGCCGCAAAGCTTGCGAGGACGCAAGAGGCCACGAGGACCACGGAGAAATACTTGCCGAGGAGGGACAAACCGGCGAGCACGCCAAAGGCGGCGGCAAACGCCAAGCGCTTCACCTCGGGCTCTTCTGCCTTCGGCTCCAGGGCGCGGAGGAAGAAATAGACCGTCCACGGCCAGAGCGAGAGGAGGACCGAATTGGCGTTGAACTTCAGCGCCAGTAGATTGAAGAACGGCGTCAGCATCACGAGCAGCAGGCCAGCCCAGGCAGCCCGCGGCGGAAGGTATCGGCGGGCGATCGCGAAGACGCCGGCAAGTCCGACGGCGGCGTTGAGCGATGAGAGCAGGTAAAAACTCCAGCCTTCGCGCGGGAAGAGCTGGAACCATGCGCCCGCGATCCAGGCGAACAGCGGGGGATGCTTGAAGTATCCGCTTTCGAACTCACGCCCCCACACCCACGCTTCCGCCATGTCGTGATGGATCACGGCGTGGAATGTCGAGCCGTAAACGGTCCAGTAGAGAACGTAGAGCGCGAGGACGGCTACGAGGTGCTTGGGGCGGAAAAGTTGCTGCAAACCTTCACCAATCTGCGAAGCGATTTCGACCCTATTGCCCGACCTCTAAGGGCAAAATTATGAAAGCCCGCCAATTGGCTGGCTTCGACCGGCCTCTGCACTGGCTCGGCCCGTTTGCCGCTTCCGACAATTGCCACCCCTTGGAGCGAGGTTTGGAGCAACTGTCGGCGAAGAGCGGAACTCCAGCCACTTTGTGATTCGAGCGAAGCGTTTGCGTCTCACGTTTGGTGACGAGACCAGTCGCAAGCGGGGGTATACGTCAGATGCGTTGCACTAGTGGAGATCGGGAGTGGTATCGAACAGGCGGCGATGCTCTTCGATCGCGTAGCGGTCCGTCTGGCCGGACACGAAGTCGGTGACGAGCCTCGAAAGTCTGCGTGGCTCCAGATCCTCTGCGGCGGCCGCCCATTCGGGGGGCATGGCGGCCGGCTCGGCCAGGTAGAGGCCGAACAGATCGCGCACGATGCTTTCGGCGCGGCTCATGACGCCCATGACCCACGGGTGACGGTAGACGCGCGCGTAGAGAAAGGCGCGAAGCTCGGCGATGCGAAGCGCGAAGTCGGGGGAGAATGCGACGACGGCGCTGTCCGCCGCGCGGATGTCGTCGGGCGATCGGGGGGCCAGGGCGGCCAGCCGGGCGCGGCTTTGCGATACGCAGTCGGCGATCATGACAGTGATCATGGACCGGGTGATCTCGTAGGCGCGGCGGTGGGTGTCGCCTGGACCAGAAAGGCCAGACGTATGCGCCACGAGAGGCGCCGTCAGTGGCACGGCGTCGAGATCGGGTATGGTGAGCAGGCGCGCGCGCAGGCCATCGTCGACGTCGTGGGTGAGGTAGGCGATATCGTCGGCGATCGCCGCGACCTGGGCCTCTGCGGAGGCGAAACGGTCCAGTTCGAGGCTGTGCCAGGCCGTGAGCGAGCGGACGGCCTTTGCGACCGCGGTATCGGCAGCCACGGGGCCGTTGTGCTTGGCGAGGCCCTCAAGTGATTCCCAGGTGAGGTTCAGGCCGTCGAAGGCGGCGTATCTGCGCTCGAGCGACATCACGACACGAAGGCTCTGGGCGTTGTGGTCGAAGCCGCCCTGTTCGGCCATCGCCGCGTCGAGGGCGCGCTCGCCGGCGTGGCCGAACGGTGGGTGGCCGAGGTCGTGGGCCAGCGCGAGGGCCTCGGCGAGGTCCTCGTCGAGCCTCAACTGACGGGCGATCGTGCGCGCGATCTGGGCGACCTCCAGGGTGTGGGTCAGGCGCGTCCGGTAATGGTCGCCCTCGTGGAACACGAAGACCTGGGTCTTGTGGATCAGGCGCCGGAACGAGCTGGCGTGAATCACGCGGTCGCGATCGCGCTGGAATGGGCTGCGGGTTGGGCAGGCTGGCTCGGGTGTGAAGCGGCCGCGAGAGGGGATGGCGCTTGCAGCATAGGGCGCCGGATTTCGTTCGCCAGGGGCGAGATCTGCGCCGTAATTCCGATCGATCGGGACAGAGATGCCGGCCGGGCGTATGCCCGTCGGCGTGGAGTTTGTCGGCTGGACGCTGTGGTCGGGCATCATGCTTATCCGGTCCGATCCGGCCTACTAGCGGGTTTGACACCCATCCGGTGCTTCCTATTTACTTGTTATGGCCGGACGCAAGGCCGGCAAAGGATCACGGCAACATGACAGAATTGACAACGGTGACTTTGACCGAGCGAGCCGCGCGCAGAATTCTCGCGATCGCGGCAGGAGAGCCCAAGGCATCGGCGCTGCGCATCAGCGTTGAGGGCGGCGGTTGTTCGGGGTTCCAGTACAAGTTCGACATGGTTGACGGGGCGGAACCCGATGACGTCGTGCTCGAGCGCAGCGGCGCGAAGGTGCTTATCGATCCGGTTTCGCTCGGCTTCATCGGTGGTTCCGAGATTGATTTCGTCGACGACCTGATGGGGGCATCGTTCAAGATCCGCAACCCGAACGCCACCGCTTCCTGCGGTTGCGGCACGAGCTTCACGATCTGAGCCGACAAGCCGCTATTTTCGTGGTCTCTACTACGCGACAATCATTCAGCGCACATGCGGTGGCGTTAGGCGGCAGGGTTTGCTATCAGGGCTTGGCCGTGCTCGCGTTTAGCGCGGACGGCTACCTTACTGGCGAACAAATGAGGACGACATGGCTGTGACGCGGGAGGCCGCCTCGGGCGAAGCAATCGATGGCGGCACGGGCGATCAGCGCAACGTCAGGCTCAAAGCCGCGGTCCATCGCCATAAGGCGACGTCGCGCGCGGGCATGTCCGAGCGCGTGTTCACCGCTTTGTTCTCGGGTCTCGTCTATCCGCAGATCTGGGAAGACCCTGTCGTAGACCTCGACGCCATGAAGCTCCAGCCGGGTGAGCACGTCGTCGCCATCATGTCGGGTGGCTGCAACATCCTGAGCTATGTGTCCGCGGTTCCCGTTCGCATCACCGCCGTCGATCTCAATCCGGCGCACGTCGCGCTGAACAAGCTCAAGGCCTGCGCGGCGGTGCACCTGCCCGACTACGAGGCGTTCCACAGGTTCTTCGCCGAGGCCGACAGTCCAGAGAACATCGTGGCCTACGAGCGCTACATCGCTCCCCATCTGGACGCGACCTCGCGGGGTTATTGGGAATCGCGCGACAAGTTCGGCCGCAAGCGCATCTCGTATTTCGCCAACAACATCTACCGGCATGGGCTGCTCGGCCGCTTCATCGGTGCGGGGCACGCGCTGGCGCGTGCCCACGGTCGCGATCTACGCAAGATCCTCAAGGCCAAGAACCGGGCCGAACAGCGCGCCATATTCGAGACGGAGATCGGCCCGCTGTTCAAGAAGCCGCATATCCGCTGGCTGTGCGAGCGTCCCTCGGCGCTGTTCGGGCTCGGCATTCCACCGGCGCAATTCGACGCGCTCAAGGGCAACGAAAAGCACATGGCCGACGTGCTGTACAAGCGCGTGGAACGGCTCTGCTGCGATTACGATTTTGCCGACAACTACTTCGCCTGGCAGGCCTTCGGGCGGCGCTATGCGAGCGGTGGGGCTGGCCCGCTTCCGCCGTATCTGCAGCGCCAGAATTTTGCGGCGCTGCGCGAGCGGGCGCCGGGTATCGAGATCCTGCACCGCTCGTTCACCGAATATCTGGCCGGCGAGGACGCGGGCTCGTGCGACGCCTTCGTGCTGCTCGATGCTCAGGATTGGATGACGGACGAGCAGCTCACCCAGCTGTGGACCGAGATTACCCGGACGTCGAAGCCCGGCAGCCGCGTGATCTTCCGTACGGCGGGCGAGGACACGATCCTGCCAGGCCGCGTTCCGGACGAGATCCTGTTGCGCTACAGCTATGACGAGGCGGCTTGCCGCGAGTTCACCGCAAAGGACCGGTCGTCGATCTACGGCGGGTTCCACCTCTACGTCTTCAAGGGCTGAGGTTTCTATGGGCACGGGCGGGAATGCCGGGGGCGGTGGCTCCCACGCGGAGCATATGGACGGCATCTACCGCTACCAGCGGTACATCTACGACATCACGCGCAAGTTCTATCTGCTCGGCCGTGATCGCATGATCGCCGGACTGGCCGCGTCTGACGGCGCGACCGTTCTCGAGGTCGGATGCGGCACCGGACGCAATCTCATCCTTGCGGCGCGACGCTATCCCAAGGCGCGATTCTATGGTTTCGACATCTCGCGAATGATGCTCGAGACCGCGGAAGCCAACATCGCCAAGGCGGGGCTTTCGGACCGCATCACGCTCGCCCAGGGGGATGCTTCAAACTTTTCGAGCGAAGCGCTGTTTGGCGTGCCCGCGTTTGACCGCGTCTACATTTCCTATGCCGTCTCAATGATCCCGCCGTGGCGGGAGGCCGTTCGCGAGGGCTTCAAGGCGGTGAAGCCGGGCGGGTCGCTGCACATCGTCGACTTTGGCCAGCAGGCCAGATTGCCGGGCGCCTTCAAGCGCGGATTGCATGCGTGGCTCGCAAAGTTCTCTGTCTCGCCGCGGGCCGATCTCGAGGGCGAAATGCGCAAGGTGGCCGATGAAAACGGCGGCAAGCTCGTGTTCGAGCATCTTTATCGCGACTATGCGCAACACGGCGTGATCAGGAAGTCCGCCGGCGGGTGAATTGCCGGCAGGGACGATGCAAGCCGGCTTCGGACCGGCTTCAGCCAATCCAGCCCTTGAGGGCCTCGATCCCGTAATATGCGGGCAGCAGCACGAGGGATGCCCATACGATCGAGGCCAGGACGTTGGCGATCTGGAACGGGAACTGTGGCATCGAGTACATGCCAGCGACGACCGGAACGACAGCCCTCAGCGGGCCGATCAGGTGGCCGATGAAGACGCCATAAGTTCCGTAGCGGTCGAAAAACTCCTGACCCTTCGGAAGCATGTCGGGGTAACTTGTGAACGGCCAGATGCGCGGCATGTCGTTCTTGAAATAGAGCCCTATCCAGTAGGAAACCGCGTAGCCGAGGATGCTGCCAACGACGGCGGCGATCCAGACAGGCACCACGGGGACGCCGCTGGCCGCGAACAGACCACCGAGCGCGATCATGATGGCCGTCGAGGGGATCAGGATCGACAGGAACGCCAGGCTTTCACCAAACGACAGCGCAAAGACTATTGGCACCGCCCAGGACTGGTTGGTCTGGACGAAGTTCACGACGATATCGACGTAGGGTTTAAGGTCCAAGGGCTTCGTCCGGTCGGGGGCTGGTTAAGGCGTGAGGCATTCGGGGCTGTCGTGGGGCTCGTGTCGCGAGCGGAGCCATAAAGTCCGGATGGTGCTTATCGGTCCATGCGCTTAATGAAAAGGACGCGATTTGTTGCTGTCAGGCGCGCTTGCAGCGGCGTCCCATTTCGTTGCCGAGTTCGCGGCCAACCTCGCCTGCGAAAATTATACCGCGCGAAATCTGGGCGGGGGTGAGCTTCGAGGCCGCGCCGCGCAAGCTCGCGGGAGCGGCATCGGCCTCGGATTTCCCGCGTTGAAGCTCTTCACAGGACAACTCCTTCTTCTTGTGCTTCATCGCGTAGAGGCGAACGCCCGAGGCGTAAGCTTCCGGCGTTGCAGGTTCCTTGAGCCAGCTGCGCGTGCTATCGCCCGTCAACTGCCGCACAAGGCCCTGGCGTCGGCCGATGCATTCGGGTGTGTCGTCGAGGCATGTGATATGGCCGCCACCGAGCTGGGGAGGTGGCTCGCTCGTGGCGCAGCCACCGGCGGCCATCGCCACGGCCGCAGTCAACACGTATATTCGGAGCGCGGAGCGTCTGCCTGGGGCTGGCACTATGGTCATGGTGTCCCTTGATGGCTTCGATCGAGCGACGTAGGTGCGAGGGGTGGCGGTGTGAAGGCGGGATTGGGTCGCGGTTGCGTCACTCGCTCCTGGAAAATCAACTGCACCGCGAATAGGGCGATTCTGGAGGAAGACCACGTGCCTCACAATCAAGCGGTAGCGGCGAAGGCTGTTCGTATCCACGCTTACGGAGGGCCGGACGTCCTCGTCTATGAGGCGATCGATGTTCCGCCGCCGGGGCCGGGCGAGGTGCGACTGAAACAGCATGCCTGCGGTATCAACTACATCGACGTATACCAGCGGACGGGCAGCTACAAACTGCCGTCCTTGCCGGCCGTGCTCGGGATGGAGGGCGCTGGCGAGGTCGAGGCGCTCGGTGAGGGCGTCGGGGATTTGTCGGTCGGCGACCGGGTCGCTTACGCGATGGTTCCCGGTGGCTACGCCAGCCACCGCAATATTCCGGCGGCCCGCGTCGTGAAGATCCCGGCGGGGGTCTCCTACGAGACAGCGGCGGCAGCCATGCTGCAGGGCATGACGGTGCGCTACCTCTTCCGGGAGACCTACAAGGTTACCGCGGATACCGTGATGCTGTTTCATGCGGCTGCCGGTGGTGTGGGGCTGATTGCCTGTCAATGGGCGCGCGCCATCGGGGCGACGCTGATCGGCACCGTCAGTACCGAGGAAAAGGCCGCGCTGGCCAAGGCGCATGGTGCAACTCACGTCATCGTCACGGGGCGCGGCGGGACTTTCGTAGATGAGGTCAAGGCGCTGACCGGCGGGCGCGGGTGCGATGTGGTCTACGATTCGATCGGCAAGGATACGTTTGTCGGCTCTCTGGATTGCCTGCGGCCCAAGGGGTTGTTCGTCAATTTTGGCGCTTCTTCGGGGCCGCCGCCTCCGCTCGATCTTTCGATGCTGACCTATCGCGGGTCGCTGTTCGCTACGCGGCCGTCGCTTGCCGCCTACATCGCGCAGAGGGAGGATCTCGTGGCGAATGCCGCCGAGCTTTTCGGGATGATTGAAACCGGAGCGGTCACGATCAACATCAATCAGCGCTACCCGCTTTCCGAGGCTGCGCGCGCGCACGCAGAGCTTGAAGGCCGGAAAACGACGGGGTCGAGTGTTCTGTTGCCTTAGACCGGCTCGCGCGCTCCAACCGCGATGGGGCGCGCTTTCAGTCGTGCTCGCTGAGGCGGGCCGGATCGGTTTTCAATCCCGTCACGATCTCGAGGGCGCGGGCCGAGAGTACCTTGGCCGCCATCGATTTGCGGGCGAGGTCCATCACGGGGCTCAGCGTTGACGTGGTCGCTTCGGCGGGTTCGGAGGCAACCGAATGCTGCGCCCCCAGAAGCATCAATGGGGGTAGGGCCGGGCGCGGCAATGTCGGTTCATTGGCGCAAGCTGTCAGTCCGACGGCGACGCCGGCGACGAGCGTAATGCGAAGCATGGCTCTCCCTCCCAACACGTGCTCCCCGAACTCCGACCTGGTGTCCGACCCTTTGCGATGGTCGCGAGGCATCCAAGCCCAAATCATGCATTCAGGCGACTGAACCGAACCTGAACGCACCATCAAAACGTCACTTGCGGGTCACGCTCGCCACATTGAAAATTCATAATTCCCCGATGGCGCTTGACGTGTGGCGAAGATGAAACGTTTTGGGGTTGGATGCAAGTGCGGCGGTGTAAAGCCGGTCGGCCGCGTTTGATTAAGCTACTGAAGATGCGTTGAAATATTGGAATTTAGTGGCTGTGGAGAACGCTCGCGATGCGGGCCGGATGGCAGGGTTTCGCCTGCGATTCGGCTCATGAGCTTGCGTGAGCCGAGCCGCATTTGCGCCGTTGTTGGGCGCTCCGGTGCTGGGCGAATTTTCGATTATTGCCTTGCACTTCGGAGCGTCGTCCGGTCAGCAGCGCGAGAATAGCGAGGAGACGCATTCCCACGAGTTCTTCAGGGCCCGGCCAACGGCGGACCCTGCCTTCTCGATCTGGCGTCCAGCGGCCCCGGAGGTCTCTTTGACCTGGTCAGCGGACTGCTTCACCGCTTCCTTGGCGAGCGCTTCCATCGTTTCGGGCGGTTTTTTCGCGGTGGCTTCCGCCGGCGGGGCGGTTGCTGGGGGCGGGGGCTGGTCGGGTGCGGTGGCGGCCTTGGGCGGTTCATTGCCCGAGGGAAGCGGCGGGGGCGGGGGCGTCACCGCTACAAATTGGCCGTCACAGGGGACACCTGCGGCGCGCGTGCGGTCGATACGGCAGCGGGCATGGTACTGACGCTGGGCGATCTCGGTGACGCACTTGATCTGCATGCCCGAAACGGGAGCCGCCGCCGGATCGGCACCGGCCGCTCGACACCGGTAGAGGGCGGCCGGTTCCTCGCAGATGACGCAGAGGTCGGCCGGCGAGGGCGGCGGCGCGAAGGCGGTTGCGTTGGGGCTCGTTGACCCCGGCAAGGGCGAACCGGGTGGCGGTGCAGTCTGAGCGATGGCGGCTCCGGCAAAAGCCGTGGCCACGGACATGGCCACCAACAGTGTGCTCGCGGTTCGGGGCATTGTCGGTCGAGCCGGGCTCATGGCTGACGCGGATTTCGACCAAACAACGATCGTGTGGGCGCAATGTGCCATGACAGGTTCCTTATTCCCTCGCAGGATGTGCGCTCCGTATGTATCTGTTCTGGCTGGCTAACCTCTACGTGTCCACCAGAGACTCCCATTCGCGGCAAGCTTAAGGTCAGCATCGCGACACAGGCGCGCGCATTGAGCTCGGACAATGGTGCTGGCGGTGCTTGCCATGGATGGCGATGCCGACTAAACAGTGGCCCCTTACGGAGACGTGGCCGAGTGGCTGAAGGCGGCGCTTTGCTAAAGCGTTATACGTCGAAAGATGTATCGAGGGTTCGAATCCCTCCGTCTCCGCCAATATTCGCTCACGCGCCGGATGGCGCTCCGCGGGGGCGGCGCTAGCGCCGGGTCGCTTTACTCCCTCGCCCTTCGGGCGAAAGCTTCAGTTCACGACACGATCGCCCGGTCGGTGACGCGGCGCCACGACGTGCCATCGGAAAACGCGGGCGTTGGGCCGCCTGCTTCGTCCAGGACAAAGATCGTCGCGCCAAGGCCGGACGTCGCGGCCGATGGCAGAGCGTTCTTTGGATAACCGGCGAGGGAGACCGGACCGCCAAATGCCGTCCTGGCATCTGCATCGACGACCATGGACTCTTTCCACGTGATGCCGTCGGGAGAGACTTTCACATGGAGGCGGTCGTCTCCTGTAAGCCCAATCTCGGCCCGGCCCGAATACGCGGTTTGCCAGAGGATCGAGCCGGTGTCGGAGGGCGCGGATTTATTGAGCTTCAGTTGATGGCCGGCCCCGGCGTGGTTCAGGAGGGTTGCCGGCGCGGAGACTGCCAGGCGGTTGGTGGGGTCGGCGGTTGCGTTGACGCCGACAAGGGGAACCGGATTGAGGCCGACGTCGTTCGCCGCAATCCATGAGGCGCCATCGAAGGCCAGCAGTATCTTTGCGTTGCGATCCCAGGCGAGCCAGCCTTCACGAGGTATCAGGATCGTCCACGCTCCGTCCTGCCGGGCGGCGAGCCTGCCAGCGTGGCCTGCCCACGCCTCCAGCGGCTCCGGGCCGACGATGTAACGGGAGCCCTCGGCGGGCGCGGCGGGCGGAGACGACAGGCCGGTACTCTCGACCGCGATCTGGACGAGGGCGTCGAGGGCGCGGATGGCCTCGTTGTGGGTGACATGTTTCTGGGCCTGTGCCGCAGCGAGGTAGGGCAGCTTGAGGTTCGGAGTCTGGTCCATGTCCGGTCTCGGTCGCGCATTGGTGGCTTTGGCTGTCGTCACCGGAGCCTACCTGCGCAGAGCGAGGCGGGGATAAAATTGACGTCTACATTCCTGAGGAGCGCTGGACCTGACGCTCGTGCGCGACTGAGGGGCGGTGCGATCCGTTGGCGGGGGCGGGCCACAGCAGGCTTGCGTCGCCGTACGAATAGAAGCGGTAGCCATCGGCAATGGCGTGTGCGTAGGCGGCTTTCATGGTGTCGAGCCCGGAGAAGGCCGATACGAGCATGAACAACGTCGATCGCGGCAGATGGAAGTTGGTCACTAGGCCGTCGACCGACTTGAACCGGTAGCCGGGCGTTATGAAAATGTCGGTCTCGCCGCTGAAGGCAGTCAGCTCGCCTGTTTGCTGAGATGCACTCTCCAGAATTCTGAGCGAGGTCGTGCCGACGGCTATGATGCGGCCTCCTCGGCGGCGCGTCTCGAGAAGCTCCTCGGCTGTGGCGGGGGAAATCTCGCCCCATTCGCTGTGCATGACGTGGGCGGTCGTATCCTCGGCCTTGACGGGCAGGAATGTGCCGGCGCCGACGTGGAGCGTTACGAGGCTCGAAGCGATCCCGCACTCGGCGAGACGGGCCATGAGCGGGGGGGTGAAATGCAGCCCGGCCGTCGGTGCGGCGACCGCGCCTTCGCGGGCGGCGAACAGCGTTTGATAGTCGGTCGCGTCGGCGGCGTCGGGCGCGCGCTTCAGCGCGATGTACGGCGGGAGGGGCATGGCCCCGATGTCGGCAATGGCGGCGTCCAGCTCGCTGCCGCCAAGCGAGAACGAGAGCTCGACTTCGCCCGCGTCGAGTTTGCCCGTAACGGTGGCTGAGAGGACGCTTTCGGTTTCGCCGACGAGAAACCCTACGCGGTCGCCTGGGACGAGCTTCTTCGCCGGCCGGGCAAAGGCCCGCCATGACGAGGGGCCGACTCGTTTCAGGAGATTGAAGGAGACGCGGGCTGAAACGCCATTGCGAACGCGAACGGCGTCGAGGGCGGCCCTGATGACACGGGTGTCGTTGAAGACGAGGCGGTCGCCCGCCCGAAGCAGGCTTGGGAGGTCGGCGACGGTGTGATCGGTGAGGCTGCATGCGGGTGGCGCCGGATCGCCGGGGCCCGACTGGCCGCATGGGGTGACCTGCAGCAGCCTGGCGCTTTCCCGCGGGAAAGCTGGACGCAAGGCGATGCGGTCCTCGGGTAGATCGAAATCAAACAGGTCGACGCGCATGGTTGTCCGTGAGCGGTGCCGAGACGAAGTGTGGAATGGAGGGCGGTAGACGATCGCCGCGGCCTGGGCCTATAGCGGGCGGGACTCATAATTGCGACCCTGTACTGGCATCCACTCGAGAGACGAGACCCGTGCACGACATCAAATCGATCCGCGACAATCCGGCTGCATTCGACACAGCACTTGCACGGCGGGGACTGCCCGCCGCCAGTCCCGCGCTGATCGAGCTGGACGAGGCGCGCCGGGCGAACCTCACGGCACTGCAGGAGACGCAGGCGCGCCGCAACGCCGCGTCCAAGGAGATCGGCAAGGCAAAGGCCTCGAAGGATGAAGCGCGGGCGGCCGAGCTGATGGCCGAGGTGGCGAGCCTGAAGGACGTCCTGGCCCAGGGAGAGGACAACGAACGCCGCATCGAGGCCGAATTGCAGTCGGCGTTGGCGGTGCTGCCCAACCTGCCGCGCGAGGAGGTTCCGTTCGGCCGCGACGAAACCGGAAACGCCGAGGTGCGCCGTGTTGGCACGCCGCGTGATCTCGGCTTCCCGGCCAAGCACCATTTCGAGCTCGGCGAAGCGCTAGGTCTGATGGACTTCGAGACGGCGGGCAAAGTTTCGGGCGCGCGGTTCGTCTATCTCAAAGGGGCGCTTGCCCGGATGGAGCGGGCACTTGCCGCGTTCATGCTCGATCTGCATACGAGCGAGCTTGGCTATACGGAGGTGGCTCCGCCGCTGCTGGTCAAGGACCAGGCTGCTTACGGCACCGGGAACTTGCCGAAGTTCGCCGAGGATCTGTTTCGCACCACGAACGACTACTGGCTCATTCCCACGGCCGAAGTTTCACTGACGAACCTCGTGCGGGAGACGATCCTGGACGAGGCCGCGCTGCCGATCCGGTTGACGGCGGGTACGCCATGCTTCCGGTCGGAGGCGGGGGCGGCAGGACGCGACCAGCGCGGCATGATCCGCCAGCACCAGTTCACGAAGGTGGAACTCGTTTCGATCACGACGCCGGAGACGAGCGTCGCCGAGCACGAGCGGATGACGGGCGCGGCAGAGGAAGTGCTGAAGCGTCTCGGACTGCCGTTCCGCACCATGCTCTTGTGCACGGGCGACATGGGCTTTGCCTCGCAGAAGACGTACGATATCGAGGTCTGGCTGCCGGGGCAGAATACCTATCGCGAGATCTCCTCTTGCTCGGTGTGCGGCGACTTCCAGGCTCGTCGCATGAACGCGCGCTACCGTCCCAAGGACGCCAAGGAGACACGGTTCGTGCACACGCTCAACGGCTCCGGGCTGGCGGTCGGACGGACACTGATCGCGGTGATGGAGAATTATCAACAGGCCGACGGGTCGATTGTCATCCCGGATGCGTTGCGTCCGTATATGGGCGGACTGGGGAAGATCGGCTGACGCCCGAAGGTAGGACGCGGTTTCGTGTTCCGCATAGCCGCTGGTTCGAAAATCTGCCGGCGAGGGCGGGACATGAGGGCCTGTTTTCGCCGAGCCAACGAGGTAGAGGCGCATGCGCATCCTGGTGACGAACGACGATGGCATCAACGCGCCGGGGCTAGCGGTTCTGGCGGATATCGCGCGTGCGCTGTCGACGGACGTGTGGGTCGTGGCACCCGAGACGAACCAGAGCGGGACTTCGCACTCGCTGACGCTCCACACCCCGTTGCGCGTTCGCGAGATCAGCGAGCGAACCTTTGCGATCGGAGGCACGCCGACCGACTGCGTGATCATGGCCGTCCGGCACATCCTGAAAGACGAGCGACCCACGCTCATTCTGTCCGGGGTCAACGACGGTTCGAACGTGGCCGAGGACGTGACTTACTCGGGTACGGTTGCCGGAGCCATGGAGGGCACAATACTCGGCATTCCCTCGATGGCGCTTTCTCTGATGACGCGGAGTTTGACCGCGCACCCCGTGGCCCATTGGGATACGCCGCGCACCCATGCTCCCGACCTCATCCGCCGGCTGCTGGCTGCCGGACTTCCGGCGGGGACGCTGGTCAACATCAACTTTCCGGCCCTTCCTCCGAGCGAGGTCTGCGGCGTGATGGTGACGCGCCAGGGCATCCGGGAGCAGGAGAGCCTCATCGTCGACCAGCGGGCAGATCCGTGGGGCAGACCCTACTACTGGTTCGGCTTCCGGCATCTGCCATCGACACTCGTCGAGGGGACCGACCTGTTCGCGCTCGCCTCCGGGGCGATCTCGGTGACACCATTGTCGCTCGATCTCACCAACGACGCCGTTACGGCCCGGCTGAGGGCGGGGCTCGAGGACGGCTCATGGGGGCAGGCCGTCAAGGGCTAGGCAACGTTGGGGCCGGGTGGCCGACGGTTGCCCGCTGGTCGGGATTCGTCCGGCTTCATCGTAATTTCAAGGTTGCGCCGTGGTCCCGCCGTTGAGAGGCCGCGGTTCGCTCACAATTGATCTCTAGCCCTGATACCGAGGGGCAACACGACGATCACCTCCCACGTCACCAATAGGGCGGCCATCGGTGCATCTTGAAGCCCGCATTTCGAACTTGGCTCATGTTCGGGACTGGTCGGGTTAACCACCTGTTAACCGCGGGACGGTTAATGGTTCAGGAGGTGAGAGGTGGGTGATGCGTAATCTCGTTCACGGTAAACGGCCAAGCGGCCTCGGGCGCTGCGTGAGTGTGCGCGCCGTTCTGACGTTGCCCATCTTCGGCGCACTCGCTGGCTGCAGCGCGGACGTGGTCAGGCTCGACAGCTCACCCAGTTTTTCGCTCAACGATCCGCCCGGTGCAACGAGCACCGTACTGCGCCCGGCCGCATCCATGGCCCGCAGTGGCGTTGGCGCCCATTCGATCGACGTGCCGTCCGCTTCCGAGCAAGCCTATACGCCGTCGCCACGTTCGGCCGATCGCGGCATCGAAGTCGCCGCGCTGCCGGAGCCTCCGCCGGCCACTCCTTACGCGGAGGCGCGGCCCTCCGCTTCGCCGCCGGCTTCTGCACCATCGGCTGCCTATGCGCCTGCCGAGCGGAAGCCAGCCCCTGTCCAGGCGCCGGCCGTCAAGCAGCTTACTTCCGAGAAGGGCGACGCGGTTGAGGTGCAGCAGGGCGATACGCTCTATGGCCTGTCCAAAAAGCATAAGGTCTCGCTATCGGAGTTGATGCAGGTGAACAGCCTGTCGTCGCCGAACCTCAAGCCCGGCCAGACGATCTATCTGCCGAAGTCGGCGAAGAAGCCGCTCGTGCGCCAAGAGGTGGCTGAGGCCGCGCCTGCGGCTGCGGTATCCCCGGAACTGGCGGCGAAATATTCGGGCAGCTACACCGTGCAAAAGGGCGATAGCCTCTATGCACTTGCGCTCAAGATGAAGGTGCCGCTGGCGGAGCTTCAACAGGTCAACGGGATCAGCGACGTGCGTCGTGTGAAGCCCGGCGCGGTGCTCAAGGTTCCCGGAAGCGCGGTCGCCGCCACGGCGACCGCCGGTCCGGGCGCTCCCATCACGGCTGCTCCCGCGCAGGCGGCGGCACCGCCGAAGGTGCCTGCCGCCGTCGTTGCCAATGAAACGGCCTCGGGCGGCGCGGCGCCATCGGCGTTGGCTGCAAAGCCCGTTCTGCTCAATGGCGAGAAGCAGGTCGCCGCGATCGATCCCAAGCCGGTTGCGACCGTTACCGACGCCTCCACCGAGAGCGCGACGGCGCCTGCGCCTTCCGTGCCTTCTAGCACGGCCGGCAAGCAGGCCGCGGTTGGCGGTACGGCAGCAGGCGCTGGTGGAGACATGAAACTGCGCTGGCCGGTTCGCGGTAAGATCATCGCGGGTTACGGCGCGCGTCCCGACGGTACGCACAACGACGGCGTCAACGTGCAGGTGCCGCAGGGCGCCGATGTGCACGCCGCGGAGGCGGGTGTCGTCGCCTACGCCGGTTCCGAACTCAAGGGCTACGGCAACCTCGTTCTGGTGCGTCACGACAACGGGTGGATCACCGCCTACGCGCACAACTCCGAGATCGTCGCGAAGAGGGGCGATCGCGTGAAGCGCGGGCAGGTCATCGCCAAGGCTGGCAAGTCGGGCCAGGTCGACCAGCCCCAGGTGCACTTCGAGCTGCGTCAGGGCTCCAAGCCCGTAGATCCGACGCCATTCATGGAGAAGCTGTGAGGGGCAGCGCGTCCTCGTAGACGTGCTCCTTTCCCGACGGGTCCGTGACAATCCATCGGTCGTCGCCCGACGGCCTGATCGTTTCCGATCCGATCGGAACCTTGCCGTGCGCCCCTGGAATATCGAGCACGTATGTTGGTTGGGCGAGGCCCGTTAGCCTGCGCCGCAACTCGGACACCAGAGCCTGCCCGTCCGCAATTCTCGTGCGGAAATGTGCCGTGCCGGGCGCGAGGTCGCCGTGGTGGAGGTAATAGGGCAGGACACGGCATTCGAGAAAAGCGCGCATCAGCGCCTCGAGCGTGTCGGCGTCGTCGTTGACTCCGCGCAGGAGCACCGTCTGGCTGGCGAGCGGAATGCCGGCGTCGGCGAGACGCGCGAGGGCCTCGCGTGCGGCGGGTGTCAGCTCGCGGGGGTGATTGGAGTGGAGGGCGACGTAGACGGCTTGCGCGGTGGCCTTGAGCGCCGCAACCATTTCGTCCGTGACGAGCTCAGGTGCGACGACCGGGACGCGCGTGTGCCAGCGCAAAACCTTTACGTGCGGAATGAGCGAGAGCGACTGCGTCACCTCGCGAATGCGACGTGGCGAAAGGATCAGTGGGTCGCCGCCGGTCAGGATCACCTCGAATACGGCGGGTGTCGCGGCGATGTAGGCGAGCGCCTGCGCGATCTCGCCAGGCGTCAGGGTGCGGCCGGCTCCGGGGCCGACCATTTCGCGGCGGAAGCAGAACCGGCAATAGACGGGGCAAACTCCCGATAGCTTCAGAAGCACGCGGTCGGGGTAGCGGTGGACTACGCCGGGGGCGACCGTCTTGGCGCCATCGCCGATGGGGTCATGCAACTCGGAGGGGTGGGTCGAGAGTTCGCGCAAGTCGGGAATGAACTGGCGAGCCATCGGATCAGCGGGGGCGGCCGGGTCGATGAGCGCTGCCATCGCAGGCGTGACGGCGACCGCATAGCGCTCCGCCACCGGGGAGAGTGCTTCACGCTGCCGGGGCGCGAGGAGGCCGGCAGACTGCAGATCGTCGAGGGTGTGCACACGGTGCTCCGGAAGAGGCTCGGTCGTCGTTTCGCGAGCGGGGCAGGCCCTGATCCCCGATGAGGGTCGAGGCGAGGGATGGACCAGTGCCCGGGATAATCAAAAACGGCGGGTGAGAGAAGGCATGCTTCAGCTCAGGCACCGGCCGGCGTCCACTGCACTGCGGCGACGTTTCGGGCGCCGGTCGCGAGCATCACGAGGCGGTCGAAGCCCATGGCGCATCCCGATGCCGGCGGCATGTGGGCGAGGGCGTCGAGGAAATCGGCGTCGATCGGGTAGCGCTCCCCGTAGCGCTCCTGTTTCAGGTCCATCTCGGCCTCGAAGCGGCGCGCCTGCTCCTGCGGGTCGGTCAGCTCGGCGAAGCCGTTGGCCAGTTCGACGCCTGCGACGTAGAGCTCGAAGCGCTGGGCGAAGCGTGGATCGGATGGGTCCGGTTTGGCGAGTGCCGCCTCGGTGATGGGGTAGGCGTGCAGTATCTCCGGTCGCCAGAGCCCGAGTTTGGGGTCGATCCTCTCGGTCAGCACGCGGGAGAATACGTCGCTCCAAGTGTCGTCGGACATTGTGTGGATGCCGGCTCTGGACGCGAGCGCGCGGAACCGTGCGGCGTCAGGCTCGTCGCGGTCATAGGCTGCCGCGAGGTCGATGCCGGCGTGTTGGCGAAAGGCGTCCATGACGCCAATGCGGTCGATGTCGGCGAGCAGCATCGGTCTCAAGTCGCAGCGGTCGAGATCGAAGGGTTCGAGCCGACCGCAGCCGGTCTCCGCCAGGACGCCCGGCTTCGGCATTGACCAGACCCAGCGGCCCGTCGTCTCCGCCGCTATCCGCAGAATGTCGCGGCAGTCGGACCATAGCCGGTCCATCGGCTCGTTCGCCCGATACCATTCGAGCATGGTGAACTCGTTGGCGTGCAGTGGTCCGTGCTCGCGGTTTCGGAAGACGGGGGTGAACGCGTAAATCCGCTCCTCGCCAGCCGCGAGCAGCTTCTTCATCGCGAACTCCGGACTTGTGTGCAGAAACAGGGGAGTACGATTGAGGTCGGTGCCTATGCGCTCGGTGCGGAAGGCATGGAGGTGGGCCTCGTTGCCCGGCGAGACCTGGAGGCAGCCGGGTTCGACCTCGGTGAAGCCCTGGGCGTTGAACCAGGCCCGCAAGGCCGACTTGATGCGTCCGCGCTCGATCAGCCGCTGGCGGCGGTCCTGATGGCGGCTGCTGTCCCACCAGGGGCGCGCGGGGGGCACCATGTGGGGGGGTGGGGCGCTGGTCAAGGGTATGCACCCCCGGAGGATCGTGTCGCTGCGTGTGCGGCAACCTTACGCCGGGCGGGGTTGGACTCTTCGGACGAACCGAGTATGACACGCGCCACACGGGATTTACCAGAACCGGGTCCGCGTGCGCCTTGTGGTGCCCGCGCCCCCCTTCCATTCAGCAGAGACAAGAAGATGCCCAAGGTCATCGCCAGTTCGGTGCGCAAAGGAAATGTGCTCGATATCGACGGGAAGCTGTACGTCGTGATGCATGCCGAGAACATCCACCCCGGCAAGGGTACGCCCGTCACGCACCTCGAAATGCGGCGCATATCGGATGGGCTCAAGAACGTCGAGCGCTACCGCACCACCGATACGGTAGAGCGCACCTACCTCGAGGAAACGACCTACAATTTCCTCTATGAAGACGACATGGGCTACAATTTCATGCAGCCTGAGAGCTTCGAGCAGATCTCGGTCGGCAAGGACATCCTCGGCGACCAGGCCAAGTTCCTGCAGGAAGGCATGCAGGTCACCGTCTCGACGCATGAGGGCCGCCCGGTCAGTATCGATCTCCCGCCACGCGTGATATTCGAGATCGTCGAGGCCGATCCGGTGGTGAAGGGGCAGACGGCGTCGTCGTCCTACAAGCCGGCCATTCTTTCGAATGGAATGCGGGTGATGGTGCCGCCACACATCGACAGCGGGACCCGGATCGTGATCTCGACCGAAGACGGCAGCTACCAGGAACGCGCCAAGGATTGAGGCGCCTTCGTTCCGGCTCTATGATCCGCTGACGGACAGCTAGGATTTCGCACCATGCGCTACGACGAGCAGGATCGGGAGAGCAGCAACGTCGAGGATCGCCGCGGTCAGCGCGTACCTGGCGGAACGGGAATTCAGATCCCCATAGGCATTGGGGGCATGAACTTCACGACGCTGCTGATCATCGGTGCGCTGATGCTGATGTTCGGGCTCAATCCGCTCGATTTGCTGCGCGGAGCCGGCCCAGGCGGGATCCAGATCCCGATGCCTCAGCAGGAGCGTCCGGTTCCCCGGTCAGGCCAGCAGAACCCGTTCGAGATCCCCGGCCGCAATCGCGAGGCTCGCGTTCCGGCCAGCGAGGACGAGATGGGCACCTTCGTCAAGCGGGTGCTGGCCGATACGGAGGACGTCTGGAACCGTCAATTCCAGGCCTTCGGCAAGAAATACGAGGAGCCACCGCTGGTGCTGTTCTCCGGCGCGACGCGGACGGCGTGCGGGCTTGGCCAGTCGGCCATGGGGCCGTTCTATTGTCCGCTCGATCGAAAGGTCTACATCGACCTCGTCTTCTATGAGCAGATGAAGCGGCAGTTCAATTCTCCCGGCGACTTCGCACAAGCCTACGTCGTCGCTCACGAGGTCGGCCACCATGTCCAGACGCTGCTCGGCATAGCCGGTCGGGTCCAGGAGCTGAAGCAGTCGGTGGGCGAGGTCGAATCCAATCGCCTGCAGGTTCGGATGGAGCTGCAGGCCGATTGCCTTGCCGGGGTCTGGGCCGCGGTCAACGACCGCATGAAGCGCCGACTGGAGCCGGGCGATGTCGAGGAGGCGCTCAACGCCGCCAGCCAGATCGGCGACGACATGATCCAGAAGCGCCAGACCGGGCGCGTCGTACCCGACGCATTCACTCATGGCACCGCCGCACAGCGTGTGCGCTGGTTCAAGACCGGGTTACAGTCCGGCGACATGCGCCAGTGCGATACGTTCAGCGCACGCGATCTCGGCTGACCCAGAACCGCGATCTGCGCTGCCCCGGAACATCGCGTCGAGCCTGGAGCCAGGGTCGAAATCGTGGGGCGTGGCTTGCGGAGAACGAACTCCAGACTTTGACGTCCGGCAGACGGGAGAGCGCGGCGATGCGCGTTGCCCACGACGTCGCTGCGGCGTGTCTTCTTACTGTCGCGGGCACACTTCACGGGAGCGGAAGCGGACGCGCCGCGCGCGGGACCAAACGGCGCGCGGCACTTCACGGTGATCGCCCGCGACCCACTTGCGGTTGAAGCCGCAGTGCGGTGGATCGCGGGGCGTCGTTCGCGTCTCAGTTCACCCGAGTGACTTCGACAAGGTTGTCGGAGAACGTCGGGGCGCGGCCGAGGCCGCTCCATGCGTCAGACGAGATGCAGTTGACCGAGCCATCCGAGCGATTGAGCGAGCGCCAGTATCCGAGCGTCGCGACCACGACGCCGTTGGGCACGTCGTCCGTCACCCGAGCGACCCCTTCGAAGTCGCCGCGTCCATTTTCGACGCGGACCGGGTCACCGTCGCGGATCTGGCGGGTGGCTGCGTCGCCAGGCGAGATCATGACGAACTGCTCGCCTTGGCCTTTGATCTTGTGGGCCTCGTTCGCATAGCAGGAATTCAGGAACCCGTGGCTCTTGGGCGAGAGGATGTTCAACGGATAGAGCTTCGCCTTGTCGGGGTTTGTCGCAGGGCTCTCGCGCGGCGGAACGTATCCCGGTAACGGGTCGATTGGCTCGCCCGACTGCTCGCCGTCGTACATCATGCGGAAGGGACCCGCGACGAAGTTCTTGGCGTCGTGCAACAGGAACTCGACCTTGCCTGAGGGGGTCGGGAACTTGCCTTCGGCATGCGGCGTGCGCGTATCGGCCGATCCGACGTCGATCTTGAAATAGCCGTGGGTCTTGAAGTGCTCCATGGAGATGCCGGCCATCTTGGGATCGTCCCAATTGATGTAATGGGCCGCGAGCTCGCTGTCCGACATTTTGAACTGCGGGTCGTCGAAGCCCATCTCCTTCGCCAGCCGACGCCACATCTCGCTGGTGGGGAGGCACTCGCCCGGCGGGTCGACTGCCTTCTGATTGTAGGTGAAGTAGTGGTGGCCCCACGACCACATCATGTCCTCGGCCTCGCCCGCCATGGCGGCGGGCAACACGATGTCGGCATACTTTGCGGTGTCCGTCAGGAAATGCTCGGCCACCACCGTGAACAGGTCCTCGCGCTCCAGCCCCTTCACGATCTTGTTGGTTTCCGGGGCCTGGCTGACGGGGTTCGTGCAATAGACGAACAGCGACTTCAACGGCGGATCGAGCTGCATTTCGCCCGTCAGTGCGGCGCCGAGCCGGAGGTTGTTGACGACACGGGTGCCGGGCTTGATCCATTCGGGGCGCGAGACCTTTGCCCAGTCGACGGGGAAGTCCCACAAGGGCATCTGCAGGAGGCCGCCGCCGACGTGGCGCCACGAGCCAGCGAGGGCTGGCAGGGCGCAGACGGCGCGGATCGCCTGCCCGCCGCCGGCGCTGCGCTCGAGCGCGACGCCGAGACGGATGACCGAGGGTTGAATGGTCGCGAACTCGCGGGCGAACCGCTCGATCTCGGTTGAGGCGACGCCTGTGACCTGCTCGACGTAGGCGGGGGTGAACTCGGCGGCGCGCGCGGCAAGTTCCTCATAGCCGTGCGTATGGCTGGCGACGTAGTCTGCGTCGACCACGCCCTGTTCGATCATCGCGTTGATGATACCCATCGCGAGTGCGCCGTCGGTACCGGGGCGCGGGCAAATGTGCCAGTCGGCGGCTTTCGCCGTGCGCGACCTGTAGCTGTCAATGACGACGACCTTGGCTCCCTTCTTCTGCGCTTCGAGCACGAACGGCCAATGGTGAAGGTTGGTCGAGATGGAGTTCGACGCCCAGATCACGATGAACTTCGCGTGCACGAAGCTCTCTGGGTCGACGCCGCCGGTCGGGCCGACCGTCAGCAGCCAGGCGGTCGAGGAGCCGGAGGCGCAGAACGTCTTCTCGTTGACCGTTGTGCCCAGGCGATTGAAGAACGGATCGCCCGAGTTGATGCCCTGCACGAGGCCCATGTTGCCAAGATAGCTGTAGGGCATGATGGCCTGGCTGCCGTGGGTCTCGATGATGTCGCGCCAACGTCGGCCGATCTCGGCGATGGCCTCGTTCCAGGTGATGCGCTCGAACTGCTTCGAGCCCTTCGGCCCGGTCCGGCGCATTGGGTAGGTCAGGCGGTCGGGATTGGCGTGGTGGTCGTGGAAATCCTTGAGCTTCACGCACAGGCCACCGCGGGTCATCGGGTGGCTCTTGTTGCCTCTGACGTCGACGAGCTTTCCGTTCACGACCTCGTAGACCATCGAGCACGTATCCGGGCAGTCGTGGGGACAGGCACCGTGAAACGTTTCGCGTTTCGGTTCCTCGTTCATAGCGTTCTCCCAAGCGAGTTTTTTGATTTTTACTGCCGAAGTGTGGACGCCAGCCGCGGGGATGTCGAGTGGCAATGGAAGCGTGCAAGGGAGGTGTTATCGTGACGTTGCCGCGCCGGGATTTAACCGTGGCTTAACCATCCAGATTCAAGTTGGGCTTGTCACGAAACTGACATCTGAGTTGATGGAACCATGCGCGCACGCCGCTTGCCAGTCTTCAGTGAAACGTTCACTGCCAGGTCCGCCGCGTCACATGTCCGGCGTATCGCCATTCCCGTTTCAAAGCCCGACGAGCGCCTTCTCGTTCCACTCGATGAACTGCGTCCGACGCAGGCGAGCGTGGGTATGCGGGCGGTCGCTATGAAAAGGCGCAAGATCGAGAAACGGCTTCTGAAGCCGACGCGGATCGAGCGCTTTCTCGAGGACAAGCCGATCCCTTCGGTGCGGGGACCGGGCGGCCATCTTTTCATGATCGACCACCACCACCTTGGCGTTGCCTTGTGGCAGGCGGAGGTCGAAACTGCATACGTCTACGTGATCGAGGATTTGTCAGTCCTGCCGGTTGCCGCATTCTGGCGCCGGATGGAGGCCGACGGGCGCGTCTATCCGTTCGATTCGGATGGCCGCCGGATTATGCCGTCGCGACTGCCCGCGCAGCTCAATGCGTTGCGCGAGGATGCGTTTCGCGATCTCGCCTGGTCGGTGAGGGAAGCGGGCGGCTACGAGAAAACCCGGACGCCTTTCGCCGAGTTCCTGTGGGCCGACCATTTCCGCGACCGCGTGCCAGAACGGCTGGTCACGCGCGATTACGACGCCGCGGTGGTCCGAGCGATGAAGATCGCGCGCTCGAAATCGGCGTCGGAGCTGCCTGGGTGGCGGCCGCACTAACGAACGCCGTCGCCGGCGAGAAATGGCGGGCAAGGTCATCGCGTTCGCCATGACCGTGACTGCGTGGCGGGCAGCAGTTACTCGGCGGCGTTCTGGTCGCGCTGGCGAGCGGGTCGCGTGTGGCGGACCCTCACGTAGCTGCCCGGCGCATCCTCGATCACGCCGAGCTTTGCGCCCGGGGTGCGGGCCGGAACCATCTCGCCCGAGAAACCGCCGAGCCAGGAAATCCAGTGGGGCCACCAGGAGCCAGGGGTTTCCTTGGCGGACTTGATCCAGTCGTCGAGGGTTTCCTTGCCTTTCGGCTTGTGGCCGATCCAGTGCTGGTACTTGACCTTGTCGGGCGGGTTGACGACGCCTGCGATGTGGCCTGAACCGGCCAGGACAAATTCAACCGGGCCGGAGAAAAGCTTTGCGCCGCGGAACACGGAAACGGCCGGCGCGATATGGTCCTCGCGGGTTGCGAGTTCGTATATCGGCAGCTTCACCTTGCGGGGGTCGAGCTGCACGCCGGCAAGCGTCATCTCGGCGTTGGCCAGACGGTTGTCGTTGTAGAACTCGCGCAGATAAAATGCATGGTTCGCGGCCGTCATGCGCGTCGAATCCTGGTTCCAGTAGAGCAGGTCGAACGGCAGCGGCTTCTTTCCTAGCATGTAGTTGTTGATCACGTACGGCCAGATCAGATCCTTGGGCCGCATCATGTTGAAGACGTTCGCCATGCGCGAGCCATCGAGATAGCCGCGCTCGCGCATGATCTCCTGCAACTCGTCGAGCTGCTCGTCGTCGATGAAGACAAGCAGGTCGCCGGCTTTCTCGAAGTCGACCTGGGTCGTCAGGAAGGTTGCCGAGGTGAAGGGGGATTCGCCCTTGGCGGCCAGGTAAGAAAGTGTCGTGGCGACGAGCGTTCCGCCGACGCAGTAGCCGAGGATGTTGGTCGTCTCCGAACCGGTCTCGGTTTTGACGGCCTCGTTGGCCGCAAGGACGCCTTCGAGCATGTAGTCCTCGAAGGTCTTGTGCGAGAGGCGCTCGTCGGGGTTGACCCAGGAAACCACGAACACCGTGAAACCCTGGTCGACGACGTAGCGCAGGAAGCTCTTGGGGGGCGTCAGGTCGAGAATGTAGTATTTGTTGATCCACGGCGGGACGACGAGCAGCGGCGTCTTGTGCACCTTTTCGGTGGTCGGCGTGTATTGAATGAGCTGCAGCAGGTCGTTCTGGAAGACAACCTTACCTGGCGTCAGGGCTAGGTTCTCGCCGACGCGGAAGGCTTCGATGTCTGTCTGGCGGATCTGGAATAGATCGCCGGAGCGCTCCATGTCCTCGGCGAACTGAGCCATGCCCTGGACGAGGTTCTCGGCGTTGGTCTTGAAGGTCTCGCGCAGGACCTCGGGGTTGAGCGCCGGGATGTTGGCGGGCGACATCGCGCTGGTCACGAGGCGGAGATAGAAGTGCGCGCGCTGACGCGTGCGTTCGTCGAGCTCCTTGGTGTCAGAGAGGACTTCTTCCGCCCAGTTTGATGTTACCAGATAGAACTGCTTCCAGAAGTCGAAGTAGGGGTTCTGGGTCCAGTCGGGGTCCTTGAACCGGTTGTCGCCGGGGGACGGCTCGGCGACCGGAGGGATATTCTCGCCCATCGAGCGGCGGATCGCGTTATTCCAGACGTTCGCCCAAGAGGCGTAGAGCTTCGCCTGGGAGTCAGCGACGCGAGACGGGTCGCTCATCCAAGTTTGAGCGAGCTTCATCATTATTTCGGCGGCGTTCGCCGTCTCGTTCGCAGGCGAATAGGGGCCCGGCTTGGCGTCGGCGCGCTCGACCATGTCGCTCCAGGCACGCGTGCCTTCCTCGATGACGCGAAGGAAGTTGCGGGCGAACTTGTCGGGGTCGTTGACGAGGTAGGGATACGACAGAGCCTGCCCGGTCTGAGCGTCTTTCGGCTGCGCCTCCTTAGACGGCACCTCCTTCGATGGGACCTTGGGGGCGGGTTGCGATGGGGCGGGGCGCGGCGTCTCGCCATTGCCAGCAGCGCGCGCGGGCTTCTGCTCGGATTTCGGTGCCGGTGATCCAGCATCGGCATGCCGCGGCGGCGGCGTGGAAATTTCAGCGTGGGGTTTTGATGCGGTGAGCGTAGCGGCGTCGGCTTTCGGCGGAGCAGTCTTGGCCATGCATGCCTCGTCGAGGTCGGATAATTGCCTCTTATGCTCTAAACCACATCGTAATGCAGCCCTATTCTTCTTCGTTTCATGTTCGGCGGGCTTGAGCATTTGGTCGTGTACGTGGCGGCGTCATGTTGCGTTGCAGCAGGTGCGCTCGTGGCAATTGGCCGCCGTGGCGCGCCCGCGCCGTCGCAGTTGCCGGCCACAAGCGATTGCTGGACGGAATCGGCCCGGGAGGCGTAAGAGGATACCTTGGCGCGGCCTAATTCCGGGCGTAGACCCCTTGGCCGCCATCAATCCATTATGCCGCCCATCAAGGGCAGGAGACGCCGCCGTGATCGAAGAGTTTCACCGCATCAAGCGCTTGCCGCCATATGTTTTCGCCGAGGTCAACCGGCTGAAGGCAGCGGCACGCGCCCGTGGGGCGGACATCGTCGATCTTGGAATGGGCAATCCCGACCTGCAGACGCCGCAGCACATCGTCGACAAGCTCGTCGAGACGGTCGCCAAGCCGCGGACTCATCGCTACTCGGCCTCCAAAGGCATCCCGGGGCTCCGGCGTGCGCAGGCGGGCTATTACGAGCGCCGTTTCGGGGTGAAGCTCAATCCCGAGACGCAAGTCGTCGCGACGCTCGGTTCGAAGGAAGGCTTCGCCAACATGGCGCAGGCCATCACCGCGCCCGGCGATGTTGTGCTGGTGCCTAACCCCACCTATCCGATCCACGAGTTCGGGTTCCTGATCTCGGGGGCCTCGATGCGTCACCTGCCTGCCAGCAACGGGGCAGACTATCTGCGCGCCATCGAGCAGGCCGTGAAGCATTCCATCCCGAAGCCGCTCGCAGTCATCGTGTCGTTTCCGTCGAACCCGACGGCCATGACCGCCGATCTCGACTTCTACCGCGACATCGTCGACATGGCGAAGCGGTACAATTTGATCGTGCTGTCGGACATCGCCTACGCGGAAATCTATTTCGACGACACGCCGCCGCCGTCCATTCTCCAGATTCCGGGGGCTATGGACGTCGCGGTGGAATTCACGTCGCTTTCCAAGACCTACAACATGCCCGGCTGGCGCATGGGCTTCGCGGTCGGCAACGAGCGGCTCATCGGCGCTTTGGCGCGGGTGAAATCCTATCTCGATTACGGGGCGTTCACCCCGATCCAGGTGGCGGCCTCAGCGGCACTCAACGGTCCGCAGTCGTGTGTCGAGGAGATCCGGCTGTCCTACAAGCGCCGGAGGGACTGCCTCGTCGACAGCTTCGGGAGGGCCGGGTTCCACATTCCACCGCCTCCGGCGACCATGTTCGCCTGGGCACCGATCCCTGAGCCGTTCCGCAAGCTCGGATCGGTCGAGTTTGCCAAGCTTCTGATCGAGAAAGCCGACGTGGCGGTCTCGCCCGGCGTCGGCTTCGGCGAGCACGGCGAGGGCTTCGTTCGCATCGCGCTCGTCGAAAACGAGCATCGCATCCGGCAGGCCGCGCGCAACATCAAGAAGTTCCTTTCGGGGGGCACCGACAGCCTGCACAACGTCATTCCGCTTGCGGAGATGGCTGCCGCGCCGCTCGAAGCCGGCCCGGCCGGAGACGATGCCGCGGGAGCGGGTGCTGCACCCACCGGTTCGAAAAGGGCCCGCCGCTCGTGACACTGTCCACATTAGAACGGCCTGACCCGAATACGTCGACTCCGCTTGCCAGCGCCTCCAGGAAGCCGCCGCTCGTTATCGGCATCGCGGGGCTCGGCACCGTCGGTTCGGGGTTGTTGAGCCTGCTTGCGGCCCATGGGGCTCGGCTAGCCGAGACCACGGGCCGTGAGATCCGCATCGGGGGCATTTCCGCCCGGTCGCGTGACAAGGACCGCGGCGTCGACATCTCGAATATTCCGTGGTTCGACGATCCGGTGGAACTCGCGCGGGCCGAGGGTATCGACGTTTTCGTCGAATTGATCGGCGGTGACGAAGGTGTGCCGCGTGCCGCAGTCGAGGCGGCGCTGTCGGCCGGCAAGCACGTCGTCACGGCCAACAAGGCATTGCTTGCGCGTCACGGGGCCCAGCTCGCCAAACTCGCCGAGGCGAACGGCGTCGAACTCAACTTCGAAGCGGCTGTGGCGGGCGGTATTCCCGTCATCAAGACGCTGCGCGAGGCGCTGGCCGCCAACGAAATCGATCGCGTCTACGGAATACTCAACGGGACCTGCAACTACATTCTGACCAAGATGCAGGAAGAGAAGCGTCCGTTCCGATCGGTGCTCGGCGAGGCGCAGGCGAAGGGGTACGCGGAGGCTGACCCGACCTTCGACATCGGCGGGTTCGACGCAGCGCACAAGCTGACGCTTCTGACGAGCCTCGCCTTCGGCACTACGCCGGCGCTGGAGGCCATCCACGTCGAGGGCATCGAGGGGATAACCGCGGCCGACATCCAGGCTGCCGACGAATTCGGTTATCGCATCAAGCTTCTGGGCGTCGCCCAGCGTACCGGAGGCGGGATCGAGGCGCGGGTCACGCCGGCGCTCGTCGACAAGGATTCCGCGATCGCGCAGGTCGCGGGGGTGACGAACTGCGTCGCCATTGAGGGCGACTATGCCGGCAACCTTATGCTGATCGGGCCGGGAGCGGGTGCGCGTGCGACGGCATCCGCGGTCGCGAGCGACATTCTCGATATCGCGCACGGCGGCATCCTGCCACCGTTCCTCACGCCGGCGGCCCAGTTGAAGCCCCACGTCAAGGCGAAGATGAGTCGCCACGAGGGTGCCTATTACGTGCGCCTGTCGGTCGTGGACAAACCCGGTGCGCTGGCTTCGATCACGAAGCGCATGGCGGAGCGCGACGTTTCATTCGAAAGCATCGTTCAGAACAAGCCGCGGCCGAGCACCACGATGACCGGCGAGGCTCCGCCGGCGCAAGTCATCATGATCACCTATCCAGCGCCGGAGGCCTCGATCCGGGCTGCGCTGACGGCGATCGAGGAAGATGGCAACGTGGCCGAACGGCCGCAGATGATACGAATAGAGAAGTTGTAAAGAGGCTCCTGCCAACGCACCAGGGGTGGGTTTTGCAGGATTAGGGATTTCGCAATGGCACACGACATGACGGCTATGGGGCTCGACCGATCGCTTGCGCTGGAAGTGACGCGGGTGACGGAGGCCGCCGCGATCGCGGCGGCGCGCCTGCGCGGGCATGGCAACGAGAAAGCCGCGGACAAAGCCGCCGTCGATGCCATGCGGCGCGAGCTCGCCGGGATGCCGATCACCGGGACCGTGGTCATCGGCGAAGGCGAAATGGACGAGGCGCCGATGCTCTATATCGGCGAGAAGCTCGGATCCGGCCAGGGGCCTGAGGTCGATATCGCGGTCGATCCGCTCGAAGGCACGACGATCTGCGCAAAGGCGATGCCCAATGCGCTCGCCGTGCTTGCGATCGCCGAGAAGGGCGGCTTCCTGCATGCCCCGGACATGTACATGAGCAAGATTGCCGTCGGCCCGGGTTATCCCGAAGGCGTCGTCGATCTCGACGCCAGCGCGGCCGACAATCTCAACGCGCTGGCCAGGGCCAAGGGCGTGCCGGTGTCTCAGATCACGGCCTGTATCCTCGACCGGCCGCGCCACGCGGAGATGATCAAGGCGGTTCGCGCCACGGGAGCAGCGATCCAGTTGATCCCCGACGGGGACATCGCGGGCGTGATCTGGACGACCAATCCGGACGAGACGGGGATCGACATCTACATGGGTTCGGGCGGTGCTCCGGAGGGAGTCCTGGCCGCGGCCGCGCTCGCCTGCACCGGCGGGCAGATCCAAGGACGCCTGTTGCCGTCGAACGACGAAGAACGTGTGCGCGCGGCATCGATGGGCATCACGGACATCAACCGCAAACTCTCGCTTGCCGACATGGCCCGAGGTGACCTGATGTTTGCCGCGACGGGCGTCACCAACGGATGGCTGCTCGAGGGCGTGAAGTTCGTCGGAGACGCGGCAACGACCGAAACGCTGGTGCTGCGCTCCAAGACAGGCACGGTGCGGCGCATTACATCCACCATCCGCAACGTCGCACAGCGGTTTGGCTGAGGGAGCAGCGTTCGCGCGCCAAGAAGCTCGTTAACGCCTGTCACAGAACGCCGTTTAGTGCTCTGTGACAGGAGTTTGACCATTTCGGGAACTGTGATAGCTTTGCCTCAAGTGTAACCAGATCAACGCCCGATGTCGGGGCTTTGCGCAAGCAATGCCCAATAAGCCGGGCACTGGGGATGACAAGTGGCGGGCCTTCCCGATTACCCGGGCGACACAGATGCGCCTCGATTGACTGCGGACGATGAACCGCGTCTCGAGGACGTCAGTAGTTCCCAAACCTCCGAATCTGATGCCGTCTTGCCAGACTTCGGCATGTCCACGGCCTCTACAGCCATTGCGCCTTCGCGCCGTGAGGGACCGCCCGGCGTCGTTTACGGTGCGCTCGATCTGGGCACCAACAATTGCCGACTGCTACTGGCCACTCCGTCGCGGCGCGGCTTCCGCGTGGTTGACAGCTTTTCCCGCATCATCCGTCTCGGCGAGGGTGTCTCGCATTCGGGGGCGCTGTCGCAGATCGCGATGCACCGGACGGTCGAGGCTTTGCGGGTATGTGCGGGCAAGATGCGCCGGCATCGCGTGGCCCGTGCTCGACTGGTGGCGACGGAGGCCTGCCGGGTCGCTGCCAACGGGCAGGATTTTCTCGACCGTGTCGCGCAGGAAACCGGGCTGGAACTCGAGTTGCTGTCGCGGCGGGAGGAAGCTCGTCTCGCCGTTGCGGGATGCTCGTCGCTGATCGATCCCGAGGCGGAATTCGTCCTGGTATTCGATATCGGCGGAGGATCGACCGAAGTCGTTTGGCTCGATCTCACCAAGAGGCGCAAGCGCTGGCTTCTGCCCTTCCAGTCCCAGGAGGAAGCCGATCAGTCGATGATCGCGTGGACGTCGCTGCCTGTCGGTGTGGTGACGCTCGCCGAGACGTTCGGTGCGGCCGATGTGACGCCTGAGGTTTTCGAGGCGATGGTCGCCCATGTGGGCCGAATGGTTGCCGAATTCGAACGGCAAAACGGGGTTGCCAGCCGGCTCAAGGGGCGCAAGGTGCATCTGCTCGGCACGTCGGGAACGGTGACGACGGTCGCGGGCATTCTGCTTGGTCTGCCGCGCTATGATCGAGCCAAGGTCGACGGATGCTGGATCAAGGTGAGGGATGCGCAGGGGGTCACGTACAGCCTGCTCGAGAGGACCCATGAGCAACGGATCGCCGAGCCATGCGTCGGGCGTGAGCGCGCCGACCTCGTGCTGGCGGGTTGCGCCATACTCGAAGCGCTGTTGCGGCAATGGCCGGCAGAGGACCTGCGGGTTGCCGATCGCGGTCTGCGCGAGGGCATCCTGACGACGCTGATGAGTGCGGATGGCGTCTATCGCCCCAGACGCGGGCGGCGCTGATGACGGTCAAGGGTGGCGGCAAAGGCGGCGGTCGCGGCGCCGGATCTGGAACGTCCAGGGGGCAGGGGACCTCGAAGGGTACGGGACCGGCTTCGGGCGGAGGCGGCGCCCGCGGGCTTCGCGTCAATGTCAAGACGGCCGGAAAGCGCTCGGTGTCTTCGGCGCGCTGGCTCGAGCGGCAGCTCAACGATCCCTATGTGGCGGCGTCGAAGCGGGAGGGCTACCGGTCGCGCGCGGCTTATAAGCTGATCGAACTCGACGACAAATATCGACTTTTGAAGCCGGGCCAGCGGATCGTCGATCTCGGCGCGGCGCCTGGTGGGTGGAGCCAGGTCGCGGCGCTGCGTGTGCGTTCACTCGACGGGGGCGACGACAAGCGCGGCATGGTCGTTGCGATCGATATCGATCCGATGGAGCCCCTGCCAGGGGTCGACTTCATGCAAATGGATTTCCTCGCACCTGAGGCCGACGCCTACCTCAAGGGCAAGCTCGGCGGTCACAAGGCGCACGGCGTGCTGACGGATATGGCCGCTCCGACGGTTGGACATTCGCGCACCGACCACCTGAGGATCATGGGGCTGGCGGAGGCGGCCGGGCAGTTTGCGACCGAGGTGCTGGAGCCAGGCGGCTTCTTTCTTGCGAAGGTCTTCCAGGGGGGAAGCGAGAAGACCCTGCTCGACCTCCTGAAACGCCATTTCTCATCCGTGCGGCACGTGAAGCCGCCGGCCAGCCGGTCCGACAGTGCCGAGCTCTATGTGTTGGCCACGGGCTACAGGGAATAGCGGCCAGGGTTGCCCGTCTCGCGACCTCAGCGTCGCCATCGGTTTCCGTCCGAGGGGCCTGCCGCCTTCTTCGCCAGTCGCCGCCTGTCGCGTTCCAGGCGCTTGAAGCGGTCGATCGCACCGGTGAGGTCGGCGATGACGGGATCGTCGCCGTCCTTCTTCTTCAATCCATTGCGCCAGGCGGACAGGACGCGGATGGCGTTCGCGATGTGATGATCGGACATCTCGTCGAGCGGGATCTCGCGGCCGTCCTTCGTCGTCCACAATTCTATCTCGCGCTGGGCCATTCCGGACCCGGACTGGGAGCCGGGGGCGATCGTCGCGATCGCGGCGGGATTGCTCTTGTCCTCGAGGCTCACGGCAGCATCGACACCTTGAGGGGCATGCCGCCCTTCGGACGCAGCACGATGGCGCTGACAGGCTCGGGAAGGTGGCGGCCGTCCCATTCGAAGCGCGCCCGGCGAAGGAGCGTCGCGAGGATTGCCAGGCCCTCGACCATGGCGAGCGGCATGCCGAGGCATGTGCGCGGGCCGAAGCCAAATGGCGCGTACTGACCGCGCTCGAAGCGCGCTTCGCGTTCGGGGAGGAAACGATCGGGGTCGAAACGGTCGGGGTCGACCCATTTCGCCCGGTGACGGTGGAGTGCAAAGAGCGGGATGATCACCACGCTGCCCTTGCGAACCGGCTGCCCGGCGAGCTCGGTGTCGGCGGTCGCTATTCGCACGATGGTCGCAACCGGGGGATAGAGCCGCATCGACTCCTTGAACACGCGGGCCGTTTCGGACAATCGCTCGATATGCTCCGGGAGCACCGGACCGTCGCCGGCGACGGCGCGTGCTTCATTGCGCAGCCGCTCCTGCCAATGGGGGGCGCGCGCGAGGAGGTAGAGCGTCCACGTCAGGGCCTGGGCGGTGGTCTGGTGCCCGGCTTCCAGGAAGGTCGCGAGATTGTTGACGATCATTTCCACCGGCATGGCCTCGCCCGTTTCCGGGTGGCGGGCGGCGAGCAGTCGGCCGACGACGTCGTCGGCAGGGCTACCGGCTTCGATCTCGGCGCGGCGGCGGGATACGATCGCTTCCATGGCGGCGCGAAGTTTGGTGGCTGCGGCTTTCATCTGAGCTTTGGCCGGGTGCCATACCCACGGTGGCAGGCGCAGGACGATCGCGGCGAACTCCCAGGTGATCCGGCTGATGTAAGCGTGGTCGTTGTGCTTGACGGTTTGCGCCTCCTCGGCCGTGATGCCGGCGAGGATCGTCGAGGCGATGACGTCGAAGGTCGCATCGCGCATGGCCATCTCGACGTCGGCGAGGACGGGCGTCGACGGGTGCTGCTGCTGGCGGAGGCGCCAGTGCGCGAGCTGAGTTTCGGCGGCGTCCACGATGCGCGGCACATAGGCAAGCACGTCCGTATGACGGAAGAGCGGAGCCGTTGCCTTGCGCTGCCAGCGCCACGATGGACCCATGGCGGTCAATACGCCATTGCCGAGCATCGGACCGAGGACGCGCGCCTCCCACGGCGATTTCGCAAACAGCGCCGTGTCCGTCAGGAGGATCTGCTCGACCAGCCGCGGAGACGTTACCCACACCAGGGAGGAGCCGAAAAACGTGCGGGGAACGATCTCGTCCGTGTAGAGCTGCTCGGGGTAGATCCGGATCGGGTTCTGCACGATGCCCGCGATGCCGAATATCAAGTGCCTCGGCTGCGTGACGGGTGGCACCGTCGGCGGATAGAGCGGAGCGTGGTCCGTTGCTGCGGGTGTCATGGCCGGGTGTCCGATGCTCGTAAACCAATTACAGCATATCGCTCCGGATTCGGCCGCCGTATGGCACGCCGCAGCAGTTCCTGTGTGTCAGGCGACAATGTGCGCCGATGCGCGTCAGACGGCGGCGTCGCGTGCACGATCCGCGCGGATCAGGCCCGAGAGTTTCTTCAGCCGCTTGCGGACGGCGGCGGTGTTGCCCTGGGGGCGGGTGACCTTCGAGCGTCGAATTGTGCGGCTGGCCTTGCGCTTTGCGACCAGGATGCCGCGCGGGGAGGTCTTGCTCATGATGTGTCGTTTCCAGTGAAATGTATCGGGTCGGCGAGGCCGCGTGATAGGCTCGATTCATCTCCTTGGCAAACGACCGGCAATGCGCGCGATGAAACTCGTCACCTGGAACATCAACGGAGTCAAAGCCCGCATCGAGACGGCTTTGGCCTGGCTGCGGCTCAATGGCCCGGACATCGTCTGCCTACAAGAGATCAAATCGGTCGATGACGGCTTTCCGTCGGGCGAGTTCGAGGCGCTCGGCTACAACGTCGCCACGCATGGGCAGAAGGGCTTCAATGGCGTCGCGATCCTATCGAAGTTTCCGATGGAGGATGTGATCCGCGGACTGCCTGGTGATCCGAGCGACGAGCAGGCTCGCTACATCGAGGCGATTGTGGTGCCGGGCGAGGTTGCGGTGCGCGTGGGATGCCTCTATCTGCCGAACGGCAATCCGATCGGAACGGACAAATTCTCCTACAAGCTTGCCTGGATGGACCGGCTGGAGGTTCACGCACGCGGACTGCTGGCCAGTGAGATGGTGAGCGTTCTAGCTGGCGACTATAACGTCATCCCCGAGCCCGCCGACGCAAAGCGCCCGGAGGCGTGGATGGGGGACGCGCTCTATCAGCCGGAGTCGCGGGCGGCGTTGCGGCGTATCGTCAATCTCGGTTTCACCGATGCGATCCGGGCATGCCATCCCGAACCGGGCATTTACACATTCTGGGACTACCAGGCGGGTGCGTTCCAGAAGAACGACGGCATCCGGATCGACCATGTGCTGCTGTCGCCGCAGGCGGCCGAACGGCTAAGGTCGTCGGGCGTGGGGAAGGAAGCCCGCGCGATGGAGAAACCTTCAGATCACGCGCCTGTCTGGATCGAGCTGGCGGTCTAGACAGCACGACGCCGGCTCATTGTCCCGCGGGGGATCAGCGAGCCGTGACGCCAACCTCGCGGACGCCATCCGGCTTGGTGGCTGATGCCGCAGCCTGTGCGGGCAAAGGTGCTGGCAAGGGCGAAGAATGGGGGGGCTGGAAGGTATCGATTGCAGTGCTGGACGGGGAAATGCTGGCCGACGTCGGCGGCTCCGGGGCGGCGGCGCGAAGCGGGTCGACGCGCTCCCCATTCTGGCAGGTTCGCGTGGCGTGGCCTTCGAGGCTCGCATACGCGCTCTTCATCGGGGCTTCCGGCTTGCGACCGTAGCGCGTGCGCCATTCGGCGACGATGCCGGTCGCCTGCTTGCGCACACCTTCGCCCGAGCCACAGTAGATGTTCTGGTAGACGTCCTCGATCCAGATGCGTTCGCGCAGGGGGGCATTCTCGACCGCGACCGTGATGAGGGCGAGCGCGCGGACGGGGTCCTTCTCCATGATCTTTCCGCGCGCGTAGAGATCGGCGAGGAAGGCCTGTGCGCCGGCGTGTCCCCGGCGGGTCAAGACGGCCAGCCAGTGCTTGGCGCTGGCGATGTCGGCGGGGAGGCCCTCGCCCTTGAGCTTCAGCTTGACGAGCTCGAACTGGGCGTCCTCGTGACCGAAGAACAGAGCGGCGTGGTGGAGATAGTCGGCGGCGCGGTCGACATCGGGCTCGACGCCGATCTGGGGCAGCCCGACGCGGAGATATCCGGCAAGGGCGGTCAGCGCCTTGGCGACGTAGGGGGCGCGTCTTTCGTCGTCGGGATCGACATCGCTGTACTCGTCGGCGATGCCCTGGAAAAGCATGTAGGCTTTGGCGTGGTCCGTCTCGTTGCCCGAGTTGTCGGCGTATATCTGGGCCAACGTATACTGGGCGATGAAGACGCGCTCGGCGGCCGGCCGTTCCAGCGCTTTGATCGCCGCGGCGAAGTCGCCCTTTCTAAAGAGCTGCAGTCCTTTTTCGACCGCCTCGGTGGTCGCTGCTGCCGACTGGACGGCCGCAGGTTTCTTGTCAGCCGAGACGGCAGAACCGGGGGCGAACGCGCCCCCGATCAGCCCGGCAGCAATGAGACACACGATTGCGCTAGATGTCCGCATAGCAGTGTACTTCCGCCTTTCCGCCCGGATGGGTCACGGCGCCGTAGCGCGCGGGGCCAACCTGGGCCGCAAATTTGGCCAGAGCGCCGCTCTGGTGCTCGTGGCGCGGCGCCTTCCAGGTGCGCGCGCGAGTGTCCAGTTCCTCGGCCGAAACCTCGAGTTCGATGGTTCCCGCGTTGGTGTCGATCGAGATGATGTCGCCGTCGCGGACGAGTGCGATCGGACCACCGGCGGCAGCCTCGGGGCCGACGTGGCCGATGCAGAGGCCACGGGTGGCGCCGGAGAAGCGACCGTCGGTGATGAGGGCGACCTTGTCGCCGGCACCCTGTCCGTAGAGTGCAGCGGTGGTCGAGAGCATCTCGCGCATTCCGGGGCCGCCTTTGGGGCCCTCGTATCGGATCACGATGACTTCGCCGTCCTTGTACTCTCGGGCTTGAACCGCGGCGAAGGCATCCTCCTCGCGGTCGAAGCAGCGGGCAGGCCCGCGGAACTTCAACATGGCGCAGCCGGCTACCTTCACGATCGCGCCGTCAGGGGCGAGCGAACCCTTGAGGCCAACGACGCCACCGGTCGGGGTGATCGGCGTCGAGGTCGGATAGACGACCTTCTGGTTGGTATTGAATACGACCGAGGCGAGATTTTCAGCGACTGTGCGGCCGGTCACGGTGAGGCAATCGCCATGCAGGTAGCCGCCCTCCATAAGCGCCTTCATGACCTGCGGCACGCCGCCGATGTCGTGGACGTCCTTGGCGACATATTTGCCGCCTGGCTTCAGGTCGGCGATGTAGGGCGTGCGCTTGAATATCTCGGCGACGTCAAACAGGTCGAAGTCGATGCCGGCCTCGTTGGCCATGGCCGGGAGGTGGAGGGCGCCGTTGGTGGAGCCACCGGTGGCGGCGACGACGGTCGCGGCATTTTCCAACGCCTTGCGCGTGACGATATCGCGGGGACGGATGCGCTGGGCGATTAGCTGCATGACCGTGCGACCGCTTGCGACCGCGTACTCGTCGCGCGTCTCGTAGGGGGCTGGCGCACCAGCTGAGCCGGGGATGGCGAGGCCAATAGCCTCGGAGACCATCGCCATCGTGTTGGCCGTGAACTGGCCGCCGCAGGCGCCGGCGCCGGGGCAGGCGACGCATTCGAGGGCGTGAAGATCCTCGGAGCTCATTTTGCCCGCGGCGTGATTGCCGACCGCCTCGAACACGTCCTGCACCGTCACGTCGTGGCCCTTGAAGCGGCCCGGCATGATCGACCCGCCGTACATGAAGACCGAGGGGACGTTGAGGCGGAGCATCGCCATCATGACGCCCGGTAGGGATTTGTCGCAGCCGGCGATGCCGACGAGGGCGTCATAGGCGTGACCGCGCACCGTCAGCTCAATCGAGTCGGCGATAACCTCGCGCGAGACGAGCGACGACTTCATGCCCTGGTGGCCCATGGCGATGCCGTCGGTAACGGTGATGGTGCAGAATTCGCGCGGGGTGCCACCGGCCTCGTCGACGCCCTTCTTGGCGGCCTTGGCCTGACGCATCAACGCAATGTTGCAGGGAGCGGCCTCGTTCCACGCGGAAACCACGCCGACGAACGGACGATTGATCTGCTCCTCCGTCAGGCCCATCGCGTAATAATAAGAGCGATGCGGCGCGCGCGACGGTCCCTCCGTCACGTGGCGGCTCGGCAGCTTCGACTTGTCGAACGTCTTGGCGTCCATTGGTCCTTGTTCCTTCAGCGTCCTGGTTGGTCCGTGCGGCGATGCCGCGAACGGGGGACCATAAGGGCGCACGAGGCGGTTACTCAACTCTTTGCCGCGCTACTTTTGGCGGAGCGGCGCAGAAAGCAGTTCATCGAACGGACGCAGGCGGTGGCCCGCGCCGGAATCTCAATGGGCAAGTGCTCTGCCGATTTTGTGGCTCAAAAGAGGCATGTGCGGATCAATAAAGTTGCCCAGTCGCCACAGTTAACGGTTGTGTGAAATCGCTATGGGCATTCACCTCTCGCATGATCATTCGTTAACGCCGCAAACGGGCAAGGGGAGGGCATGTTCTGGGCGGCTCGAAGGCTTTTTGGGCGCCCCGCAGAATTAATTGCGCGTCGGAGTTCTCAGTTTCTTCAAGAGTGGTAGTGTTTTGGGACGCAAGCGTGGGCGTTGCCGATGACGGCTTTTGCAGGTGTCACTTCTCATTCAGCCGATCTCAGTCGTGATGCGCGTGCGGATGCATCGCGGGATGCGGTTGCCTCGACGGGGGAACCGCTCGGACTGGGGTGGCGAGCGCCCACGGGCATGGGTGGGCTGTCGGTGGTCAACCTGCTCCTCAACATCGTGTCCCTCGGCTTCTATCAGTTCTGGGCGAAGGCCGATGTCCGACGGCGGATCTGGGCTTGCGTGAGGATCATGGGCGAGCCGCTGTCATATGCCGGCACGGGCGGGGAGCTCCTGCGCGGCTTTCTCGTCGTGTCGGCGCTCGTTGTAATCCCGGCGATCGTCATTCCGATCGCGGCGTATGCCGCCTTCGGGGCCGTCGGCCTCGACCTATCCCAGGTCGTCATGTACGTCGCGTTCCTGTATCTTTTCGGGCTCGCCGTCTGGCGTGCGCATCGCTACCGGCTGTCGCGCACGTCGTGGCGGGGAATAATGTTCGGACTCGAGGGCGGCTCGTTTCGTTACGCCTGGACGTCGTTCTGGACGATGCTGCTGATTCCCCTGACGCTCGGGTGGATCATGCCATGGCGCTCGACCCGGCTTCAGGGGATGCTGATTTCGGGGCTGCGATTTGGTGACGCCGCGTTCACCTTCAACGGATCGCCCGGCCCGCTCTATGTGCGCTTCCTCATCATGTGGATCGTCAACGTTATGCTTCTTCTGGTCGGGATCGCCGGCCTGGGGGCTGCCGGCGCGGTTGGAATGCAGGCGCGTACGTCGAATGGTCGCGCGGCGACGCCGGAAGCCGTGTTGATGATCGCTGGACTGGTGGTTGGGGTGCTGTTGATCTACGGGTTGACCAGCGCGTGGTACCGGGCGGCCAAGTTCAACCACTTCGCGCGCTCGACATCGCTCGGGGATGTGCGCTTCAAGGCCCACATGACAGGCGTCGGGCTGTTCTGGCTGACACTTTCCAACTGGTTTTTGTCGATTGCGAGCCTCGGCATACTGATGCCACTCGTTCAGGCCCGGTCGGCGCGATACTTTGTCGATAGTCTCGAAATCGTTGGCGGCAGCGGCATCGGTTCGGTCAAACAGTCGGCCGGCGCGGCGGCCGGGCGCGGAGAGGGGCTGGCCCATGCGCTCAACTTCGACGCCTTCTGAGGCTGGGGATCCGTTTGAGGCGAGCTATCCGGGCCGCTTCAGCAACGGCCGGACGGCGGCTTCGCATGCGGTATCGGTGCGGTTCGTAAAGTCGTCCATCCTGATCGAGAATGTTCCATCCAGCGGAAGCGACCACGGCGCCGTGGTCGCCTGGCCGCTGAGCAGGATCGAGACCGGGGAGCCGATTACGAGGGCGTCGAGCGATGTTCTCGTACATGAGCCGGGTCGTGTGGGCGCGACGCTGTTCGTCGCCGATCGGGCATTCACGCAAGCGCTCGGGCAGGCGGCACCTCAACTCACGGCCGCGGCCCAGAGATGGCGCATCGTCAGGCCGTTCCTGTTGTTGACGGCGCTCTTCGTAGGGATCGCAGCGCTGGTCGCGGCGGCCGATTTCTCACCGGCACGGACGATAGCTGGGCTCATTCCCCAGTCGACGCGGGCCATTCTCGGGCAGCAGGTGGTGCGCTCGTTGACCGGTACGGAGGAAGTCTGCTCGGATGCCGCTGGCGTTGCGGCGCTCGGAAAGCTCTCCCGGCGGCTGTCCCTGGCGAGCGGCAGCAAGAGAAATATCGAGGTCATGGTCGTCGATCGTGCGGCGGTCAACGCGTTCGCCGCGCCGGGGGAGGTCATCGTGCTGATGCGCGGGGCGATCGCGCAGGCGTCCGGGCCGGACGAGGTCGCGGGGATACTCGCGCACGAGATGGGGCATGGGATCGAACTGCATCCCGAGGCCGGCATCGTGCGCAGCGTGGGGCTTGCCGTTGCGGGCGAGATGATCCTTGGCGGCACGGCGGGCGGCAGCCTCGCCAACCTGGGAGTCGTCATCGCCAATCTCGGGTACAGCCGCAGCGCCGAACGCGAGGCCGACCGCCACGCGCTGGCGATCCTCAAGGCGGCGGAGATCTCACCTGCTGGGCTTGCCAGCTTTTTCGCGCGCATGGCCAGCAAGGAAGGCGCTCGCGCAAAGTCCGACGAGGGCACACTGCGCCGTCCCGACTTCCTGCGGACGCACCCGAATTCGGTCGAGAGGCTCGAGAAGGTCAAGTCGGCGGGTGGATACAAGGCGAGCCCCGCGCTCGAGGCAGGGGACTGGGCGGCGCTGCGCAAGATCTGCCCTGGGGCGCCGGTTCTTGATCCGTTACCGGCTCCCGATGAGAGAGGCGCCCAACCGCCCGCGACGCGATCCCCCCGGAAACAGCCGCCGAGCGGGGGCAATGGGGCGCAACGGGTCAAACGGGAGGCGTAGGCGGCGTTAAGGGGGAACTCGCGCCCTGCTCACCCCATTTCGACCTGGGGCATGAGCCCAGTTCGATCTGGGGCATAAGTCGACTTGGGGCACGGGCCGTCTCGGTCTATATTCTTACATATTGTATGCTTCAAAGGCCGCAGACTTGCGGCGTAGATCTCAGGAGCAAGCTCGTGTCCCAGCGAATGCAGGCGAGCCTGGCGCAAACAAAATCCGGCGGCATGGGGAAGATCGAGGTCGTGGACCCGATCTGGTCGGAAGTTCGAGCAGAGGCCGAACGGACTATGGCGGCCGAGCCGGCGCTGGCGAGCTTTGTTTACGCCAGCGTCCTGTCGCATGAGCGGCTGGAGGCGGCGATCGCTTACCGCGTGGCGCAGCGACTCAGCGCCTTCGACCTCGATTCCAGCCTCATCCGGCACGCCTTCGACGACGTGCTGCAGTCGTCGGTCGATCTGTCGGCCGTGTTCCGGGCGGACCTCGCCGCCGTCAGGGACCGCGATCCAGCATGCACGCGCTACATCGAGCCACTGCTCTACTTCAAGGGCTTCCATGCGCTCGTAACCCATCGCTTCGCCCACGCGCTGTGGCATTCGGGGCGGCGCGATCTCGCGCTCTACCTTCAGAGCCAGGCATCGCGGGTCATGGCTGTCGACATCCATCCGGCGGCTCGTTTCGGCCAGGGGATCATGCTCGACCACGCGACCGGCTTCGTCGTCGGCGAGACGGCCGTGGTTGGGGACAACTGCTCGTTCCTGCATGGAGTCACGCTCGGCGGGTCGGGCAAGGAATCCGGCGATCGCCATCCCAAGATCGGCGATAACGTGCTGATCGGGGCGGGAGCCTCGGTGCTCGGCAACATCCGGGTTGGCAACTGCTCGCTGATCGCGGCCGGCAGCGTCGTCCTCAACGAGGTGCCGCCAATGACGACAGTGGCGGGCGTGCCTGCCCGTATCGTGGGGCCGGCAGCCTGCCCGGAGCCAGCGCGAGCCATGCAACAGGGCCTACAGCCCGGCGATTGCACATGTGGCGGAAACGGCGTCAAGGCAGGCGGCTGACGTTCGTTCGGCCGGAATGAGCTGAATGGCGCGGGCCGGTTGATCGCCGGCCGCGCCCGTTTGCCGTTTGCGCGGGGGGCGGCGCGGGTGTATCAGCCAGCGCTCACATCAGGCGAACGAGCGACAGGACGGCATCGGTGACGAAGGACGAGATCAAGACGCTGGAGACGTTCCTGCGCAAGCGGTTTGGAAATCCCAAAATCGAAGTTCGGATGCGGATGCAGGCCGGCAAGGCCAAGCAGATCGCCGACAGCGCAGAGGTCTATATCGGCAAGAGCGACGAGGACTTCCTCGGCGTCATCTACCGTGAGGAAGAGGAAGGGGAGCTCTCCTACCAGTTCCAGATGGCCATCCTCGACATCGATCTCGAGGACAACTGAGCGAGAGCCACGAAGGGAGTGGGGCATGCCGATCTTTGAATTCGACGGAATGCGCGTGAAGACGCCGGAGAGCGGGAATTTCTACGTCGCCGAGACGGCGGTCGTCATCGGGAACGTCGAGATCGGCGAGGATGTGAGCATCTGGTTCAACGCCGTGGTTCGCGGAGACAATGACGTCATTCGCATCGGCGCCGGGTCGAACATCCAGGACGGCTCGGTGGTCCACGTCGATCCGGGGTTTCCGGTCCATATCGAGGAAGACGTCACCATCGGCCACATGGCGATGATCCACGGCTGCACCATTGGCCGTGGAAGTCTCGTCGGCATGGGCGCGGTCATCCTCAACGGGGCGAAGATCGGGGAAGGTTGCCTGATCGGTGCCAACACGCTGATCCCGGAGGGGAAAGAGATACCCCCGCGCTCGGTGGTGATGGGCGCGCCCGGCAAGATCGTGCGCGAGGTTACGGAAGCCGACGTGCCGCGGGTCACTCGCGGGGCCAAGAACTACAAGACGCACTGGCGGCGTTATGCGGCGACGTTCAAGCCGCAAGTGTAAAAGCCGGCTGTGGTCAGGCGGAAGTAAGCGTCAGTCCGGCTTGACGCCTGCAATCGCGGGGAGAGGTCCGGACTGTGCCGGGTCGAGCGCGACCCATGATTTCGGGTCTATGAACGACTGCCGCATGACGAAGCGGTAGTTGGTCCGGCTCCAGAGTTTGATTTCATCCGTCTTGTTGTCGAGAATGAAGTCGCCCTGTTGCGTGCGCGCCGTGAGGACGGCGTGGCCCTCCATGCGCTCGTCGCGGACCACGGTCATCAGTAGCGCGCTGGGTGGCCACCCCGCCTCGATCAGGAGCTTGCGCTTCAGAAGCGCATAGTCCTCACAGTCGCCCTTGCCGGGTTTGGGGAGCGTCCAGTAGTCGGATACGCCATACAATTCGAGGTCGGTCACCGGCTGGATCGTCGAGTTGACGTGGCGGTTTACGGCGTCGAGTTCGGACATGCGGACTGCGGTGGCTTCGAAACGGGCATCCACGGAGCGACGGCGCGCGCATTCGGCAGGGTATTCTTCGCATAGCCGCCAGAAGGCGTAGGGGGGATCGGTCGGACCGTAAATGCGCATGGTCCGGCCGTTGTAGTCCTGACCGGCCGTGAGCCGAAGCTGATCGGCCGAGATGCTCGACGGCGGAAGGGCCGCCGCCGCGAAGATGGTTAACGCAAACATCCGTGAGATACTGACGCGCATGACTGTGAACTCCGCGGAACCTCTAAGAAAAATCAGCCGAAATAGGCCATCAGGGTGGACAGATCCAAGGTGTCCATGAACTGGATCCCGATGCCTTCCTCGTGATGCCGGACGACGCGGCCGCGCAGGCGGCCGATCCAAACCTCGGTGCCGACCTCGGGTCTCGTGGCACAGGCGAGGGATGCACCCGAGTAGGAGACGTCGAGAATGATGCAGGGCAAGTAGACACCGTCGGCGAGCGACAGGTTCGTTCTGCGATTGCCGATCGGGAAGCGCTCGTCGCGGCGAGCCTCGACCGATTTCAACTCGGTTTCGTTGATCAGGAATGTCAGCTGCGCGGCGAGTTTCTCGCGCTTGTGCTGGGTCGCACTGATCGTGAATGCGAAGCCGTCCGGCTTGACGCGGACAACGTGTGCTTCAAGTCCGCCGAGCTTTTCGACATAGACGATGACCTTCTCGCCGATCCTCATTTCCTCGGTGAGCAAGCCGTCGATCTGCAGGGAGGCGCCGCCGACCGAAATGTCCTCGATCCGGCAGGCATGCTCGTCCTTGTTCTCCCGCATGAACCGGCCGGAAAGGTGCAGGCGAAACCGCCGGTGGAGGCGGTGCTCGTTGGGATGTTCCGACGCGGTAACGTGTGCACGAGCGGGTGACAGGGTATCGGGCGTCATGGGGAACTGTCGCATGTGGTGACAGCGCCAGGCATGGCGCCTCGTTGGCGCGATCATGGTCCGTGGCCATTTAAATAATTGCTAAAGAGCGCGTCGATTTGTGAACGCAGTAAACTTAGCCCGCCGTCGGCGGTTCGCGTGGGCGCGCGTCAATCCTCGGTTTTGTCCAACCCGCCGTCATAGACGCGGAATTGGCGCCGGTCGGAGCGGACGATCCTCGACTTGCGGATCTGGGGCAGGAACGGAGCCTGGCGCTCGAGGGAGTGATAATCGCGATCGAGGGCGCGCTTGACGACGTCCTTGGGGCTGCTCTCGGCCAACCGCGTGCCAACGGGGCCGTCGATTTGCCTTGTTGGATCGCCCTCGGTCTCCGCGAGGGTCTCCTGATGGGGGGTATCAGGCGCGCCGACCCGGCGCGGCCATTTGACGTCGAGGCTCGTGACACGGGGCGCTGAGATGGCGTCGGTGCCGAGCCATTCCGGTGCATCGATGGGGGCGAGGGCGCCGAGGATGCGGTCGATGGTGTCCTGCGTATGCGTCAGAGGGAGGAGGATACCCTCGAATGTCACCCGATCGTCAGTGCCGCTGGAACTCGCGGCCCGTATTGCGAGGCGGCTTGCTGTGGAAAAGGGGAGGAGCGGTCTTGTACGCCGTGCTTCCAGGGCAAAGCGCGCGATCCCGCCATGGCGGGTCACCACGGCGAGCGCGCGCTCGAGGGCGATATAGTCTTGGGCACTCCAGCCATCGAGGAAGTGTGCATCGCGCAATTCGAGGCCGAAGGCGTCGCAGATCGCGGTGCCGGCAATTCGGTAGCGGTAATCGCGCGGGGCGAGCTTTTCGAGAATGAAGGTGTGGGGAAGGATTGAAACGATGCGGCTCGGCTCGATGTCGAAACGCCGTGGCGCCGTGGCCTCGCCCTTGAGGCTCGACCAATAGGCGTACAATGCTTCGATTGGAGACTGTTTCATTCTGATCCACACCCTAATACTTGCGGTCTCAACTTTGAGACGCGGGCCGGTCGTGCGCGGCCGCCGTTCGCGGTCGCCGACGATTGTGATGGCGCCGATGGGCGGAGGAGCAGCTTTTGTGCCATAGGGAACAGAAAGCGACCGGACGGCGGTCGCAAGAGGCATCAGTGGGACATCAAGACGTGAGCGACGAGACTTCGCGCCGGGAGCCGGTGTTCGACGTGCCACCTTCGATCGGCCTGCTCGCGGCCATCCTGGTGGTGATACACCTCGGTCGAAGCCTCGTCAGCGCGCGCACCGACGAGTGGATCATCGCGGTGCTCGGTTTCATGCCGCTGCGGTACGAGGGGCCGATAGAGGAATGGCCCGGCGGATGGGCTAGCGCGCTGCTATCCCCTTTCAGCCATTTCTTCGTCCACGGCGATCTCACGCACCTGTTTATCAACGTCACGATGCTGCTGGCCTTCGGCGGCCTCGTTGGTCGGCGGATCGGCGCGGCGCGGCTGTTCGGCTTCATTGCCCTCTGCTCGGCTGTCGGGGCGGGACTGTTCTACCTGGTGAATCCGGGTGCCGCGGCGACGATGATCGGTGCGTCGGGCGGGATCTCGGGGCTGATGGCGGCGGCGTTGCGGTTGATGTTCAGCGCGATGGACGCCTCGCCGGGGCGAGGGGCGGGCGAGATCATCCGGCATGCGACGCAGTTCATTCCGTTGCAGCCGCTTCGGGAGGCACTGGGCGATCGGCGGATACGGCTGGCGACAGGCCTATGGCTGGCGGTCAATCTGCTTGCGGCACTCGGGCTCGGCACGCCGCCCGACGCGGGTGCGATCGCCTGGGAGGCCCATGTCGGAGGTTTTCTCGCCGGGATGCTGCTCTACGGCGCGTTCGACAACGGCCCGAGGGGAGGCGCGGACTACGCCGAGCCGGACGACCTCGAATAGAATGCAAACGATTTCCGGCCGTTGAAGCCCGGAGCGGGCTTGAAGTCGCGCGCGGAATGTCGCAGCATCATAATTCCCCACACCGGGCGGACGGGGTGCCCCTCAGGAGGAGAGCTGCAATGAATGTTGCGACAATACTGAAATCGAAAGGGCGCTCCGTTGCCACCGTGCGCCCATCCTCCACGATGAGCGAGGTCGCGGAGATACTGTCGGCCCGTAAGATCGGCGCCATTGTCGTTGTTGGAGACCAGGGCCGTGTCGTCGGTATCATCTCGGAGCGAGATGTCGTCCGCTTTGTCGCCGAGCGCGGCGCTTCGGCGCTCATGCTGCCCGTCGGCGAATGCATGACGCGGTCGGTGATCACGTGCACCGAATCGACCACGGTCGACGAACTCATGGAGATCATGACTTCGGGCCGCTTCCGTCACGTGCCTGTCGTCCAGGATGAAGCTCTGATCGGTATCGTGTCGATTGGCGATGTCGTGAAATACCACGTCGCCGACATCACGTTGGAGGTCACGGCGATGCGCAGCTACCTCGCGACCGGCTGAGGGGCCGCGAGGGCGCTCAAAGCGGGGCGGCCCTAGAACTGGGCTCCCGGCAACCATAGCTTGGCGAGATCACGCGGCCCGATATAGGGCACGAACCCGGCATCGCGGATACGTCGCACCGCGTCCGCGTTGCGCTGCCTGTCGGTTACGTAGTCGACCACGAAGACGGCGCGCCCGGCGTCCTTGGCGCGGCGTAATTGTTTCAGGGAGTAGCCGGTCATTTCTGCCGGGTTGCGGCTCTGGCCGAAGTCTTCTCCGTAGAATAGGCTCTCCTTGGCGACCGCATCGATGGTCTCGATCATCTTTGGATCGTCGAGCAGTGCTTCGGCGTTCTGCAGAATGACCATGAAGTTCGGTTCGGCCTTGCGGGCATGTTCGCCGAGGCGGGCCACGAAATCGACCATGCGCCGGGCGCCATTGGGGCATTCCTTCTCGATCTCCGCATAGACGTCGACGCGGTCGAGATAAACGCCGTCGAAGCCAAGCTCGATCAGGCGGTATAGCGGGGAGGGTTCCGTGGCCGAATAGACGTTGCGGCCGTTCTCGTCGCCAAGAATGGTTTTTTGCCACCCTTCGTGACAGAAGCGGATCAGGCGGTTGCCCTTCCACTGCGGGTTTTCCTTCATCAGCCAGTCCGGCGCCTCTTCCTCCAGGTATTCGGGTGAGAAATAGTCCGGCCGGTAATCCTCCGCCTCGCCTATCGACAGATACGATACGACGAGCCGTCGGCTGCCATCTGGCGCGCGTTTCAGGCGCTCGACCTGCTCGCGGGTGAACGGCTTGCCGGTATCGAGGCCGGTTGTCGCGTCGACGACGAGCAGTCCGTAGGGTGACGCAGCCGCAGTCTCGATCGAGAGCGAGGCGAGTTGATAGCCCCAACTCTTCACGGCGTTGATGCGTGAGAGGCGTGCGGCACGGGCGGCCTCGGGCGCGGCAGGCTGTTTCCGTGCCGATGGTTCGGGCCTTTTGGCGGGCTTTGGCGCCGGGGGGGCCTCCGTGCCGGCCGACTGGGCGGCGGCGGAGATCGGCGATGAGACGAGGAGGCCGGCCAATACGGCCAGCGTGATCGGGACCCAGAGGACTGCTGCCAGCGCCACGGGACGAGCAGTTCTGCGCCGGGCGACGAGATCGACCGATGGACTGGAGGTGGGCGTCGTTAACCGCTGCGTTCTTGTCATGGCCTTGCCGAAACGCCCCGCCCCGGATGCCGGAGGGTCAGACTTCACAAGAGACTGCGAGAGTCGAGCGATTGTTAGGCACTGGTGGGTCCGGCGTGAGCCGCCGGAATTCTGCGGTGAGGTCTGGGCCGGCTACCGCTCAATTGGCACACTTGCCAATATCCGGCTGCTATTTGCCCGGAGTTTCCGCCGACCGCCCGATGAGCGCCGCCGCCGGTGTACCGATCGTGATCTCCTCGACCGCGGGTTCAGTCGCGTCAATAGAGGCGTGGGCGATGAAGGCGGCCACGCCCGTCACCGCCAGCATGACTGTCAGGCCGAGGATGGCGCGCTGAATGAACCACAGGGTACTTGGACCGGAGCGGACAGCCTGGGCGGGAGCGGCGGTGTCGTTCGTCGTCATACGGCTGCCTTGATGGCTTGAAGAAAAACGGGGGTGCACGAATCACTCATCGAAAACCCAGCCAACGGGGTGCCGTTGTCTCGTGGCAAGGTCAAGACAGGGTTGAGGCGGCCCGGCGGCTTCACGCTGAACGTGACCCTGCGGCAACGCCGGAGGGTGGCGCGAAAACCGATATCAGAGCATGGGGCGGGTTTGACGCACCATTTCCAGTGTCGCGCCGTAGTCTGTTTTTCCCGATCCGAGAACCGGGATGCTGCCCACGACCATCATCGCCCGCGGCACCCATAGCTCCGGAAAGCCCTGGTTCTGGGCGTAGGCCAGGAGGTCGCCCCGGCCGGCGTCGGCGCGGTCGGTGACGAGTATCAACTGCTCTCCCTTCCTGGGGTCCGGGAGGGCCACGACGACGTGGTTTGATTCCGGCCATAGGGTCGACGCGAGGGTCTCGACGGCTGCGAGCGAGACCATTTCGCCGGCGATCTTTGCGAAGCGCTTGGCTCTACCGCGGATCGTGATGAAGCCGTCTTCGATCGTGACGATGTCGCCGGTGTCGTGCCAGCCGGCGTCCGGGGGTACAATCACGCCGGGGGCCGTCGCGTGGATGTAGCCGGCCATCACGTTGGGGCCCTTGACGAGCAGGCGGCCGCCGTCGGCGATGCCTTCGACCCGGGACAGGGCAAGCTCGATGCCGGGCAAGGCACGGCCGACCGAGCCGGTGCGTGAGGCACGCGGCAGGTTCACCGCGATGACGGGTGAGCATTCGGTTGCGCCGTAACCCTCCAGGATCTGAGCGCTGGTCTTGCTCCAGAGCGCGCGCGTCGAATCCTTCACGCGTTCGGCTCCTGCGATCACGAAACTCAGGCTGTCGAAATCGCCGGGAGATGCCGCCTTGGCGTAGCCGGCGAGGAATGTGTCGGTGGCGAACAGCAGGGTCGCCTTGACGTTGCGCACGAGCGCGGGGATCTCCCGGTAGTGCAGAGGGCTCGGGTACAGCGTGACTTGCATCCCGTTAAGGATCGGCATCAGGGTGCCGGCCGTCAGGCCGAACGAGTGGAACATCGGCAGCGGGTTGAGGACGTGATCCGTACTCGACAGCACGCCGTCGGCGTGGGCGAAGATCTGGCAGGCATTCGATACGATGTTGGCGTTGGTCAGCGCGACGCCCTTAGGGGTGCCCTCGGTTCCCGACGTGAAGAGCAGCACGGCCATTTTGTCCGGACCGGCGCGGTGGCGATGGTGGACGGTCCGGGCAAGCTTCGCCTCGAGGGCGCCACGCAGCTTGTCGGCCCACCCGAGCGAGGCGCGGACGTCCTCCAGGTAGACCATTTCGACCTTCCGGCCCGGCGAGACCTCCGTCAGCGCCAGGTCGTCGATCAGGGACTGCAGGTTTGCTTTGTCGACGAAGCGGCGCGACGTCACGACGTGGCGGATCTGGCCCGTGCGGATCGCGGAGGCGATGTTTCGATAGCCGGCCGTATAGTTCAGCATCGCGGTCGGGCGGCCGAACGCGTTGAGGCCGAGTAACGTCACGACGAGGCCGGCCACGTTGGGCAGCATGAGTGCGATCGGTGAGGCTTTGGCGGCAGCCTCGCCGGCGCCGAGGGAGGCGAGCTTGCGCCCGAGAACGAGGCTGCCGAGGATCAGGCGATCATAGGTCAGTTTCGTGCCGTCGGGGTCGGCGAGAATGACGGTGCTGCCACCGTGGCGCGAACGGGCGTCGAGCAGGGCGTCAAATATCGTCCGCCGACAGGCGGATGCGTCGAAAACGGCCATGGTTCTTACTCTTCAACAGAAATCGCGGGCCACAATGCATGGGGCGCGGACGGGTGCAATGGGGGCGGTTCGGCGGCGCACGCTCGCTGACGGCATTCGGCGCCGGGGAAGACCGCATCGATCCCTGCCGGTCATGCGCGCCGGGACGGTAGAGGCCGACCAGGTCTCGGGTGCCGGCGATTTCGGGTCGGATATCACGCCGATTTGAATGGGCGTTTTAGCCGCGGCATTGCGCGGGGTTTTTCGAATTACCGCCTCGATGGCGACGGCAACGCACTTTGGATTTGCCGACGCAATCTGGGGAATGGCAGCAAGCGCCGGGGTATTGATTGCGCCCGCGGGTTCATTTCCGTGCCCCTTTGCAACAGAGGCAAAGAAGAACAGGCCATGCGGAATGCCGCAGGTCAAAAAATAATCATGCCAACATTCGATGATAATTAGCAAATCTGTCACATGCTGAAAGTGAAGGCAGAAGTTGCGCAGGGTTCTGACTTGTTGGGGGGTCGAATCATGCCTAGCTTTTGAAATCAAGAGAAACAGCGTCCGCAAATCAAGCGGGCAATTGATCAGGGAAGATCCGCTCCAAACGGCATAGCGTGAACCGGAATTAGCCGGCTCGCATCGTAATGGAGCACGGATATGATCGAACTCGTCATGTCGATTTGCCTCATCGCCGAACCTTCGCGCTGCAAGGACGTGCGGCTGTCCTTTGCAGAGGAGAATGTCACGCCGCACGCCTGCCTCATGAATGGCCAGATCGAGATCGCCAAATGGATGGAGGGGCATCCAGACTGGCAGGTCGCCAAGTGGTCCTGTGGCCGTGGCGGGCTCTATGCCAAGGCTTGATCAATCGTCTGTTCGAACGGGAGACTTCGCAAATTGGTCCATGCAGGCCGATGTCGTGGTTGACTCGGCCGCTGGCTTTCCGTCACGTCGGGCTTCCACACTTCTGGAGGCTCAACATGACCGCGCCCGGATCCGAAAACGGACCTAAGTTCGCTACGCTGGCCATACACGCCGGTGCGACGCCTGACCCTTCGACCGGTGCGCGGGTCACACCGATCTATCAAACGGCCTCTTACGTCTTCAACGACGCCGACCATGCGGCGAGCCTGTTCGGCCTTGAGGCATTCGGGAACATCTATACCCGTATCGGCAATCCGACGCAGGCGGTGCTCGAAAGCCGCGTCGCGGCGCTTGAAGGCGGTACCGCGGCACTCGCCGTCGCCTCGGGCCATGCCGCGCAGTTTCTTGCACTCCACACGCTTATGGCTCCGGGCGACGAGTTGGTTGCGGGGCGCCAGCTCTACGGTGGCTCGATCAATCAGTTCAATCACTCGTTCAAGAAGTTTGATTGGCGCGTTGCCTGGGCAGACAGCACCGACGCGGAGAGCTTCCGACGGGCCATCACGCCGAAAACACGCGCCATCTTCTGCGAATCCATCTGCAATCCTGGCGGTGTGATCGCCGACCTGCCCGGCATCGGGAAGATCGCCAAGGAGGCCGGCGTTCCGCTGATCGTGGACAACACGATGGCGACGCCCTACCTGTGCCGGCCAAAAGACTTCGGCGCGGACATCGTCGTCCAGAGCTTGACGAAGTTCCTCGGCGGGCACGGCAACTCGATCGGTGGCGTCATCGTCGATTGCGGAACGTATGACTGGCTCGGCTCCAAGCATCGCTATCCGACGCTGGTCGACCCTAACCCGTCGTATAACGGAATGCGGCTGGCCGAGACGTTCGGCAATTTCGCCTTTGCAATCGCGTGCCGCGTGATGGGCCTGCGCGATCTCGGGCCTGCCATCGCGCCAATGAATGCGTTCCTGATACTGACGGGCATCGAGACGTTGCCGCTGCGGATGGCGAAGCACTGCGAGAATGCACTTGCCATCGCGACGTATCTCAAGGGGCATCCCGGCGTGGCGTGGGTGAACTATGCCGGGCTTCCGGAGAACTCTTCTTTTGCGATGGGCCGGATCGTGTGCCCGCGCGGGGCAGGGGCCGTGTTCACGTTTGGGGTCAAGGGCGGATATGAGGCCGGAAAGCGGCTCGTGTCGGAGCTCAACCTGTTCAGTCTGCTCGCCAACATCGGCGATACACGCTCGCTCGTGATCCATCCGGCATCGACGACGCATCGCCAGCTGACCGATGAGCAGCGGATCGCCGCCGGTGCGGGCCCCGATGTGGTGCGGCTCTCGGTCGGCATTGAGGATGTCGCGGATTTGATTGCCGATCTCGAGCAGGCTCTCGCCAAGGCAGGATAAGGGGCTGGACGGCCGGTCCATTCGACCGCACTCCCCAGTGCGATCTCATGTCCGGCCGCCCTGCCGCGATGATTTCGCGCGCGTTGTCGCCGGGCAACGGTTGTCCGGCGCGCGTGTGATAGAAGATAAAATGGCCGTGCACTGATTTCTGCGGGCGGCCGCTACATAGGCTCGATCATGCGGTCTTTGCCCGAGGAGTTGCAGGCCTTCGCCGGGGTTATCGAGGCGACACGGCGGCCGATCATCTCGATCGGTTTCGAGGACGCGCCACCGGCCGACCTTGTCACCAGTCGCATCGGCGGGATGCCGTGGTGGCCGGCTGCCCGGCCATTTCCAACCGACGGCAGAGGCGTCCCACTGCTGTTGCTCGCCCAGATCAATTTCGCGGAAACGCCGGTGCTCGATCCGTTTCCACGACGCGGACTGCTGCAGATCTTCATCGGCACGGACGATCTTTATGGCTGCAACTTCGACGCACCGACGCTGGCCCGGGGATTCCTTGCTGCCTATCATCCCGTCTTCGAGGGGGCACACCACGAGAGCCACCCGCTGGCGGGCAACATCGGCTCAATCTATTCGCCGCTGGAGGACCCGCTCACGGCCCGCGCCTTGAGTTTCGCTGTCAGTTCGATGACGATCGATCCAGGGGATTACCGGTTCGAGAAGCTGTTGCCGGAAATCGCGGGCGACGACGACCTCGCAGAACTCTACTTCAATTCGCTACAGGCGCCGGCGCTGCGCATGGGGGGCTATCCCTCGTTCACGCAGGAGGACCCGCGCGGGTACATCGGCGCGGACGTGCTCGGCGAGTTCTCGCTGCTGACGGTCGATACGACCGAGGGGATCATGTGGGGCGACAGCGGCGTTGCGCAGTTCTTCATGCACGAGGCAGATATCATCGCGCGTGACTTCTCGAAGGTCGCCTACAACTGGGACTGTTGTTGAGGGGGACAGCGGGCTGCCGTCCCGTCGATCACGGAATGGGATCGTAGGTTTCCTCGAAGCGCCGGGCTGACAGGCGGGCGAGGAGCGGATTGTCGAGCGCGGCGCCCCCATCCCGTGGCGGCTCGCCTTCACAGAACGCTGAGTTGGCATATCCCTTGGGACGGCCGACGATACGCATGCCACAATCCATCGCGTATCCGGTCGATTTCCGGTCGATGGTCCAGGCGGCTATCATTTTGGCCGAGGTAGTATTCGAAAGGTGCCGAATATACCGGGCGAGGTCGCGAAGCATGATGCTGCCGGCGAAATCCTTGTCCTCGAACCGAACGATGGCGCAGATATAGATGACGTGAAGATCCGGCGAAGACCAGTCCACGAGCTTGTCGGGCGTCAGGTCCTTTTCCGTGATCGCTTCGGAGCGCAACGCCTCGTAGGTCGCGAGTGGCAGGGGAAGCACGGAATAATAGGCGACGATGCGCACGGGGGCGGCGCCGCCCATAGGTCGCTCGGTGAGGACGCGGACAATGCGGCGGCCATCGGCTGCCCATTCACGGTGCCGCTCGAACGGCAGGATGATGCCCTCGGAGAACCGCCTCTCGGCCACGGCAAAGGTGCCGTCAGCGTCGGTGCCGCGTGCGAAGCGTACCTCGTAGTCGTAATGATCGAAGTGGCGGTTCGCGTCCGGTCCCGGCCTTGCGCCGTCTATCGCTCCCAGCCGCATCTGGGGGGCCGCGGTGGCCTGGGTCGCCGGAACCAGAACCCAGAAGGACAAGGCGAAGACGGCGACCGCGGAAAGAGCAAGGGCGATGGCCGTGCGTTCGGGATGGAGACCGATCCACATGCCGACGGCTTCCCAGACGCGGCCAGCGTTGATGATCGCTGGTATGACGCAGCCAAGATAGGCCGCGGTAAGCAAGGTCGCTTGCGCGAGGCGCCTGAGCCATGGTGGCATGGAGACTACCCCGCCAAGTCCGGCGGGGTTGCCTCCTTGGCGAGCATTGCGATCGCTTCATCGAGGCTCATGACCGTCTGGTCCTGACTGCCGAACCGGCGGAGCGAAACCTTGCGCTCCTCAGCTTCGCGCTTGCCGACGACCAGGATGACCGGGATCTTCGCCAGGCTGTGCTCGCGGATTTTGTATTGAACCTTCTCGTTTCTGAGGTCGCTATCCGCCTTGAGACCGGCCTTGCGGCAGGCGGCGACGACGTCCTGGGCGTAGCTATCGATGTCGGAGACGATCGGGCACACCATCACCTGCAGCGGCGACAGCCACAGCGGGAAGGAGCCGGCGAAGTTCTCGATGAGGATACCCGTGAAGCGCTCCAGCGAGCCGAACATGGCGCGATGGATCATTACGGGTGTGCGCTTTGCGCTGTGCTCGTCGATGTAGAAGGCGCCGAGACGGCCGGCCAGATTGAAGTCGACCTGCGTCGTGCCGCACTGCCAGTCGCGGCCGATGGCGTCCTTCAGCACGTACTCGAGCTTGGGTCCGTAGAATGCGCCCTCGCCGGGGTTGATCGCCGTTCGCACGCGGTTGCCGGAGCGGGCTTTCACCTCATCGAGCACCTGCTCCAGCGCGGCCTCGGCCTTGTCCCACAGCTCGTTAGAGCCGACCCGCTTTTCGGGGCGCGTCGACAGCTTGATCAGGATCTCGTCGAAGCCGAAGTGCCCGTAGATCGACAGCATCATGTCGTTGATCGCGAGGCACTCGTCCTTGATCCCGTCCTCGGTGACGAAAACGTGCGCGTCGTCCTGCGTGAAGTGGCGGACGCGGAGCAACCCGTGAAGCGCGCCCGATGGCTCGTAGCGGTGGACTTTGCCGAACTCTGCGATGCGAAGCGGCAGGTCGCGGTAGCTCTTGAGGCCGTGCTTGAAGATCTGCACGTGGCCCGGGCAGTTCATCGGCTTGCAGCAGAAGACGCGCTTGTCCTCCGTCTCGGTGACAAACATGTGGTGGGAATAGTTCTCCCAGTGGCCCGACAGTTCCCAGAACGTCTTCTCCATCAGGTCGGGTGTGTTGACCTCGACATAGCCGGCGGCCTGGGTGCGGCGGCGCATGTAGCCGATCAGCGACTGGAAGAGCGACCAGCCTTTGGGATGCCAGAAAACAGAGCCTGGGGCCTCCTCCTGGAAGTGGAAGAGGTCGAGCTCGCGGCCCAGCTTGCGGTGATCGCGTTTCTCGGCCTCCTCGAGCTGCTTCAGGTGAGCGTCGAGCTCGACCTGTTCGGCGAAGGCGACGCCGTAGATGCGCTGGAGCTGGGCGTTCTTGGCGTCGCCGCGCCAATAGGCGCCCGCGAACTTCGTCAACTTGAACGCCTTGCCGATCTGGCCCGTTGCCGACATGTGCGGGCCACGGCACAAGTCGAGCCAGTCGCCCTGCCGGTAGATCTTGACGTCCTCGCCTTCGGGGATCGCATCGACGAGCTCGACCTTGAACAACTCGCCTTGCTCTCGGAAGTGGTCCTTGGCCTTGTCACGCGACCAGACTTCCTTCGTGAATGCGGCGTTGCGGGCGATGATGGCGTGCATCGCCTTTTCGATCTTCTCCAGGTCCTCGGGCTGGAACGGCTCGGACTTGGCAAAGTCGTAGAAGAAGCCGTGCTCGATCACCGGGCCGATCGTCACCTGTGTGCCGGGCCACAGTTGCTGGACGGCCTCGGCAAGCACGTGGGCGCAATCGTGGCGGATCAGCTCCAGCGCCTCGGGATCGTTGCGGGAGATGAAGCGGATTGCCTTGTCGGACGTGATCGGCTCGGCGAGGTCTGAGAGGATGCCGTCGAGCGACATGGCGACCGTGCGCTTGGCAAGCGAGGGAGAAATCGACTTGGCAACCGAGAGGCCCGTCGTGCCCGCCTCGATCTGGCGCTTGGCGCCGTCGGGCATCGTCAATGTAACCAGGGCGCCAGCGCCGGCGGGCGGCGGCGGGGCGGCCGCCGGCTTCTTAGCAGAAGATTTCTCGGCGGACGATTTATCAGCGGGCATGGCGCACTCCTTCTCACTCGCTGCCTACGGATGCAGGTAAGGAGGCGGTTTCTTGCAGCGCGGCGACGGCCGCGTCAAGGTTAGGGGGCGGCGGAGTGATCGGCGCCGGGCCGCTTTTCAGGGCGACATTCTTGCGCCCGGGCGGCGTACCCGGCAGCGCCGTCACTCAACCCGCCCCCGAACACGGGGCATGTGTGGTGCTCATGGTGATCAGGGTGTGCGATTCGCATCGGCACGATCACGAGCGGTCATTCACACGGGGCGCGGGCGTCGGAACCGTTGTCACGTCTTGGATCGGACCGGATGGTCCCATCTGCTTCGACACCGGGGCGGGATCGGGAACCGATCAGGAGCCGGGGCGCAAGGCCGGGTGAGGGTCGTTGGGGGCGCGCGGACGGCGGCCAACGGCAGTCCTTAAGAGATTATGAACCGGCAGCCGGTAGCTTGGAGGTTCAAATCCGATTGTCGCCTGCAAGGGGTACCCATGGCTGTTCGAGAACTGAAGATCAGGAAGAGCCTCTCGGTCACGCAGGGGCGCACGAAGCCGTTGTGCGAGGCGCGCGCGTTCATTCCCGCCAATGAGGCCGCAATCCTTGTCGAGCATTTTGGCAACGAGCCGCTGTTCAAGCGCACGGCCTATGCGAACGGCTTCGGCGACAGCGGGTATTCGCCAAGCCCGGCGCTGGCCCGGATGCTCGCGAATTTCGTGCGGAACGACGCTTGTCCCGAGGTTCTCGTCAAGACACTGATCAACGGACAGCGCTTCGAGGCCAATACGTTCTGGGACATCCTGTGCTTCGAGTTTGTCGCCAAGGTCGGCTTCGATGCACTGCTCGTGATGTGCGAGGGTGTGCGCACGCTCGAAAAGACGCTTGTCTATAAAGGTTCAGTGGCCGAGGCCGATCTCGTCGCGTTCGAAGAAGAGGACGCCCGAGAGCGTGCCGAGCATGTGGCGCTGGCGAATGCGGCTGCCGAGAAGGCGAAGGCGATCGCCGAAGCCGCCTAATCGCCCGTCTTGCGCCGATCGGTCGTTGTTGGATCAATCGCTACGGCGGGGTTTCCGGATGCGACGCCACCGCCGTGCAATCTGAAGAACGTCTCGAACCTCGGCGCGTCGTGGTACTCGTCGCAGGAGACGATGAGGCCATCGCGGACAGCCCAGACGAAGCGGGCGCTCCCTTCATAGCGTTCGTTGCTTATCCGGTGGCGAAGAATGATTTCCAGATGCTGCCGCACGATGCCGTCCCTGGCGCTCAGCGTGCGGGTGCGGAAGAGAATGTAATCGAAGATCTCACGATACCGGAACAGTACGGCAAGGATGGCGGAACGACCTGTGGTGGTTCCCCCGATCGGTGCCGCGTTGCCGTCCATGTAAAGCGTATACCGGCAGTCCTCATGCAGATGACGGTGGATGGCATCGGTGAAATCACCCCGGCTGTAGCTCGCCATCAGTGCCTCGACGACCGCCTGAGAGGCTTTGTCGGTCAGGTCGATATTGTCGCTCATGCGGGGGGCTCGCCGGCGAAGTAGTTCAGAAATACCGCGACCATCGCCGCGTCGTGATATTCGGCGCAGTCTACAATCAGACCATCGCGGACGATCCAGACGAGCCGGGCGTTGCCACTCAAGGTCGCGCCGCTCTTCCTATGCCGGTAGATGAATTCGAGGCGTTGGCGCACGGTGTCGCCGGAGGCGGACATCGTTCGGCAATTGAAAAGGACGTAGTCGAACTCGCGCCGGAACGTTGCGAGTAGCTCGCGGAGGGCAGGCGTGCCGACGGTCTCGCCGCCATAGGGCGGTGGAGCGCCGTCGATGTGGAGGACGTACCGGGCGTTGGGGGCGACGTATTCCAGCGCTTCGTTAATTCGTTCAGAGGCATAGATTTCAGCGAACGTCTCGACGATGTCGACCGGGCTCAGGAGGCGCGCCGTATCGGGCTCCGGCGATGTTGGGAGTTGGTCGCGTTCCTGCATGCCGCCACTCCTTTGGGATTTTGCTCAGGGCGCGGAACTACTCACGAATAAATCGGTGCATCACGATATTTTTACAGCCCTGAGGAACCCATTGCCCGCCGTTACCTCCAAATGCCGTATCGCCAGGGCCGTAAAATATAGCGCCGGTCACGCAGGTCGGGTACCGGGTCGTAGCCATGTGTGCCCCAGGGCCGGCAGCGAGAGATGCGCGAGATCGTGAGCCAGAAGCCGCGCCAAGCTCCGTTCAATTCGATCGCCTCGAGGGCGTACTCGGAACAAGACGGCATATGTCGGCACTGTTGGCCGATGAGCGGTTTCAGCGTCCAGCGGTAGAGATGGACGGGCGCCTTCAGAACCGTCCGTGGAAGCCGTTCGAGGCGGGCTGTGTGATCATGGCGATGGTCATCGCAGTTGCAGGTCACGGATGGGGTGCTGTGCTCTTGGATCGGATCGCGGGGACGCCGCTGCTTCTCGCGCGGGTATCGGTCGATGCGCTGCCCGTCGTGGCGAAAGGCTCGGGTTCGAAGGATTCGGTATCGACTGGCATTTGCTCGACGATCCGGTTGGTTGCGGGGTTCAAGCCGCCGCCTTGGATTCAATCTCGGCGACCGCCTTGTTGACGGCTTCGAATACGATCAGCACGGCGTCATGGCGATGGCGGTAGTCTCGAACGGGCTCGAGAATCGCCAGATCGGCCCATCTGCCCGTGGGTGGGGGGCCCTTCTCCTTCAGCATGGCGCGAACCGTTGCCGCGACTTCGCGTAGTTCGGCCGGCGTCGATCCGACGATCTCGCGGCCCATGACCGATGCCGCGGCCTGGCCGAGCAAGCAGGCCTTCACGGCCTGTCCATAGTCAGTGACGCGGCCATCGGCCATCGCCACGTCGACGGTGACCTCCGAGCCGCACAGCTTGGATCGTGCGGAAGCCGTCGCGCCGGGCGCGCGCAGGCGCTCAATGCGGGGAATGCCGGCCGCCAGCTCCAGGATTCGCGAATTGTAGATGTCGTCGAGATCGCTCATGGAGACTTTAGATGGGAGCTGTCGCCGGTTTCGTCCAGTCCGCCAAGTGACATGCTAACAGGCGATCGGGCCAGCGTCACGTCAAGAGGACTGGCGCGAATTGTGCTCCCCTCCCCTCTCGTCCAGTGCTTTCCGTCACGGTCCGGTCCGGTCACGGGTTATCCCCGACCAATGGTGGTGGAACATGGTGGATGCTTTGAAATCCGAAGGGGACCACTGCAAAACGTCGTTACAACACGACTTGTGCCGGGGTTGTCCATCCTGTAGGGCGATCGGCCGATTTCAAGGCGCAGGGTCACTCAATTTGAAGGTCGAGCCACCGTGAAATTCGATATCGAAAGTCTACTCGTCGTCGTCATTGCGGTTGCAGCGCTCGCCTTGACCTATGTGCGCCAGCAGCGGGCGGCGCAGCGGGATCGCAGCGGCGGGGAGGCCGGTGAGGAGACTGTGACGAAACCCAGGAAACCGAATGCAGCCGGGCGCCGCCGGCCTTCCGACTCGAGCGATGAGCGCGGCGAGAGGGGAGACGGCGGCCCGCCATCTGGCCGGGCGGCGATTGGCGCCGGGCTGTTCGAAAGCGTTCGGAACTGGGGCTACCAGCTTCAGAAGGTCAAGCTCCAGGAGGTGGCGGCGTCGTCCTTCGACCTGATGGTGATCGACTACTCGGCGGACGGTTCGGATGAAAAGGCCTTCACGAGGGCGCAGGTGGAGCGGATGCAGTCGAAGCCCGATGGTTCGAGACGCATCATGCTTTCCTACATGTCGGTCGGCGAAGCCGAGAGCTACCGCTACTACTGGGACCCGGCATGGAAATCGAGCCCGCCCTCGTGGCTGCTCGATGAAAATCCCGAGTGGCCGGAGAACTTTGCCGTACGGTTCTGGGAACCGGGCTGGCAGCGTCTGTTCTTCGGCAGCGAAAATGCCTACCTCGACCGCATCATCGATTCCGGCTTCGACGGCGTCTATCTCGACAAGTGCGATGTGTTCGAGGACCTTATCCAGCACAACAAGAAAGTCGCCGGAACGCGGCAGGACATCGAGGGCGATATGGTCGAATTCGTGGTGCGGCTGTCGCGCTACGCAAAGGGCCGCAATCCGCGTTTCGCCATCGTGATGCAGAACGCGGAGGTTCTGCTCGAGCGGGAGGCGTTGCGGCAGGCGATCGATGGTGTCGCGAAGGAGGAACTTCTCTACGGGTTGTCGGGCCCGGAGAAGGTTAATCCCAAGGACGAGGTGGCGTACTCGAAGCAGGCATTGGATCTCGCCCGCAGCGCGGGGAGGACGGTCTTTGTGGTCGAGTATCTTTCCGATCGCGAGAAGATGCGCAGCGCATTGGCGACACTCGATCAATATGGGTATGTCGGGACGGTTTCGGCCAAGAACAGAGAGCTCGACCGGCTGAACCCAGACCCTTCGACCATCGCCTGAAGGGTCCGTCTCCGGCCGGCGAGGGCAGCCGTCGAGGCGCCCCGCAATGCAAAAGCCCCGGCGATCGGTTCGCCGGGGCTTTTTTGTTTTCGGAGGGCACGTGTCCGGGCCCTATGCTCGGCGGCGAGGTCAGCCCGTCCGGGCCTTCGTCAGTTGGCCTTGGGCTTGATGGCCTCGGAGGCGCCGGCCTTTGCCTTCTCATAGGCAGCCTTGGCGGACTCGTAAGCGGCCTTGGCCTTCTCTGCCGTATAGGCCTTGGCCTTTGCGTACTTCTCGGCGGCGGCGAGCTTGGCGGCAGCGTACTTCTCAGCCGCCTTGGCCTTCCACTCGGCGATCTTCTTGCGGCGCTCCTCGCGGGCCTTTTCCTTTTCGGCTTCGCGCTTTGCCTTGGCGGCGGCCTTGTCATCGGCGGCTGCGGCTGCAGGAGCGGTTGCGGCTGCGCCAGCGGCCGGGGCGGCTGCGGCCGTTGCGGTGCCGTCAAACTTGACGGATTGCTTGATGTTCTTGAGGCCCGACTCGAAGATTCCGGTGATCACGGCCTGGGCTTCGGCGTCGGACTTGCCCTTGGCTTCAAACTTGGCGGTCCAGACGAGGTCGGTGTTTCCGTTGCTGTCCGCCTTGGCGGCGAGCGTCGCGGAGTAGTTCTTGACCGGCAGGGGGCCCTCGATGATGTCGTAGGAGTACGAAGTTTTTCCGGTCTTCGTGAGCTTTTCTACGATGCGGCCGCCGTCCTTGAGCGTCAGGGTGCGGAAACCCTTCTTCTCAGATGTGCAGTTCGCGATGGCGGGGTGCCAGTCCTTGATTGCGCACCATTCGCCGATTTTCGCCCAGACCTTGGCGGGGGGGCTCAAGATCTCAGTGACCTGGCGCACCTCTACTGCACCGGCGGACGTCGAGGTAATTCCGGCGAGCATCGCGCCCGCGAGCATGACAGTATACTTTTGCATTTCAGTCTCCTGGCACTTTACATTACTCGGCGCCGCAGTGTTTGCGCCCCATAGCGGGTGGGTCAACCAATTCAATTGGTTATGACCTTGCGTTGTGTGAAGCGACTAATCTGGTGTCTGTCAACCCGTGATCATAGCGGTTGTCCTGCCGCGGGGTATCCGGGCAACGGCCTTTCCGGGACGGGGAACAGCGCGGCAAGGTGCGCCCTGCCAGCCTCTTCCGCCGCGATGGCCTCTCGCCTAAATCCGGTGTTGCGATCAAACCATGAGGCTTCGACCCATGCCATGGGATTTTCTGTCGGTCCTGAGCGGTAGTAAGCGCAACAGCGCCCTGTATTTTTTCGTGGCGGCGGTGATCCTCGCCGGGGTGGGGCTGGCGGTCTGGCCGACGGGGGGCAGCGCACAGCGCGGCGAGCCGCCGAAGCTGGCACCGCCGTCGCGGGAAGTGGCCCAGTATTCGTTCGCACCGATAGTCCGGACCACGGCACCCGCTGTCGTCAACGTCTACGTCCGGGCCCGTGTCAAGACATTCACGTCGCCGTTTGCGAACGATCCGTTCTTCGAGCGCTTCTTCGGGGGGCGCTTCGGCCAGCCTTCCGAGCGGGTGCAATCGTCGCTCGGTTCGGGTGTGATCGTCGCGGCCGATGGCGTCGTCGTGACAAACGCTCACGTCGTCAAGGCGGGCGGGGGCGCGGAGACCGAGATTCGCGTGGCGCTCGCCGACAAGCGCGAGTTCGATGCGAAGCTCGTCGCATCGGACGAGAAAAACGACATCGCGGTCCTTCGCATCGATGGCGGGGACGGCCGCTTCCCCTACCTGACGTTTGAAGATAGCGATACGCTGGAAGTCGGTGATCTCGTGCTCGCCATCGGCAATCCGTTCGGCGTCGGCCAGACGGTGACCAGCGGCATCGTCTCGGCGTTGGCCCGCTCCGAAATCGGGGCGTCGGATACGCAGGTTTTCATCCAGACGGACGCCGCGATCAATCCCGGCAACTCGGGCGGCGCGCTCGTGGACATGTCGGGCAAGCTCGTCGGTATCAATACGGCTATCTTTTCCCGCTCTGGCGGCTCCCACGGCATCGGATTCGCCATACCCTCCAACCTCGTGAAGGTCTATGTCGAGAGCGCGCTGTCGGGCAAAAAGCTCGAGCGCCCGTGGCTTGGCGCCAAGCTCGAGGTCGTGACGCGGGACATTGCGGAGGATCTGAAGCTCGACCGGGTCACGGGTGCAGTGGTCATGCGGGTACTGAATCAGGGACCGGCGGCCGATGCGGGGTTGCAGCCCGGCGACGTCATCCTTCGGGTCGACGGGTTCGAGGCCACCGACCCGCGCAGTGTGCTCTACCGGCTTCAGACGAAAGGGACCGGAAACAGCGCTCGGCTCGATGTCATTCGCAAAGGGCGGCCCGTGTCGCTCACTGTGGCGGTGAAAGCCGCGCCGCTGCCCAGCAAGGACGATATTCGCAACCTGTCGGGCAAGCATCCGCTCGACGGCGCGCGCGTCGCCAATCTGCTGCCGGGGCTCGCCGACGATCTCGGCGTGGAAGACCTTTCGGGCGTTGTAATTCTGTCGGTACGGCCGGGGTCGATTTCGGCCCGGCTCGGGTTCCAGCCAGGTGACGTGGTGGTGTCGGTTGGCCAGCAGGAGACCGCGTCGGTAAGTGCGCTCGAGGCGGCGCTGCGCGAGCGCCCGCGGGTGTGGCTGATGTCAGTCAAGCGCGGCGGGCAGGTCCTGCAGCTCCAGGTGCCCGCTTAGAGCGCGTTCAGTTTGAGCGGCACCGCAAACGCGCTCTAGGTCCGTGATTTTGAGCATGTTCTCAGGGAAAGCCGGCATCCGCTTTTCCTGAGGATGCTCTAACGCGCGCCGTCGCGCTTGGGCTCAGAGCGGGTTCCAGGTCTGGGTTGGTGTGAACCGGACATAACCGATGCTCGCGCCTATCCGCATTCCGATGCCGGACCGGATCGGGGCGAGGATCATGTCCCCGCCTGACAGAAGAGTGATGCCGACCCCGCCAACGACGAATGCTGATCCGTCGATGCCGGTGTATACGCGGAAGATGTCGTTGGCATCGCGAAGCCTATAGACCAGGAACATCGTCCGGGTGCCGGACGCGCCGAAGTCAAAACCGAGCGATGGTCCGTGCCAATAGACCTCCTGGCTGCCGCCCGTGCGGAGGTAGAGCGTGCCCTTGCCATAGCGCAGGCCGCCGATGAACGCGCCCCCGCCCTCTGTGCCGAGAACGTAGCCCGTCGGCTTGCCCGACTTGCGGAACGCGTGCTCGATGACCTGGGCGAGGCCTGTCGATACCCCGCCGAAGAAGCCGCGCGTCGCATCGCGGATCTCCTCGATCGTGTAGCCATCCTCGCCGCTGAGCTGCTGCGGCGGCGCTCGGAGAGGTTCGCTCGGCCGGGGGATGCGGTCGGCAGTCGGTGGCGGGGCAGGTGGAGGGGCCTGCATCGCAATCGTGGATTCCGACGGTACCGAGGTGGGTGGTGGAAGGGGTGGCGGGATCGCCTGCTGAGGTGCTGGGGCGGCAGGCTTCTGTTGCGAGGTCTTGGCGGACCAGGTGTCGGTTTGTGGCGGCTTTTTCGCGGCAGGCGTCGCGGGTTCGGCCGGCTCGCCCTTGGCGATGATGCTCGGCCTCTCGCTGGGCTTTTCCGCCGGCGCCTCAACGGCTTTTTCTGGTGCCGACTTCTCGGCAGCCGCCGACTTGGCGGGGGCCGTACCAAGCTCGGCGTCGATCTTTCCCATCACGTAGGCGGTCTTGGCCTTCATGACGGCAAGCAGTTCGACGCCGGCAGCCTTGATCCCTTCCACGCGCGCACAGTCGGGCGACTCACCGGGTTTCAACTCGCCAAGATTGTCGATGCGGGTCAGCAGCTCGCTTGCGGTTTCGTCGAGCTTCGTGATCCTGGCGTCCTTCAAGTGGCCGAACGCCTGTTCCTCGTAACCTTCGTCACCCCATCCATTCTTGGCGGCGAGCGCCTTGAGGCGGGGCTGGAGCTGGGGCTGGGTCGCCATGGTGTACTGGCGAAGCGTCGCGCCGGTGGCGTCGACGGCGGCCGGAATATCCTCTGGCTTGCAGGTCGCTGTCTGGGTGGCGGCCGGTCCGACAGTCCCGGCCAGCATGACAAGGGCGATCGCGGCTTTTCGGGCTAGCAGGCAGCGCATGGGGCCTCCGGGGGCAGATACGGTATCGAAGGAGCCAGGAATTCGAGGCCGGCGGCTCCCTCATATACTGAAAAATGCCAGCGAAACCCTCGGCTGCGCTGGCGTATTCTGGTCTCGTAGCAGGTCCATCACAGACAATCCGTTGGCAACAGTATGGCTGCCGTCAGTTTGAGCCGTCTCCGGCAATCGTCTTGATGACGCTGTTGGCGGGCTGGCCACTTCCGGTGCCGGTGACAAGGCCCTTGGTGCTCTTTTCGACCTCGGCGTCGTAAGCGGCGAGTGTCGCGGCATCGCTCTTTGGCTTCAAGTGTACGACCTTGTAGCCCTTCTCTTTCAACTCGGCGAGCAGCTTGGGAAGGGCCGTCGCAGTCGACTTGTGGAAGTCGTGCATCAGGATGATGCCCTTGCCCTTCTTTTCGAGCTTACCCATCACCGTCTTCACGACGTTATCCGGGTTGGCGTTGAACTTGAAGTCGAAGCTGTCGATGTCGGTCGAGAAAACACCGATATTGCGGCTGCCCAGATAGGCGATCGTTTCGGGGCTATCCTTCAGGTAGGGGTAGCGGAAGAACGAGGCCGGATTGCCTCCGGCGGCAAGCTTGACGGCGGACAGACCCTTCTCGATCTCTTCCTTGGCCTTGTCGCCGGTCATCTTGGAGAGGTTGGCATGGGAGAAGGTGTGGGTGCCGACGGTGTGACCGCCTGCGACCACCTGCTTCAGGATGTCAGGGTGATAGAGCGCGTGCTTGCCGATGATGAAGAACGTGCCCTTTGTGCAGTGGCTGGCGAGCGCGTCGAGCACGGCCTTGGTGGTGCTCGGCCACGGGCCGTCGTCGAAGGTCAGCACGACTTCCTTGTTCTGGAGGAAGTCGTACGCCTTGTAGTGCTCGAATCCGAAGCCCGGACCGCCGGTCGTATCGATCTCGACGACGCGGGAGACGGAGATGCCGTTCGGGTTGGCGCAGGCGGGAATTTTTGCGACCGCAGGCGGCGGGGGAGGCGTTGCCGCGGCGGGCTTGGCGGCGGCCTTCGGGTCGGCTTTGGGGTCCGCGGCCAGGCCGGCGACGGATACGAGGGATACGGTCGCCAGGACGGCGAGAAGACCAACCGTGGTTTTCAATCCAGTTCGCATGCGCGCCTCTTTCCGTATATTCGGGTGTTGAACGAATTCAGGTCAGGCCGATCTATCGCCGATTCTCGGTCAGTCTAGCGCGAACGCTAAATTCAATCCGGTGTTTTTCATGCAACCCGTGGCGCTTTTTTCAGCTCGCGCTACGTGGGCGAACCTCAGGTTGTGGGACTGGCGGTCTCGTCGCAACGAAGTCGCCCGTGCGGGGACCGACGGCGGAGCCTTTCCGGTGTCGCGACCTAACGGCGGGGGCGAACCCGCCGATGCTCGTACCACCGGACGGGAGGGCGGTCGCGGGAGCGAGGCGGTGTGATCCACCGGCCGTCGCAACCGGTCCAACATCCCTGATTGCTCGGACCGTCGCTGGGCCAGCCTGCTCCGCCGGACCTCTGGTGTCGGGGGGGAATTCGGATTCGTCAGCGGCCTGCCAGGCGGCTGATCAGTGCTTCGCCGAGGCGGGACCAGAAACCGCGATGGTTTTCATAGGAGTATTTGCGGAGGAGGGTCGGATCAGGTCGCCAAGCGGCTCCCGAACCGCAGTAACCTAGGTCATTGCGTGCGAACCCGCATTCGACGGCAAAGGCATTGCAGCGATGCCTATGCCAATCACCGTACCCCACCCTGTCGTAAAACCAACACGTCGCGCAGCTGTTGGGCAGCACATTCTGGACGATCACCGATGCCTGATTGCGGACCAAAGCATCATCTGCCTGGGCAATCTTGGTGCCTCTTGCCGTGAACCGCTCAATGGACTTGGAGAAGTCGTTCGGTGGCTGGCCGTCAACGCCGGGAAGCGGATCGTGGGGGCTGCGACGTCCGGCAGCCCAATCTGCGGCCGAGGGGCAGATTGCGATGCCAACGGCTTGATCCTTCATGATCCATAATCCTACGTAGGATCGCGCCCACTTCGCAGATTTTTCGGGCACAACCAAGCCATAGCGTGCGAATGCGCGGTGAGCATAGACTTCCGCCTCATGCTCTTTGACGTGGCCTGGCTTGGCAAGTCCCGTTTCGCTACCGTGAAGGACGTTGTGTCCGCACTCGTGGGCAAGGACGTAGAGTTGGCGGCGTGTTACGCCGCGTGGAGCAAGGATGCGTCCTGTCCCGCTCCAAGCGAGACCGGCGATTTTGTCAAAATGGTGGTGGCGCTTGATCCCGGCTTCCGCTTTCATCGCCGCGGCGATGGCAATGTAGCGTTCACGCGCCGCCTTGCGGGCGGCCTGTAATTGAGCGCCCGCAGATGACTGATCGGACTTGGCAATCGACTGGTGACCAGAGCTCGAGCGCCGCGAAAACAATCCCCTCACCTCGACGCTCCCTCGTCGCTGGATCATCTGAAAGTTGGGGGTAAATTAGCGCAAAGGACGCGCGCAGAACAGTTCCGACGTCCACGAGATCAGGTCTTATTCGATGCGCAGAATCGAAATCTGGAACGCGAGCTCAGGTGGCTCGGCAACTGTCTACTCCGCCGCCCGCTTTCGCCCCGGCCGGCGGGTGAGCAACTCGCGCAGGTACTGCCCCGTATAGCTTGCCTCGACCGCGGCGATGTCCTCGGGCGGTCCCTCGGCCACGATGCGGCCGCCGCCGTCGCCGCCTTCCGGCCCCAAGTCGATCACCCAGTCCGCCGTCTTGATGACCTCGAGGTTGTGCTCGATCACGATCAGAGTGTTGCCTGCGTCGGCAAGCTGGTGGAGCACCTCCAACAACTTTGCCACGTCGTGGAAGTGCAGGCCGGTCGTCGGCTCGTCCAAGATGTAGAGCGTGCGCCCGGTCGCCCGCCGCGACAGTTCCTTGGCGAGCTTGATGCGCTGGGCCTCGCCGCCCGACAGCGTTGTCGCTTGCTGGCCGATCTTGATGTAGCCAAGCCCCACGTGGACCAGGGTTTCGAGCTTGTCGCCGATCGAGGGGACGGCCTTGAAGAAGGCCGCGCCCTCCTCGACGGTCATGTCGAGGACATCGGCGATCGACTTGTCCCGGTAGCGGACCTCTAGCGTCTCGCGATTGTAACGGTGGCCCTTGCACTGGTCGCAGGTGACGTAGACGTCGGGCAGGAAGTGCATCTCGATCTTGATAACGCCGTCGCCCTGGCAGGCCTCGCAGCGGCCGCCCTTGACATTGAAGGAGAAGCGGCCGGGACCGTAACCACGCGACTTGGCGTCCGGCAATTCGGCAAACCATTCGCGGATGGGGGTGAAGGCGCCGGTGTAGGTCGCCGGGTTCGAACGTGGGGTGCGGCCGATCGGGGACTGGTCGATGTCGATCACCTTGTCGAGGTGCTCCATGCCCTCGATGCGGTCGTGGGGGCCGGCGGGGTCGCGCGCATTGTTGAGCTTGCGGGCGACGGCGCGATAGAGCGTATCGATGATGAGCGAGGACTTGCCCGAGCCCGACACGCCCGTGATGCAGGTGAAGAGCCCGATCGGGATTTCGGCTGATACGTTCTTGAGGTTGTGGGACGTTGCGCCGACGATGCGCAGGGACTTTTTTGGCGTTCGCCTGCGGCGTTGCTTGGGGCCACTGATTTCGCGGGTTCCCGACAGGTATTGGCCGGTCAGGCTTGCGGCATCGGCGAGGATCTCGGATGGCGTACCTTCCGAAACAATCCGTCCGCCGTGGATTCCGGCGCCGGGGCCGATGTCGACCACGTAGTCTGCCGCAAGGACCGCGTCCTCGTCATGCTCGACGACGATGACCGTGTTGCCGAGGTCGCGCAGGTGCTTCAGCGTCTCAATGAGGCGGGCGTTATCGCGCTGGTGGAGGCCAATCGAGGGCTCGTCGAGGACGTAGAGCACTCCCGTCAGGCCGGAGCCGATCTGGGATGCGAGGCGGATGCGCTGGCTCTCGCCGCCTGAAAGCGTGCCGGCGGCGCGAGACAGGGTCAGATATTCGAGACCGACGTCGTTCAGGAAGCTCAGGCGGTCGACGATCTCTTTTAGGATACGGCCGGCAATCTCGCTCTGCTGGCGCGTGAGAGTGGAGGGTACTTCGGCGAACCACGCGAGGGCGTTTCGGATCGAGAGGTCCGTGACCTCGCCGATGTGACGGCCGCCGATCTTGACGGCAAGAGCCTGGGGCTTCAGGCGGTATCCCTTGCAGGCTTCGCACGGGTGGGCGTTCTGGTAGCGGGATAGCTCCTCGCGGACCCACTCGCTGTCGGTCTCCTTGAAGCGGCGGGCGATGTTGGTGATGACGCCTTCGAACGGCTTCACGCTGGTGAACGAGCGCATTCCGTCCTGGTAGGTGAAGGTGACCTCCTCGTCATCCGTACCGTAGAGGATCGCGTGGCGCACGAGTGGGGGCAACTTTTCCCAGGGCGTCGACATCTGCACCTTGTAGTGCTTGGCCAGCGCCTGGAGGGTCTGGAGGTAATACGGCGAGGAGGCGCCGGTCCGCGACCAGGGTGCGATAGCGCCGTCGTTCATCGACAGCTCGGTGTCGGGCACGACGAGCTCGGCCTCGAACTGCAGCTCGCTGCCCAGGCCGTCGCACTTCGGGCAGGCTCCGGCCGGTGCGTTGAAGGAGAAGAGCCGCGGCTCGATTTCCTCGATCTGGAAGCCCGAGACGGGGCAAGCGAATTTCGCCGAGAACGTCACCCGCTCGTGTGTCTCGTTTTTGTTGCGCAGGATGTCTGAGCCGTCGCCGTCGGCCTCCTTGCCATGGGTTGCGCTGGTCGCGAGCGGCTTGTCGGCAAATTCGACGATGGCGATCCCGTCGGCCATCGCGAGGGCGGTTTCGAAACTGTCAGCCAGACGCGTCTTGATATCCCCCCTCACGACAAGGCGGTCCACGACGATGTCGATGTCGTGCTTGTATTTCTTGTCGAGTTTCGGCGCGTCCGCGATCTCGTGGAAGGTGCCGTCAATTTTTACCCGCTGGAAGCCCTTCTTCATCAGCTCGGCCAGTTCCTTGCGGAACTCGCCTTTGCGGCCTCGGCAGATGGGGGCCAACAGGTAGATACGCGCGCCTTCCGGCATGGTGAGCACGCGGTCGACCATCTGGGATACGGTCTGGCTCTCGATCGGCAGGCCGGTCGCTGGGGAATATGGAACGCCGGCGCGGGCGAACAGAAGGCGCAAGTAGTCATAGATCTCGGTCACGGTGCCGACGGTCGAGCGGGGATTCTTGCTCGTCGTCTTTTGCTCGATCGAGATCGCGGGGGAGAGGCCCTCGATATGATCGACGTCCGGCTTGCCCATCATCTCGAGGAACTGGCGCGCATACGCCGACAGGCTTTCGACGTAGCGGCGCTGGCCCTCGGCATAGATCGTGTCGAAGGCGAGTGAGGACTTGCCCGAGCCCGACAGCCCGGTGAACACGACGAGGCTGTCGCGGGGGATGTCGAGGTCGACATTCTTCAGGTTGTGCTCGCGCGCGCCGCGCACGGAAATGAACTTGCCGGGCTGGGGCGCCGCCTTCGGGGCGGGAGCGCCGACGCGGGATTGGCTGGTCCGTGGGGTGGACCCCGCCGACTTCCTGGGTGGTTTGGTCATGCAAGTTCGCTAGCTCAAGGGCGTGTCGTCGGCAATCACGGGCGCGCGTTGTCAACGCCGTCGCGGGGGCTATGGATCGATCCGGGCAAAATGGATTGCACGGGGGTTCGCCGCCATGTGACCCTTGAGCCGCCGCCTTTCACCGCCGGTTTTCACCCGCGAACTCAGGTAGCCAGCGTGAGAGGCCGCGGTCGCGATAGGCGACGAGGCTGGCGTGGCGCTCGGTGGCATCCCGCAAGGGCGTTTCAAAGGCGGGGCATAGGAGTGAGACGAGCGTCGCAAGGACACTGGCGTCGGCGCCGCAGGGCTCGTTGCCCATCAGCCACGGCTTGTCGCCGAGCTTTGTCGCGATGGCGTCTATGCCGTGCGCTGCTATCCGAGCGATCTCGGCGGGCGTGTGGCGCCCCGTGCCTTGAAGGTGGAGCGAGCGGCGGACCGTGCGCCGGACCATTGCCTTGATGAACGGGCGGAGCACGGCGGGGGCATCGTCAAAGAATTTCCCAGGGCCGCGGGCGAAGTTGGCGTCGTCGATCCAGCGGGCATGAAGGATCGCGAAGTAGAGATTATCCTCGCACAATTTCTCATAGGCCCATGCGTCGGCGCGCTCGACCGGCGACAGTCCCTTATCGAAATCGAACTTGTACTTTTCCTCGATATGCCAGCGGATGAACGTGCTGTCGGGAACGAGCGTTCCGTCGTCATCGATGTATGGCAGCTTACCCTTCGGAGCCTTGTTGAAGCCGCCCCTGTCAAGCCGATAGTCCAGGCCCGCCATTTTCAGCAGAAAATGCGCCTTCATGCACGGTGCGCTGAGGTCCGGTATGCCGAGCATCGGTCCAAAGGCATAGAGTGTGATCATGATCTCGGTCCTTGGCCGGCAACCGGCGTTGCGTGACTATGGCTATAGGTGATGGCGCCAAGCATAAATCAACGGAATTTGGCGGCATACCGGCATGGATAAATGCTTCGCCGTTCTGGCTGCGGTCTGCATGTCGCTTTGCGACATCGGGCCGGAAGCGATCTTCCCGGCTGTCATCCGAAGTGGGCGTTTGCCAGCACGATGAATGGCAGCCGACATCCTCATTCAGAACGAGTTCAAGAGGCGGCCGGTAGTTTGATCTTCAAGCTGGGAACGGGCAAAGCCCGCCGTAACAATTCCTTGGAGGCAAGACTTTCCATGACGACCGTCAACAAATTTGCCGCCGCTGTGCTTCTCGTGGGCTCGTCGCTGGCCGCTACTCCGGTGCTTGCCGACGAGATCGACGGCCGGCAGGCTCGGCAGATCGAGCGCATCCAACAAGGCGTCCGATCCGGGCAACTGACCCGCTACGAAGCTCATGGTCTGATCGCCGAGCAGCGGCGGATTGCGGAGATGGAGCGACGGGCCAAGCGCGATGGTCATGTCGACCGCTTCGAGCGCCGGGAGATCGATGCCGCCCAGGACCGGGCAAACCGGCACATTTTTGCCGAGAAGCACGATGGCGATGCCCGGCCGCGCAACGGCTACGGTCCGCGCCAGGGCTATTGGGGCTATAGGCGCTGGTGGAACTGACGCCGTCTGATCACGCATTCGAAATTGCAGGGGGCGCACGTTTCAGCGGTCTCTCGCCGTTCGGGGCGGATCGCCGGGCTTGGTGGACGTTCAGCGGATCGTGACCCAGAGTATCAGGGTCGCGAGCGCGAGGACGAGCGCCGACCAACCGGCGATCTGGAGGGCACGGCGGCGGCGTTTTCGGATTTTGGGCTGGCCGCGGCTCGCCTGGAAATGCTCGATGGTCGGGTCGGAGCCGGGAGCGTCGAAGATCTTGTAGTAGTCGGGCGGTAGTACAGTGATCGAGATGCCTGCCATATCTGCAAAGGCCATGTAGACCATGTCCTCGTCGACGGTGGTGCGGCGAGCCTTGGCCTCGCCGCCTGCCCACAGCTTCGCAAACCGACGGCCGCCTTCAGTATTGCGGATTGCGACGGTGCCAGCGGAGATGCGCAGGTACCAACGGCCATACTCGAATGTCGGGTGGAACAGCATCGTGACGTCCGAAGTCATGTTGGCGAAGGCCGCCAGTGGCTTGCGGACCACGGCGTCGGCGTCGAGGTAGACGATGTCGGTGTCTTTGAACTTTCCCAGACAGTAGTCGATGAAGACGGGCTTCATACGCGTGTTGGCTTCCCAGCCTCCGCGTGGTTCGTAACGCTTCAGGAAATGGTTTATGCCCTGGGCTTCGAGGGACGCTTTGAGCGAATTAATCTGCGGTAGGTAGTTCGGGGTGTAAAAGGCGCAGACGATGTATGGCTGGCCGCCGCCGGTCCACAGATACTCCTCGGGCAGATCGGCAGGGGCGGTGCGGGCGTTGGTCGCCACCGTGTCGCCGGATAGCTGGTCTGAATGAGCCGCCGATGGCGCCGGTGCCACGATTGTCGTCATAGCCATGTCCGTCGTCCCTTACGCTGGCTGCCTCATCTTGACTGTGATGCACAGATGGCGGCTATTCTGTCCAGTAGTCGTTGAGCCATAGAGCTTTTCCGAACCGCCGCCTTGTGGGGCGAAATGCCGGGCCGGCGCGGACGCGCTTTCGGCTTTCGTGCTCGCCGCGGAGTGCCGAGGCGGGGGTGATCGAGCCGTAGAACACAAGTATCTTCCCGTCCTTTGGTTTCACCGGAGTGGTGAAGAACCTGACGAGGCGGTTGCGCGGCAGGCAGGCGAGATTGAAGGCGGGAACCCATTCGGGGGGCCAGAATGCGATCTCGTCCACGGCCTTGGACAGGAAATTCTGCTCCTTGCCGTCGTATCTGCTCATGATCTCGTCGTGTGGCGTCGCGTGGAAGCGGTCGATCACCGCGCTCTCGGCGCCAATGAAATAGCGCACAACCGAGCTGTTTCCGTACCCGAGGTGGGGATCCTTCCACTCCTTGATGATCAGAAATCGGCCAGGGTAGCGGAACATCTCGTCTATGTTGCCAAGAATGACGAGGTCGAGGTCGAGGAACAGGGTCATGCCCTCCAGGCCGCCCAGTCCTTTCTGCATCAGCCCGAGCTTGGGCCAGTATTTGCCGAGCTTGGGATCGTAATCGAACTTCGGCAGTGGCTGGCATTCGACCTCGGGGCGAATCCCGGTGGGGTCGTCGGTGAAGCATACGAAGCGGATCGACCAGCTCGTGTTGCGCGCGACCATGGCGTAGAGCCGATTGACGAACACCGCCGGATAGCGGTCGCCCCATTTCATGCACACGACATTGGCGCGCCGGGCCGACTGGGCCTCGGCAAACTGTGTCTGCCAGGGTTTCGCGTTATCCATGAGCGCCGTGCCGCCGGCTGTCGCCGCCGGCGTCGACGCACCGGAAGGGGCGGCGGGCTGACCGTGGAGTTGGGAATTGGCCATGTTGATTGGGTGCCACACTGTATCGATTCAGGCCGATTGTTAGGACTTGGTTTATACCTTCTGGACCAGAGTTCCCCCACGCTGAATACGGGGGAAATCCATGGCATTCGAGGCCATCGCGCACCAAATCTTTTCGAACCGCGGAAGGGACCTTACAGCCCTAGACGTCGTTCGCCTGCGCGATGCGTTGACCCACGATGGCCCGGTTACATTTGCCGAGATACTGACGCTCACGGCCATCGAAGGCGCCGGAACCTCGCGCCATCCGGACTGGAAATCCTTCTACCTGGACGCCGTTGTCGCCCACATCGTCAGCGACACGGCGCCGGAAGGATATATCGACGCGGTGAAGGCCGACCGCCTCCTGGCGCTGGCGGCGCCGGCCGGACGCATGGTTTCGCCGATCATCTTCGAGGCCGTGTGCGCGTCGATCGCGGCCGCGCGGTGGGTTCCGGAACGGCTCGTATTGGCGGCGCTGGACGAGGTGCTGTGCGCGGTCGCCTGCGGGAACGGCGTGTTGCGTGTGGTGCGCGAGGCTGGAGGGGCTTCGGTCGCGGAGCCCAGCGTCATCACCGGGCAGGACGTCGAGCGCGTGCGCCGCATCCTCTACGCGGCGGCGAAGCCGGTGGCGAGCGGTGGGCTCAATGCCTTTTCCGCTCGTGAGGTGATGGCGCTGCTGGCGATCGACGCCGCCGCGAGGGAATGCCAGAACACCGAATGGATCGAACTGCTCGTCGCCGTCATCGTCGATGCGGCCATGACGGCGTCTTTCATGTCGGGGCCGTCGCGGGAGTTTTTGCTCGCGCCGCATCGATCGCAGGCTATCGGGCAACAGCGGCTGACAGCCTACCGCCCGCTGTCGATCGAGGAGCGGGCGATCGATGCACTCGAGCGTCAGCGCGTCGCGATCATCACCGGCGACCATCCCGCCTGTTACACGGCGGCCGAACTCTCCGGGACGCTGGCGAGCCAGCCTGCAACGCCGGCCATGGCGGCGCTGGAGCCGGTTCTGGCGGGGCTTCGACCGGTACTCCATCCCGCGCTGAACTCGATCGTAGCGGGGCGTTCGGGCGGGGTCGGGAACGGAAGCGCGGCAGGGGTTCGAGCCGCCTGATCGTCGACCGGACACGAGACGGCTCGACGAATTCAGACCGGCCATCAATTTTCTGCGGGAGTGCGCACGGGACACGGCGGGTCGCAACTCGCGCCATGCCGTGCCGGTCATGGTTGAGGTCTGCGGAATAATCCCTACAACGCCGCATATTGCGAATATGCGTCGGCTCCGTTGATATGGGCGCCGGTCGCCAATTGAAGGGGCCATAGGATGTCGTTTGTTTCGGCCAGGCAGTTGCGCGAAATCGCGCTGATCGCGCTCCCGCTGATCGCGCTCGTCTTCGGTGCTTTCGCTATCGCCTATCAGTTCGTGGAGCCCGCGCCGCCGCGCAAGCTTACGATCTCAACAGGCGGTCCGAAGAGCTCCTACACGGTGTCTGCCGAGCGCTATGCGAAAATTCTCGAAAGCTCGGGCATCAAGCTCGAGATCAAGACGTCCGCGGGATCGATCGAGAACCTGTCCCGTCTGATGGACCCGAAGTCGGATGTGCAGGTGGCCATCGTTCAGGGCGGTATCGCCTCCACCAAGGCCAATCCACGGCTGGTCTCGCTGGGGCGGCTGTTCGTCGAGCCGCTATGGGTGTTCTATCGCGGCGACCTCAAGATCGAGCGGATTGCCGACCTCGTCGGCAAAAAGGTGGCGGTCGGGGCCGAAGGCGGCGGCACGCGCGTGCTCGCAATGACGCTTCTTGAAAGCAACAGGGTCAATGCCGGAAACGCGACCTTTGTCTCTTCGCACGGAGCGGAGGCGGGCGAGCAGCTCATGACCGGGGAGATAGACGCTGCGTTTTTCACGCTGTCGCCGAACGGTGAGCTGGCCCAGAAGCTCCTGCGCGCGCCCAACGTCAAGCTGCTGTCGATAAAACAGGCGGAAGCCTATACGCGGCTTTATCCCTATCTGTCGCGCGTCGTGCTGCCTGCCGGCGTGATCGATCTTGCAGCGAATATTCCGGCCGAGGACGTGACGCTGGTGGCGCCGGTCGGCCTGATGGTGGCGCGCGAGGACCTCCATCCAGCCCTCGTCACTCTGCTGGTCGAAGCGGCCAAAGAGGTGCATGCGGAGGCCGGGTTGTTCCAGAAGCCCAACGAGTTCCCGCAGGCGGTTGATGCCGAACTGCCGATGGACGATCACGCCGCGCGTATCCACAGGAACGGCCCGCCGTTCCTGCAGCGCTACTTTCCGTTCTGGCTCGCGACTTTCGTAGACCGGATGGCGGTGATGATCATTCCGATCGCAACCATACTCCTGCCTTTGATGAAGATCGTGCCGATGGCCTACCAGTGGCGCATCCGCCGCAGGATCATGTTCTGGTACGACCGGCTCAAGAAGCTCGAGGCGCAGATGCGCGCCGACAAGTCGCTCGATGGACATGCGGCGCACGCCGACGAGATCAAGCGGATCGAGGACGCCGTCGCCGTGATTCCGGTGCCGCTTATGTACTCCGACCAGCTCTACAGCCTACGGAGCGCGGTCGAGCTTGTGCGTCAACGGATCAGCGGGCTGTCGGAGCGCACGAAGGCCGCTGCAGCCGAGTAGTGGCGGTCCAACGGCCGGCCGCTCCTGGAGTAAATGCAACCCGAGGTGCGGTTCGAGCCATCAGGCCGCGGCGGGGGCACCTTACGTGCAACTTGCCGGAGTGGGCTCAAGCACTATAGTCGCGCCGCAATTTCTGAAACCCCACTGCCCGGACCGCCACATCCCATGTTCAAGAAAATCCTGATCGCCAATCGTGGTGAGATCGCCTGCCGTGTGATCAAGACGGCCCGCCGGATGGGCATTGCGACTGTGGCGGTCTACTCGGACGCGGACCGGGACGGTCTTCATGTCGAAATGGCCGACGAGGCGGTGCACATTGGGCCGGCCCAGGCTGCCCAGTCCTATCTGGTGATCGAAAAGATCATCGCGGCCTGCAAGTCCACAGGGGCCGAAGCCGTTCATCCAGGTTACGGTTTCCTCTCGGAGCGCGAAGCGTTCGCGATCGCGCTTGCCAAGGAAGGCATCGTGTTCATTGGTCCCAATCCGGGTGCCATCGCGGCCATGGGCGACAAGATCGAGAGCAAGAAGGCCGCGGCCAAGGCCAAGGTTTCGACCGTTCCGGGCTATCTCGGGGAAATCGCCGACAGCGTCCAGGCCATCAAGATCGCCGACGAGATCGGCTACCCCGTCATGATCAAGGCGTCGGCCGGCGGCGGCGGCAAGGGGATGCGCATCGCGTACTCGCGAGACGAGGTCAAAGACGGTTTTGACGCGTCGCGCTCGGAGGCAAAGTCCTCATTCGGCGACGATCGCGTTTTCATCGAGAAGTTCATCGTCAATCCCCGCCATATCGAAATCCAGGTGCTTGGCGATAAACACGGGAACATCGTCTACCTCGGCGAGCGCGAGTGCTCGATCCAGAGGCGCAACCAGAAAGTCGTCGAGGAGGCGCCATCGCCGCTGCTCGACGAGGCGACCCGCAAGGCCATGGGCGAGCAGGCGGTCGCGCTGGCCCGCGCCGTCGGATACGACAGCGCTGGAACGGTCGAGTTCGTCGCCGGGCAGGATCGCTCGTTCTATTTCCTCGAGATGAACACGCGCCTCCAGGTCGAGCATCCGGTGACCGAGATGATCACGGGCATCGATCTCGTGGAGCAGATGATCCGCGTCGCGGCCGGCGAGAAGCTCGCGATCAAGCAATCGGACGTGAAGCTCAGCGGCTGGGCCGTCGAGAGCCGGATCTATGCCGAGGACCCTTATCGCAACTTCCTGCCCTCGATCGGACGCCTCGTGAAGTATCGCCCGCCGGCAGAGGATCGCCTCGCCGGGCGCACGACGCGCAACGATACCGGCGTCACCGAGGGTGGCGAGATTTCGATGTACTACGATCCCATGATCGCCAAGCTCGTGACGCACGCGGCTACCCGCGACGCGGCTATCGACGCGCAGGCTGATGCGCTCGACGCATTCTATATCGACGGCATCTCGCACAACATTCCGTTCCTCGCGGCGCTGATGCAGCACCAGCGGTGGCGCTCCGGGAACATCTCGACCGGCTTCATCAAGGAGGAGTTCCCCGACGGGTTTGCTCCGCGCGCGCCGGCCGGGGATGAACTGCGCGTGATTGCCGCCGTGGCGGCAGCCATCGACCATAAGAGCAATCAGCGGCGCCGCGCGATTACGAACCAGATGTCGGGCACCCCGGTTCAGTTTGCCGCCCGGCGTGTCGTCATGGTCGGCGGTGCTACGCAGCGGGCCGAGGTCGCGGGCGGCTCGGAAGGTCCGGTTTACGTGACACTGCTCGACGACGAAGGTGGCCGAGCCGAGACGCTGGAAATCGTGTCGCCATGGTCGCCTGGCGATCCCGTGTGGTCGGGCACGGTCGGCGGCGCGTTGGCTTCGGTTCAGGTTCGACCCGTACTCAACGGTTTCAACTTGGCCTATCGCGGTGTGCAGGCGCCCGCACACGTGTACACGGAAAGCGAGGCGCGGCTCGTCGCGCTGATGCCGATCAAGGTTCCCGCCGATATGAGCAAGTTCCTGCTGTGTCCGATGCCTGGGCTCGTGAAGGCGGTGAATGTCGTCGAGGGTCAGGATGTGAAGGCTGGGGACAGTCTGGCGATCGTCGAAGCCATGAAGATGGAGAACATCCTCCGGGCCGAGCGCGACGGGGTCGTCAAGAAGGTGAACGCCAAGGCCGGGGACAGCCTTGCCGTCGATGCGGTCATACTCGAGTTCGCCTGATGCTGATCCTCGCTTTCGAGGTGCTGCCACGGCCAGGCCGCGAGGCGGATTACTTCGAACTGGCGGCCGAGTTGAAGCCGGCGCTCGAGGCATCGGGTGGCTTGCTGCATCTCGACAGGTCGCGGAGCCGATTGCGTCAGGGGTGGTTTTTATCGCACCAGGCGTGGCTCGATGAGGCGAGCATGGCGCGATGGCGGTCGCATCCGACGCATCACGGGGCGCAGGCGTATGGCCGGACCGAGATACTTGCCGACTACCGTCTGAGGGTCGGACAGGTGATCGCGAATTTCGATCGCTCGACGAGCACTGAGGTCGAAGAGTACCCATTACCGCACAGCGCCGCCTACGCCCACCCTCGCAGCGCGCGCCAGCGCTTCATTTTGAGCGCTGTCAGTCGCGGACCGCTGGCGACAAATCCGGCCGGCGCAGAGGTTTTCGATAGCGTCTACCATGCGGGCCTTCAGGTCTCTTTGGCTGAAGTCGACGATGTTCAATCCGGGCTGGCGCTGGTGGGGGCCATGGCCGGTGAGGCGTCGCTCGTGGCGGCGCGGCTTGCGATTGTTTCCCGCGACTATGGATTGTCCGGCCGGGCGGAGGCACCGCAGTATTTCGAGCCCGTGGCGGGACCTTCCTGATCGAGTTCTAGGGACGCTCGCTCAGGTGAGCCGGGCCGCTTCCGTGCGCAAAGCCTCCAGGATCGGGGCGTATGCCTCCTCGTCGCGGGCCTCGGGATAAATCATATAGACGGGATAGACGAAGCGCCGCGTGCGCTTCATCTCGCGAAGGCGTCCGCGGGCGATGTGTGACTTCACGAGGCGGCGCGGGAAGTAGGCTTGAGCCTCCGTGCCGAGGAGATAGTCGAGTGCCATGGCGCCGAGGTCGAGGTTCAAGGAGGGGCTGACCATCTCGGGGTATGCCGCCGCGTGGTCCTGTTGGAAGTCGATGCCCCAGTCGATAAAGACGTAGTCCTGGTCGGCCCGCCGCGCCCCTGGCTTCACGCTCGACACCATCACGAACTCCTCGTCGAAGAGATGCTCGTTGTTGAACCCGGGGAGCTGGACGGGGCGATATAGGACGGCGAGGTCGAGGGTGCCCTCGACGAGACGCTGCATGTGATGGGATGCGAGGCCGCCGACGGCGGAGACCGCAATGTCGGGGATGTTAAGTCGCAGCCACGAGACCCACCTCAACATGAAGCCTTGCCAGAGGACTTGCGGGGCGCCTGCCGACAGGTGGTCGCGGTGCTTGCCGGTCAGGCCGACGTCGACCTGGGCATGTCGCCAGACGCGAATGAGCGCGAGTGCATGCTTCTGGAATTGCTCTCCGGCCTGGGTGAGCTCGGCACCGAACTTCCCACGGCTGAACAATGGTTTGCCCAGGCTGTCCTCGAGTCCCTTGATACGTGCCGAGACAGTCGATTGGGTGACGTTCATGCGGCGGCCGGTCTCGATGAACGATCCCGTCTCGGCGACCATCAGGAATGTCCTAGCGAGTGTAACGTCCATGGCCAAAGTCCTCCCTGATCTCGATCTATCGAAAAAATCGATAGGGATCACCGGAAAAATCCGTTTGTGGGCGTTTTTGATTCTGGGAATAGTCTCGGCAACCGACCGATGAGTCGGCCAACTTGTGAGTAGAAGAAGCTGCTCCCATCGGCCTCGTCCGAGCGGGACTTAACCTAAGGATGAGACCCATGAAGGCTCCTGCCAAGAAGCCGGCCGCCAAGAAGGCCGCCGCGAAGCCCGCCGCCAAGGCTGCTGCAAAGCCCGCCGCGAAGGCTGCCGCCAAGAAGGCCCCCGCGAAGAAGAAGTAATTAACGTTGGTCAGTGCGAGGAGATTGCAGCATGCGCCCCAAACACATGTCGGCACTCCTCGCTCTGATCTGCGCCGCCGTTTCTGCATTTCCAGCCACTGCCCACGCCGTTTCCGTGACCAATCGCGATTCACGCGAGCACGCGATAACCGTGATCGAAGGCGATGCGAAGACTGACCACGTCCTCAAGGCCAGCACTTCAATTGACGGCATCTGCTTGAAGGGCTGCCTGATCCGCCTCAACGGAAGCGAGAACGACGAGTACGAGCTCGAGGGCACGGAAGTCGTTTCGATCGAGGATGGCTATCTCTACTACGATGGCCCCGAGGCGCCGGCTGCGTCTCCCGATTCCCAGAAGAATGGTGCGCCTTCAGCGCCCGCTCCCGCCCAACCGAAGTAGGCCGACCCGCCGCGAGAGGGCGCCGGGGCCGTCTGGCAGGAGTATCCACAGGTTTGTGAGCGGTCCACGCTCATGCGTTCTGCGTGAAGAACGCGGGAAATGTCTCCACCAGCGCGCGATCGACATCGACCATCGTTGCCTCGCAGCCGAGGTCGGCCAGGCTCGCCACCCCATGGCCGGTGATCCCGCATGGCACGATACCGGAGAAGTGCTCGAGGTTTGGAGCGACGTTGATCGCAATGCCGTGGGTGGAGACGCCTCGGCTTACGCGGATGCCAAGAGCCGCGATTTTGTCCTCGACGATCTCATCTCCGCGCTGGCGCTCGACCCAAACGCCGACGCGTCCGGGGCGCACGAGCCCGTCGATCCCGAACCGCGACAAGGTCGCGATCACCCAGGCCTCCAGGTCGTGGACGAACTTGCGTACATCGCCGCCGCGGGCTCGGATGTCGAGCATCAGGTAGACCACTCGCTGACCAGGGCCATGGTAGGTGTATTGGCCGCCGCGACCGGTCGCGTACACGGGAAAGCGATCCGGTGCGACGAGGTCGGCGGGGTCGGCGCTCGTTCCTGCGGTGTAGAGCGGTGGGTGCTCGAGCAGCCAGACGAGTTCTCCCGCCGTGCCATTGGCAATGGCCAGCGCGCGCTCGTTCATCAGCCGGAGTGCATCCGGGTAGACTACGGGCGCCGAGCTCGATCGCCACTCGATGGGGAGCGAACCGGCTGGATTGGGGATGAAGTCCGAGGCTTTGGTCATTGGTGGCCGGTATCGTTAGCGCTAACGGAAGCGGCGACCAAGCGAGCTTTCAAGAACTTTATGCATGCGGCGGTTTAACGGCCTTGCGTTCCCCGCTTCGCTCTGTTAATCGGCGCGCTCCAAGACGGGTTCTCCCGTCGGCTGCGGTCGTGGCGGAATTGGTAGACGCACTACCTTGAGGTGGTAGCGCTGCAAGGCGTGGAGGTTCGAGTCCTCTCGACCGCACCATTTGGTGCCTGACTACCCCCAAAATCTGGCGGGACGTGAACCAGGGCAATCCCAAGGATTGCGCCTGTTTTCGCGTGTGCTGTGCCGTGAGCCGCCGGCGGACCGGACAGCGACTGGTTCGGCTCACGACAGTGGCTTTGAAGCCCAGGTGTCGGCATTGCGCCCGATCAGCGTCCTGAGGGACGGGGTGCCCGAGGCGGCTACTGCAGCCGAGAGATGACGCTTGATCCGGCCTATCAGGCTAGGCCCCTCGTAGACGAGCCCCGTATAAAGCTGGACCAGTGTGGCGCCAGCCTCGATCTTGGCGAGCGCGGTCTCACCGCTATCAACTCCGCCGATGCCGACCAGAGGAACCTTGCCACCCGTCTCGCGGTAAACGCGCGCGAGCAGGATCGTCGAGCGCTCGAAGAGCGGCCGGCCGGAAAGGCCACCGCCTTCCCGCGCGGCTCGCGAATGGATTCCCGGTCTCGAGAGCGTGGTGTTCGACACGGCTATGCCATCGACGGCATGGGTCAGGAGCTGTGCGCATATGGGACCGACCTCGTCGTCGCCGACATCGGGAGCGATCTTCACCAGGATGGGGCGTGCGGGCTCGCCGCGATCGGTACGGGTGCGGCGGGCGGCCATGACGCGGGACAGGAGTTCATCCAGGTTCGAGGGGTCCTGCAACTTCCTGAGGCCCGTGGTGTTGGGCGAGGAAATGTTGACCATGAAGTAGCTGGCGAGATCGTAGAATGCCTCGATGCCGGCAACGTAGTCGCCGATCCGGTCGGCGCTGTCCTTGTTGGCGCCAACGTTGACCCCGACGATGCCAGAGCGCCCCTGGCGCCGAACAAGCCGATCGCGCGCGGCCGCATGGCCGCCGTTGTTGAAACCGAGCCGGTTGATCATGGCCCGGTCGTCCACGAGCCGGAACACGCGTGGTCGGGGGTTACCGTCCTGGGGCAGCGGCGTCAGGGTTCCGACCTCGGCGAAACCGCAGCCCAGTCCGTGGACCGCGTCGGGCACCCGCGCGTCCTTGTCGAAGCCGGCGGCGATCCCGATCGGATTGGGAAACCGGAGGGCTCCGATCGATACGGCGAGCGCTGGATCGGCAGGGCACGTGTCCTTCAGGTAGAGGCCGCCTTCGAGCGATTTCAAAACCAGCTCATGAGCCTCCTCGGGAGCGAGGGCGAACAGCAGCGGTCTAGCGAGACCGTACATTGTCATGGGTCTTATTTCCTCAGGAGGTCTGGTCGATCACGCTCAAGGTTGCCGGCGCGCCGTCGGCGTCCAACGGTAGGGGCCTGCTCCAGAGAGCCGCGGCCGTGGGTAGCGAGCCGTAATAATGCGGGAAAAGGTCACCTCCGCGTGAGGGCTCCCATACGAGGGACGAACCAAGGGCAGCGGCGTCATATGCGACGAGACACAAGCCCGGTTTGCCCTTGAAATATTTTCGTGCCGTTTCTGCGACCTGATGTCCGGCCGATAGATGGATATATCCGTCGCGAGCATCGTCGCTCGATGGTGCCAGCGCACCATTTCGCTCTGCCGTTCGCCACGCGTCGAGGCTCGTGATTTTGTAGACGATAGAAGCGTTTCGGTGGTCGCAGGTTATACTCACTTTGGAGCCTGGTTCATTGATGCAGGGGTTGGCGGCATGTGCGCAACGAGCTTCGGGCTTCGCTTCCTGTTTGCGCAAAGTCACACCGAAGGTTTTTTTGTCATCTATCATTCATCATGAGACGAGGAGAGCTATAGCTCGCGCTCCGCTCCCAAGGGGGCAGGCGGCAACATATCATGCCGGCGGGTAACAGGTCACGTATCGTCCGCCAACGGTTACCCGAAAAGCCCAGATGCTCCAGTCGAGTTCGCTCATGTTCACCGGTCTCAAGACCGATTCCCTCACGATCTCGCGGCTGTTCAACGCCCCATACGCGTTCGCGATTCCGCCCTATCAACGCAGCTACTCGTGGACGACGAAGGAAGTCGGTCAACTCCTCGACGACATCACGTCGGCGGCCGGAGTTGAGGATGCACAGGCTGCGTCGCCCGATTATTTTCTCGGCACCGTCCTGCTGCTGGACCCTTCATGTGACGCTTCACAGCCGGGTGCGTCAGACTCGACGTCGCGGCTCGACGTCGTCGACGGCCAGCAGCGCCTCGTCACGATTTCGTTGATCATCAGCGTGCTCGCGAAGCTTGTCGAAGATCGGGAGCTTGGGGCGAGGTTGCGCTCGATGCTCTCGTCCGGCAATCCCGATAGCCTGCCGCGCATCGCGGTGTGCGAGGGCGAGGCCGCATTCTATCGGACGGCTGTCATCGACGGTGGCGAACTGGAGTGCGATGACGACGGCGAGTTCGAGCGAGATGAAGCGCCTTCGCCGCTCCGGTTGGCTTACGAGTACGTCGGGCAGGAGATCAGTGCGCTTACGCCAGCCGACCAGATCGTGCTGTCGCGCTATCTGCTCGACTTCTGCCATGTGGTCATCATCATCACGCGAGACATCGACCGCGCTCATTTGCTGTTCACGGTGCTCAACGACCGCGGGCGACCGCTGCAGCGCAAGGACATCCTGAAGGTCGAGGTGCTGTCATGCGTCAAGCAGGACCGTGAGGACGTGGCGCTCGCGCGCTGGGATGCAGCATCCGCTAAGCTTGGAAACGACTTCGAGAGCCTGTTTTCCCACATCCGGACGATTCACTGCAGCGGTCGCCCGCAGATCATTTCGGCGATGCGCGCTCTTGTCCGTCAGCACGGCTGCGAGGCGTTTCTCGGCCAGATACTCTCGCCGATGGCCGACGCGTTCCAACTCGTGCGCCGCTTTCCCGAGGTCGAGAAGCGTGCGCTGGAGCATCCCGAGATCGCAGCGGCACTGACTTCTCTCAACCGGTTCGGGAACTCCGACTGGATTGCTCCAGCGATGATCGCCATGAGCCGCTTCGAGGCAGATCCGGTTGGAACCGCGCGGATCGTCTCGGAGATCGACCGCATGTCGTTTCTGCTCAAGGTGCTCGCCTTTGGAGGCGCGAAACGGCAGAGGCGCACAGCCCAGATCATCCAGGCCCTGACACGAGGGCTCGATCACGAGATCGACGCGGCGTTCTCGATCACTCGCGAGGAATCACGAGCGCTGCTGCATCACTTGAAAGACATCCATCGCCGCAATCCGGCGCTCGCGAAGCTCATTTTGATGCGGATCGAGGACGAGATTCGAGGGACACCGCTGCTGCTATCGACGACCGAGCTTTCCATCGAGCACATCCTTCCGCAGCGTCCCTCGCCTACGAGCGAATGGCGCCGCGTGTTTGCCAGCGGCGAACAGCGCGAGGTCTGTCTCAATAGCCTCGGCAATCTCGCTCTGGTGCCTCCGCGCGTGAATGAGAAGCTAAAGAACAAGGAATTCGCGGAGAAACACGCGATCATCTCGAGCGTGCAGGCGAGGTCGGAACTCATGTTGCGGACCAACGAGGATATTCTGGACGCCTCGGAGTGGACCGCCGAGCATATTCTTGCGCGGGAGGCGCGGTTGCTCGCTATCCTCGGCCGGCTGTGGCGGATCGACGGCGTTTCCTCGGGGCCGGAGAGGCCGGGGTCGTGCGACCGGGCGGTTCCCGTCGAAACCTGAGAGCCGCTTTGTCAGGCGGCGGCCTCTTGCGCAGCGTCGATACGATTTCGCGCCGCTGGCCGGCGCTCGATCGTACAGAGCGATTCGAGCGAGGCCGCCAGCGATGGACCAAGTTGCGCGCTAAAAGCGCGGGCGGCGTCAAGATTGCCACTTCGCCCCGCGGTCTCGATGAGTGCGCATTGGCTCGCCAGGCGCGCCGCGCCGATATTGGCGGACATGGACCGCAGGGCGTGCGCGGAGGCAGCGATGGAGGAGGTGTCACGGGTGGCGAGGGCGGCTTGTAGACGTTCGAGCGCCACCGGTGCATGCTCTCGGAACAGGCCCAAAAGGCGGGCCATGAGGTCCCCGGCATCGCCTTGGAGGTGCGCGATCTCTTCGATGACGGACGGGTCGACGATGGGCGGCTCTTCGGTATCGAGTGGGGCTCGTGCCGAGGGGCGCGGCCCGTGGGCGTCGACTGTCGTCCGGGCAAGCCAGCGGGCCAGTGCGGTCTCGAGGGAGGCCAGAGTGAAGGGCTTTGCGATGCTGCCGTCCATTCCCGCTTCGCGCCAGGCGTCGGCATTCGGCCCGATGACGTGAGCGGTCAGCGCCAGGATGGGCAATGGGTGGCGCTGTTCGCGCGCCTCCCAATCGCGGATGGCGCGTGTTGCCTCGAAGCCGTCCATATCCGGCATGCTGCCGTCCATCAGGACGAGATCAAAAGAGCCCTGCTGCACGGTCTCGAACGCCTGCCGTCCGGTCTCGACCGTCGTCACGGTGATGCCGAACTGAGCCAGAGCCTCGGTGATGATCTCCCGATTGACGGCGGAGTCGTCGGCGGCCAGCACATGGCGGCCTTCGAAGGAACGTGAAGGCTTGCTCATCGCCTGTCTGGTGGTTGCCGCCGGCAGGGGTTCGGGCGCTTCGATGCTGTCGCCGCCAGCGAGGCGCGCGATGAATTGGGTTATTTCGGCCGACGTCAGGGGAAGGGCGATGATATTCGATGCCCCACTCTCGCCGCGCGAGGCAACCGCTTCGGACGACCTGGCGGCGGCGTCAGCCGCTCTTGGGGTGAGCTTCCAGATCGAGACTGTGTTCTGCTCCAACGGGACGGTATCGAGGGCCGCGGCGGCTCCGGCGTTGATCACGATGGCGGATACACCGTTCAGGGCCAGAGCGGGCAACTCGGCCGGCAGGCACATGATGGGCTCGAAACTCTCGAACGTCAGTCTTCGTGCGATGGCGTCTCTCGCGGCACCCGGTTCGAGGGCGAGAATTACGCGCGATTGCATGCCATCGGGCCGCGAGGTCGGCGCGGGGGCGGCGGGCCGGGCCACTCCCTCATCGCGGACGAGGGGCAACTTCACCGAGAATGTGGTGCCGGTCCCGATATGGCTTCGAACGTCTATCGATCCGCCCATCGCCTCAGAGAGGCGGCGGCAGATCGACAGGCCGATGCCAGTTCCGCCGTATCGGCGCGTCGTCGATTGGTCGGCCTGGGTGAAGGCGTCGAAGATTGCGGCCAGCTTGTCATCGGGGATGCCGATGCCGGTATCGGTTACTTCGAGGATCAGCTTATCGGCCTCGCCGATGCATTCGGTGCGCAGCGAGATGACGACGCTGCCGTGCTCGGTGAACTTCAGCGCGTTGCTCGTCAAATTGGATATGATCTGACCGAAGCGAACCGGATCGCCGATGATCCCCGCGGGCAAGTCGGGAGCAATATCGACGACGAGATCCAGGCCTTTCTCGTAGGCGCGCTCGGCAAAAAGCCTCGCCGTATCGTCGGCCAGCATGGCCGGGTCGAGAGGAATGTTTTCGAGGTCGAGCTTTCCAGCCTCGATCTTGGACAGGTCGAGAATGTCGTTGATGATCGCGAGGAGCCCCCGGCCCGAGCGCAAAATCACGTCGGCGTAACGGAGCAAACGCGCCGGCAGGGGGCTCGAGGCCAGCAACTCGGCCATCACCAGCATGCCGGACATCGGGGTCCTGATCTCGTGACTCATGGTGGCCAGGAAGTCGGATTTCGCCGCGTTCGCGTGCTCGGCCAGGATGCGCGCCTCGTTCAGTTCGCGGGTGCGCTCGGCCACGTCGGCTTCCAGCCGGTCGCGGTGACGCGCCAGCAGATCGTCGCGCTCGCGGATATGGCGGAGCATGTCATTGAACGCCCCGACGAGTCCGCCGGTTTCGTCCCGGCTCGTCTGGGGAACGACGCGGGAGAATGAATTCGTCTGGCGCACCTCGTCCATGGCCTGCATCAGGTCGCGGATCGGGCGCGTGATCATGGTGTGGAGCTGCAACGCGACCGCAATTCCAGCCAGGGCCGCCAGCAGGCCCGCCGCGAGAGCCGAGACGATGCTTTCAACGAATGCCTGATTGAGGTCGGACTGGTCCGCGATGACACGGACAGCGCCCACCTTCTTTCCTGATTTCACGACCGGGGCAGTGACTGTCAGGCTGGAGCCCGGTCGTGCTCCCTGCTCTACCAACATTACGGAGTTACCGAGCTCGGCCAGGACCGCGCCTGCCTCGGTCGTTACCTGGATGCTTTGCAGGCGTGGAATGCGCGCCATGGCGCGAAGATGCTCGAGTACGTCATAGGTCTCCCGGTCAGCGACGGCGGCTACCATGACATTCGCCAGGACGGCGGCGATGCCGTTCAGCTCGGCCACGCGCGCCTGCCGGCGGCGATCCGCTTCACGGAGGGCCGATGCCCAGGCGGCGAGCAGCGTGGCGACGAGCACCGCAATAGCCACGAGTAGCGCGATCTTTCCGCGGATCGACCTGAAGATGACGAACGGCATCCACACCCACTTAGAACACTTTATTCATTGATTCGATTGTGCGTTGAGAACGTTTAAGAAATCGCGTGGGTGGTGTGTCTATTCGTGTAAGTGTTCATTCATAATTGGGCCTCAGATTGGGCACAGCAAACAGAGTGTCCAATGTCGGAATATCTACCATCCCGCCTCAAAGTCCTGGTCGCCGACGATGATCCCATCTCGCGGTCCCTCGTGGCCTCGTCTCTCGCCCGCATGGACGTAGACGTCGTCGAGGTCGAGGATGGAGAATCCGCCTGGGTTCAGTTGAGAAAGGGCAATTTCTCCGCGGCTTTCCTCGATCTCGAGATGCCGGGCTTCGACGGGTTCGAGATCATCTCCTGCGTGCGTGGGCACCCGGCGACAAAGCATATTCCGATCGTCGTGATCACCTCGCGGGACGACAAGCGCGCCATCGACCGCGCGCAGCAGTCCGGCGCGACGAGCTACATCACGAAACCGGTACATTGGTCGGCGTTCCGCACGCACATCGGATACCTGCTCGATCTCATGCGGAACGCCAAGGCCGCGCCCGCCCCTGGACCGTCCGGTCGCGATGGGGAGAAGCATTCGGTGATGCTGGCACAACTGGTCCGGCGTCTCGAGGTTGTGTCCGATGCCTTCAATGCCGGCGGTGCCGGCGCGGAGGTCGCCCGAGTGGAGATGGGCGAAATCGTCGATGCCTTACGGAGGCTGGCGCTCGAGATGGCGCCACATTCTTCGCCGGCCGTCCGGCCGGAGGCCACTGCCGCGTAGTTGTAGTTATCGTGTTTGTGACGTCGGGTTGGAGTGTGTGATGCGTAGGCTCGAGGCGTTCGGGAGGTCGGAAGCCGGTGGCGTTGCGGCAGTCTTTGCCGCGATGGGCTTCGTCCTGTTCGGAATGACGGCCCTCGGCATCGAACTCGCCCGCGCCAACCGCGTGAAGTCCATCATTCAGAACGCGGGCGATGCTGCGGCGATCGCCGGGGCGCGCGAGTTGTCGATGGCGGGAGCCGATAGCCAGATCATCGCCAATATTGCGAACGGTAGCGTGAAGCGGTTCGTCGAAGCCAACTCGGAATCGCTTCCCTCGGTCAGCTCCGATACGCAGATCACGACGACCCCCCTCGAAGTACGGGTGAAGGTTTCGGCGGAACTTGACCTTCCCTTCGGGGCGGTGTTCGGCCGGAATAAAATCGCGCTCACGTCGGAGTCCGTCGCGCGGGTCGTCGGCCAGCCCAACCTTTGCGTTCTGGGGCTTGACGGAGCAGCGCCCGCGACGGTCTGGCTCGGCGGTACGAGCATCGTGACGGGCAAGAACTGCTCGGTGTTCTCCAATTCGATCCATGCCGGTGGACTGGCGTCGTCGGGAAGCGGGGTGATGACGGCGAGCACGATCTGTTCGGCCGGCGGCATCTCCGGCAGCCTTGCGAATTTCCGGCCCAAAGCGCTTACCGATTGCCCCACCTTCAAGGACCCGCTGTCGGACCGGGCCCCGCCGCCGGCTGGGGGATGCAATCATCTCATGAAGTTTGTCATCGGCGGCACTGCGACGTTGAAGCCGGGCGTCTACTGCGGCGGGCTCAATATCCAGGGTGGCGCACGGGTGACGCTCGAGCCTGGGGAATACATCATCCGCGACGGTACACTGAGGGTCGGTTCGCGCGCCGAACTGCACGGGAACGGCGTCGGCTTCTATTTCGATGGGCCGTTCTCGACCCTCAATTTCGGCTCTGACGCTACCATCGTTCTTCGGGCGCCGACGACCGGGCCGATGGCCGGCCTGCTGTTCTTCACGGATCGCGCCCAGCCGGAAGGCCGCGTCAACATCATCAACAGCGATAACGCTCGCGTGCTCGTCGGAACGATCTACATGCCGAACGCCAAGTTCGTGATCGACGCGTCGAAGACGGTCGGCGACTTGTCGGAGTATACTGCGATTGTCGCCCGCAATGTCGAGTTCCGGCGCGGAACCGTTGTGCTGAACGCCGATTATGGTCTGACCGACGTGCCCGTGCCTTCGGGCATCAAGGGCGCGGGCCAGCCCGTCGCACTCTATCATTAGCGAGACTTCTCTCTCTCGCTATCGCTCTCTCGTGCGCTCGCACTCTGTTTTGGTTGGCAATCCGGCCTCAGTGTGCCGCCTCCCAGTCCGCTCCGGCCTTGGCGTCGACCTTGATCGGCACCGTCATGGCTACCGCGGGTAGAGGGGCCCCTTCCATGACCTCGACGGCGACCGTGAGCAGTCGCCGGGCGTCTGTTTCGGCGACCTCGAAGACCAGTTCGTCGTGGACCTGCAGCAACATTCGGGCCGACGACAGGCGAGCGGCTTCCAGCGCGCCCGGCATGCGGATCATGGCGCGACGTATGATGTCGGCGGCCGAACCTTGGATCGGCGCGTTGATGGATGCCCGCTCCAGGAAGCCGCGCATCGAGGGGTTTTTCGTGTTGATTTCCGGGTAGTGGATGCGGCGGCCGAAGATGGTCTCGACGTACCCGTTGTCGTGGGCGAAGCGCTTGGTGTTCTCCATGTAGTCCCGAATGCCGGGGAAGCGCTTGAAGTAGGTCTTGATGTACTCGGAGGCCTCCTCGCGCGGGATGCCGAGCTGATTGGCGAGGCCGAAAGCCGAGATACCGTAGATGATCCCGAAGTTGATCGCCTTGGCGCGGCGGCGCACCTCACCGGGCATGCCTTCAACCGGGACTCCGAACATCTCTGAGGCGGTCATTGCGTGAATGTCGAGGCCCTCGGCGAAAGCGCGCTTGAGCTGAGGGATGTCGGCAATGTGGGCGAGGACGCGAAGCTCGATCTGGGAGTAGTCGGCAGAGACGAGGGTGTGGCCCTTCTCGGCGACGAAGGCCGTGCGTATTGCGCGGCCCTCCTTGGTTCGTACCGGGATGTTCTGGAGGTTTGGCTCGGACGAGGCCAGGCGGCCGGTGGTCGTCGAGGCCAGTGAGTAGCTCGTATGGATGCGTCCCGTATCGTCGAGGTAGGCGGGGAGCGCATCGGTATAGGTCGATCTCAGCTTGGTGAGCTGTCGCCACTCGAGCATCTTGTTGACGAGCGACCGTGCATCGTCGGGCAACTCTTCGTTGGCGGCGAGATCGTCGAGAAGTCCCGCCCTCGTCTCCCATTGGCCGGTCTTCGTCTTCTTGCCGCCGGGCAGCTTCAGCTTGTCGAACAACAGTTCGCCGAGCTGCTTGGGTGAGGCGAGGTTGAATTTGTGGCCGACAAGGCCATCGATCTCGTCCTCGAGGCGAGCGGCGCTCTGGGCGAACTGACCGGAAAGCCGCGAGAGGATCGAGGGGTCCACCTTAATACCGGCGCGCTCCATGGAAACGATCACTGGCAGTAGAGGGCGCTCGAGCGTTTCGTAGACGACCGCCTGAGATTCGGGGACGAGCCGCGACTTCAGAACCTCCCAGAGGCGCAAGGTGACGTCAGCGTCCTCGGCCGCATATTCCGTTGCTTCCGGAAGCGGCACGCCGGCGAAGCTGCGGTCGGATTTCTTGCCGCCCTTCTGCGGGATTGGCGCGCTCTCGATGACCTTGGAGAACGGAATGCATGCGTGGGCGAGGTGGCGCAGGGATAGATCGTCCATGCCGTGGGGGCCGCGGCCGCCATCGAGGGCATAGGAGAGCAGCATGGTGTCGTCGATCGGGGCCACGCAAATGCCATGGACCGCCATGACGAGCACGTCGTACTTGATGTTGTGCCCGATCTTCAGACAGGCGGCGTCCTCGAGCAGCGGCTTCATGGCCGCGAGCGCAACGGACTTGTCGATCTGTGCGAGCTCAACGCCGAAGTCGAAGCCGCCGCCGCCCGCGATGTGACCGACGGGCACGTAGCAGGCACGTCCGGGTTCGACGGCGAGTGAAAAGCCAACGAGGTCGGAGCCGAGGGCGTCGAGCGCCGAGGTTTCGACGTCGAAGGCGAACCGCCCGGCCTCGCGGCACAGGCTGATCCATGCCTCGAGGCGGTCAAGGGTCGTGACCGTCTCGTATTTCGACCGCTCGAATGGGATGGCCTTGACGCGGGTGAGGTGCCATTGCGCCGCTGCCGCTGGACTGCCCGCCCCCGCCGACGGGCTGGCGCTTTCCTCAGTCAGGCCTTGGCCGCCGTGGGCCGGATTGCGCGGGTCCGGACCTTCCGGCCGTGTCGCCTTCCTGATGGATGCGCCGACCGAAGCCGCCAGTCGCGCTGGCGGATCGACGCCCAGGGCAACGGCGATCTTTTGCGTCAGAGTGTTGAACTCCATCGCCTGAAGGAAGCCCAGTAGCGCGGTTGGATCGGCATCCTGCACGCCGAGCCTTTCGGGCGGATGCTCGACGGGTACATCGTCCTTCAATCGGACGAGCTCTCGCGAGACGCGGGCCTGGTCGGCGAACTGGATCAGGTTCTCACGGCGCTTGGGTTGCTTGATTTCACCGGCGCTCGCGAGCAGGGTGTCGAGATCGCCATAGGTCCCGATCAGCTCGGCGGCCGTCTTGATGCCGATGCCTGGCACCCCCGGAACGTTGTCGACGCTGTCGCCGGCCAGCGATTGAACGTCGACGACCTTCTCGGGGGGGACACCGAATTTCTCTATGACCTCGTCACGTCCAATCCGCTTCGACTTCATGCCGTCGAGCATGACGACTCCCGGCCGGATCAGTTGCATCAGGTCCTTGTCGGAGGAGATGATCGTCACGTCGCCGCCGGACTGGGTCACGAGCCGGGCGTAGGTGGCGATAAGATCGTCGGCCTCGAAGCCGTCCTGTTCGAGGCTCGCGATGTTGAAAGCGGCGGTTGCGTCTCGGATGAGACCGAACTGGGGCACGAGTTCTTCGGGCGGCGTGGGGCGCTGGGCCTTGTACTTGTCGTAGATCTTGTTGCGGAAGGTTTCCCGTCCGGCGTCGAACACGACAGCGATGTGGGTCGGCTTGTCGGCGATCTTGCTGTCGCCGAGGAGCTTCCAGAGCATCTGGCAGAAGCCGTGCACGGCGCCGACCGGCAAACCGTCGGACGGGCGCGTCAGGGGCGGCAGTGCATGGAAGGCACGGAAGATGTAGCCCGATCCGTCGATCAGGTAGACGTGGCTATCTTTCTCCACCGGCACGGGCTCACCGGACGGCACGGTAGAGGCTCGGTTCGAGCGTTCGGAATTGGTCGCGTTGGCCGCGGGCGTGGGCTTGTCCATGGCGCAGGACCATAGGTGAGCCGGGCAGTGCCGATCAACCTTTCGTTAACTCTAGATTCCCTATTCGTCGGGTGATTCGTGTGCGGAGTAGGCACGCGCATATCTGTGTAGTGGGGTAGTGATGGCGTTGTTTTGGCGATCCGCGCGTGTGGGGCGCGGTGTACTTGGGCTAGCGGCGATGGTTGTCGCCGTCGCATCGACCAGGGTGCAGGCTCAGCAATACACGCAGTCGTGGGCGGCGCCTCCGATCTGGCGTGGTGCACATTTCGGTGTGCACGGCACTTACGAGCTTTCGGACGTGGAATTTACCGCGCCGGCCGTGGCGAACTTCGACAGAAGCTCGTTCGCACTCGGCGTGCACGGTGGATATTCCTGGCAGGTCGGCGCCTTGGTGGCTGGTTTCGAGATCGATGCGACGCGCCTCGGCCTCAATGGCGCGGGTTTTTCGCGCGGCGCGACCATTACCAGTGAAAGCACGTTCGCCGCCACAGGGCGGGGGCGCCTTGGTGTGGCGTTTGAAAATTTTCTCGTCTACGGCACGCTCGGGATGAGCGCCGGTCATTTCAAGACGAGCCTGTCGGGTGCGGGGGTGTCGCTCAGCTCGAACGATCTCGAGCTAGGGCTGGTCTATGGCGCGGGTGTCGAGATGAGCCTTATGCCGAGCCTCAGCCTGAGGGTCGAAGCATTGCACTATGATTACGGCCAGATCGAACGTGGTCCGGGCGGGCTCGCCTTCAGTCCTGATCAGACCAGCGTGCGTGCGGGGGTGACGCTGCGGCTCAATTGAGCCGCAGCGCCGCGCGTTTCATCATTCAGGCGACCGACTTGTTGATCCAGGCTTCGAGCTGGGCCTTCTGGACCATCGCGCCGGTGTGCTGGGCAGCAACCTGACCGCCCTTGAACAGGATCAGGGTCGGCATCGCCATGATGCGATACTTGGCCGTGACGTTCGGGTTGTGGTCGACGTCGATTTTCACGATCTTGACCTTGCCGTCGAGCTCTTTCGCCACGAGATCGAGCGCGGGGGCCATCGCCTTGCACGGACCGCACCATTCGGCGAAGAAATCGACCAAGACCGGCTCGGAGGACTTCAGGACTTCCGCATCGAACGTCGCGTCGGAAACCACTTTGGTCATTTCACGTTCTCAACTTCTGATGGGTGATGACCGCTTGGCCAACCGACCGCGCGGCGATTGAAGGTCGGCGATAGTTAGGGAGCGAGATGATCAAGGTCAAGTTTACCTGTTGCCAGCGCCCAGAGGCTTGATCCATAGGCGTCCAGGGCACCGGATGGAACCTCCATCAGCCTTGGCACCTGTGTCCACAGCAGGGCGGCGCGAATCGGCTGTCCCGGGAAGATTGCGGACAGCGCCACCCGATAGGCGGCGAGTTGCAGAAGGTGGGCCTCTGGTATTCCTGAAATGCTCGCCGGGGCCGACCTGTTGGTCTTGTAGTCGACGATCAGCACGCCCTGGGGCGTTACGGCGAGCCGGTCGATCTGACCGTTCAGCATCAGGGGTGGCAAGCGTCCGGATGGATCGGGGAGTTCGGCGACGACGGGAACCTCCGCGCGGCTACCTTCGGCGAAAAGTGGGGCGAACGCCGTATCGGACAGGATGCCCAGGGTCTCTGCAACCATGGATTCGTGAATGGCCGGGTGCAGTCCCGATCCGCGTCGCTTCAGGAAACCGTGCGCGGTCTCCGGCCAGACCTCCCGTGGCAGGCCCGGAAGATGCTCGAGCAGCGCGTGGGTCAGCGTTCCGCGCAGGAACCGCACGTCCTCGCCGGCTGACGAGGGATGTGGTTCCGGGGTCTGGCGAAGCATGGCCTCGCGCGCGATGTCCCGCTCGCCGGGGGAGAGTGCGATCGGCTCGCCAGTATCGTCGAAATCGTAGGGTGCGACGCGGGACGGAGCGAAAGGTATCGCCGGCCTGCTTTCTCGGGGTGCCGGTGCGGACATCCACTCTGGCCGGGGGGCGGGCGGCAGGCTCGCGGCCGTCGTGTGTTTCGACTTCTCTGCATCCAACGTCTGGGCCGCCGCGAGGCGGCGAACGCGGCGGCCGTCAGGGAGGGTTACGGTTTTGAGGCGCGACGCCAGTGCGGTCGTCACGACGTCGTACCAGCTCCCCCCTGGGAGCTGATCGCGTGTGAGGAAGCCGGAAATGTAGAGCCTGTCTCGAGGGCGGGTCAGCGCCACGTAGAGCAACCGGTTGAGTTCCTCCGCTTCGGCACCGCGCCGGCCGGCCCGGGCGCTGACGATCGGGTCGAGGCCCTTCGCGCTTTTCACCGGCCAGACGGATAGTGGCGGAGGTCCCTCCGGCATCGTTGTTGCGTCGAGCTGGACGAGCGTCGACCCGCGACCGCCGGTGCTATCGTGACAGGTGTCGGGCAGGAAGACGATCGGAGCTTCGAGGCCCTTGGCCCCGTGCACGGTCAAGACACGCACCTCGTTCCGGCCCTGTTCCATGTCGCGCTTGATGGTTCGTTCGTCCTCGCGCAGCCAAGCCAGGAAGCCTGTCAGGGAGGGTGGCGCCTCGTCGTCGAAGCGGAGCGCGAGGTTCATGAATTCGTCGATCGGGTCGGCGGCCTCGGGTCCCAGGCGCTGCAGCATCGCCATTCGCCCGCCGTCACGGTCAAGCACCTGGGCGTAGAACTCGAACGGAGGCAGGAAGTCGGCTTGCTTTCGCCACGACTTCAGGCGCTCGGCGGCCGGTGTGAAACGTGGCGTCGTCGCCGACGCGTCGAGAAGGGCCTTCCATAGCGTTCCACGGCGGCCGTTCGCGATGACCAGGAGATCGTCGTCGTCTAGGCCGAGCAGGGGACATTTCAGGACATTGGCGAGCGCCAGGTCGTCCTCGGGAAGGGTGAGGAAATCGCCGAGCGCCATCAGGTCCTGGATGGCGAGTTGCTCGGACAGTGCAATGCGATCGCTGCCGGCGACGGGGATCTCGCGCTTCTTGAGGGCTGCGACGATGGCTGGCGCCATCGGATTGCGCTTGCGAACCAGGATCAGTATGTCGCCGGCACGGACGGGGCGGGCCTGGCTCGCGAGCAACTCGCCGGTGACGAGCCAGTCGCGGATGGTCTCGGCGATGCGCTCGGCGAGGCGTACGACGGGCGACGTCGCGCTCTCCTCCTCGAGCGGCGACCATGCGTCCGTCACCATCTTCGCCTCGGGCAATTCAGGGTCCCAGATCTCGACCAGGCCTCCTTGACCGACGCGCTTGGCGAGGTGTTGGATCGTGTCGGTGCCTTCGGGCAGCACGCCGGGGGTGAGGGCGGGATCGGCGAATGTCGTGTCTACTGCTTCCAGGATGGGAGCGACGGTGCGGAAGGACAGCTCCAGCTTGGCGGAGTGCCAACTTTGGCCCGCTGCTCTCGCGAGTGTCTCAAAGCTCGCTCCGTTCCGGGCGAACAGTTCGGGCCGCGCGCCCTGAAAGCTGTAGATCGACTGCTTTTCGTCGCCAACCGCGAAGACCGTTCGCGGCTGCGTCCGGTCGGCGCCGGCGCCCGTGTCGCTGAAGAACTCGGAGACGATCGCGCCGACAATGCTCCATTGTCCGGGCGAGGTATCTTGTGCTTCGTCGACGAGGACGTGGTCGATGCCCCCGTCAAGCTTGTAGAGCACCCATGCGGCGCTCTCGCGCGTCGAGAGAAGTGCTGACGTGCGGGCGATGAGGTCCTCGAAATCAAGGGCGGCGCGCGCCGACTTCGATGACTGGTAGCGACGGCGGACATCTACGGCCAGGCGGTAGAGCGCGAGGGTCGCGGAGATGGCGTCAAAGGCGCGAAGCTGGCGATCGAAGGTCTCGAAACGGGTCTGCGCACGGGTGACCGTTGCGGCGAGATCGGGATACTCGGCCGCGGTGGCCGTAACCATCAGCTGTTGGCGCGGCCCTCCCTTGTCGGTGAGGAAGTAAGTCCTGAGCACAGCGATGCGTGCCTCGCCCACGAGGTCGATGGCCTGTTTCAGACTTTCGGCGGCCTTCGTTTCGCTCTTCGAGCCGGCTTCGAGAATGCCGACGAGACGGCGGAGAAGTGCGTCATCCAGGACATCGGCGATCTCGGAGCGGATGGCATCGGCGTCCGCGTAGGCGGGAATGTCGAATACTTGCTTCAGCCGTGTTTCGAACTCCGAGAAGCCGGGTGCGCTATCGCCACTGTCTCCCGTGAGCCAATCGAGCACGGCCCGGTCTGCGACCGCCTCGCTCAGAACCTTATCAAAGGTCTCGTCGGCCGCATGGCGGACTGCGGTGAGCAGTGCTTCGCCGAGCGCGCCGGCTCGATCGCCGGTGGCGGACCGAAGGGTGTCGTCGATCGCCTCGCGCATCAGGGTCCTGGCGCCGTGATCGTCGAGGATGGTGAATGCGGGCGGTACACCAGCTTCAAGGGGGAAGCGCTGCAGCAGGCGCTCGGCGAATGCGTGGATCGTCTGCACTTTGAAACCGCCGGGGGTTTCTATGGCGGCGGTGAATAGCGTGCGGGCGAGCGCGGCGTTTCGCGGGTCGGGCGGCGCTCCCGTAAGGTCACGGAGGGCCTCTGCAAGCCTGTCAGGGGGCCTTCCGACCCAGCCCGCGAGCGTCTCGAAGACGCGCTTGCTCATCTCGGCGGCGGCGGCCTTGGTGTAGGTCAGGCAGAGAATGCGCGCCGGCGCCGCGCCCGCAAGCAAGAGGCGCAGGACGCGCTGTGTCAGGACGTGCGTCTTGCCTGTACCCGCGTTGGCGCTGACCCAGGCCGATGCCTGCGGATCGGCAGCCTTTCGCTGCAGGGCGGTGGTGTCATCGATGAGCGCGGCGACGCGCGATGCCGGGTCGACAATGGACATCAGGTAGTCTCCTCGTCGCCACCGGACGTCAGCCCGGCGGTACCGGTGGCCGACCACTCCGCGACGCGGGCAAGCTGTGAGAAGTCGTCGTATTCGTAGTTGAACTGTCCGCGTCGCGTGACGGCATAGGGCGTGTCCACGATGTCGAACTTCGCAATGTGCCGCTGCAGGCCCTCGATGGATTTCGATATGAGTGACGCGAGTTCGGTGCTGGCGCTGGGACCTGCCTTTACGATGTCGACTTCGAGGCCCGGCGGCTCGCCGCCCGATGCCTTGATGTAGCGGAGCCCGGCGATCGGGATCGCCGCGTCTGATCCAAATCCGCCGGCGCCAGCTATGGCCGCCTCCAAGGGGAGCTGTGGACGCTTCTGTGCCTTGACGAGGCTGGTCCCGGGTGGCGTGCCGGTCTTGTAGTCGGTGATGATGAGGCCATCGGGGCCGATGTCGAGGCGATCGGCCCGTGCGGTCAGCGTGAACGGCCGATCCGCGGGCCCGAGTTGCATTCGTCCGGCGACCTCGGCGAGGACACGCCTGCCCGCGCGACGCCGGGGCTCGGTCTGGGCGAACCAGTGAGCGAAGCGCTCAAAGCGCGGCAACCAGAATGCGGCAATACGCGGGTGCCCGGTCCATTCGGCGAGAACGGCACCGGCTATTGCGAGCAATTGGGTCTCGATGTCGGGTGGCAAGTCCTCGGGGTAGCGCGTCGCGAACCGCGCCATTGCCTCATGGATGATCCCACCGCGCACGCTCGCGTCAGGGGCGGAGCCGAGTTCGGGCAGCGCCTCGAGTTTCAGGATATGGCCCGCAAAGATCGCGTAGGGGTTGGCGATCCACGTTTCCACCGCGGACACAGAGAGCCGGCGGGGGCGCAACTCGACCGGAGGGCGGGGGGCCGGCCGTTGCGCCGGGGTCCAGCGGCCCCGTGGCTTGTCGCGCTGGCGGGCCCAGGCGAGATAGGTGGCCGCCGGGTTCTCGGACCGGAGGGTGTCCGATAGTCCAAGCCCGCCCAAGAGCGCTTCGAGCCGCATGAGCCAACGCGAGGGTACGGTCGGTACACCGTCGTTCTTTTCGGCCCGCGTCAGGAATACGCGCGGCGCACCGAGAAGCATCGTAAAATCGTGGGCTGCATGGCCGAGCTTCTCTTCGGGGGCTGGCAGGCCAAGTTCCTGTCGCATGGGTCGGTTCAGCCATGGACCGGGATCGGCCGACTCGGGCCATGTGCCGTCGTTGAGACCGCCGAGAATGACCACGTCGGGCTGTTGCAGGCGCGCCTCGAATGGGCCCCAGATCGCCAGGCGCGAGTGCACCGGTACGCGCGGGCGTACGGTCTCGGTTGCGATCAGTGCGCGGTAGAAGTCGGGATAATCGGCGGCACGGAGGTCCGGTGCCGGCAGTCCGGCCCGCGTCAGCGCGTCGAACAGTGCGCGGGCGGTGGCGCCTGCCTCACCCTGCCATAGGGCCGCGACGGGCTCGATCGGGGAGGGCTGGGCCTCGATTTCCGGCGGAAGCGCGGCCAGTGCCTCGGCGACTTCGGCGTGGGCCTCGGCGAATGCCGCAAGCGGGTTCGGCGTACCGGCTTCGAACAGGTTTGCCAGCGGCCGGAATGCGGCCTCCAGCCGGTCAAGAAGATCGCGGGCTGCCACCCAGTCTTCGGGAAAGAGCCGCATCACCGCGCGAGGGCGCCGCCCGTTGCGTTGCTCGGGCCCAACCGAACAGTCCCGCTCGGCGGCCTCAAGGGCGGCTCGGACGCCATCGAGGCCCCGGTCAAGGTAGGGGCCGCGGAACGCCGCGACTTCGAGCGCCCTCGCCGAGCGGCGGATGACGAACGGGTCGAGGCCGAGGCGGACGAGCGGATGCTTCAGCAGCGCCATAAGAGGCTTGGGGGCAAATCCTTCGCCAACCGTCGTGATGGCAAGGTCGAGCAGGGCGCCGGGCGGCGTCTTGCGGAGGGGGCGCCCGGCGCTGTCGTCGACCCTGATGCCCCAGGCCTCGAGCCGAATTGCGACGCGGCGAGCCAGGAGCCGGTCAGGTGAGACGAGCGCCGCGGTCCGACCCGGCGTCTCTGCAGCCTCGCGCAGGATGAGGGCGACGGCCTCCGCCTCGTCCTGTGCGGTCGGCGCATTGATGAGAGTGACACCAGAGATCGCGTCGGCGGCGGTGGCGCGGTCGGTAGAGGCTATGGCCTCGAGCCAGCGGGCGGTGGTGGCCGACGGCCGCATGGCCTCGGTAACGAGCCGTGCGCGCGCCGTTCTTGCCCGGGCGGGGGACGACGACGTGTCGGCGCGCGAGAGGACTGCGACGTCGCCGCGCGTCAGGCCCAGGCGGTCGAGAAGCAGTTTGAGGCCGAACTGGGGATGTTCGGGGTGGGGAGGCGTGGCGGACCAGCCGCCCGTGGCCGATTTGCCGTCGCCCGTCACGGCGCGCCAGCTCTCTTCGTCCAGCTCCAGGTCGAGGCCCGGCAGCACGATCGCGCCGTTGGGCAGGCTCGCGACGCTTCGCATCAGCTCGACGGTCGCCGGGATCGAGCCTGTCACGCCGGCTATGATCACGGGCCCATCCGGCGGCATGGCGGCGAGGCGCATGGCCTCCGCGAGTATCAGCTGATTGCGGCGCTCGGCGGCCGACATCAGATTGCTCGCGGCCAGATAACCAGGCCACATTCGCGTGACGATCTCGAGGAAGTCGAGCGTCTGTTGCCAGTGGGCGGAAAAGTCCTCGCGGACGATGGCGGCCAACCCGTCTAGGGAAACCGCTTCAGTTTCGACCATGTCGATCAACCGCGACAGCTCGCGGGCGAGATTGGCTGCCTGGGCGGGCGTTTCTGCGCCGAGCGAGGCCGGATTCGCACCGGCCGAACGGTCGTGGCTCGCATTGGCGCGAAGCGCGTCTGACCACTGCAACACGAGGCGCGTCAGAATCAGCTGGCGCTCGAGTTCGCTGACGGCCGGCGGCAGGTCGAGCGCAAGCGCGGAGGCATCGCCCGCGTGGGCCAGTCCGGCGATGAGCGACAATTCCTCGTCGCCCTCGGAGATGGGCCGGATGGCCGGCAGGAGGAGGGCGCGCGCGCCCGAGGCGGCAAGGAAGGCATTCTGAAGCGACCGGGCGGCGCGTCGTGTCGGTAACAGGATCGTCATGGACGCGAGGTCGAGCGGGGTGAGAGGCGGCGCGCCGCCGCCTGGAAGCGTGCCGTCGAGAAGGGCGCGTGCGAGTGTCGACAGGAATGGTTCCGTCGACGGAATTGTAAGGATGCGCTCGCGCGGATTACCGTCGGCATCGGTTGGGAGAGCGCCGTTCGCGTCGCCGTGTGCCCGAACGAGGCTCGGGAACAGCCAGAGTTGATCGTTTCGAGCCGCTTCGGACTCGGGTCTACGGGGCGTCCTCAAGATCGAGCTGCCTTTCCGCCTCTACCACTGCTTCGGGCGTGCCAACGTGCATCCAGGTTCCGTCGAGCCTCATTCCGTGTAGGCGGCCCTTCGCGATCGCTTCGGTCCATACGCGGTTCAAGGAAAAGGCCCCCTTCGGAGCCATGGCGAACAGCCGCGGATGGGCGATGGAGACACCGGCATAGACGAAGGGAGCCATCTGGCTCGCTTCGCGCCGGCTCAGCCGCCCGCCGGCATCCATGTGGAAGTCCCCCAGACCGTCATAGCCGAGGCTGGAAGCCGCCGGCGCAAGCAACAGCAACGCATCCATCTGTTCTTGATCGAAAGCGTTGCAGAGACGGTCGAGGTTCCGACCGACGCCCTCGATCCATACAGAGTCAGAGTTGTGGATCAAGAACGGCGCGGCAGAAAGCTGTGGCCAAGCGTGCATCACGCCCCCACCCGTATCGAGCAGGGCTGCGCGCTCATCGGAAATTATGATGTTCGGGCCTCGTGTGCGGCGGGCGAGATGGGCTTCGAGGACGTCGGCGTGATAGTGGACGTTGACTATCGCTTTTTCAATTCCCGCGTCGTCGATGCGGTCGAGCACGCGGTCAATCAGCGGTACTCCTTTCAATGCGATCATCGGTTTGGGCACGGCGCGTGTCAGATGGCGCATTCGCGTGCCGAGGCCGGCGGCGAGGACGAAGGCGGCGTGGGGCCGCCAGTTCGGCAACTTATCGGGCATCGGAAGATCTACTCGGCGGGTTTAGTTGCGATTGACCGTTGTTCAGCTGCGTTGAGGCGGCGTGGGCGAAATGGGCTGGTCGCGTTTTGCGGGCGGAAATGCGACTTCGAACCATTGTTTCAGGTCGGCGAGCCCCGGATGGGCGAGGTCGCGGGCGAGATAGCGCCAGATGCGTGGAATGTGCGCCAGATACTGGGGCTTGCCGTCGCGATGTGCGAGGCGTGCGAAGATGCCTAGGATCTTCGAATTCCGCTGGGCGCCCATGGCCGCATACGACCACTCGAACTGCTGGCGGTCGAAGGTTTGATCAGACCGAGCCACTCGCGTGCAGTAGTGGGCGAGCAACTCGGCTTCGAGGTTCGCCGGCACGTCGACCCGGGCATCCTGGAGCAGCGATACGAGGTCGTAGGCATGCGGTCCGAGCTGGGCATCCTGAAAATCGATCACACCGACACGGATTGCGCCGCCGTCCGACGAGGGTCGTCTGAGGAGGTTCGGGGAGTGGTAGTCGCGAAGGGCCCAGCCTCGAGGAAGGATCGACAGCCGGTCGAACACGGCGTTCCATAATGCCATGAACCGTTCGCGGTCCCCGTCCGGCACCGGTGTGCCGTACAGTGCTGGCCAGTACCAATCGAGCAGCAGTTCCACCTCGATGCCGAGCGGCGTCGCATCATAGGGAGGCAGGCTGATGGTCGAGCCATCGTCGAGCGTCATGGAGGAAGGCGGGGGGTGTCCGCGCAGTTCAACGAGAGTGTCGACAGCGGCGCGCCAGAGAGGGGTCTGATCGGCCCCGGCGCGAACGAGGTTTGAAAAGACATCGTCACCGAGATCCTCCAAGACGAGGAAACCCGCTTCGAGGTCCGCGGCCTCGACGGCTGGAGCGTCCGTGCCACCCGCACGCAGCTCACGGGCGATCGCGACAAACGGGCGGACACTCTCGGCGAGCTGGGAAATGCGGCTGTAGGGGAGGCCATTTCGGATGGGCGGACCGTCGGGCTGCTGGGGCCAATCCATCAGTACGCGCGATGTGCCCTTGTCGTCCTCGAGCCGCGCGTAGCGGCGAACGGAGGCATCGCCCTGGAGGTAGGTCAAAGTGTCCGCGTTTCTGTTCGCCGCGACGAGGAATTTACAGAGCTGCTGCAATCTCGTGTGTCGCGGCTTCCATGTCCCGCCCGGGGCGATCGCCAGTTCGCGTGTTTCGCCGTTTCCGGCCGGGCGATGACCTTCGGTTATCGATATGTGCAGCGTGTTGCCCGCCGCCGCGATGCGCGCGAGCCTTTCACCGCCCTTGTCCGGCCATTCGACGATGGCGATGCCATTCAGGAGCGCTTCATCGAGACCAAGCTCGTCGAGTTCGGCGGGGTCGAGAAGACGATACAGGTCGAAATGAGCGACGTTCGCGCGCGGAGTTTCGTAAGTCTGAACGATCGTGAAGGTCGGGCTTGGAACCTCGGCCTCAGGGGGATGCCCGAGCGCATGGAGCAGCGCGCGGGCGAATGTCGTCTTGCCGGCGCCGAGATCGCCCTCGAGCAGGATGAGGTCGCCGCTGCGAGCATAGAACGCGACGCGTTGGGCGAGCCTTATGAGCCCGTCCTCGTCCAATGCGGTAAAGGTTGTTTCGTTTGTCATGAGCGGGCCGGACCATAAACCGGAGCGGCCTCCTGGCCAACCGGTCCGCGGGCCAATTCCAAAGGCTGGTGAAACCTTCTGCTGGAACTCCCGTTGCTCTTACGGCTCCCGAAAGGGGCCTTTTCGAGATTATCGGAGACTTTACCCATGAAGATCCAGGTTCTGCCCGTGGCCGCAACGGCGGTCGCGACGACACTTGCCGTGCTTGTTACCAGTGCTTCGTCCGCAGCAGCCGCAACCTTGGTCGCGCTGCAGGACGGCACGACGCTTACCATGATCGACACCGACAAGAAGGCCGTCTCGGGTTCGGTCAAGCTCGACAACGGCGCCAGGCTCGCCGGAATCGACATTCGTCCCGCCGATGGAAAGCTCTATGGCGTAGCGGTTGATGGCACGATCGTGACGATCGATCCCAAGACCGGCAAGTGGGAAAAGAAGAGCAAGCTTTCCGAGGCGCTGCCGGCCGGGGCACAGGTGGCGGTCGATTTCAATCCGGTTGCCGACCGTATGCGCATCGTCACGAGCACCGGCATGAACCTTCGCGTCAACGTCGATGACGGCAAGGCTATCGTCGACGGAACGCTCAAGTTTGGCGAAGTGGACGCCATGAAGGGGAAGCCCGTCATGGTGACGGCCGTTGCCTACGCCAACAGTTTCGCGGGGACCAAGGAAACCGCGATGTACGACATCGACATGGGCAGCGGATCGCTGCTGAAGCAGGCGCCGCCGAATGACGGCATTCTCACCACGATCGGCAGCCTCGGCGTGAAGCCCAAGGCGGTCGCCTTCGACATCGAAGCCGACGGCAAGGGCGGCAACATCGGCTGGGTCGTCGCAAACGATGCCCTGCACACGGTCGATCTCGCGACGGGTGCGGTCAAGACCCTGGGTTCGATCAAGGGGCTCAAGGGCTCGACCGGCGACATTGCCGTGATGGCCAAGTAAGTCTGGCTTTACCAACTGCGGGGTGCAGGTCGGCAACGTGCGGCTCAGGAACGGACGGCTCATCGGGTCGTCCGTATACCGGGCCGCCACGCTGCCGGCAGCCGCCCGTCGTTACGGACTTCGGAGACAGACCGCGCCAGGGCCGAGAAGAAGGCCAGTTACATTCAGCCGAAGACTTCGCGCGCGGCGCGCCACGTGTTGGCGTAGGCCTCGACGGTATCCGCGATCGGCTCGCCGTATCCGCCACCGATCAAAACGACCACGGGTATGCCCATGCTCCGGCAGGCGCCAAGGACAAGCCGGTCGCGGCGCAAAAGACCGGTGTGGGTGATCGACAGGCGGCCGAGGCGATCGGAGGCCAACGGATCGACGCCGGCAATATAGAAAACGATATCGGGCTTTTCGGCGAGGACCGCATCGCACGCCCAGGTGCAGGCGGCGAGGTACTCGGCGTCGGCCGTGCCGTCCGGAAGCCCGATGTCCAGGTCGGATGGGGGTTTTTCGAAGGGATAGTTGTTCGCGCCATGCACGCTTGCAACGAATGCGCGCGGCTCGCCGGCGAGAATGGCGGCATTGCCATCGCCCTGGTGGACGTCGAGATCGAGCACGGCGGCGCGCCTGATCGATTTGTCCGCGAGCAGGGCGAGGATCGAGACCGCGCAATCGTTGAACACGCAGAACCCCGCGCCACCGTCGCGTCGTGCGTGATGGGTTCCCCCGGCCAGCTGGCCCGCAATCAGGTGGTGAAGAGCATCTCGGGCGGCGGCCAGCGTGCCTCCGACGGTCGCGAGAGAGCGCGCGACGAGCACTTCGCTCCACGGCAATCCGATCCGCGCCTGCTGTTCGCGGGTGAGGCGGCCTTCGCGAACCGCTATGACATAGTCCCGATCATGGCCGTGCTCGAGTTCGACATCGGTGGCTTCCGGGGACGGCTTCAGGTTGTTGCCATCGAGGATGCCGCCAGAAGCCACGGCCAATCTCAACATGCCGTACTTTTCCGCGGGGAAACGGTGTCCCGGCGGGAGAGGGATTGGCGGCGTATCGGGAAAGTACACGGGAAATGACATCGCGGTCCTTGAACGAGCCATTCCGGCCGGCCGATCAGCCGCGCGACTTCAGCGCCCGCCGCGACCCGGCGTCGTGCTCGGATCGGGCGGAGGGCCGATCTTGGGTTGGGAGGCGACCGTGCCGGCCGACCGTGCGCCGGTCAGCTCGACGCTCGTCATCTGGCAGTTCTTGTCCCGGTCGGCCATTTCGAAAGCCCGGCTGGGCCGATCGACGAATTCGGCGCGGTCCACCTTTCCGTCGCCGTTGCGGTCGTAATATGCAAAGTCAACGGTTTCGAACATGCGGTCGACCTTGACGATCGCCGCCCACTCTTCCTTGGTGACGTAACCCTTGCGTCCGGTATCGGCGATATCGAACAGCTCGGAGGCATAAGCCTTCCACTCGTCGCAAGTGACGACGCCATCCTTGTTGCGGTCCCAGTTGCCGGCGGCGAGCAGGAAGGTCCGGTCGATCTCGGATGGCCCGCCGGTCAGCGAGGGCAAGGTCGTGGATGCGCACGCGGTCAGGCCCAGAGACAAGGCGACCGCGAGTGCGAGATGTGTCGGTTGGCGGCTGCCGTCGAAGCGCATGAGTGTGATCTCCCGTATTCGACGCCTAGCCGTCGACAATGGCGACTGCGGGGCAGATCCACTATGATTGCCATCAGCAGTTTCGCCAGGCGCGCTTCGGCTCACGGACGTGCGAAAAAGCGAAGCGTCGTCTAGCCTTATGTGAACAACTTGTCCATGAGCGCCGCCGCCAAGGCTGGGGACAGAGCGCGGCCGGGTCGATTTTCTCGCGCTTCCGGACAGTCGGCGGCGCCTGGAAAACGCGCCAAAACTTCCTGCATGCCAAAAAATCCGGCTAAACTGGGACTTGGCGCAAGTCTCTGCAAAATTTATCTTTTTTTTGCGACCCAATCGAACTTGGCTTTCAAGGAACACCGGCATAGTCGCATAATCGTGGGTTGCCTGCCCTTTTTGGCGGCGAAGGTATGACACCGTCTCGCGGTCCCGGTCGGTCCGGATTGTTCCCAAAAAATCATTGTTCGGTTGAAGCGACGCCGTTCCCGGTTTGCGGGCGCGAGCTTGCGGCCATCAAGGTATTGCTCCGTGACCGATTCATTGCGGCTTTTTCGCCGTCGTATGTTTCATACAACCTCGGACGGCCGGCGTGGTCTCGGCACGGTAGGGGTGCTGTTGCAGGCGAACGCGCTGACGCTCGCCTGTGTCTGTCTCGTCGGGGGTATCTGGACCGCTTTCTACTATGACCTCGTCAACGAGCATGCCAATCGCCTTCAAACTCAAAAGATGGAGGCGCGAAGCGTCGCCGTCGCCATTGAGCGTAGCACGCGCGGGCTTCTGAAGGAACTCGACCGCGTGGCGTTGTTTGCCCGCCAGCATTACCTGAAGGACCGTAGCGCGTCGGGATTCCATCAGCTCGTCTCGAACTTGCGGATGCTCAGCGATTTCGCGGTGCAGGTGTCGATTGCAGGCCCGGACGGGCATATGGTCGTGTCGAGCATCGACATCCCCCGTCTCACGTCCGTCTCGATCGCCGATCGGGAACACTTCAAAGTCCAGCTCGATGGGACAAAGGATGAATTGTTCTTTGGCAAGCCGGTCCTGGGGCGCGTGTCCGGCGTCTGGAGTGTCCAGATCACGCGGGCGATCCGCGATCAGGCGGGCACGTTCCTCGGCGTCGTCGTCCTTTCGCTTAGTGCGGAACAACTCAACAAATTTTACCGCAACCTGTCCCCGTCGAACGATTTCGCAATCGTGATCCAGGGAGTCGATGGGGCCGCGCGCGTCTCGACCACGGATAGCGCTGGGCTGGCCTGGCGGTTTCCCGAGCCGCAGGTCGATCCGGCCAAGCTCGAGGATGGTGAACTGGTTGCCGACGATGCCAACGATGTGCTCCACGCCTACCGCAAGGTGGACGGGTTCGGGGCCTGGGTCCGGGTCAGTCGACGTCTCGCTGCGCTGCCGACGATGGTGGACTGGCTGCTCGACGCGCGCGCTGCCATCGCGCTTGGCCTGTCCCTGATCGTGAGTGCGGTTTCGCTGCAGTTCCGATACCGAGCGTTGCGCCAGGAGCAGAGGCGGAGTTCGGAGCTCACGATTCGCGAGAACCAGTCGCGGGCGCTCGCCGACCAGCTTCGCTATACGCTGACGCATATGAGCCAGGGCCTCGTCGTGGTGGATGGGGCTGGCTGCATCAAGCTTTTCAACGACCGGTTCAGGGCGCTCCTTCATCTCGATCCGAATGCGGAACTCGTGGGAACGCATTTCAACCAGCTGATCGACCGGGTCGAAGACGCGGCGGATGGGGACGAACGTGATGGCCTTCGGCGCAGGCGGTTTGGTGACGCGCTCAGGTTGTCGACGGATCCGGTCGAGGCCTCGATCGCCGACTGCGAGTCACTCGATGGGGGGATACTCGAGATTCGAACGGAGCGCCTGCCAGCCGGTGGATGGCTTCGGACGTTCACGGATGTGACGGCCCGCCGGGATTCGGAGAAGCGGATCCGCCACATCGCCAGCCACGACCTGCTCACGAACCTCGCAAACCGCAGCCTGTTCCAGGGAGCCTTGAAGGAGGCGGTCGAGGACAGTTACGCAGGCGCAACCGCCGCCCTGCTCATGGTCGATCTCGATCGGTTCAAGTTCATCAACGACACGCTAGGGCATCCCTTCGGAGACAAGCTGCTGCAGGCGGTCGCGGAGCGTATGTCTCAGGCGACCCGGGAGACCGATCTCGTGGCGCGTCTGGGTGGCGATGAGTTCGCCGTGCTGATGCGCGGTTTCAAGGGGAGTGATGCGCCCTGCAATCTCGGCCGGAGGCTCGTCAGCTCCCTCGGCAAACCCTTCACCATCGATGATCAGACGATCAACATCGGCGCCAGCGTCGGCATTGCATTCCTCCCTCGTGACGGACGCGATCTCGATGAATTGATGCAAGCCGCCGATCTGGCGCTCTACGACGCTAAGGCGCGCGGCAAGGGCCAGGCCGTGATCTTCGATCGGGAGCTGCGGGACCGGGCGGAAACGCGCCGCAGCATCGAGCGCGATCTTCGGGTGGCGTTGAAGGAAGATCAATTCGTTCTGCACTACCAGGGCATCGTGGACGCCCGGACCGGCGCAGTCGTAAGCTTCGAGGCGCTGCTGCGCTGGAAACACCCGGACCGTGGGGTGGTCAGCCCCGCCCAGTTCATCCCGATCGCGGAAGAATGCGGTCTCATCATCCCGATCGGCGAATGGGTGTTGAAGACGGCGTGCGCGCAGGCCGCCGAATGGCCGGAGCACATAGGGATCGCGGTCAATTTGTCGGCGGCACAATTCAAATCGGACAAACTCGAGCTGGCCGTCGAACGTGAACTGGGGGCTTCGGGGCTCTCGGCGCGCCGGCTCATTCTGGAGATTACGGAGACGGCGATGCTCAACGGGGACGCTGGACAGTTGCGCCTGCTCCAGCGGTTGAAGGACCGCGGTATCGCGCTGGCGATGGACGACTTCGGGGTCGGCTATTCGAGCCTCAGTTATCTCCAGAAGTTCCCGTTCGATCACGTCAAGATCGACGGCAGTTTCATCCGCGGCCTCGGAGGGCCTGACTGCAATCTGACACTCGTGCGTTCGATCGTCGACATGGCGAAAGCCCTTGGGATGTCGACGACCGCGGAGTGTATCGAGACCGAGGTTCAGCGGGACCGACTTCAGGCGGTCGGCTGCGACCATCTTCAGGGCTATCTCTTCGGCAGGCCGATGCCTGCGAGCGAAATCGGGCCGCGCTATTTCTATACGGATCAGAGAGCCGTCGCCTGAGCAGGTGCAAGCGGCCATCGGCTTCGGCGATGGGGTTGCGACCCTCACCCTCACTCTCGAGCGTCATCTCGCGCGTTGCTTGATCGATGGTCTTGGCGCTATCCCCGCATTCGGGGAGTGGAAATGATCACCGATCGTGGCAAGCAGCATCCTGGCCGCGGGAAAGGAACAGCGACGGGTCGATCCGGCTATGGAAAGCCTTCAAAACGAAGCGCTACTTGGGATTTGAGCGCACGAGCTTGCGGGCCACCTCGAATGCGTCGTTGAAGTCCAGCGCGACCGGTTCATTTGAAGTGACCATCTTCCGGAACAACGCCGCCTGAGTCTTGTACTTGATGTCGCCGATGGCGAGAGGACCGATTGAGGCAATATCGGTGCCCTTGATGGTGCGGCCGCGATCGAACAGCTCTACGAGTTCGATGCCCGAGGGGGGGACCGCATTCACGTCGGCCGCCACCAGCGTCTTCCTCGATTTCGTGAGTTGTTCGCTCGTGATGACGCGGATGCCGGCGGCGGCGGCACAAAGGACGATATCCGCCTTAGCCACGATCCGCGACTTGTCCTGTGCACGCGCGCCGGCGGTGGGCCTCAAGTTGACGCCAAACCTCGCCTTTCCAGCCTTTACCAGAGGCTTCAGAGCGTCGAGGCCCATGTGAGACACCATGGTTACATCCGCGCCTAGCCGGGCGGCGATCACCGAGGATATGAAACCAACCACGCCAGTCGAACCGAAGACGGCTATCTTCGCGCCATCCAGCCCGAGCCCAGTTCTGCCCCGATAGACCTCCTCGACCAGCGCCACCATTGCGGCCGCGGTCGTGAATGATCCGCCCGGATCGGCAAAGGCGGACAGCTTGAACGGCGGGACGAACGCCGATTTGGCGGCATCAAGCATATCGAGCGCGAGGAGGGCGTCCTTACCGCCTATGAAAAGACCGGTTCGGCAACCGTATTCGGGCGGGCGGGAGAAGATGGCGTCCTGGACGAGCGCGGTGGTGTGATCGAGTGAGACGCCGGTGTGGGTCACGACGACCTTGAAGCCAGCATCAACCGCCATGTTGACGTCGAACGGACTGGCAAATGCCTGGGTCGAGAAAAAGTGCAGGATGGGAGTGGCAGCGGGCTTTCGCGCCTGCTTCTTGCGGGCCATCACGCGGGGCTCGTCGCGGCGCGCAAGGTCGTCGAGACGTTCCTCGGCCGGCTGCAGCGAGCCCAAGTGATTGTCCATTGCCATGATCATGTTTCCTGTTCCGGTCGAGGCTGGTCTGCATCGAGCCCGGCGCGGTCATTGCGATCTGGGGGCCGCGCGTCCATCGGACGGCAGCCGTCGATCGGGGTTGGGTGGTTTGGGAACCGACTGCCGCTTGGTTGCGGCGTAGCAATCTGGGCATCATGCCAACGGGAGCGACCTCCCGGATTGCGTCGGGGAAGAATAGGCCGCAGGCATTAAGTATGGGTGTATAATAAGCGCGAATTTTGTCGGCCGGCAGCGCCTTCGGCCACTTGGCGCCGTCGTTCGGCGGCGGTTGTGACATCCGCAGATCTGGCCGCGAACAGTCATAATTTCGACGTGCTCGCGGGCAATTCTTTACCATGTTTTTTTGGCGCAACACGCCCTATGCAACACGGCCTCGGGAAGACGGTGGGGGAAGAGCGTGCGCGAAGCGTGCGGGCCACTGGACGATCATTCCAGCTTGAAGCAAGTTTGATGCGTTTTTGATTCGTATGGTTCCGGTTCGAGAGGACAGTTCATGCGAGTACATACGTCCCATCACAATGCGCTCCTCAGGATCATCGCTGCGCATCCGTGCCATCATTTCTCGCTGGATACCGCTCAGCGGCGTCTGGTCGGCCAGTTGTGGACGCGCCGCCTCGTTCGGCTGATCGCCGACGACTTCTGGGTCATAACCGACCACGGCCGGGCCGTGGTTGAAGAGCACCGGGTCCTCCATTGATCACTTCAGGCTTCGGCGTGCGGCCGGGCGTGTTCGATTGCCGGACTGCTTCCGATTGGGCAGGGCAGGGACGAACAGCCCGGCTTGAGCGCATGGACGATCGACCCATGGAGACTTGATGCGGGCCGTCGAAAAAGGCGAACTTCCGCTTGGTGGCTCGCACCTGAAGATGCGGCTTGGAACAATGCTTTAATTCTTGTTTCCGAATGAGCCGCTATTTCATCCTTCGTTAAGGCCTGAAAACTAAACTGTGTTCAGCATGGCCTCATGAAGAGCGCCATTTCCCGTTCGACCCGCACCATGATGGAGCGCGCCGGTCATGTTTTTGGGAATTTGTGGACATGGACCGCCACTTGCCACTGATGTTTGCCGTTGGCTTGTTCGCCCTGGCCAGTCCTGCGCAGGCGCAATTCGTTTGCGGCCCGACCGGGACGTACAGCCTTCTGGCGCTCGACATTACGATCAACGTTGCAGGCTCATCGGCGGGCTCCGGTGCGCTTGCGTGCGGCAACAATACAGTGGCCTCTGGCAATGCCGCCGTGGCTGTCGGTGATTCTGCCAGCGCCACGGGCACCTCGGCCATTGCGCTCGGCAGTGGCTCGACCGCGAGTGGCACCAGCAGCGTGGCGGTCGGTATCGGCGCGTCCGTTACCGGTAACAGCGCGGTGGCGATCGGCCAGGGCTCGACCGCGGGGTTTTCGAACTCTGTGGCCATCGGTGCCGGCGTCTCCGCATCCGCAGCCAATCAGGTCGCGATCGGCGGCGCGACGAACACTTATCGTCTTGCGGGCATTACCTCGGCTGCGAGCATCGCGGCGCAGGTCGGGCCGGTCAGCGTATTGACATCGGATGGGAACGGAAACCTGGCGGCGGTCGACATCAACACGTTGCTCTCGTCGAGCCCGGTCGATACGGCGGCGATCAACTCCCGTCTCAACAATCACGAAGCTCGAATCTCGAATGTCGAGAGGGGGGTCGGGGAGGCCAAGCGAGGCGTTGCGGCCGCGATGTCGCTCGCGGGCGGTGCGACGTTGCCGGCGGGCAAGCAAACCGCTGTCAGCGCCAACTGGGGCACGTTTGGAGGCGAGCACGCGTTTGGTGCGTCCGCGACGGTCGCTGTCAGCAATGGCGTTTACCTGGGCGGGGGGCTTGCGGTGACGAGCAACGAGATCGGCGGCAGGGCCGGTTTGACCTATGCGTGGTAATCTCGTGCCCCCCTTTTGCGCACTCCGTGGGCCTGTAATCGCGCTCGCCTTGGCCGGGATCTTCACGACCGCGGCGCTGGCAGATCAGACCATCGTCCGCGTGGGGCAGCCGGAACAGAAGGCGCGGGCCGTCGCAGCGCCGCAGGCCACGGCGATCGCGCGACTGATGCTGTTGCGCATCGACGATGCCCTTCGGTCCGGGAACTACAGCGTCTTGCGGGATCTGGCTGCTCCGAGCCTCCACGACACGGTCACTCCGGCGGATCTTGCCATTTTGCTGGCACCCCTGCGGGATCGGCGGCTTGAACTCACCGCCGCCTCGGTACTCGATCCTGTGTTCACGGAGGCTATCGTCGTCAGCGACGGGGCCAAGATGCGGCTGATGGGGTATTTGCCAACCGCCCCGCAGCGGATCTCGTTCGAGTTCGTCCTGCATGCCAGCGGTGGCATGTGGCTACTTTCCGAGGTCGCCATTTCGGCAAGCGAGGTCGTTCCAAGTGGGGCGGCGGCTCCGCCCTTGGCGACGCCACGTCAGAAAGTCCCGGGGGATCGACGTGCAGCGGCTTCCCATCAAGCAGCCGCCGTCACCCTCAAGCAGAGTTTGCCTTGAAACTTGGCGGTCTGGGCGGCAATTGGCTTGCCATGCCATTGCGTGGCAAGCTTCGCGATAGGCGGCGGGATCAAACCAACTCGTGCGGAATTGCTCTCCGCGCCGGCGAAAGCCAGACCCCTCGGTGGCCTCCTGCACCAGCTACCGGGGGGACGCCGCTCCGCACTCTATGAACGGCGATGGCGCCGGGAGTTACTAGCCCGCTCGGCTTTTGGCTCAAGTATGCGAGCCTCAAAGGTACTCGGCGCCACTGCCCCGCCCGGGACAGGTAGCTTTTGATCTAGTCCGCCGTGCCCTGGCGCCGCTTGCGGTTCAGCGCGGGCCTCGGAGTCATTCTCTTGGCATCGCGGCTATCGCGCGTCGGCGCGCGTTCGGAATGTGGATGTTTTTTGTCTTCAAATTTGCGGGGGGCGGCTCCGCTCGGCCTCTCGCGCTCACGCCACGGGGCCTTGGGGCCGGGGTGATGGCGTGCGGGCGCCGATTTTCTGTCGGGAGCCGGAGACGGGCCGTCGTTCGCGGCCGTGACACAGGGATCGTCAGTGGTCGTTTGTCCGCCGACGCGGGCGATGTGGCCCTGCTTGTTCTTGTTCGTGCGCACGGCTTCCGCGAAACTGTCGGCGTGCTCGGCCGCGATCTGGAAGCGCGTGTCGTGGTCGTAAATCTTAATTGCGCCGATCTCGGATTTGGTGATGCCGCCTGCCTTACAGATCATCGGCAAGAGCCATTTCGGGTCGGCGTTGCGTTCCCGGCCGATGTTGAGGCGAAACCAGACCATCTCGCGGCCGTCGTCGCGCGGGATCCGGGGCGCGCGCGGGGCATAGCCGCTCGAGCCACCGCTCTGACGGTCGGATCTGTCGTGCGTGCGCGGGCCGCCACCTGCGGGGCGCTCGAAACGTTCGCCGCGTCGGCGATCATCGCGGCGTGGCGGACCGGTGTCTTCGGCGATGTCTTCGGGTTCAGGCAGGCGCGCGCGATGTAGGCGCACCAGCGCCAATGCGATGCTGTCGCCGGTGTGGCCGGCCTGCAGTATCTTTGCGAGGGCCAGCTCGGTTTCGGTCGCGGGTTCGCTGAAAACCGGATCCGCCAGGAATCGCTCCTGGTCGCGGACGCGGATCTCATCGGCCGAAGGGGCAGGCGCCCAGGTCACCTGTAGCCGCGCGGCGCCAAGCAACGTTTCTGCTTTGCGCCGCCTGTTGAACGGTACCACCAGCAGGCACATGCCCTTCTTGCCCGCCCGTCCTGTGCGGCCGGAGCGATGCAGCAGCGTTTCCCTGTCGTTCGGCAGTTCTGCGTGAATGACCAGCGCGAGGTCCGGCAGGTCGAGGCCCCGGGCTGCGACGTCGGTTGCGACCAGTACACGGGCGCGGCCATCGCGTACGGCGACAAGGGCCTGTGATCGTTCGTGTTGCGTCAGTTCGCCGGAGAGGGCCACGGCGGCGAAGCCGCGTTCGACGAGGCGTGCGTGCAGTCGCTTTACTGCCTCGCGCGTCGTGCAGAAGACCAGAGCGGCGCGCGGCTCGTAAAACCGCAGCACATTCACGACGGCGTTCTCGGCGTCGTTGGGGGCAACCGCGACGGCTCGATATTCGATGTCGGCATGCTGCTCGTCGCGACGGATGGTCTCGATGCGGATGGCGTCGCGCTGATAGCGTTTCGCCAGCATTTCGATGTCGCGCGGCATCGTCGCCGAGAACAGGAGCGTCTGGCGGTCGGCCGGCGTTTTATCGAGAATGAATTCGAGGTCTTCGCGGAAGCCGAGGTCGAGCATCTCGTCTGCCTCATCGAGCACGATCGCTTTGAGCTTGCCGAGATCGAGGCGCCGGCGTTCGATATGGTCGCGCAGTCGTCCGGGCGTGCCGACCACAATGTGGGCGCCGAAGCCGAGTTGCCGGCCCTCCGCACGAGCGTCCATGCCGCCGACACAGGTGACGATCTTGGCGCCGGTTTCCGCATACAACCAGACCAACTCGCGCTGAACCTGCATGGCCAGTTCGCGCGTTGGCGCGATGATGAGGGTGAGTGGTTCGGCGGCAGGCTCGAACCTCTCATTGTCACCCAGAAGTGTCGGCGCCAGGGCGAGGCCGAAGGCGACCGTTTTACCCGAGCCGGTTTGGGCTGATACGAGCAGGTCGCGGCGGACCGCGTTTGCGTCGAGAACGGCGAGCTGCACGGGGGTGGGATTCGAATATTCACGGGCCGCGAGCGCTCTGCCGAGCGCCGGGTTTGTCAACGAGAATGGCATGGGGCAATTGGACTTTGCTACTGGGCCGGGCGAGGGCCTGTGGGGCGATTGACCTGTCCAGCGCACCCAGATTCCAGCCCCTCAGAGGGGCTAAACGCCGTCAAGTCTATGAGAGGCCAAGCACTTAGTCGAGTTCATGGCCGAAAGATACAGCCTACTCGTCACAGGTATACAAATAGCGGCGTGGGATGCTGTCCCATCAGTTGCCGTCCATGGCAGTCATGCGTTCATGATCAACAGTGGGGCAGGGGGCCACGGCTCGCGGACCAAGGGGAAGTGATGCGGATAACACTCGAGGATGTTTCCACTGGCAACTGGCAGCAGATCGTGGAGTTAGCGGTTGCCCCTCACGAGCGTGATTTCGTCGCCAGCAATGCCTACTCGCTCGCCGAATCCAAGTACGAGCCAGCAGCGGTTCCGAAGGCCATCGTGGCGGACGGACTCCCGGTTGGCTTCCTGATGTACGATGCCTCGGGCGGTGTTCAGCCCCGGTACCACCTTTATCGCTTCATGATCGATGAGAGGCACCGCAACAGAGGTTATGGCAGAAGCGCCCTCGGTCTCCTCATCGATCAGATCGCACGTGCCCACGAGACCGCGCGCCTCAGCGTCTGTTACGAGCCCGAAAACCAAACGGCGCGGAAGCTATATCTCCTGTTCGGCTTTGTCGAAACCGGTGTCGACGAGGACGGCGAGATGATCGCCGAGCGCCTCGTCGAGCCGGTTTCACCTGGATCGAACAATCCGTAGTCCTGCGCCCGGCGGTAGCCCGGCGCTTCATCGCCGCTAGGGGGATGTCTTCGCGGTGTTGTGGGCGAACAGGAAGCTGACCGCGATATCGGGTGGGTTGTCCTCGCCGACCTCGGAGCTTTCCTGGGCCTGTCGGCGAAGGTCCTCGAGTGTGAAATCCATCCGGTCGCCGATCGTCCGGACGAGTTGATTGCGCAGGCGCTGCTGTGCGTCGTACCAGGAGGTCTTCACGCGATCATCCGGGCAGGATCGAAGTTCATCGTCTGTTGTCGCTCCCCAACGACGTTCGATGCAGTGATGGGGATCGAATGACATCTTGAACAGCCGGCTCTTTACGTCATGGTAGCCGAGCGTGACGGGTGTGCCGTCCGTCCGAACGTAGGTGATGGAACACTGGGCCGTCTCATTTTCATATGCCGCAGTGAGGTCGCGGTGGAGGTTGTCACCGCTGTAGTCGATGTACTTGCTGCCGCTTTCATAGAGCGCGACATATCGATTGAGTTCTTCGCGCAAGCCCCTGAACATGCTCTTCAATTGCGCATCGCGAGACGGCGTGGCGTAGGACTCCCAATATCCTTGCGTCACGTATATATTATTGGGGAGGCGATTTGGCTGCGGCATCAAGTGTATGCGGGCATTTATGGCGGCGTTGACGGCATCGACCCGATAATTGAGCTCCCTGCAGATGGTCTGGACGCGCGATCGTGTCTCTCTGATGGGATCGAAGCGATATCCCTCCCTCGCCAATCTCAGGCGGACGTATCCGAAATAGTCGATTTCATCGCCGTTGAAGAAGAACTTGGCCGTTCGCCAATCGGCTGATTGTCCCTTGCCTGTCCCGTGGAACTGCTCTTTCGACCAGGTTGGGAGCTCCGAGTCGGCAGGTAGCACGACTTCTCCCCCGGCCAGTGCGCCGGATGGTGTTCGCTTCGCACCTACGAGCTTCTGGGGGCGCCACGCCTTGAAACCAGCCCCGCTCTCGGGTCCCGCGCGCTCAATCTCCGAACCATAGATGCCGCGTGTCAGCGAGTTGTCGGGATGCGCGTCGATGAAATGAACCTCGCCATCGTCCGTGACCTTGTAGACGATCGCAATATGTCCCAGCGGATCAAACAGCACTACGCCGGGCTTGATCGTGTCACGGCTGATCTGAACGGGATAGTGGTCGGGCAGGTAACGGCCACGGTAATCGGCGGGTTGCCGGAAATGACCCGTCGACACGATATTGCTGATCTCGGTGAGAGCCACGGACGCGTCCGGTCCGGGGGCAACGATATGCCGCCGTCCAGTTATCTGAAACGATGGCGTCTGTGACCGTTTCGCTGCGGTTCTGGTGGCGGTGCTCACACCCCCAATGCTGGGGTAATAGTCGAGCGAGGCGGAAAACGAGAATGGCAGCTGGTTCTGCCAGGCGAAATAGGCCCGCAACACAAAGGGGAGGTCTGCGCAGTCGGCGAAGAACTTCAGGCCGCTCGGGTTGTCGGCGTGATAACGCGGATTGGCTTGCGGCGAGGTCAGGCACTCATGCGTGGTTTTGCAGGAGCTCTCACCTATTGCGCGAATGAACTGGCCATACGCGTCTTCATCCGCCTCAGTCCACGCTGTCCGCGTCACCTTCCATTGCAGCCGCCCGGCACTCGAGGGCATGAATGTCTTGCCGACGTAGCTTGGAGCGACGGGCTTCTTTGGTGCGGAGGGGTCGTTATCCTGGGAGCCCCACTCACCTAGTCCGTAGCTTCCGGATTTGGACCCTCCAGGCGTCTTTCTAAGCGCTTTCGCCCCTTCAGAAACGACCGGCGGAGTTAGGCCGAAGTTCATCCAGTCCTGTTCGTTGGCCCTGGACGCGACCGGCATTGCCGCCTGCACGAAGCCGGCCAATAGAAGCACGCGACCTGTCCCAGCCAAGTCTGCAATGCGAAACATGACTTCCCCCAACGCTTGAACGCCGTTCGGTCCTACTCGGATTGGCGGCTTGGAGACAAGGGCACTTGAAGATCATTTGGGCCCGTCGTTGGTCGCTCACCATTGTCGTGTGTTGCGGGCCGGCTACCTAGGCGGGCTGAGCGGCTTCTCAGAGGTGCCCGCACTCGAGAGTGCGTCTGAGGTGACACGATGACGGAAAATATGATGCGCTGCGCGCAAGACCGAAACCTCAAGCTCTCTTTTGCCTTTTCCTGCGGTAGGGCTTGGTATCCGTGGTGTGCCTTTTCGGCCCATGCGCGCTGGAAAGCGGGTGATTTTTTCGCCCCACGAAGATGCCGCTTTGAACTATGTTAAAAAATCTGGCCTTAAGGCAGCAGGTCACGGCATGTGGGGTGGGGTTTGGGTGATGGCGGCAGCATCGCGAGATCAGGATTTGTTTGAGCGGAAAGAGTCGCGTGTCCGCAGCTACTGCCGCAACTATCCGATTGTTCTGGCATTCGCGGAAGGCGCCACCGTTGTCGACGATGCCGGCCGCCGCTACATTGATTTTCTCGCCGGTGCCGGAGCCCTCAACTACGGGCACAATCACCCCCTAATCAAGCGCAAGGTGATCGACTACATCGAATCCAACGGCATCACCCATTCCTTGGATTTGCACACGTCGGCAAAGCACGACTTCATAGCCGCCTTCGATAGCGTCATCCTGAGCCAGCGCCGGCTCGACTACAAAATGGCGTTCCCCGGTCCGACGGGAACAAACGCCGTTGAAATCGCCTTGAAGTTCGCGCGCCGGGCTACCGGCCGCCAGACGGTCATCGCGTTCACGAACGCCTACCACGGCATGACGCAGGGTGCTCTTGCCATCTCAGCCACGCGCAGCAAGCGAGCGGGTGCTGGCATGCCATTGTCAGGGGTGTTCCGCGCACCCTTCGACGGTTACATGGGCATCGAGGTCGATACCGCTGATCTCCTGGAGAAGTTGCTGGATGATCCCGGAAGCGGCCTGGATGAACCGGCCGCGATCATCATCGAGACGGTTCAGGCCGAAGGCGGCCTCAACGTCGCCTCTGTGCCGTGGATGAAGCGCATCGCGCGGCTGGCCCATAAGCACGGCGCCGCACTCATTCTGGACGAAGTGCAAACAGGCTGCGGGCGGACAGGTTCGTTCCTGAGCTTCGAGCAGTATGGAATCCACCCCGACATCGTTTGCCTGTCCAAATCCCTGGGCGGGATGGGTTTGCCAATGTCGCTCGTTCTCGTCAGGCCCGAGTTCGACGTGCTTGCTCCCGGTCAGCACAATGGAACGTTCCGCGGCAACAACCTGGCGTTCGTGGCGGCCACCGCTGCGCTCGATATGTGGAAGAACCCGGAGTTCGAACGCAGCGTTGGCCAGAAAGCCCTGATGATCAGGGAGCGGCTGGAGACGATCGTCGACCGGTATCCGGAGGCCGGCGCCAATGTGCGCGGCCTGGGCATGCTCATCGGCATCGGATGGAATGATCGTTCGATCGCTGGTCGCGTATCGCAGGAGGCCTTCAGTCGCGGTCTCATTGTCGAGACGTCGGGCGCGGCGGGGAACGTGTTGAAGCTTCTGCCGCCCCTGACTGCTACAGAGAGTGAACTCGGCGCAGGCCTCGATATTATCGAGGCGTCGGTGAAATCCGTATTTCACAGCCGATTACAAACAGTTACGCACTACGAGCTGACTGCCAATAATGCTTCTCTGTAAGAATTTCGACAATGCAATCCGTTGGCGGACTGGCGAACGTCTCCATCATCTGTTCGAGCAACGATGTGACGAACTCGCCGCCGCTGGCCGGCAAGACCACCTTGCGATCGACGGTGAAGACGGCGCGCTGACTTTCGCCGCGCTGGATGCACGTGCTAATCGGCTGGCCCGCCATCTCCTGTCCAAAGGGCTGAAGCCTGGTTGCCGGGTCGGTTTGCTTGTCGACAAGTCCCTGCATGCTTACGTCAGCCTGCTCGCCATCTTGAAGATCGACGCGGCTTACTTGCCTCTGGATCAGAGCTTCCCGCTCGAACGCATCGGCTACATTGCACGCGATGCCGAGATTTCTGCAATCTTGACCGTGTCCGCGCTGGCTCACCTGCTGACCGGCCTCGATGCCTGCCCGATCCTCAGTGCCGACGCGCCCGCTATTGCGACGGGACTATCCGACGGCCGCCTGACGCGGCAGGAGCTTCTGGCCTCCGGAGGAGGTGTGCCTCCGGGCGACAAGCTCGCCTACATCGTCTATACGTCGGGATCGACGGGTCATCCCAAAGGCGTGGCGGTCGATCATTCCAGCATCTGCAATTTCGTGAAGGTCGCCGGCGAGGTTTATGGCTACGTTCCGGAGGATCGCGTCTTCCAGGGCATGACGCTTGCCTTCGATTTTTCGGTGGAGGAGCTTTGGGTGCCGCTCCTCGTTGGAGCCACACTCGTTCCGGGTCGCTCCGACGCCACGCTCGTCGGGCGCGACCTCGCCGCCCATCTTGCGGACAAGCGCGTCACGGGGCTTTGCTGCGTGCCGACGCTGCTCGCCACGATCACGGTGGACCTACCGCTGCTGCGATTCCTGCTCGTGTCAGGCGAGGCATGCCCTCATGATCTGGTCGTTCGCTGGCACAAGCCGGGGCGGCGTATGTTGAATGCATACGGTCCAACCGAGGCGACGGTTACGGCCAGCTGGACGAGCCTGCATCCAGACAAGCCTGTCACCATCGGCGTACCGCTCCCGACGTACACAATGATGATCCTGGATGGGGATGCCACGGGGGTCGTGGCCGACGGCGAGATCGGCGAGATTGGCATTGCCGGCATCGGTCTGGCGCGTGGCTACGTCAATCGCGACGACCTTACCGCAAAGAGCTTTGTTCATGACTTTCTGGATTTAGAAGGCAATCCCTCCCGACGCATCTATCGGACGGGCGACCTCGGCCGCATCAATGAGGACGGCGAGATCGAGTATCATGGCCGCATCGACACACAGGTGAAGATCCGCGGATATCGTATCGAGCTCACAGAGATAGAATCGAAGCTCCTCGAATTCCCGGGCGTGGCCCAGGCCGTCGTGAACGTCCATAAATCGTCACGTAATCAGCCGGAGCTGGTCGCGTACCTGACGCGGAAATCGCACGAGACGACTCTCGAGCCGAAGGCGATCGTCGCCTACCTGCGCGCCCGGCTGCCGGGTTACATGATTCCTGCCTACATCGAGGAGCTCGATAGCATCCCCATGCTGCCGAGCCACAAGGCCGACCGGAAGAAGCTCCCCGATCCCGTGCGGGGACGCGTCGTTTCGGGCGGCGCCGAGTTCGTCGCGCCCCGTACCGCGGCCGAGACCATCGTTGCCAACGCACTCGCGGAGACGATGGGGCTCGATCAGGTCTCGGTCGAAGACAATTTCTTCACCGATCTGGGCGGCGATTCTCTCATCATGGCGGAGTTCGTGGCGCGATTGCAGGAGGCGATGCCGGGAAATGGCATCGCCGTTGCCGACAGCTATCTCAATCCGACTGTCGCCCAGCTTGCGCCGCTCGTGAACGCGAAGAGGCCCCGGCTGGTTCACGAGCCGGTACCCGCCTTTACGGCAAGTCGCCTCCAACATGCCGTATGTGGTAGCCTACAATATCTTTATTACGTCGTCATCGCGTTTGCGTACTCGCTGATCGGCATCGAGGCGTTCCAATGGCAATTGGACGCCGACGATCTGTTGTCGCTGTATTTCCGCTCGGTGGTCGCGGGCGCCGCTCTCATGCTGGTGCTGGTCTTGGTTCCCATCGCCGCAAAGTGGCTGCTCGTCGGCTGTTTTCGCGAGACGCGCATTCCTATCTGGTCGCTCGCCTACTTCCGCTTCTGGGTGGTGAAGCAACTGATCCAGACCAGTCCGCTCTCTCTGTTCAAGGGGCAGCCGATTTTCAATTGGTATCTGCGGGCCCTGGGCGCACGCGTTGGCGCCAACGCCGTGGTCAACACTCGTTTTGTGCCTGTCTGCACCGATCTGATTTCGATTGGGGAAAATGCGGTCCTGACCAAGGACACCCTGGTCCAAGGTTATCGCGCGGAGAACGGCTATATCCTGACTGGGCGCATCGACATCGGCCGCGACAGTTACGTTGGCGAATCGTCGCTGCTGGAAATCGGGGTGTCGATCGGCGACCGTGGCCAACTGGCCCACGTGTCCTCGCTCCAGTCGGGGCAGTCGATCCCGGAAGACGGGCGATATCACGGCTCGCCGGCCGTACCGACCTCAGGCGATTTCATTCCGGTGCCGCCGCTCAAGTGCTCAGGCAGGCGGCGGTGGATTTTCACCGGCATCGTAATGACGGTTCTCGTTGGCGCTGTGGTTCCAGCGTTTGAAGAGCTTATCACCGTGGCGGTGCGCGAGCAGCACGCAAGCTCCAACCTCGACGCCGGCACGCTACTTCAGCAGGCACCGTATATACTGGCCAGTCTGCTCGGTCTGTTCGGGTTGAGCCTGGTGGGCGGGCTGCTCGCCACCGCATTGCTACCGCGACTGCTGCGGCCACTTCTGGCGGAGGAAAAGGTCTATCCTCTGTATGGCTTCCACTACGCGGTTGCCATGGTGACCACGTTGATTTCGAATTCGTATTTCTACAATATCGTCTTCGGTGACAGCTCGTTCATCGTCAACTATCTGCGGCTCATCGGCCTGCGGCTCGGCATCGTGAAGCAGACCGGCTCCAACTTCGGCAGCGCTCAAAAGCACGACATTCCGCACGCCTGCGAGATTGGCAGCGGCACGATGGTTTCCGACGGCCTGTCGCTGATCAACATTCGCCAGTCGCACAGCTCGTTCAAGATCAGCTGCGCTTCGATCCCGGAGAACAGCTTCCTTGGAAACCAGATCGTGTATCTCGCAGGCTCGCGGCTCGGGCCCGGTAATTTGCTGGCGACAAAGGTCATGTTACCGCTGGACGGCGCGATCAGGAGTAACATCGGGTTGCTCGGTTCGCCGTGCTTTGAGATCCCCCGCCAGGTGGTGACGGAACGCTCGTTCGACCCGCTTGCGGAGACGCCTCAGCGGTATCGCTGTCTCGCGGCGAAGAACCGGCACAATCTCCTGACGGTCGTCTTCTATCTGGTCCTGCTGTGGGGCTACAGCGCGCTGTCGCTGGCTCTTGCCTATGCCACCTACCATCTTCACGACACGTGGGGGTGGGTGGCCATCCTTGCCCTGGCGTTCGTCTCCCCGGCCGTGACTGTGCTCTATTTCCTCGCGATGGAGCGGCTGGGACCGGGCCGTCTCGCGCTCGAACCGCACAAATGCACAATTCACGATCCCTATTTCTGGCGTGTCGAGCGCTACTGGAAAATGGGCGAGACACCCCTCAAAATCGCGTTCAAAGGCACGCCTTTCCGCCCCTGGATCTACCGCATGCTGGGCGTCAGCGTTGGGCGCATGGTGTTCGACGACGGCTGCACGATCACTGAAAAGGGGCTGACTTCGATTGGTGATCACTGCTGCCTCAACGAGGCGACTTCGATCCAATGCCACTCCCTCGAGGATGGGTTATTCAAGTCCGACCGCGTCACGCTGGGCGCCGGCTGCACCGTGGCCCCGGGCGCATTTTTGAATTACGCGGTTTCGGTGGGCGACGGCGCGGTCATTCTGGCCGACTCGTTCGTGATGAAGGGCGGCGTCATCGGGCGGGGCCAAGTGTGGGTCGGCAATCCCGCCCGCCCCGCATGACGTGAAAACTGGGGCCAATTGGGCCGCCCGGTCGCCAGCCGTACACTGAGGGCGATCATGGCGGAGGGGGTGTCAGCCGATGGAGAAACAACCTATTGATCTATTAAATGTTTTGGAAAGGTGATCCAGCAAACACCCTACCAACCACCTTATCTATTGCTGATTGGACGCCACGCGACCGCCGGGGCTGGGCGCAGCGCAAGTGGCAAGGAGCTCGATCCCCCTAGGCCAGACCCACAAACATCCAGCCGCAGCCTGCAACTCAACGTATCAAACGGGCGACACGAAACCCGACGAGCGGGTCGCGCCGGCCCGGGAGTAGACCCAGGCGAAGGGCAGCGCGCAGATCGGCGCGGCTGTCATCCCAGGATCCACCGCGCACTACGCGATAGGCCGAGGATAAGCAGGTTGAAGTTTGGGCAGCGCCGCCGTTTGTCGCCTCGAGATAGCGAGGACTGTAGCAGTCCTCCACCCATTCCCAGACATTGCCGTGGAAATCAAAGATCCCAAAACTGTTTGCGGGGCCGCTGCTACCGACCGGCACCGTTTTTTGTCGATTTGCGCTAACGTCTGTAAGCTGAATAGGCTTTCCGAAGTATGATGACGTCGTCGTCCCCGCTCGCGTGGCATACTCCCACTCTGCCTCGGTCAGCAGGCGGTAGGTCTGACCGGTCTTGCCCGACAGCCACGTGACGTATTCTTTGACGTCGTGCCAGGACACGTTGATCACCGGCCGGCGGCCTCGGCCCCAACCCTGATCGCTCGGGCTGCGATTGCTGGCGCAACCGCCGTCGGTTACACACGCATCCCACTCATCGAACGTCACCTCAAATCTGCCGACCGCGAACGGCTCATCGAACCGCACGAGTCGGCGTGGGCGCTCATCCGGCTGTGACCCTGCCTCTGCCCACGGCGCACCCATCAGAAAAGCGCCAGGGATGATCTCGACCATCTCCGGTCCACAGAAGTTGTCCTTGCAATCGCGAAATGAATGTCCCCGATGCCCCTTGACGTGATCGGGGATGTAAAACGGAAGAACTTGTGCGAAGCTCTGTAGTGCAAGGGCGGCGATGGGTTGAGCGTACAGCGACCAGACATTTTTGAGCGTGCTAGCCAGTGATTGGCTCACGTCGAGCGTGGACCGTAAATCATGGCCCACAATTCGTGTCGCGCGGACGGCGCCTTGATCGTCGATGGTGATGGCCGTTTCCTGGCCAATCAACGACGCTTGTCGAATCTTGGAGGCATGGCCGCCGATCGCGCTCGCATCAACGACGCCAGCAGTTCGCACAGAGAGATCTGGCGAAAGTCGAAGCGCTGGTGGATCAAGGATCTCAAGCGCCACGATTGCCATCGCGAACGCCGCCAATGTGGCAGTTGCCCCGCCTCCGAGCAGAAAAAAGCGCCATCGATAGAGGGCCAAAGATAGCGTTTTGAACAGATCGACAATAGCACCCAACGCAAAGCGTGCTGCAGTCCGAGGATTTTCCCGGTCGCGTTCGCGATAGGATAGTATGAGAGCGCAAACCGCGACCGTCACAGTCTCCCAGAGAAAGCCATTCGCTGTCGGTACTTTTAATCTTACCAGACCGCTTATCAGGCCGGAGGCCATCAAACCGCTGAGAGCAAGCGGGGAACTGAAGGGCCTCCCTGTGAACGCAAGCAAAAAGGCTAACGCGCCTGACTTCGCGACGTCGGTCAGCAGTGGCGAAACGTCCATTCCCATCAACGCGTGAACACTATAGGCGAGCAAGGATCCTAGAAGAAGCGCGAGGTAAAAAGCCGGCCTCGTCACTCCATAGAGCCGCGCGGCGAGCGCCAGCAGAACAATCATCGGTAGGCTGAGCCCCGCGAATGTCGTCGGGTAGACATAGTCGGGCGGGATGTGGAGCGACTGATAGAAATCGTCGTCGATCATGCCCTTGAAGATGATGTAGACAATCGACGTGAGCAGTCCGAAGGCTGATGCCACCACAACGGATTGGAAAGTCTCCAAAACCGCAAATCGTCTTCTGTATGGCTGCGCTTCGGCCATCAGAGAGATCGCTTGTATGACAGACGCCGCGAGGTCGCCTCGCGGTTGCAAAATGTTCACTGCCATCAAATAACTCGGAATTTGCTCTCGATGAACCGTTTGAAGCATCACCGGCAGAACGCGCCCGGCCGGATGCTGCCACTTATTCTTTGCAATTTCGAGTTCGCTCAGCGTGTAGCGGCCCGGCTCTATCGACGTCGGAGAGATGAAAACCACGAAGAAATCGGCGGCCCGGATCATGTCGCGCACGTGCTCATGATAGGACTGATTGGGATTTAGATCCTGCGGACCGAAGGCCACTTCGAAACCATTGTCGCGGAGAGCTGAAGCAACGGGTTCTACGAGCGGTCGGTCAGGCCTGGCATAAGAAATGTATACCTTCATGGTAACCTTGACTGCCAATATGGGCATGCCAGCCGTTTGAAAAGCTGACTGCGAATTGACGCTCTTGCTTCGCTAATTCTGCTCGAATCGTAGGTTCAGCAGCCCATGCCAGGGTCGCACAATCTTATGTCGGGCCCCGCAAAGACGCCCCTGCCTATGAACTTCTTGGACACAGCCGATTTGTGGATCATAGACAGCTTCGCGGCAAGGGCTAGATTTCCGCCGCGGCAGGACTAAACTCAGGCACTAGGTGGCCTATGCCGGTGTTTCCATGACCTCTTTCGTTTTTGTCTCGCACGCGAGCCCAGACAAGGCGGCCATCCGCCATGTGGTCGATGCGCTCATCGCCGCCGGCCTAAAGGTGTGGCTCGATGACCCAGCCGCAATGGGCTACTCCGCCGACGAAGTACGGGCAAATTTCTACCGTCTAACTGCCAGCAATCGTTGGCAAGATGAGATTGACGACGCTGTTCTGGCGGCATCTGCCGTTATCGTCTGTTTTTCAAGGAGATTCGACGAAAAGCGGCGTCACAAGTGGCGAGATGAAGCGGCCATCGCCCGGGCAAACAAGAACCTCGTCGCCTGCCGTATCGACGATGTCGAACCCACGAGCCTGATCAACAGCTACGCAGAGCAGCAGATGCCCGACGTTCGGGCTTCACGGCCAGCGAATGAACTTCAAACGGCACTGGGACTGCTGATCGACGATGTGAAGCGGAAAATGACGGAGCGGGACGAAGCGAGAGTTCGTTCCCGTAGCGGGAGCGCTACACCACGCGATTGGTTCACCCCCTATCTCGTGGATCGGGCAGATCAGGAAGGCGAAATCGGCCTCGCACTTGGAGAGATTGTCACTGACGGCGGCGTGCGCGCGTTTCTGGTCGCGGGGCCTGAAAATGAGGGAGTCGATGGTTTCATCGACCGGCTCGAGCGACGTTACTGCCCCGAGACGTTCGGACATTCTTGGCGACGCTTGGTTGTCGAGTGGCCGAGCGGACACGCGCATACGGAAACGGGGAAGAACTTTCAGTCACGCCTGAAGAAGGAACTCAGGCTGCCGGTTTCGGCAACGCCGGTCCAGGTTGTCACCTCGCTCGCGGAGTTCAGACGCCCGGTCGCGGTGCTGAGCTATGTACGGGCCGAAGCATGGCGAGCCGACGAGTGCATGAGCGTTCGTGCTTGGTTGCGTCTGTGGGAAGAGTACGACAAGGCCGCCCGCGCAGCTGGCGTCAAGATGGCCGCGCTACCCATCCTCTGCCTGAAGATGCCTCCCGCCGAACCGGGCTGGCGCGGCATCCCGAGCGGCAGGGCGCCCGGCGCTTCTCTGACAAATAGGCAGATTTGGAGAAACGTCTGCGCCATCCGCGAACCTGGCTTCTTCATGTCTTGGGTCTACCCACCCGTCACAAAGCCTGACTTCAAGGCACCTCCCGTGTTGCACCCTGTCACGCGGGGTCATGTCGACACATGGCTGCAGCATGATAGCGTCAGAAAACAGTTGGGCCCGGACGGCCATAGCGACGCGACCGGGATCATGACGCGACTTTTCAAGACCGATCGCCGGAATGCCGGCGTCGCATTCGATGACTTCGTGAAATCGTTGTCGCCATTGTTCGGCGGCCGAGCCTGATTTTGGTTCACGCGGGAGGCATGTATGACGTACCCGTACTTCAAGACGGGCCTTGTGCCAACGGCGCCTTCGAGCCGGGCCGAGGATGTCCCGACCTTGAAGCGCAGCGCACTCGAGGATCCCACCTCGTATATCCCGCATCCCGACCTGTCCCATGCGGTCAACGTCGCGCTGATCCTTGGAATGCCGTTGCTGGTGACCGGGGAACCAGGCACGGGCAAGACCCAGTTGGCCAGCGTGGTCGCCCATGCGCACGGATGTCCGCTGCACAAGTTCGAAGTGAAGTCGACGTCGCAGGCTCGCGATCTCTTCTACACTTACGATGCCATCAGCGCTTTCAAGCGCCCGGGAGACGCAAGCCAGCAGAGCTTCATCCATTATCAGGCTCTGGGACGCGCAATCATTGAAGCCTTCCCTCTCGCGCAGGTCGCGCACCTGATTGCGGCATCGGTTCAGGCTCGACACCAGGGGCCGCGGCGCTCGGTGGTTTTGATCGACGAAATCGACAAGGCGCCGCGTGATTTTCCAAACGATCTGCTGAACGAAGTCGAGCGGCTGTACTTCCGTGTGGCCGAACTCGAGAACGCGGCGACGCCCGGCGCTGACGCCGGAAGCAGCGAAATGGATCAGCGCTATCGGCCGATCATCGTGATTACATCCAACTCCGAGAAGGGCTTGCCGGACCCGTTCCTAAGGCGGTGCATCTATTACGACATCCCGTTCCCGTCGCAGGATCAGATGCGAGAGATTGTGAGCAGGCGCATGGCCGGAGTCGGCGTCACCGAACCGATGCTCATCGATGCGCTGGATCTCTTCTACAAGCTGCGCAGAGACAGCAGAGCGAGCAACCTGCGCAAGGAGCCATCGACGGCTGAGTTGCTGAACTGGCTGCAGGTGCTCGTCCACCGCGGTGCGGCCCTCGGCGGTTCGCTCAAGAACCAAAAGCCGATCGTCCTCGAAACCCTTTCGACACTCGTCAAGAATTCCGAGGACCTGCGCGACGCCCGGGTCGTCGTCAACGACAAGTGGTCGTGAGATGGACGGGGGGAGCGTAGCCGACCGATCGCAGCCCGCCTTCGAGGGCACGCTCGGTGATGACCTCGAGGGCCTTCTCGATGCGCTGGCTCGCTCGGGCCTGAAGGTGGGTCCCCGAGAACGCGTCGCAGCTATTGCGCTTGCCGCCAGCGTCACCGCTTCCCGAGGCTCTGAGAGCGGCGAGGGGACAATTGTTCGCCTAGCCGATCTGATACCGCTGCTCGCTCCGCTTCTGGCGCGCTCATCCGACGAGCGACACTCTTTCAACCGCGTCGTCGCGGCCTACGTTCCGGATTACCGCCGTTCCATCCTGGAGCCTGAACCCGATCGAAATCTAACCGACAGGCAACCCGAACAGCGGGCGAGCCATCCATGGGTCTGGTGGTTATCGGTAGCCGTAGTAGTCTTATTGCTTGGGATTGTCGCCGTAGTCGTGGTTCCGCGCCTCTTCCCAGAGCCGGTGCCGAAGCCAGTCGCGTCAGTCCCGACATCAGATCCTAAAACAACGGTCGAGAAAGTCGCTCCTAAGCCTGCAGCTCTGGCGAAGGTCGAAAACAAAACCATCGACCGGATCGTCAAAGCTGCCGAACGCTTCGAAGGTGCCCCAACACTGGAAGAGCTGGCGCCCGGTCTGGCGGCGACCTCGCAAATTGGCTGGAAACCTGATGCCTTCACCATCCGCCTTCATGAATTGACCGGCCTTCCGACGGCGTCGCCGCTCGGGCTTTATCTCAACGATGGAAGCATTCTCGCCCGGCTAGCGCACGCCCTCGATCGGATCGAACGGCCAGGGCTCGAGGGTACCCTTGAGACAGTGCAGCCTATCGCGCAGGCGAAGGCTAAAGCATTAGCGCCTCTTGCATCTTATGTTGGCACCGAGGTCGGGCTGTTCACCACGGCGATTATCAGTCAACTCGATCGCGACTTCTCCACTCCGTATGGCGTTGTATCGCGCATGGTTGCGATTTCGGGTTGGCCCCCCGATTGGGCAGCAAACAAGGCCAACGCGATCGCCCGCATCCAGCGCTACCTTCACCAGCAGCGGACAGGCCGGGACGAGCAGCCGAGTGGCCCCGACGCCATCGACCCGCAGACTATCGAACGAGGTCTCGCGATTACGCCGCCGCCCGTCGGACGCATCTTCGCCAACCCGCCGTGGCAACTAGACCGGCCCAAAACTGGGCAGACCGCGCCGTGGTGGCTGCCGTGGCTCGCCCTCGTAGTGCCCCTCGTTGTCGCTGCAGTGTGGCTCACGAATTCACTGACCTTACGCAAGGCCTTCTTGCGCCGTCGCCCGCCTGACCTGCCGCCCCTTCACGTCGATCTGATTGCCGAGGCCAGTGGGCAAGTGCGATATCCGATCGATCTTTACCGTCGGATTGCACGTCGCTTGCAGGTCCGTACGTCACGCCCGACTGGCCGTATCGATCCGATTGCAACAGTCGCTGCCACGCTTCGGGAAGGCGGCAAGATCGTCGTGCCGGTCTATGCCACTGTGCGCCATACTCCGGAATATCTGGTTTTGATTGAGCGGCGAGCGAGTGGCGACCAGTGTGCGCAACGGTTGCGCGATCTCGTTGCCCGGCTTCAGCCGCTGGTTCCGATCGCGATCTACTACTTTCAGGGGGAACCCTCGGTCCTCGAGCCCGAAAGCGACGGCCGGCCGATCACCATCCAACGCTTGCACACCCTTTGTCCGGAACACCGGCTCCTTATCCTCGGCTCCGGTACCGAACTCCTGGATCCCGTCACCTTCGAGCCGCACCCGGCAGCCCGCATTCTTCGCCAGTGGACACATCGTGCGCTGTTGACGCCCTTGCCTCTTGCCGAGTGGGGGCGGGAGGAAATCGCGTTGGCGAATGGACTCGGCCTTCCGATCGGCCGGGCAACACCGGAAGGGCTGCTCGCGCTTGCAGAATTGATCGGACGCGAACGCACCGACGGTGAGGACCTCGTCAGCACATCGGGGGATGGGCTTGCCCGCCCATTGCCGGAAGTCTTCCGCGTTAGGCCGCAGCGCTTTCTCTATTCGGCCCCGCCATCCGACACGCCCGTTCCCGAAGTCCTTCGCCACCTTCGCAACCTGCTCGACGGTCCTAGCTTCGACTGGCTAGCTGCTCTCGCCGTGTATCCTGCTGTGCAATGGGACCTCACACTCCATCTCGGGGTCACGCTGCCCGAGGACCCGAAAGCACCACTCCCTGAGCGTGGATCGCCGACTGCGCGCCTCTACCGAGAGGATCGGATCGCTGCGTTGACGCAATTGCCGTGGCTGCGAGAGGGCTTCATGCCGGCCTGGCTGCGGCGAGCATTAATTGCCGAACTGTCGCCAGATCGCGCGGCCTCGATCCGCACGGCACTGCAGACGGTCCTGGCCGCAGCCAAACTGTCGGGCGACCGATTGCGCGACGAAGAGGTCAAATTGCGGATTGCGCAGCAGCCGGCCAAAGACGCGGTGCCGCCCGAAGAACTGCTCGAAGACGAGGTGCTGGTCGATTTCCTGGCGCGCGGACGGATCGAGGATCTCGCCGTACCCCCCGGCAGCATTCTGGATCGCATTTTTCCAAAAAGCTGGCTCGATCGGTTCGGGCTGCCGGAACTGACCTCTGGCCTGGTGGCACTTGCCTACGCGCTCGCAGCCTTTGCGCTTTCGCCTCGGCAGCCCGAAGGCGAAGCGCTTCTGACCGGTGCCTGGTTGCCGCTTGTGGTGCTGGCGTTGGGAACACTGTTTGCTTATGCGGTTGGCTTCCCACGCGAAGCCTACAGCGCTGCGCGAGCAAACTTGGTGCGGCTCGGACAGTTCGGGTTGACGCTTGGCCTTGTGACAGCCTGTTCGATTGCAGCCGTCATCACGAAACTAGTCACACTCGCAGCGCCCCTTTACCTTTTCTTATATACTGCCGCGGCCGTCGCTACGTTGCAGTGCGTTGCGCACTTGGTTTGGCGTCGAATCCTGCGCGTAACTAGCGCCGGAGGGAGCGGAAACGTATCGTCATTCTTCACGATCGCGTCGTTCGTCGTCGCTTTCGTAGTCGCAATGGTGATCGGAGCTCTTCCGCAGCAGGATGTGCCTGCCGCGGCCAAGTTTGCTTTTACAATCAGTGGCGCGCTCACAGGGCTCGGATTACTCGCCCACTGGTTCCTGCCCGCCGCGCTGCCACCGCCCAGCCCCGCGCCGAAGTCGAGGGGGCGTGCTTGGAGCCTCGCTTCAGGGGCCTCCGCAGCCCTAATTGCAATGCTGCCGATCGCGCCGGCGGTTTGGATCGCCAGCGAGGTCGCGGCGAGTTCCGTCCGCCTCCAAGGGGTCGCTCCCGGCCCTGTCGTCGTAGCCGAAACACGTGACGGTCGCTTTGTTGCCATAGGTGGCGTCGACGGGATCGTGCACGTTTATCGGCGCTCGTTGAACGGCCGCATTGAAGCAAAGCCGGTTGCGCGCGTACCTGCTGCAACAGCAGGGGATCAGCCGGCCACGCAAACTGCAGCGACGGGCGCCGTCGTCGCACTCGACATCCGCGCAGTCAATGAGCGGCCGGATGGCACCGCAGCGGACGGGCCGGTGCACCTACTCGTTGAGACCGCCGACGGCAAGGTACTGATGTATGATGCCCGCGGCGGCGCGAGCGCAGCGCTACCCGATGCGATGGCGAGATCCGTCAGCGCTGCGGCCCCGCCGCGCGTGGCATTGGGAGATGCGGCCCGGCCGCTGGCTGCGTTTGAGACCGCTGAGGGCGGAGCCCAACTCATTGCTGCCGACGGAAGCGAGCTTTCCCTCGACGATAGCGGGATCGTAACCGCTCTCGTGGCCACGGGACCCGGGCAGTACGCCATCGCCACATACGATGGGCGAGTGAGACTGGTCCGCTATGAACTTGGTCGAGGGCTATGGCTGGACAGGCAATCCTTACCGCTCCTCGATGGTCGAGCCAGGACGCTCGCCTTCGACCTCAGAGAGAGACGCCTCACCGCCTTTGCCGAAAACGGTGTCAGATGGACGGCCCAGCTGAACTCTGCGGGCGAGGTAACTTCTGCTGCATTGGAAACCGCACGGGAGGAATGGTCCCTTGGGGCTGCCATTCGGTGGAAGGGCATGAGCCAGCTTGCCGCCGCCTTTCAAGCAGAGCGCGTTCTGAAAGGCCACACGGGCCCGGTCTCGAGCGTCGCGGTGACGGGCGACGGCGCGCGCGTCGTGACGGGGTCTTCCGACAACACCGTGCGGATCTGGGACGCGGCGACCGGCGCCGAGCTGCGCAAGCTCGCAGGCCACACGGGCGCGGTCACCAGCGTCGCGGTGACGGGCGACGGCGCGCGCGTCGTGACGGGGTCTTCCGACAACACCGCGCGGATCTGGGACGCGGCGACCGGCGCCGAGCTGCGCAAGCTCGAGGGCCACACGGACGCGGTCTTGAGCGTCGCGGTGACGGGCGACGGCGCGCGCGTCGTGACGGGGTCACGTGACAACACCGCGCGGATCTGGGACGAGGCGACCGGCGCCGAGCTGCGCAGGCTCGTGGGCCACACGGGCTGGGTCAACAGCGTCGCGGTGACGGGCGACGGCGCGCGCGTCGTGACGGGGTCTGGTGACAACACCGTGCGGATCTGGGACGCGGCGACCGGCGCCCTGCTGCGCAAGCTCGAGGGCCACACGAGCTGGGTCGGAAGCGTCGCGGTGACGGGCGACGGCGCGCGCGTCGTGACGGGGTCTGATGACAGGACCGTGCGGATCTGGGACGCGGCGACCGGCGCCGAGCTGCGCAAGCTCGAGGGCCACGCGGGCGGGGTCTGGAGCGTCGCGGTGACGGGCGACGGCGCGCGCGTCGTGACGGGGTCTGATGACAGGACCGTGCGGATCTGGGGCCAAGTAAAGGCTGCGGCCAACCCGCAAGGAGACGCCGCCGCGGACCCGGAAAAGATCGTCAATCTTACAGCTCCCCCCGTCGCCGCCGCCGGCCCGTCTCAGAGATGATCTCGAGTTTGCATACTATCCGCCGGGCGACCTCCCCACTCAAGATGCAGGTCGAGGGCGAGCAAATGATCGCAAGGTCTATGCCCCGAACATCGTGTTCCCGTTGAAGCTCGGCCGGGGTGAGCACGCCGCGCTGAATTCACAGATCTGGGGTTTCGGTGGCGGCGGCTACGGAAGTTTGAAAGGGCCCGGTGGATCGGAATGTGACCCGCGCAATTACGACCCGATGCGCATGCGCGACAACTTTTGTGAAGCGCGCGGCTGGGACATGCCGATGTGCCCGACAGGGAAAGGTCATCAAGGACAGGATATTAGGGGCGCCTCTTGCGAGGACAACAAGTGGGAGGCCGTCGCTGTCGCCGATGGCGTGATCACGAAAGTGACGTCGAATCCAACCATTGCCTTGAGGGGCACTGACGGCACCCAGTACGAATACCTGCAGGTCAATCCGAACAGTGTTACTGTAAAGGCCGGCGATACGGTCAAGCAGGGCCAGACCATAGCCCGTGTCTCGAACTATCTGGATGGCAAGCCGAGCACCACCCGGCATCTGCATTTCAATATCCTGCAAACCGTTGAAATCAACGGCACGCTGCAGCGCGTCTATGTTCCGCCGTACTCGTCGTTGATCGCCGCCTACCGGGCTCCGCAAGTTCAAGAAGGACAACAAGCTCGGCGACGACGGCGACATAGATGCCAAACTGCTCGAAGCCCTCAAGCAGTAGTGCAAGATCGAGAGACCAACGCCGGTCGCCATGCTCGCGAACCGGCATTTCGGCGTCCGGGGACGTCGGTTTCGATCCACGTCGGCGTGAGAGCGGGCGACATGATGTTCGCGGTGAACTTAGCCACGCTAGTTGTTTCTATCCACGCCCGCGTGAGAGCGGGCGACGACTCTTGTCCCGTCGTTCTGGCCGTGGCCACCTGTTTCGATCCACGCCCGCGTGTGAGCGGGCGACCGTAGTCCGCATCAACAGGAGCGGGTCCGTCGCGTTTCGATCCACGCCCGCGTGTGAGCGGGCGACCACCGGTCAACACGCGGCCATCGCGATGGCACTGTTTCGATCCACGCCCGCGTGAGAGCGGGCGACTTCGATCTCGACCGCATGGCGCGCGACACGGCCGAGTTTCGATCCACGCCCGCGTGTGAGCGGGCGACTTGATTGTCCGGTTATCCAGGATTTTAGCGGCGAGTTTCGATCCACGCCCGCGTGTGAGCGGGCGACATCTAGCGGCATTCCCAGGTACAGCAGAGACCGGGTTTCGATCCACGCCCGCGTGTGAGCGGGCGACAGGCGGCGGGCCGCGCTGCGCGATTAAGGGAGAGGGTTTCGATCCACGCCCGCGTGTGAGCGGGCGACGAGCCCCTTCATGAAGCCGTCCCCGAAGCCGGTGAAGTTTCGATCCACGCCCGCGTGTGAGCGGGCGACCTCAAGGGGTTTGCGGCGCGCGGCGATGGGATGGAGTTTCGATCCACGCCCGCGTGTGAGCGGGCGACAGCCTATGTTCCGGTCGGTCACACAAATGGTAAGTTTCGATCCACGCCCGCGTGTGAGCGGGCGACCGCGAAATAGCGTCGGCAGACCTAAAAACTACCCCGTTTCGATCCACGCCCGCGTGTGAGCGGGCGACGAAGCCAACATATCCGATGATCTGCATAAACTGGTTTCGATCCACGCCCGCGTGTGAGCGGGCGACGGCAAACACGTTCACGCATGACCCATCCGGCTGTAGTTTCGATCCACGCCCGCGTGTGAGCGGGCGACGATCTGATCGCGACGGTGTGGGCGGGGCCGTGGGAGTTTCGATCCACGCCCGCGTGTGAGCGGGCGACTCGGCGTCAGAATTGAAGAGCAGCGCGTGGCCAAGCTGTTTCGATCCACGCCCGCGTGTGAGCGGGCGACCCAATGTAACGCCAATCCATCCCGCATGTAAAAGGTTTCGATCCACGCCCGCGTGTGAGCGGGCGACATCGTCGTCACCCTCATGAATGCCTCCGCAACTCGTTTCGATCCACGCCCGCGTGTGAGCGGGCGACAGGTCCGGCAAGCGCGCCGTCCTCGTGAGGAAACTGTTTCGATCCACGCCCGCGTGTGAGCGGGCGACGCGGCGGGCCGCGCCGCGCGATTAAGGGAGAGGGTTTCGATCCACGCCCGCGTGTGAGCGGGCGACGCCGTCGCCGACTGCACGCCTGTCGGCGAGCCGGTTTCGATCCACGCCCGCGTGTGAGCGGGCGACTTGGCCTCGCGCCTACGGGATGGACGTCGGCTGGTTTCGATCCACGCCCGCGTGTGAGCGGGCGACGTGACGACAGCGTCGAGACCCGCGGGGCCCGACTGTTTCGATCCACGCCCGCGTGTGAGCGGGCGACCGGCATCACGTCAAGCTCGTCGTGATAGTCCTTCTGTTTCGATCCACGCCCGCGTGTGAGCGGGCGACTGATTTTTTCTGCATACATCGTCGTCACTCGCATGTTTCGATCCACGCCCGCGTGTGAGCGGGCGACCTGGCCCGATGGGCAGGAAACCGCGCTGGTGGTTGAGTTTCGATCCACGCCCGCGTGTGAGCGGGCGACAGGTCTCATAGCGACCGTCCACGATGAGCTATGGGGTTTCGATCCACGCCCGCGTGTGAGCGGGCGACGTGGGTTCCATCGTGATGTGATGCTCCCTGTGGAGTTTCGATCCACGCCCGCGTGTGAGCGGGCGACCCAGGCCCGACGTGTGGACACGTATCGCGTATAGGTTTCGATCCACGCCCGCGTGTGAGCGGGCGACGAGTATCGCACAGGCCGACGACGTTGGCCTCGCCGTTTCGATCCACGCCCGCGTGTGAGCGGGCGACATATCTTGATTGTAACGGCGCCGCTGTCAGCCGAGGTTTCGATCCACGCCCGCGTGTGAGCGGGCGACTTTCCCCGGGTTGACGATCTCGATGCCGATCGAGTTTCGATCCACGCCCGCGTGTGAGCGGGCGACAGACGCTAGGATCGCGCCGGTGGCGCCGGTGAACGTTTCGATCCACGCCCGCGTGTGAGCGGGCGACCGGTGGCTTCGCCGCCAGGTAGTGTCTCAGTTTGTTTCGATCCACGCCCGCGTGTGAGCGGGCGACCAGCACGCTTGTGTCCGTGATCCCTGGCCCTAGCTGTTTCGATCCACGCCCGCGTGTGAGCGGGCGACAGCCTGCAGATGCGCCGGCAGGTGAGCGGAGGCGTTTCGATCCACGCCCGCGTGTGAGCGGGCGACATGGACGTAACGGCGGCGTTGACGCCCATTAATGCGTTTCGATCCACGCCCGCGTGTGAGCGGGCGACCGGCGATATCCCGAACTCGTCGAGGCCGGGCGGCTGTTTCGATCCACGCCCGCGTGTGAGCGGGCGACGACGCCGCGAGACGCCATCACGGCGGTTCGTACGGTTTCGATCCACGCCCGCGTGTGAGCGGGCGACCAGACCTCCACGCCGGTCTTGGCGTGCAGGATGCGTTTCGATCCACGCCCGCGTGTGAGCGGGCGACGGTCCGATACGACGGGCTGGCCTTCCGGTGTAGAAGTTTCGATCCACGCCCGCGTGTGAGCGGGCGACCCAGACCTCCACGCCGGTCTTGGCGTGCAGGATGCGTTTCGATCCACGCCCGCGTGTGAGCGGGCGACGTGACGAGCGATCGCGCCCGGCGGTTGAGATCATACGTTTCGATCCACGCCCGCGTGTGAGCGGGCGACTTGGAAGATCAAGTGTGCGCAAGCCGAGATCGCGGAGTTTCGATCCACGCCCGCGTGTGAGCGGGCGACCGTGTGACGGCCGGACGCTCCACCGCATTCGGGCTGTTTCGATCCACGCCCGCGTGTGAGCGGGCGACGTAGCTATCGGCGGCGTCCTGCCATACCTGCAACAGTTTCGATCCACGCCCGCGTGTGAGCGGGCGACATCCGCGACGGTTTCCAGTAGCCTCGTCCAGGATGTTTCGATCCACGCCCGCGTGTGAGCGGGCGACATCACAGAGGGCGCATCATGTCATATGCTGGGCGCGTTTCGATCCACGCCCGCGTGTGAGCGGGCGACTTCAGCGATCCTCTGCAACCGATTACGCTCGGTTAGTTTCGATCCACGCCCGCGTGTGAGCGGGCGACGATATTACCGTAATGCAGACGCTCTATGGCAAGGTTTCGATCCACGCCCGCGTGTGAGCGGGCGACTCGATAAACACCAAGCACCACGCCATCCGGAAGTTGTTTCGATCCACGCCCGCGTGTGAGCGGGCGACCAATGAGCACTACGACGTTCACCTATTCCGCCGTGTTTCGATCCACGCCCGCGTGTGAGCGGGCGACTCGATCTCGCGGATCGCGTCCAATCCGGGCATGTCGTTTCGATCCACGCCCGCGTGTGAGCGGGCGACTTGGCGCGGAAACTCTCTCACGCGTCACCCTAGAGTTTCGATCCACGCCCGCGTGTGAGCGGGCGACGGTCGATGCGGTTCCGGCACATCGGCATCGAAGTGTTTCGATCCACGCCCGCGTGTGAGCGGGCGACGCGGGCGTTATGAAACGGCTGCGTTCTGATTTCGAGTTTCGATCCACGCCCGCGTGTGAGCGGGCGACCAAGTGCACGCGACCACCCGCCAATCCCAGCGAAGTTTCGATCCACGCCCGCGTGTGAGCGGGCGACGCCATGGCGGGTTCGTTCGCATACGCAACGGGAAGTTTCGATCCACGCCCGCGTGTGAGCGGGCGACCGATGGCGGCGGACGGCTCAATACTAGCTAGGTTAGTTTCGATCCACGCCCGCGTGTGAGCGGGCGACGACCGCAGAAGCCGACGGACGAGAAGCCGACGGACGAGGTTAGTTTCGATCCACGCCCGCGTGTGAGCGGGCGACAGGTGCGGGTCTGGCAACGGCATTGACCTGGTGATGTTTCGATCCACGCCCGCGTGTGAGCGGGCGACCCCAACGAGGACATCAACGAGGGCAAGGTCCAGGTGTTTCGATCCACGCCCGCGTGTGAGCGGGCGACGCTACCGTCGAAGCCCACCAAAACGCCGAAAAGGCGTTTCGATCCACGCCCGCGTGTGAGCGGGCGACCTACGTTGGGATGTTGACCTCGCCCCGAGAGTTGGGTTTCGATCCACGCCCGCGTGTGAGCGGGCGACAACCGCATGAGCCCGTTCGGCGCGTTCGTGGTGATGTTTCGATCCACGCCCGCGTGTGAGCGGGCGACGATGAGCGCGCGGGCGTATAGCCCCTTCGGCATGAGTTTCGATCCACGCCCGCGTGTGAGCGGGCGACACGGCAAGGTCACCAAGATCGATGGATATGGCCTGTTTCGATCCACGCCCGCGTGTGAGCGGGCGACCAGCAGGCAATCGACGATAGCTACCGTGGCGGCGTTTCGATCCACGCCCGCGTGTGAGCGGGCGACGCGAGTTTGCGTTCCGACTTGGGGATGGCGATGTGTTTCGATCCACGCCCGCGTGTGAGCGGGCGACGTGCCTCGGCCGGACGATGACGCCGAAGATACCGCCGTTTCGATCCACGCCCGCGTGTGAGCGGGCGACGCCTTCAGGCTGTACAGTTCCTTGCGGACGGTGTTTCGATCCACGCCCGCGTGTGAGCGGGCGACGGCGGCGCTGTAACACAATGTCAAAGAGCGAAAAACGGCTGACATTTCGCGAACCGGTGTAGAATTCACCTCGTCAGTTGGAGCGCGCTAGCCTGTCGTTGCGCAAGCTGCAGAGAATGTTCTGCAATCTGCAAACGCGAACGTCACGACGTTTCGCCGCATGCTTCACTTTCGCGACGTGCTATCGAACGAGTTACATCAGGAGGGGGCCATCGAGATCGAGTGCTGGCTTCGCGCCGACATGCTCCACGCGCGGCTTCCAGTTCGCACCGAGTTGGTAGAAGCGTAGGCTGTCTTTTTCGGCGTCGATCTCCTTCAATAGTCGAGCCCGTAGCTTAACCCATTGAGCCGGATCGACCTCGCACTCGAAAACCGAGTATTGCACCCTCTGGCCATAGTCGCGACAGGCGCGGGCGACTCGGCGGAGGCGACGCTTACCGCCTTCGCTATCGGTCGAAACGTCGTAGGTGATAAGTACCATCATGACTTCGACCTACCTCCAGATGAAGGGAGGATACGCATCCAGATCGCCCCGTAGATGGCGGGCGAGCAACTGGGCTTGGCAGAACCAGAGCAGCCCCACCGTGATTTTCTCGCCCAGATAGGGATGCTGAATCTCATCCCTCTTGCGTTCCTGGTAAGCAGCAATCACCTGCTTGCGACCATCTTCGCTCAGAAGCGTGGCACCGTTCTCCAAACGGCGAAAGGCACGCTCGTCGATTTGTCTTCTGTTGATCAACGACAGAGCAAGACGGTCTGCTACAAACGGGCGGAACTCCTCTACGAGATCGAGCGCCAATGACGGGCGGCCGGGACGATCGGCGTGCAGGTAGCCGACGGCTGGATCGAGGCCGTTGGCTTCCAGCGCGCTGCGCATGTCGGTGGTGAGGAGCACATAGATGAACGACAGCAGCGCGTTTGTCGCGTCCAAGGGAGGGCGGCGACTACGCCCATGAAATGCAAACAACGGTTTCTCGCCTCGAACGAGGTGGTCGAAGACGGAAAAATAGGTTTGGCCGGCTTCGCCCTCGGCGCCCCGAAGCTCATCGACGGTGAGCGGCACTTCGAGTCGCCGCACGATGTAGCGCAATCGCTCGGAAGCAGCTTCGAGCTTCGCCTTATCATCGCTTGGCAAGGCGTCGCCGTGGTCGCGAAGCGCCCGCTCGACCACCGTGCGCTGGTTAAGGATCTTGCCTGCGAGGATTGACTTCACGATCCCTGCTTGCCGTTCCGGATCGTCGGCCCAGCGGTACTGGGTCCGACGCAAAAGCACGTTTCCGGACACAGGGCCCTCGACGCGAGCGAGGAACCGACCGTTTTCGGTGAGATGCGTGATGCGGATGCCCGCTTCGGATGCCGCTCCCATCAACGGCGCACTGACGGCGACCTGCCCAAAACACACCACCGCGCCTATGGTGTGCATTGGAACGCGACCTCGTTCCACGCCTTCGGCCGAAACGACGATGTTTTCGCCGTCCTTATTGACCCAAGCGCCCTGGGTGATCACGTAAAGCGTATTGAGGTGTCGGCGAATGGCTCACTCCATGGCGAGCTGGCGGGCGAGCCACGCTGATGCCGGCTGTGGTCGTTCGATGCGGCGGGGCTGGCACAGCTCCACCAAGGAACAGTTGTCGCATTTCCGCTTCTGGTAGCTCGGTGCCGGTGTCGTGCGACCTGCGATCAAGCGATGGACGGCCGCCGCCAATTCTGTGGTGAGTTGGCGCAATGAGGCGTCGAAGGGGACCGGTACGCGGCGCCGGGTCTCACCGTAAAACAGCGCGCCCTCGTCCAGTGCACAGTCGAACATCTCTTCGAGCGCCATCGCCTGAGCACACAACTGCACCTCATCAGCCCGGTGGGCCTTGGGCTTGCCGCGCTTGTACTCAACGGGAAACGGGCGCCAGCGATCGGGACCGTCGCGGTGAAGCTCGACCAGATCGGCGACACCGGCGACGTTGAGCCGCCGAGAGACGAGCGGCATGGCGGAGACGAGCCGAATGCCGCGGCGGACCTCCGTCCCCACCTCCGATGTCGCTTCATGGAGAACGCGCCCTTCGGCAGTGAAGCGGTTCTCCGACCACAGCTGCTCCACGTGGATGAGCGCGCACTGACGTGGGCAATAGAGATAGTGCTGGAGCGCCGACAAAGCGACGAGATCGTCATCGCTCATCGTGCCGATGGTGGTCACGCGACCCACTCCTCGACGTGAACGTTCTGCGGCAAGCCACTCGTGTCGAGCTGGATCTCGTAGTCGGTGAAGGCGCGTGCCGGCGGCCAATTGTCGGTGCGCATCTCACCAACCGGGGCGCTGGCGCCAGCGAGTACGCGGTGGACGCTGATGCGCTCGAACAGCTTGTGCGCGGGCGCGTTCCCGAGATCGCTCTCGTGCCTGAAAGCGATGCACCGCCGCGCCGCCATCTCGCCGCGAGCGGCAGAGCGGTCGAGATCGTACATGCCGTTTAGAGCTTCTTTCAGAAGCGTGAGGTCATCGGTCGTGAAGCCGGTCTTCTGCGCCAGCTTCGCGTTGACATAGCCGTGGACGCGGTAGAGGCCGTACGGGACGATGTGCTTACGGCCCATGGTGCGATTGTCGGAGCGCTTGTCGTCGTCGGCGCCCTCGCTGCGTTTCTTCTTCTCGGCCTCGTTGGTGGCTGCCATTCGCGTGATGGAGATCTCCAGCGGCATGATCGGCTCGACCGAGCGACCGAACGTGAACTGCAGGGGACCGCGGACCTGACCACAGTTGATTCCAGTGCTCATCACCGCGCCGAAGGTGCGTACGTCGAAGAAGTTGGCGCACATCCATGCCCTCAGCTTGGCAGCCTCGGCATCGTTTTGCGGCGACAGTGATTTTGCTTTCTGAATCTTCTCGTCGTCTTTCCGGACGACCTGATACGCCTTCCGATGTAGCTCGTTGAGAATGGCATTTTCGGTCACGTAGATCGGCTGACCGCGCTCAGCGGCGTAATTGCGGATTTTGCGTTTGATCGACACGTCCGATACGAGGCCGTGGCTCGTTTCAGGGTCGATACGAGGCAAGTTACCAGCATCCGGGTCACCATTGGGATTGCCGTTGGCGACGTCGAAAAACAAAACGAAATCATATCGGTTGGTCAGCGCGTTCATTGATCGTTGTCCTCGGTGTCATTGTGCCCCGTGTCGGCGTCTGCCGCCTTGGTGTAGAGCGCCTGCATCTGGTGGTAGTAGCCGACAAAGAACCGGCCTTGCGCATCGAGCCTGAGTGCGGTCGGAAACGGCATCTCGCCTCCGAACCGGCCGAGGATCTGCGACACGGCTTTGGCGGCCTTGATGCCGGCGCCACGCTTGTTGCCGTCGCTCTTAGCGAGTGCCGAGGCATTGTGCTCGTAGCCCCGCATCAAAATTGGGAAAACTCGGCGCGGTGTGGCGGAAGCGGCCCCGATGAATTTGTCTTTTATGGTGGCGTTGCGGTCTGCGACGCTTCGCTCCGCATATTCGTAAGTCGCAAACAGGCGGCCGAGGTTGTAGGCCTCGTCGTCGCTTTCGATCTCAAGTGCCACGGGAAAGTCCTCCCTTCCGAAATTGCGAATGTTGAAGGCTCTGCATAGGCCAGCGCGGGCGGCGTTGATCCGCTTGTCCGCTCGCATGCGCCCGAGCAAGGCGGCAAACAGGGTCTGCGGGTAATCGCTTCCGGTCAGGATCGACCGAGCGAGTTCGCCGCCGAGTCTGGCGGGGATATTCTCGGCCTTGCCTTGCACCGCGGTTTCGAAGAGCAGCGCGTATGCTTTCCTGTCGCGACCATCGTTAGACGGCTCGATGCGGATTTCCTGTTTGAAGCGAGCGATGTTCTCGGACAGATGGCCCCAGGTCTCGACAAGCCAAAAACGCACTGCAACCCGCCCGGCGTTGGGAGAAAGCCCGAGGACGTGGAGGCGTGCTTCCGGATCGAGCCGCGTCACGTCAGGGGCGCGGCTCAGGTCGCGGATCTGTGTGGCCTGGGACTGCATCTCGGATTGGTTGTACTGATCGACGTCGCGGTCCGCATCGAGCTCAATAGTATCGCTGTTCTCGCTTTCCACATCGTCGTCTGAGGCCGATTGGGAATCTTCGGCCGACACCGGTTCGTCCGTCATCTCGGTCCGAAGCGCCTCCTCCGCTGCCACGGCAGCTCCGTCGGACGTGTTGTCGGCCCAAAACACGACGGTCGTCTCGCCCAATCGGAACGTGCGGCCGTTGCTGCGATCGAGAAGCCAGTTGAGCGCCGCGCCGTACTTAAAAGCGGCAGCTTCGGAGACGGGGGCCGTCGCAGCCTTGTCCTGGTCAAAGCTCTCGAACGCGTCGGCGTTGTAGGATACAAGCGCGGCTCCGGAACTCTGTCCCCCTGCGAGCCGGAACTGCGGATGTCGCCCCGCGAATGGCTGAACGCTGCCGCTCACGAGGCAGTGGCGGGGTGTTGTCGCGGATGCGAGGACGCGGCTGGCCCGCTCGAGCGCTTCAGGCAGTTGGTCGAGGCGAACGCGCCGGCCGGCAAACTCGAAAGCGATATTTCGATCGAGCGCTTCCTTCGAGAAGCCTCTCGTCAACCAGTCCTCCGGCTTCCAGGTGTCGAGAAATCGCAGCAAAGCCTGGAATTCAACGGACTTGGTGCCGTCCAGAAGGGCTTGGTGAGCGGCCACGAACGCATCGTGATCTTCACGCGACTTCTTTGAGATCTCCGGTTCCAGCACAACTTTGGAGCTGTCCTTCGACTTCTTCGCAGCGACGCCGAAGACGTAACTCGTCTTGTCCCAGAACACGAAGCTGCGGCGGCCCGACGTCCGCCCCCCGAACGACAGATCCTCCCAGGGACGGCCACCCCTCTCGGGATTGGGGTTGTACGCGGTGCCGGGCATCATCAGCTTGCCTGCCCGGCGGCGGCCTTCCGGAATGTGCCGCTGCTTGAGATCGACAGGCTTTCCTGCCGCGTCGATCACCAGGACGTAGTCGATCTCTACCGGCTTCATGCCGGGCGGTGGCACGATCGGTGAGCCACCGGCACTCCGCCGTTCCAGCCGATCATAGAATCCGTTGAGCGCCTGCAGGATGGTCATCGCACGAGCCCCTCGCGGCGCGCGCGGGCGACATCGATGACGCCGTTCTCGAGCCTTGCGCGGAAGAACATCGGCCGCTTCTCGTCGGTCGAGAAATTGATGTCGTAGTGCATCCAGCCGAGGTCGCGATTGCGATCGGCTTCGGGCAGTGCCGAAACCGGCATCGCGCCTTCGATCAGCTCGAAGTCGGCGGCGAACTCGCGGCACCCGAGACAGGGGCGGTGGAAGCACTGGCCGTTCGCGGCGCGGCGCTTGAACATTTCGAGATGCTTGGCGGGATTGTCTTCGTCGCCAGCTTTGGGCGTCATGTCGAAGTGCGCCTCGATGACATATGCGACGTTCGTGAGTGCGATCGTGGCCCGCTGCTGGCGGTCATCGTCGACAGCGAGGCCAAGCCCTTCGAGGCTGTCGCGCGCCATTGCCGTCTTGGCTTTCTGCGCCGGCACCTTCAATCCGACCTCGTTGCGCCGGAAGGTCTGAAACCGGATCGGGCGCAACACGTGGATCCGATCGATCTCCCAGCAAATCGCCGGCTTCCAATGGATGGCTTCGAGGATCCCGCGGGCCGCCGCCGGGGTCATCACGTCATAGGAGACGCGTTCGACCTTCATCTCCGGGCGCGTGAAACACGCCCAATCGCCCCAGACATGCAATTTGATGCCAAGCATCCGTTTCCTCAACATACGGTCATTACGAAGCAGGCCAACAGCCCAACAATCACAACCTGCAGCAGCGTTCCAGGCGTTTCCTCCATATTGCTGTGGATCGAAAAAGTTTTGGAAATAGCAATTGTGGGCAGGCGGCGGGGCCGAGCGCCCAGCTCGGCTGGTACTCACCAGATAATCGCGTCCCGGTAGGTTGGATCATCCCAGGTAAGTCCCGCATCGGTGGTATAGAGGCTGTTGTTAGTTAGCTGCACAAACTGCTCGGCATACTTGTCTTGGGCGATCACCGACGCCGATGTGGCCTTGATCAACGCGTCGCGTGCCCGACGTGGAATTTGAACAACGTGGCGTTGGAGCTTCCGAAGTACTCCACCGATACCTTCTACATGCGGGATGCTTTTCAGTAGTTCGTCGTCGACTCCCGCGATCGGGTCGATCGAGGCAGGGATAATCACCGGCATCATCGTCTGCTCGATCATGCGAAACGCGGCTGCTATGTCGGCGAACCGAAAGTTCGCTCTGAGTCCATCATCGCGGATGGCGCGCATGATGCCTCTCTGGCCCAGCTCCCCGACGATTACGTCGTCGAGCGCCTCCCATCGACCAGCATCATCGCGGCACCACAACAGCTCCTGGAAGTACGCCTCGACCGCTGCTGGTGACAGAGGGTCATCGACCACTGCGAGCACGCGCCGGGTCGCCTCGGCGTTTTGCTTCAGTTCGGCTGGCGCTTGGCGGCCATCCTTTTCCTCAGGCTCGAAGATGACGAGTCGCCCCCCCAGCGGACCCAACTCACCGTTGCGATTGCAGCGCCCTGCTGCTTGAACGATTTGATCAAGCCCCGCGGTCGCGCGCCATACCGCAGCGAACGAGACGTCGACGCCGGCCTCAATCAACGACGTCGAAACCAGCCGTACTGGCCTGTTGTTGCGTAGATCCTCGCGGATGCGATCGAGTGCATATTGCCGGTGAGCGGCTGTCATCGCGGTTGTCAGGTGTCGCGCGCCGTCGAGGCCGGCCACGCGCATCGCATCGAACACGTCGCGCGCATGGCGGCGGCTGTTGACGATGACGAGGCCCTGCGGCACTCCGGCGAGCGCCTCCACAAGTGCTGCGTCGTCGAGTATGCCCGCCTGCTCGGCACGCACCCGCTTCAGCCGGGCATGTAGATTGCGATCGGGGGCGATGATCTCGCGGACCTTGCTGGACTCGGGCATCTCTGGCGGTGGCGGGCCCATCTCCGAAGCCTGCATGAACGCCTGCTTCGTAAACGCGGGCTGGGTCGCCGTGCATAGCACCACCGAACAGCCGTAGCCGCGCACCAGCTCTGTCAGGGCGGCGATGCAGGGGCGCAGCAGCTTGAGCGGCAACGTCTGCGCTTCATCGAGCACGATCACCGAGCGGGCGATGTTGTGGAGCTTGCGGCACCGCTTGGGACTGTTGGCGAAGAGGCTCTCGAAGAACTGTACGGCTGTGGTGACAACGATCGGACGATCCCAGTTCTGCGTCGCCAGGATGCGGCGGTCGCGGCCGTAATTGCGTTCCTTCGCGAGTTCAGCATCGAACTTATCGTCGTCGAAGGCGCTGTGATGCTCGAGGATCGCGTCGTCGTCGCCCAGAGCCTTGCGATAGACCTGGGCGGTCTGGTCGATGATCGACGTGAACGGGATGACGGTGATCACACGGTCGAACAGACCTGCATGGTGGGCGGCGTGATCGAGCGCGAAGGCAAGGCCGGAGAGCGTCTTTCCGCCGCCCGTCGGCACCGTGAGTGTGAACAGTCCGGGCTCACGGCGCGCGGCCTCACGGCAGTCCGCCAGCACCTGCGCGCGAAGCTTGGCCAGTTCGTCGCCGCTTGTGCTCCCACCGAACCGCTTGGCCAAGTGCGCGTCCAATGCGGGCTTCAGCGGACTGAGCTCTGATCGCGTGCGCAGGTCCGGTAAGACCTTGGCTGCACGCTCGAACGCTTCGGTTGCGAGGCGGTCCGCATCAACGAGAGCCGAGAACAGCATTCGAATGAAGAACGCGGCGGCGAACGGTTCTCCAAACGCAGCGCGCATTGGCGCCGGATCGGCATCGAGCACCGGCAAGTCGATCCCCGATGTGATTTGATCTGCCTCGTCCAGGCGATCGTCGAGTGTGGTCAGCCCACCGCCCGCCATCACGCCGTTGGCTAAACCGGCATGATGACCGGCGATCGCGAAGGCGAGGAGCCGGCCGATCGGTGCCCGCGATGGCTTACAAGGGCGGGTAAAGTGCTCGACTGCGGCTCGCGCGCCCTCGCCGGCATGTGGTACCGACCCGCCCTTACCCAGAATGTAGCGTTGCCACTGGGGCTTAGCCTTACCGAGATCGTGCAGCAAACCGGCTGCAAGCCCGTAGTCTGCCGCCCCGAACTTTGCGGCCAGAGCTTCTGCCCGCGTGCCGACTGCGTTCAGGTGGTCGTCTAGTGTTTCCCACGTGGATTCTGGACCGTCTGTTGTGTGGGCGTAGACCCGCATATGCCGCAATCTCTCTCCTGCCAGCTTACCGGTCTGATACAGCAAAGCATAAGCTTCCGAAATTGACTGTAGGACCAATCGGCATCGGCCTTCCGCCAAGAGACGCGGCACACGAGTTCTGGTGTGTTGCGGTCCATCGAATCACTTCATCTGCCCCCCGCAGAAGCGCTCGAGCGGAGCCCGCCTCCAGCTTGCGTTTTCCCGCGGGAGTTGGATGGGCATGACCGAATGAACAAGACGATGAAGGGGCCAATCTTTAAGGATTTTCACTGGGCGCTGTCGTACCTGCAAGGTGAGCCCGTGACGGCGAAAGAAGCTCGCGCACAGGATGTGCGCGATCAAAACGCTCTGCGAGAATTGTTCACAAAGGCGCATGACCTGAGCCCGCAGATCACGGCCCAGCTTGTCGACGAAGTGGCCGATCTGAAAGGCGGTCGTCTGCCAAGGCCCGAGGGTTGGCCGCCGGAGAAGTACCTCGTCAAGGTCCAACAGTTGATGAGCGCATCGGCGAAACTGTCGCCCAAACTGCTCGCTCAACTTAAGGAAATAAACGAAATGCTTTCCCGACTGGTGGAGGCTCGACGTCGTCGTGACGCCGCCTTCGCTCAATTACTGGCTTTGGCATGGGAGGATCCAGAGTTAATTCTGGTCAAGGAGCACGAGGACGCGCCGTACCGCTGGTTCACGCGTAACGACATTGCCCGCCGCAATTGGGTCCTTCTGCCGACATACGACGGCTTTATGGCAACTAGGACGGATCGACGGCGTCTATTGCGTTCGCAAATGACAACTTCATCGTCCGATGGGCGCGTCTACTTGGCCAGAGTGGAAGTCTCAAAATTGCAAACGCATCGAGAGCCCGCCTATTTTGCAAACGTGACCGACGAACAGCTTGAGGTATGGGTTCGCACGAATTGGGCTCAGCTTATGGATCTCAAAGAAGGTGCCAAGGTGGAGCAACTCACCGCACGGTTCGGCCGGGTGAAAGACGCACGGGCGCGCTTACGACGTGCGATTGCAAATCTACCTGACGATGAACGGCCAAAGCGCGGCCGGAAGCCAGGATAAAAGCGCGGATAATTCCGCACATGCGTAAATTGCCCTGACGCGCCGTCGGTGGCAGCGTCGGGCCTGCCGGGTGTTCGCTAACGCTGCCCGGCAGAGGCGGCCGTCTCTCAACTCCACAGCCCTTCGGCTGGCGTTACCGTCGTTGTCCGCGAGGACAGCGCGTCGGAGCGCGTAGCCACGACCGAGAGACGACCATGCGCAAGCTCCCTTCCAACGAGACCGAGTACTTGACCTTTGCCCAAGCGGCCAAGGAATTCGGCATATCGATCCGCACCATTTATCGCGAAGTCAAAGAAGGCAACATCATCGTGCACCGCTTCCGCGGGAGCTCGAGGATTTCGCGCGCCAGCCTCGCGGCTTACGCCGCTGCCCGGAAGCGCGACACCTGAGCGATCGCTTCTATCGCTTCCTTTAGCCCCAAGCTCACCGCAGGCAGCGCCTGACACCCGTCGGCACTGAATAAGCTCGCTAATTAACGCTCTCGTTAAAACTGCGCTGCGCGAAAGCATGGAACCTTGCACCCCAGTAATCACGAATTGCGGCCCCTGACGCCGCCTGACATAACGAGACATTAAATGGCAGCCCCCATCTACTCACATAACCTCGATCTTGAGAATCCCCCGCCGCGAAATCTGCTTGAAGTTAAGCACGCGATCCAGGCGCTGGAACGCTGTCCTCAAAAATCCGATTGGATCTCGGCCATCAATACGATGGCCAAGACCGATGTCTTGTTCGGTGCCAACCGCACCGGCACGGAAGAGCCGATCGACGACGTGCTGGCCCGCATAGAGGTCAATGCGCGCCGGCTCACGCGCCGCATGCACAAGCGGGTGGGCGCCCGATTGGGCTATAATTAGCAGAGCTGGGCCAACGTTTGCTGGCGCCTCCGTAAGGCGCTGAAGGTGTCAGGGGCGTGGCGCCACTCGTGCGCGCGCCGCCTTCCCATGACCGACGAATGGCGGAACTTGGTGGCGCGCTTACAGCCATGGTCCAGGCTCTCGTTCCTCGGCTGCTGGGCGACGGAACAGGGCATCGCGCCCCACAACCTCAGCGACGCCCATTCGCTCGCCTTTTGGAGCTGGTTGCAGGATTGGAAGACCTACGACTATGCCAGGTTGACTTACGTGACGGCGATCAAGTCCTGGAACAAGGCCGCGGCAGGCCCGAACTGGCCGGGCCGCCCGATCGCTATCGAACCCAATCGCGTGAAACATTACTCAGTTCCGTCTGGTCAGTGGTCTGGCGAATTCATGCTGGATCTCGAGTCCTGCCTCCGCGTCTTCACCAACCCTGACGTCGATCTCGACCTTGGGCACGAGCCCGTTGCCGCCGAAACAAGCTACCGGCTCCGCTGTTCGCTCCTCCGGTTTGCGTCCGCCTACGTCCGCGGGGCAAAACTCGATCCTGGCGAACTCAAGTCGATCCGCGAGCTCTTTGATCCCAGGGCGGCGAAGATTGCCTACGACTACATCCTGGAGTGGAAACGGAAAGGCGACCCCGAGGCCGTCAAGTCGGTCGATCTTTACTGCATTGCAAGACACGTCGCTAACGCCGCTGGACGGCATGTGTCCCGCGGGGTCCCTGCCGAATGGGTCGAAACCCTTCGCCTCATGGCCAGGAACCGCTGCCCGGTGAGCCATGGGATGTCGCCGAAGAACCGCGCTACGCTGAGGCTTTTCGAAGACGAAGCCTTTCTAGACCGGTTTCTCGAACTGCCATACACGACGCTTGCCCGGATCGAGAAGAAGACTGCTCCTCGGAGAGTGGACGCCGTCCAGATCATGCTGGCGTTGGCCATGGCACAGCAAATCGAAGCTCCGCTCCGGGCTGGCAACCAGGAAAGGTTGCAGATCGGGCAGAACATCCGGCTGGTCCATAAAGCCGGCCGGAAGTCCATAGGCATTGAAGTCGAATTCAAGGAGGTGAAGAACAAATCCGATCTGGATTTCGAGTTAACCGGCCGCATTGTCCCACTCTATGAAGCGTACATTGAGCGCTATCGTCCCAAACTGCTAACGGATCCGAAGAATACGTATTTATATCCTGGCGAGGGTCTCAACCACAAGTTTCCACTATATCTCAGCCGACAAGTCGCAGATTTCGTATTGGAGCATCTGGGTGAGCGTTTGACCGCTCACCAATTCCGGCACGTAATCGGTTATCTCTATCTGCTGGACCACCCCGGAGAATACGAGGTTGTCCGACAGATGTTAGGGCATTCGAGCATTGTGACGACGATGACGTTCTATGCAGCTCTCGATATCAGAACGGCAAGCCGAAAGGTGAGTGCTTTCATCGAGGCGAAACGGTCTGAACTAAAGGTGAGGCGGCGCCGCAAGAGAAGCGGTTGAGTGGCCTTACCGCGACAACCTGCGCCCAAGCCTCCATCAATGAAGTCCGCTCGTCAATAAAGCGCGTCCGCCCGTAGGCGGCGCGCACCTTATTGACATCGACGTGGGCCAGTGCCGCCTCCGACACCTCGGCGCACGCCTTTTTCGGCGCACCAGTCCTTTAATGACGAACGGAAGCCATGCGGGGTGCCGGCAAAGCCCGCTTCGCGCATGTGCTTGGAAAATGTCGAGTCCGAAAGGGCCTGGCCCTTGGTACTCCTTCCGAGAGAAGGGGCTCCGCCCTGTACCGTCCAAACACTCTTACCCGTCTTGCCCAGCTTCGCACGCCTGCGTTGCTTCGCGGACTTCTGTCTCCGCCACCGCAACTTCGACTTAGACCGCCCTCGCTTCTCGGGTTGGCGATCTTCACACGCTGAGCACCAGAACGACTTGAATGAATCGTGCTGTTCGCCGCGTTTTGGGTTGTCTGGCCCGATCTCAGCGCCACATCCGCAGTACTCTGGCAAGAACTTGTTCTCCGCCTCTGGTGGCTAGGGCGCGACCGCCTACCCTTCGCCGACTGTCGCCAACCTCGACCATGCCGCCATCACGCCGATGCGCTCGTCCAAGAACAGGGTGCGCCGGTAAGCGGCCCGGACCTTGTTCTGGTCGGCGTGGGCCAGCGCTGCCTCTGACACCTCGTCGCGGACGCCGGTCTCCGCGCACCAGTCCTTGAACGTCGACCGGAAACCGTGCGGGGTCCCGCCCGCGCCCATCTCACGCATCAGCTTGGAGAGCGTGCTGTCCGAGAGCGGCTGCCCGCGGCTACCGGGAAACACGACCGGGCCGTCCCCGAGACGCCGGGCGGCCGCAAGAAGGCGAATGCTCGCCTCGGTGAGCGGCACCACATGCGTCCCACCGGCTTTCATGCGGCGCACGCCGGTGACCGGATCGAACGCGGGGATCGTCCATAGGCGGCGTTCGAGATCGAACTCCGACCACTTGGCGCCGCGGACCTCTCCCGACCGGGCTGCCGTATGGATCAGGAACTCGAGCGCGAGCACCGTCGCAGGTGACGCGGCCGATGCCTGCAAATCCGCGACGAACTTCGGCACGTCCTGCCATCGGATCGCGGCGTGATGCCGAACCTTGCGATGGTCACTGCCGAGTTCGGCCGCGACGCCGATGCACGGGTTCGCCCGCTCACGAGTGCCCCGCAGGATGGCACTGTCGAAGACCACCTTCATGCGCTGGAGGACACGGGACGCCGTTTCCGGGCGGGAAAACCAGATCGGCTCCAGCACCGCCAACACCTCCCCGGCCGTGACCTCCGACACGGGGCGCCGCCCGATGGTGGGGAAGACGTAGGTCTCCATGGTCGAAACCCACTGCTGCACGTGCTTGCCGTTGGACAGCTGCTGCCTCCGGACCGCAAAGAAGTCCTCGAAGGCCGTGCGGAACGTGACCCCAGCCGAGCGCCTCCCCAGCTTCGATTCAGCTTGTGCGTCGCGCCCCTCGCGCGCCGCGCGTCTGAGATCGCCAGCCCGCTTCCGCGCATCGTCGAGCCCAACAGCGGGCCAGACGCCGAGACCACGCTCTACGCGCCGCCCATTGATCGTAAGCCGTAGCGCCCACCGCTTCGTCCCATTGTCGGTTACGACGAGCCGCAGCCCCCCGCCGTCTTCGAGGAACCCAGGCTTGTTGTGCTTGGCGACCTTGATCGCGCTTAACCGGTTCAGCGCGCGGACCCGCCCCGCCTTGACGGCCTCACCCTCCACTTCGCTCTCCCTGCAACGACCACCCTATCAACCACCCTATCAAACGATCATTGGTGGGCAAACGAGGTCGTGTCCAGGCATCCGGAGACGCCTTGAAAGCACAGGCATGGGCGGAGGAAGAGGTTGTAATATCATCGGTTTATGTCGGACCAAGGCAGCCCGGGTCGCTGCCCGTCACACGACGTCACTCAGGGGTTGAAAAGCCAACTGGCGGAGGGGGTGGGATTCGAACCCACGGTGAGTTGCCCCACGTCGGTTTTCAAGACCGATGCCTTAAACCACTCGGCCACCCCTCCGTTGCCGGCCGCGGGCCGGGCACCCGCTATACGCTGTCACTGGCGGCGCGGGCAAGTTTTCTTGCTGGCGACCGTCATTCCTCCGCCTAGGGCTGTTTGCGAGGGTCGGCGGCATCCTCGATCATGAGTTCGGTGCGTTCGCGACCCTGCCACGTCTCGCGCTTTACGGTACCCGCGACGTGGATCGGCATGGCGCCCGCGCTCGACGTCAGCAAATCTCCGAGCGGCTGTCCGACGGAGCGGAACGCAACCCCCTCGACGCGTGAGCCGTCCCCCGCTTCCAGGACGACGCGAACGTGCGCGTCGGCGAGGACGCGGGCGAACTTGACCCGGTGGGCGGGGAAGGCGAAGCGCGGTTGCGGGTTGCCTTGTCCATACGGGCCGGCACGTTCGATGAGCGCCATGAGGTCGTCGTTGAGGCTTTGGGCGGTGAGCGCTCCGTCGATCTCGAGCCCGGCGCCGGCACGGGCGGCGGCCGTCGCATCGGAGAGCCTTGCGGACAAAGCCGCCTTGAGGCCGTCGAACTGCCCGCGCTCGACGGTGAGGCCGGCCGCCATGGCGTGACCACCGCCCTTTACGAGCTGGCCTGCAGCGACGGCGGCGCGAACCGCCGCGCCGATGTCGACGCCGGCGATCGAGCGGAGTGAGCCCGTGCCGTTGGCGCGCATCGGATCGGCGGCGTTGACCTCCCATGCGATCACGCATGCGGGCCGCTTGAACCGGTCAACCAGGCGCGAAGCGATGAGCCCGACGACGCCTTTGTGCCAGGTCTCGGCGCTGACGACGATGATCGGCGACGAGGGGTCCGCCTCGATCTGGCGGTCGGCGGCGGCGGTGGCCTCCTCGAGCATGATGGTCTCGAGTTCCTTGCGCTCCCGATTCAGGCGATCGAGTACGGCTGCGATGCGACCCGCCTCGATGTCGTCCTCGGTGGCGAGCAGCTTCGAGCCGAGGGCGGCGTCGCCGATGCGTCCGCCGGCGTTTATGCGCGGGCCGATGATAAAGCCCAGGTGGTAGGGCGTTGGCGCCTGATCGAGGCCCGCCACGTCGAACAGCGCCCGAAGGCCCGGCTTCTCGCGGTTGCGCATGACCTTCAGGCCCTGGACGACGAAGGCGCGGTTCACGCCGGTCAGGGGGACGACGTCGCAGATTGTCGCCAGTGCGACGAGGTCGAGCTCGCGCATGAGCTGGGGCTCGGCATTTCCCGCCCCGTAGTAACCGCGGCGGCGCAACTCGCGCTGGGTTGCGACGAGCGTCAGGAATACCACGCCTGCCGCGCACAGATGGCCTTGGCCGGAGACGTCGTCCTGGCGATTTGGATTGACGACGGCGTGAACCTCAGGAAGCCGCTCATCGGCCTGGTGGTGGTCGATAATAACGACGTCCGTGCCCTTGGCGGCGGCCAGTGGTTCGAAGCTCGTCGTGCCGCAGTCGACCGTTATAATGAGGCGGGCGCCGTCTTGGATCAGCCCCGTAATCGCGTTGGCGTTGGGGCCGTATCCCTCGAACAGCCGGTCGGGAATATAGATGCGCGACGGGGTTGCATGGTAGCGCAGGAAGCGCGCCATGAGGGCCGACGAGCAGGCGCCATCGACGTCGTAGTCGCCAAAGATCGCAACCGGTTCCGCGCGCACGATCGCATCTGCAAGTCGAGCGGCCGCTTTGTCCATGTCGTTCAGGCGGCTTGGGTCTGGCAGTAGTGCCTTGATCGTCGGATCAAGGACAGTCGCGACCTCTTCGAGGCGCACTCCTCGTGCGGCCAGGACGCGGCCCAGCAGATCGGGCAATCCATATTGCTGAGAGATGGCGCCGGCGAGCTTGATCTGGTGCGGGGCGAGCCGTTCCCGCCATGCGAACCCGCGCGCGGATTGCGTTACTGAGAGGAAGGCCGTCGTCTCGGACGCGGGTTCGACGCGCGCGGTCTTGAATCTCGGGGCAGCCATGGGCGTGCGGCCTGTTCGTGTTGTTGAATCGGCATCGCTGCAGGATGCCTCACCGCCTCGGCTTGCGCCATCGTGGGGCGGCTTTCGGGAACGTGGCCTGTGGAGAAATGTAGTTCTTCGCGGTGCCTGCGTCCGGTTGCCCAGGGCGACAAAGCAGGCCGGCTACCGCGACCGGCGCTTGCGGCTCTTGACAGATGGGTGCCCGCATTTCTATGTGAGCGTTCCGGCCGGCGTTGAAGCGTCAGGCATCGGCGTGGCGGGATAGCTCAGCTGGTTAGAGCGGCGGAATCATAATCCGTAGGTCCCCAGTTCAAGTCTGGGTCTCGCTACCAATCATTTCAACGATTTAGCACTCCGATCCTGCCAGCGCTGACGGCGCCTGCGGGAATTTTACGGGAGTCGCGTCTCGGCGGTTCATTCAGCGCCACCGGTTCTACCCTGCGCCCATCCCTTTTAGCGACTTAACTGACGACAGGCCCTAACCTTGACAACTCGGTAGACGAACTGTGCCCATCCATTGGAGCTGGGACGGCAAAGAGTGATCTCAGCGGTCCGTTCAATCACATGCCGCGATCGCAAATCCGCACTGAGATGACTTGCGGGAGTTTTGTGGGTGAGCCCCGGTCTTGAGGCTGCTCGCCCGCGACAGCGACGTTGTGGTTCTTGCTGACCGACGCGACTGGGTTGCGGGCGGCCACCCAGTCATATGGAAGCACGCTGGACCCCTCATTTTTTACGCGCTATATTTAAACGAACATAACGATTTCTGACACTTTCGAGGCTGCGCTGATGGTCGAGCGTGTGATTGCGACGGGAGGGGCGCGCGGCTTGCTTGCGGTTCTGCAAAACCGCTATGGACCGATCATACTTCAGATGATCTCGAAGGACGGCGGCCACTCCGTCGTATGCCGCACGGAATATGATCTGCGTTTGGAAGCAGGTGACACTTGGTTGGGCTGCGTGGCCGATGTCCCGGTTCGCTCCGACGCCCCCGTCGACCAAGCGTATCGAGGGCACCGGCTGATTGTCGACGTGCAACCGGGCGCAGGTCCGGCGGACTCGCTTGAACGATCGGAGGGAGTAAGGTTCGTCGTCCGTACCATGCAAATGCATCCACTTGAATGTGCGTGGCTCGATGCTAGCTTTACTGGGGGATATCCGTTGACCGCTGTAAGCCAGGAGGTCAGTGAAACTCGGATTTCCTCGTCACCCGTCGGGGGCCGGTCTGGGCGTAGACCTAAAATGACGCGAGCTAGACGTGTTGTCGGCAGCGTGCATCAGCTTGAGGAGCCCTGACCTCTGATGAGCCGTTGCTGCGGCGGCCGCGCTGCCGGCCAGACCCAAAGATGACGGATAACGTTGTCCCTCAGACATCGAGAGCCGCAACCGGAGGGCTGCACGGGGGAGCCGATTGGCTGTCGGCCATCGAGGCCATCGAGGCATTTGATGGTTGCGCTTTTGATCGGCCATTGGTCGAGGTGCTCCAATCGCGCGCGTCGGAGCGACTGAACATTCCGCTCTTGGCGGCCGCACCATCTTTTCAAGCCTACGCTACCAGCGAAATTAGCGGTTGCTGTAAGAGTGCTTTCCCCGTCTTTTCAATTACGGGGCCGGCCTGCGCATTGATGTGCGACCATTGTCTGGCTCACATTCTCGAACCGATGATCCCGGCCACGACGCCTGAGATCCTGGAAAATCGGGTTCGCACCATGGCCGATTGCAGAACCTTGCGTGGATTTCTTCTCTCTGGCGGGTCGAACCGCCGCAACGAGATCAACTATGAGAAATTTTACCCCACGATCGAACGAATCAAGCGCGATTTCCCCACGATTCGGATAGCGGTTCATAGTGCCCTGCTAGACGAATGCAGGGCAAAGGCCATGGCCAACGCTGGCGTCGATACGGCCATGATGGATGTGATCGGCGCCGATGAAACCATCCGTGACGTCTACCATCTCGACCGCTCCGTGGCCGATTTCGAGACGACGCTGGCTGCCCTATGCGAGACGAGTATGGAGGTCGTGCCGCATATCGTGATCGGGCTTCATTACGGTCGTATGCTTGGCGAGCGCCGCGCGCTGGAGATTGTTGCGCGGCACCCTGTCGATGGTGTCGTTCTGGTGATCGTCATGCCGGTTCATGCCAAACCCCAGAAATTCATTGTCCCGGATGCGACCGACGTCGCGCGCTTTTTTCTGGACGCCCGCAAATGCCTTCCCGACACTCCGATCAACCTTGGCTGTGCTCGTCCGCATGGTCTCTACCGTCGGACGGTCGATGCCTATGCCACGATGGTTGGACTCGACGGTATCGCTTTCCCAGCCGAGGGGACGCTGTCGCTGGCGCGCGCCATCGGCCGCCCGGTGTCCTCAAACGCTGCGTGTTGCGCAATGAAAGTAGGGCACGTTCAGGACGATGGCTCGCTCGCGCAGGATCACGCCCAATGAGTTGCGTCAGGCAGACAGTCCGTGTCGAAGAGATGATCCCGCGGATTCCTGAACCGACACCGGTTGAGGCTCGCAACGGTGCCCGGGTAAAGGAGGCATCCATCGCCCCTGGTCCGATTCATCGCCCCGGTGAGGCTGCAACCGCACCGGTGATGCGGTCACCAGACTACGTGCAGATCTCGACCGCGGCGGCGATTACGCTGGGGCTCGCGAATGGGGCGCTCTACCGCTGCAGCTGTACGCGCTGCCTAAACCTGCTGCTCACCTACCCGGAAGGCTGTCGCGCTAACTGCGCGTACTGTGGGCTCGCGCGGCACAGAGAGGGTGCCCGCGACTATGCTGATCGCAACTTCATTCGCGTGGACTGGCCGTCGCTAAAAGTCGACGGTCTGATTGATCGGGTTGCGCGCTTGGGCGATGCAACGCCGTTCCACCGCATGTGCATTTCGATGATCACTCATCCTCGCTCGGAGGAGGATACCTTTTCGATCCTCAAGGCCTGGACCGACCGCATTCCACAATCGCGCGTGCCGGTCTCGATCCTGTCGAACCCGACGACCATGACACGTGCCGACGTTATCCGCATGAAAGAATTCGGTGCGGAAATTTTCACTGTTGCACTCGATGCCGCCACACCCGACATTTTCGAGCGGACCCGCGGCAAGGGAGTGGCGTCCCCCCACAGTTGGGCGAAGTACTGGGAAATATTGGCCGATGCCGCCAATATTTTTGGTCCTGGCCACTTCGGCGCACACCTCATTGTTGGAATGGGTGAGACAGAGCGGGATGTCCTTAAGGTGGTGCAGCGGCTGGTCGATATGGGCGGCCATAGCCACATGTTTTGTTTCTATCCCGAGCGCGGATCTTTGATGGACCACCTGCCCGCCACGCCGCGCGACCAATGGCGACGGGTGCAACTCGCCCGCTACCTGATCGACTATGTCGGTGTTCGCATCGAACAGATGCGTTTTGACGAGCGCGGCGCTGTTTTGGATTTCGGCCTTTCGGCGCATGAACTCGACTCGATCATCGATGCGGGAATCGCCTTCCGGACCAGCGGATGTCCCGGAAAAGAGCGCCCGGACATATCTGCCTGCGACCGGCCTTATGGCGATAGCCCGCCGAGCGATATTGCAAGCTACCCATTCCAGCCAGCCCCCCCGGACTTGAGGCGGGTTCGTGATCAGCTCGGCCGCGAGGTGCCTGGCGCACCCTACGTCGAAGGCGAAGAGTTCGACGCACCTTCGCGTGGATGTTCATGACCAAACGGCACTCTTTCCGTCTGATAGACAGCGGCGTGCGCAACGGACGCATGCAGATCGCCTATGACGCGGCCTTGACCGAGTTGCACGGCGCGGGCAGAGCGCCGAACACCGTCCGCTTCATGCGCTTTCCGCCGACCGTGCTCATCGGGCGGCACCAGGTGATGGCGAGCGAAGTCCACGTCGAACGGTGTCGCGCCGAGGGCGTTGGGCTTGTACGTCGCGTGTCGGGTGGCGGTGCGATCTACCTCGACGAGGGACAGGTCGGCTGGGAACTGGTGTTTCATCGCTCGCTATGGCCCGGACGTACGCTCGGCGACTACGCCAACGCGATCTGCAACGCGGTTGCTGCGGGCCTCTCTGAGCGGTTCGGCATCGCTGCTCGCTTCCGCCCGCGCAATGACATCGAGGTCGACGGCCGCAAGCTGTCGGGTACGGGCGGCTATTTCGACGGCGATACGCTTGTGTACCAAGGCACGGTCCTCATCGACATGGACGCTTCTCGCATGGCGCGCCTGCTCAATATTCCTGCCTCCAAACTTGCACGTCACGGCTCGGAGCAGGCCACCGCTCGGGTCGTGACCTTGAGCGAACTGCTCGGCGAGCCTCCCTCTGTCGACGCGGTGCACGCTGCCATTCTCGCAGGGTTGTCGAGCGAGCTCGGGATCGAGGCGACATCGGCAACCGCCTCGGACGAAGAGGTTGCCCTCACTCGACGCCTCCACGACGAGGAGATCGGCACCGACGCGTTCGTATTCGGCGAGGCCGCGCTCGCCAGGCTCGCTCACCCCAGCGAAGCGATCCACGCAGCCGAGCGGCAGTGCCAGGGCGGCACGGTCAAGGCCTTCCTGCGGCTTGAAGGATCGGGGAAGTCCCGCCGCATTCGCGAGGCGCTAATCACCGGTGATTTCTTCATCGCTCCGCCAAGAACGATCTACGATCTCGAAGCTCACCTGCGCGGAACCGCCCTCGGTGACGTTGGCGCCAGCATCGATGGGTTCTTCGCCCGCACCGACGTCGGACTGATGACGCTGTCGCCAGAGGACATCCGCGAGGCGATTGTTCTAGCGAGCGAACAGCAGAGTGGGGACCCACGAGTGTGACAGAACCAAAGTCCAGGGCACCGCGCAAGAAGTTGATCGTCATCCTGGTCAACACCGATCCTCGCAACGGCGAGGAGCTTGGCGCACCATTCTATCACGCCGCTGTTGCCGCTGCCCTCGACTACGACGTCGACCTGATCTGCACGGCAACGGCCGGGCGGCTGATGCGAAAGGGTGTTGCCGCAGGCCTCGTCGTCAAGCCCGGCAGCAAAAAAACAGTCTACGACATCATCAAAGATGCTCACGAGGCCGGCGTACGGATGTTTTGCTGTACGGCCAATCTCGACCTGTTCGACATGACCCCAACTGACCTGATACCGGAATGCGCCGGCCTCGTCGGGGCCGCAAAATTCATGCACGAGATTATGGAAGCCGACGTCAAGGTCATCACGTATTGAACCGCTGCTGTCACCGGCTATCGTCCGACACTTTGAGACCGAGCACCTCGACGGCCCGCCGCAAGTGCCGCGACAGGGTGTCGACCGCCAGAGTGATAATGGCCGTGGCGAGCAGCAGCACGATCACCCGATCCATCCGTAACTCGCCCACCGCGCTGTCGATGTGGAAGCCTAGCGTTGCGATTCCCAGCATGCCGAGAATGGCGGTCTCGCGTATGATGATCTCCCACCGGTACAGGCACAGTGCGAGGAAATTGCCGTAGAGACGCGGCGCGAGTTCGTAAGCGGCAAGATCTAGTCCCGCCGGTGCGTCAGGTCTTAATCGCCCGGCGATCTCGTTGGCCTGGCGGCCGAGAAGATGCGCGATGATTGCGCCATTGTGCAACCCGAGCGCCAGAATAGCAGGCAACATCGATGGTCCGAGCAATTGCACGAATACCATCGCGAGCATGTAGTCCGGCATCGAGCGGCCGACGACGAGGCTGACATGTGCGGCGAGTGCTCCGGCCCAGCCCACTACGCTTGACACGACCAGCGGAAATAACAGGAATGCTATCAGACCGGTCATGATCAGCCCGAGTTGCGACACGACCAGCGTCGCCAGCGCGCCCGGCATCACCTGGCCAGAAAAGAGCACCCAGAGCCAGTCGCCGAATGCCATCCATGCTGCGGGGCTCAGGATATCGGCTCCTCGCAGTGGTTGTGGAACAATATCGGATGTCAAGAAGTGCCACAGCGACCCGCTGCCGGCGGGGGGGCTGGCGAACATGGACAACGCTACCAGGGACGCGCCGAGATAGAATGGCACTAGCGGCCAACGAATCCAAAACCGAATTGTGCCAATGAGCAGGAAGTACATCAGCAGGACGGCTCCGACCGCCCCGTGATCACCGATCTTGAAATAAGCGTCGAGTTCATACCCAAGGGTCGGCAACCCTATGAAGCCGAGGACTGCACTCGACCTAATTCCGCATTCCAGCCGATAAAGGGTGTAGGTGCCGATCTCGGCTGCGGCCATCGGCAACCTGGCAAACAGGTAACTCGAAATTCGGTCCGATCCTGGGGGCAGAACTTCCCGCGGGCGCTGGTCTGCCTCGTCGAGATACTCGCTGAAGACCTTTGCGAAGATTCCCGCATACGGCAACGCGATAGCCAGTACACCGGTCAGCACGCTGATCCCATAGACTTGCATAAATAGCAGCGCCCAGAACAGCTCATGGATCGACCTCAGACCCACGGCGACAATTCGAACGCCCCATGACTGGTAGAACGGCGCGAGGACGAGACCAGCCACGGCACCGATCGTCACCGCCGCCATTGCGAAAGACACAGTAAGCAACGCGGCATGCGCGGTCGAAGCTACAGACGAAAGCCGGGGCGTCAGCAGGCCGAGGGTCAGGCGGCCGAGTTCTCCCCATGGGTCACGTCCGGTAATGCTCAGATCGCTGAATGGCAGCAGCAATAGTCCGGCTGCCAGGAAGCCGAGGACGACGCCCGTTCTCGTCGGGCGCTGCGTGCCGAGCCTAGATGCGGTAGAGGTCATCGATGTCGCTTTGCGAGACGTCGTTGCGAAGCCGATCGAACGCGACCCTGCCGTTCTTCAAACCGATCGCGCGTGTGGCGTGTCGAAGTGCGATGTCGACGTCGTGGAGCGCGACGATCGTTGTTTCGAAGCGCCGCTCGATCTCCTGCAGCAGACGATGGGCTTGCGTCTCGTCGACCGACGATACCGGCTCATCTGCGATCAGGATATCGCCGCCCCGGAACATCGCACGGGCCACCGCAATACGCTGCCGTTGTCCACCCGACATTGCTTCTACGGTTCGCCGCTCCTCTCGTTCAAGCCCGACGGCCCCCAGCACCCCGGCGACGGCCGCGCGCTCCCGGGCCTGCGGCCAGACGAGATTGAGCAGATTGTAACCGGCCCGGTGCCGGTCAAGCCGGCCCATGTAGACGTTATGGAAGGCCGACAGACAAGGAACGAGTGCGTGGTCTTGAGGGACCAGCGCCACCCGTGCCCGGCGCATCACGAGGCGCTGATAGAGCGCGTTGAGCAGCGTTGATTTTCCGGACCCGCTGCGACCCAGCAGGACGACGCGCTCGCCTGGCCGCAGTGCGAAACTCACGCCCGAAAGCACAACGGTTGCGCCGTAGCCAAGCGCATCGTCGGCAAGAAGCAAGTCCTCGCTCATTCGAGAAGCTTCAGCTCTCTGGCCGTTTTCTCGACTGGCTCGAAATCCGCGTTCGTCGCCGGAATGAACGATTTGCGCGGGAAGCTCGCGAGCAGATCCGGCTCTTTCATCTCGATCAGAGCCTTTTGGACCTTGTCGGCAAAGCCAGCGCCGAATTTTGCATCGAGATCGCCGCGAACACTCCAATTATAGTCTGGATATGTCGGCGTCTTCCAGAGCACCTTCGCAGTCTGTACCTCCGGCGCTCCATCGCGGACGGCCTTTTCGTAGACTTTGTAATCCAGTGCACCGAGATCGTACGCCCCTGTCGAGACGAGCTTCAAGGTTTGCGTATGATCGCCGGAGAAACCGACGCGGGAAAAGAAGGCCTCCGGCGCAAGTCCGGATTTCTGCCGCACCCAGTATTCGGGCATGACCCGTCCTGAGGTCGACGTCTTGGCGCCAAAGGTAAAGGACCGTCCCTTCGCCTCCACAGGGAAGGCGTCGGATGGCTTTAAGCCCGTGCCCACGTGAGCGATGATGTAGGTGATAAAGGTCGGGTCTTCTTCACCTTGCGCAATGGCCCTCGATCCGGGCACGAGCAGGCGCGCCTGGACACCGGAGAATCCACCAAACCAAGCAAGTTGAATTTGATCATTACGGAAGGCTGTGACTGCCGCGGGATAGCTCTTCACCGGCACATACTTGACGGGTACTCCGAGCGCCTTCGACAGGTAGTCGCCGACTTTCGTAAAGCGCTCCACAAGTTTCGCCTCGTCCTCGCTCGGTATTGCCGAGAAATAGAGGGCTTGAGGGTCGGCAGCGTCGACCCTGATCGATATAGTCAGGCTAATGCACAGCGCGATAAGCGCTGCACCTGCGAATTTTCGCATGCGGTCCTCCAGACCAGTTTAGGATTGGCACCTTCGCGCATCGACTGGAGAACCGGGGCAGCTTGCCACCCCTCGGCCGCGATAGGACTGCGAACAAGTCGCCAGCCAAGCGCAACGCGCCATGATCACGGGGCCAGAGCGCACACGGCGCATCGGACCATCGAATGCGAAATTATGTTATCACGTAACAACTGCACGTCCAGATCCATTCGACATCCATAGCGGGGTCAATTCCGCAATCCTTCGCCTCGTGGCCCCGCCCAGACATCCAATAGTCCGGAGACTTGGTCCGTGCGCGGACCGCGCACCTGGACAGGGGTCCCGATCATGAGAAAGGTTGCGACTTCTTCCTCCGCCGCCAAACCGAGTGCCTCTCGAACTTTCCGGGAGGTCGCAGACCCGCCGCTCCTGAGGCAGCCGGCGAAGCCAAGGGCAGCGGCAGCCAGCAGCATGTTCTCAACAGCCGCTCCTGCCGTCAGCATTTGGTCGCTGACAGAGACCCGTGGATGATCCCGCACCAAGCGCAACACGACCGCGATTAGTAGCGGGCCCCGGAACGCCTTCTCGCCCGCTCTGTCGAGGTCATCCGCGCTGCTCGCCGGATCGCGCTCGAGCTTGGCGGCCCGAAATGCATCGGCCTGATCCGTGCGCCGGTCCCGTGGTATGATTAAAAATCGCACGGGCCTCAGCAGCTTGTGATCGGGAGCAGCCGCTGCCGCGCGTACCAGGATTTCGAGTTGGTCCGGCGAGGGGACTGGCTCGGCCAGATGGCGTGGCGACGCCGACCTCCGGCCGAGGATGATCGAAAGCGTGTCGTGCATGCTCAGTCTGCCTCAGTATCAGGTTTTGTCGGGGGGAAGGCCTTCAAGCCTGAGACGCGGACGTCGATCGTCCGCAGATGGCAGAACCGTGCCGATTACCGCAGCGTCGATAGCGCCAGCCTCACGCAGAGACGACAGGCATGTATCGGCATGCTCGGCGGCAATGCCGAACAACAGACCACCGGACGTTTGCGGATCAAACAGAACGGCCAGCGTTCCAGGTCCGGCATCCGCTATGCCGTCGACCTGGGCCGCCAGTTGGATATTTTCAGGCAACAGGCTTGATGCGACGCCAGCGACGGCAAGGTCTTTGACCATCGGATAGAGTGGTACGGTGGGCATCCATATCTGCGCCGCTTGATGTGATGCATTCAGCATCTCGAGCAAGTGCCCCCCCAGACCGAAGCCTGTGACATCGGTTGCTGCCGAAACTGGGAACTGAGCCATAGTCTGAGCCGCGAGGCGGTTCGACTGCCTCATGGCAGCGATGGCGGCACCAATGGCGTGCGACCGCGCTTGCCCTCTCATGAGTGCTGCGAACAGAAGGCCCGTACCGATCGACTTTGTGAGCACCAGTCTGTCTCCAGGCCGCAGTCCGCCTTTGCGCCAAAGCCTGGCACGAGGCACCTTTCCCGAAACAAAAAAACCGGCGGAAAGCTCGGCACCCTCGCTGGAATGCCCTCCTGCGAGCACGACCTCATCGCGGGCAAACGCAGCACGAGCGCCGGCGAGCAACTGGTAGAGATCTTCCGCTACACGATGCGGCTTTGCGTAGGGCAGAACGATATTGGCGAGAGCATGAGTCGGTTGCCCGCCCATGGCGTAGACGTCGCTCATTGCGTGGTTGGCGGTGATCTCACCGAAGACGTAGGGCTCCGGCCAGAAGGAAGGGAAGAAGTCCAATGTTTCGACGCGGAGTTCTGCGCCTCCATCGTCGATGATCGCCGCATCGTCGCCATTGGGCGACGATGATGGCTCACTCAACCGATCGAGTACGGTGGCAAGCGTTACTGGACCGACCTTGGCAGCACAGCCTGAGCACCGCATTGCGGCGTCGCCGTTCGTGTCCCCACTCGCGTCCATGCCCTCAGCCATTGGCGGCAGATCGTTGAAGCGAGCCATGAACCTTCGGTCGATACGATCCTTCCAGTGCCAGACTGCTCTGCCTGACCACGCGAGGCCATTGCGCGCGGCGATGGCGTGCTTGCCTCCTGTTGCAAGCAACGTGAGGAAGCTACTTTGCGGCGTGAAGGGCTTGGCGGCCAGTCCGCGCGCACGAAGTCGCAAGTTTTCCGTTAGCGGTGCTCCCTGACGTACGGCGAATACGCCTGCTTTCTCGCGAGGATATTCAAGGACACTCGCACAATCACCAACGGCAAAAACGTCGAGGTCGTCGATTAACTGTAGAGTCGGCCGCACTGCGAGAAAACCAGCGGCGTCAACCGGTAACTCGGATTGGCGAAACCACGATGCAGGACCGGCCTTGGTGGAAATCAGAACGGCGCTGGCCGTAATCATACGACCACTCGCTAATTTTACTGCATCCCTCCCGATCTGGACGACCCGGTCGTTCTCGATAATTGGGATGCCCTGCCGTTTCAGCTCTTGCCGTGCGAGACTACGGGCTAGCGAATTATGAAGAGGCAGAAGTGCCTCCCCCCCGATCAGCGTGAACTGAAACTCATCGGGGTCGATGCCCTGGATCGCCGCTTGCTCGCGCAGCCGGTGACGTGCGGCGGTGATCAATTCGAACCCAGCGGCCCCGCCGCCGACCGAGACGAAGTGCCGAGGACCACCGATCTGCAAGGACTTCGTTTCGAGTTCGCGCCACTTTGGCATAAAGTCGGAAATGGGCTTCACAGCGAGGGCATGCTGCCCCGCTCCCTCGATACCATCGAGCAGCGGCGTTATGCCGACGTCGATCGACAATAAATCATAACCAATTGGTGGCCGGCCTTCGATATGCACGCGACGGGACGCGCGATCTATACCGGTTACGACGCCATGAATGAGCCGTACGCCGGCCCAGCTTGCCAGGCGCGCGAGATCGATATGGCACTGGTCGGCCGAGTAGTGCCCGGCCACCAGTCCTGGAAGCATCCCGGAATAGGGAGCCTCGATTTCCTTCGCGATGAGCGTGACAACGACGCCGGGCTCCGGTTTCATACCAAGGGAGCGGATGACCGTGACATGGGCGTGTCCCCCACCGGAGAGCACGAGATGTGTTTGGACCGGGCTTTGCTTCACGACGCGCTACCGTCACAGCCACGGAACTCGTTGGCGTTCATCCAGGCCGTATAGGCAGCATGCAACGCGTCCCCGGTCACCAGACCCAGCAGCGGCGGACCATGTGAACTGCCGCCAGCAGGCCGCCCAATCAGCATCCAACCGGCGCCATACGGATCGGTGACGAGGCGGCCAGGATCATCGATCAAGGCCTCGTTGACGGCCTCGACAATCCCGTCGAATGCGATGCGTGCGGGCCCAACCCACTTGCTGCTTTCGATGGTCGCGCACGAGCGGCCGACCTCCAACTCGCGGCCGACGCGCTTTGGTGTGAATGCGAAAATGCGATTGTCGGCGAGCGCCGCAGCGACGGATGTCATTCCGACGCGCACAAGACCGCCGTCGATCTCAAGGTACCACATGTGGTTTGGCACATCGTAGAGCAGGTGGCGTGGAAACCTGCAGCCGCGGACGAATACGTCATTATCCCTGGGCGAGCCAATGTCCGACATCTCAACCGGCCTCGACGGGATCGATACGGATGGCACGACCTCGCGTGTCGAAGAAACCACCGCTGTTCAGCACCATCCTGTTGGCCGTCACCTCGTCGATCCGCTCCTGTAAACGGGCCTTTGCGACGAGATCGATCAGAGGCCCGCCGCCAGGTGGACTCTCCGGAAATATGACGAATGCATCCCATTTGCGTCGAGACGCGTCGAGCATGGCCTTCATGTCGGTCCATGTGGTCTCGCTGCCGACCACATGGACGTAGGAGCATGACAACATAACTACCTGATCCTTCGCCAAGGATAGAAGCAGTATCAACGCCGTAAACCCGTCCGTCGCGGCATGCTGGGAATCAAACCAGGCCTTAAAGTCGGCTCCGTTAGAACTCGACAACGGGAATCTCCGGAATTTCGTAGTCGAGAATCGCGAGAAACGGCTGACCAAACTCTAGTTCGTACCAGGCTTCGAAGGCACACATCGCATGATGAACCGCCACGGGATCGGTCGCTGCCGCATGACCTTCGGCGGGGGAGGCGGTCGTGGGCTGCACGCCTTGCCACACGGCGATGGCGACCGGAGTCCACGCTTCAAGGGTTTTTCTTCGCTGGTCGCTTTCACCATACCAGCCGCATTCTCCGACGAGCGCATCTAGCTGGCGAGCGATCGCGACCTTCTCGCTTTGCGCACCAGCCGCCACTCTCGCCATCGAACGCGCGAGTTCTACGCGGCGAAATGCAAACTGACGTTCGCGCTCCCGGCGAGTGATCTCTCGCGCGATGCTATCGCGAAACGTTAACTCCTCGCGCTGCGCCGAGTGGGCTAGGCGCTCCAGTTCGGCAATGAAGGGTTGCTGTCCAAGAAGGCTCATGGTGGCTGCTCTCCGAGCGAGGAATGGCGGAGGAGGCAGGAGTCGAACCCACCGAGAGCCGTCTCGCGACCCTCCCCGGATTTGAAGTCCGGACGCCCCACCGGGGACGATACTCCTCCATCCCGCAAAACAGGCTTGGGTGCGACGCCCCCTGCCCAGCAGGAATACAGTTCGGCCTTGTGCGGATTGATGCGGCGAAGATCGCCGCGCCGCATCGTCAGGCCCTGACGATCAAAAAACTCAAGGATCTGGATCGCAACCTTCCGGCCATTGTCGAGCCGGTCGCGAAACTCGATCACGGTGAACCTGCCGTCCTTAGATAAGCCAGCCAATTCACGGGCGATATCAGCCATCTCAACCACAGTCTCGGCAAGGAAGAAATGGTCCTGCGCGATTTCGTCAACATCGCCGCGGTGTGCTGCTCGTTTAAATAGTCGCCGCAGGTTCGGCTCGTCGAGCGAACGAGCCTTGGCCAAGTCCCGGACACGCGGCGGACGGAACCGCTCGCCGCCGCCGAGCAGTGGCCGAATCTGCTCGAAAATGCGCACTTCCTCTGGTGACAATTGAACTTCGTGAGATGGGCGCCTGACCCAGGACCGGTCCAGAACAATGAGCCCGTCTCGTACCATTGCGACAAGCGCCTCGGCGAATACAGGCGCGGGTAGGCGCGGCTTCAAAGCGAGCCGCAAGCGTTCCTGGCCCAACCCAGGCAAATCAGGCTTCTCGGTATGGAAGCGTTCAAGCTCTGTAACCGCGTCTGCCGTATAGCGCTCCCACGTCGGCCGCAGCAGGCCGGTGCGCGCGCCTCCGGCCGCAAGCACCACGAGTTGCAGGCCTTCAGCCAAATCATCCGCCAGCCGAGCGGTTGATGCCCTGTCCCGCGCAAATGCATCGAGATCGACGAAGCCGCGATCCCCTTTGAGCAACCCGTCTAGCGCAAGCCCAGGATCGGGCTCGCATAGTGCGGCCAGTTCGGCGCGCCTCGCAGGTGTTCGACGATGCCGTTCAGGCGCACGTACGTCGAGTGTGATTCCGCCCCCGATTGTGCGCGTCGCCGAGATGTCGCGCAGGATAAACCGATCGCCGACGGCGAGTGAAATCGGGGCCTCCGATACGATCTGTACAAAGTCCGATTTGCCAGGAGCAATCGAAGCCTCGCCGAGTAGTATGAGGCGTGCGTCACGCTCGGCAGCACCATGATGGAGCTTCACTCGGGTCCACTGCCCAATTGCCTTGCGCTCGCCAGCCAGCAACCTAAAATTGGCGTCGAAACGCTTGACCGGGGCGTGGAGCGAGGGGTCCAGAACGATATCGCCGCGCTTCACAGTTCCAGTGTCGACCTTGGGACCAACAAGGGCCAGCGCACATCGCTGGCCCGCCATGCCACGTTCAACGGAGCGGTTCTGGGCATGAATTGAGCGAACACGTGCTTCCAGCCCAGACGGCGAAACAACGACCCGGTCGCCGACAGCGACCATGCCAGACAGCGCGGTGCCCGTGACGACTGTTCCTGCCCCGGCGAGTGAGAACGTGCGATCGACTGCGAGCCGAAATCGAGCGGTGGTCGCAGGGTGTGAAATGTTTGAGGCAGCCGCGGTAAGCCGCGCTGTCAGTTCGGCCAAGCCGTCCCCCGTAACGGTCGAAACGGACAACACTTCAGATCCGCGTAGGCCTGTCGGCTCGAGAAGGCTCTCGATCTGTGCAGCTACCTCGGCGCGACGCGCCTCGGCCACCAGATCGCACTTTGTCAGAGCGATAATCCCACGACTGATCCCCAGCAGGTCGATGATCGCAAGATGTTCGTGTGTTTGCGGCATGATGCCGTCATCCGCCGCGATCGCCAGCACGACGAAATCGATCCCCGCCGCGCCGGCCAGCATGGTGTGGACCAGTCGCTCGTGGCCTGGCATGTCGATGAAGCCGATGGTCTCTCCAGACGGCCGAGACCAATAGGCGAAGCCCAACTCGATTGTGATGCCGCGAGCCTTCTCCTCCTTGAGGCGATCGGTATCGACGCCGGTCAACGCTCTGACGAGGCTTGTTTTCCCGTGATCGATATGGCCCGCGGTCCCGACGATCATGCGTCAAGGTCCGCATCCAGGGGAAGCCGCGCGAGATGCAGCGCGGCATTCACTTGATGAGGGGCTAGGCTAGACTGCACGGCGTATATGAAATTCTCGGCAAGCTTGCTTCGGCCCCATCGGGCCCGCTGTACCCAAACGAAGGCCTTTGTCGCATCGCGCGGCACGCCCTGGCCGATCATATAAGCAGCGCCCAGCATAGCCTGCCCGTCCGCATCACCAAGCATAGCCGACTTGCGCCACCAATAGACGGCCTCGCTCGGGCTTCGAACCACGCCGAGCGCATTGTGATAAAAGAGCCCGATGCGAGTCATCGAAGCAGCATTGCCTTGTGCTGCGGCGGCGCGCGCCCAGATCAATGCTTCCTCGTAATTGGGTGTGCGGCCGTCGGCGGACGCAAGCAGCCACGATAACATATCCTGCGCTTCGGCATCGCCCTGCCCGGCCGCGACGCGGTACCAGACTTCGGCATCGTGATCGCTCTGCGGGGCTCCCTCACCCTTGAGATAGGCTGTGGCGAGATTGCGTTGCGCCATGGCATCGCCGGAGTGTGCCGCGGAACGCAGCCACTTGCCGCCGACATCGGGCGCCGGTTCGACGCCGTAGCCCGAAATCAGCATCATGCCGACGTTATTCTGCGCGCGGGCGAGCCCTGCATGAGCCAAAGGCAACCACGCTTCGAGCGCGCCGCTGTAGTCGCCTGCTTCGAACAACGCCTGCCCAGCCAACAATTTGTCGTCCACTTGCGAGCCGGCAATCGAGGGGGCGGTCATTGTGGGGCTGCCGCCTGCTCTATCGGTGGTCTGCGGGCCGGCAATCGCATTCCCGCTCGCTACAATTCGCGCACTGAACCAGCCCTTGTCACTCAGGAGATCGGCGATCTTCATCCGGTCGCTCCAGTTTCAAAGAGCAGTTCGGACAACTGGTCGAGTTGCCCCAGGAAGGCGGGCTCATCGTCGAGACACCTCAGATCGAGCGCGAGTGTACCTTTTTCGATCCGTCCAACGACTGGTATCGGCAGCCGGCGGAAGGCAGCCGAAAGCGTCTCGACGGACCGGCCACCGGATGGCGTTATCGCGAGCCCGGCACTCGGGATTGTCTCCAGCGGCAATGCCCCGGACCCGATCTGGCTGGCACATTCGAGAGGCGACACGACATAGCCGCCGCCGAGCGCAGCGGCCATCGGAGGGGCAAGGCGGAGGGCAACCTCCGCAATTTCCGAGCGCGCCCGCGTCAGCAGACGCAGTGTCGGCAACCTTTGAGCCAGCCGGTCGGGATCTCGGTAGAGCCGGAGGGTTGCTTCAAGGGCCGCGAGGCGCACCTTGTCGAGCCGCATGGCCCGCTTCATCGGATTTCTGGCGCAGGCGTCAACGAGATCGCGGCGGCCGACAATAAAACCGGCCTGCGGGCCTCCGAGAAGTTTGTCGCCAGAGAACGTCACGATGTCCGCGCCATCCCGAACGGCATCCTGCACCGTGCGCTCGCGGCGCAGCCCGTATCGGGAGAGGTCGATCAGAGTGCCCGAGCCCAGGTCATCGACTACCGGCACACCGGCCTCGCGGCCGAGCGTAGCCAACTCGTCCGTGCCTACCTCCTTCGTGAAACCCTGAATAAGGTAATTCGAGGTGTGCACCTTCATCAGCAGGCCGGTCTCGGGTCCGATGGCTGTCTGGTAGTCTTTGAGGTGGGTGCGGTTGGTCGTGCCGACTTCGTGCAGCTTTGTCCCGGATCGCGCCATGATGTCGGGCATTCGGAATGCGCCGCCGATCTCGATCAACTCGCCCCGCGAGACAATCGTCTCCCTGCCGACGGCCAGCGCACTGAGCACCAGCATTACTGCGGCCGCGTTGTTGTTGACCGCAATTGCGTCCTCAGCCCCAGTCAGTTCGCAGAGCAGGCCACGGATAGCATCGTCGCGCTCGCCACGTCGGCCATTGTCGATGTCGAATTCGAGCGTGGCAGGATAGCGCATCGCGGCCGTGGCAGCGGCAATGGCTTCCTCGGCGAGGATCGCGCGGCCGAGATTTGTGTGAAGAACGGTTCCCGTCAGGTTCATCACGCGCCGCAGGCGCGGTCTTTCGGCCGCTTCGAGCGCTTCCGCAGCCTTGCATGCAATGGCAAGCGCCGTCTCGGCACGAGTAGGGATGTTCAACCGTGCTTCGTCCGCACCCGCGGAGCGCAACAACCGTAGATCGTCGAGCGCGGATCGTATGGCGCCGACAGCGGCCGCACGCCCGAACCGGCTCACGACGATCTGTCCGGTATCGCCGCGTAAGACCTCGTCCACGGAGGGAATTGTGATGGCAATCCTGGCCATGGAGTCATCCACTCCCGACGCTCAGTAGCCAAGGAGGAACGGATTGACCGATGCCCGCTCGAAAGATTCTCGGGCAAGCGTAAGGTCGAGACCAAGTGAGCCGACGTCGTCCGCCACAGGATCGAGAGCGGTGTTCTTGAATTGATGGAGCATTTTCACGTAGGAGCGACAGCTATCGCAGGTCTCGCCCATGATGGTTTCATCGCCACCCTCGATCGAATGATAGGCGATTCCCTTCTCGGTTCCGCACGGCACGCAGCGGATACGCGGTACGTGCCAGTGAGTAGCGCACAGCGAGCACGTGCAGAACCGCGTTCCGTAGGCGCCATTCCAGCCGACGACCATGCTCGACACCGGCGCGCCGCCACATGCCGGGCACGCCGCATCCGCGACTCGGGTCAAACTCTCGACCTCTAGTCGTGCGGCAAGCCGTGACAAGTGGACCTGCACGGCGGCTGCCGCGAGAACGTGCTCCGCGACGGCATCGCTTGGAACCTCGTCCAAAAGGACGGCCTGCATGGCAATCCGCCGCGTCTCTGCACTGTCAGCACTCAATGCTTTCACGGCCGACATCGTCGCGTCTGTCAGAGCCGTGGGGCGGAGCCGATCGAGAATGCCGGCAAACACAGCATCCGCGACATCGTCCAACACCACCTGCCCAGGGGACAACGGAGGCATAGTATTAGCGCGCGCCGTGGCAAGGCGGTCCTTCGAGGGCAGGCGCGGCTCCGGCAGCCCCGGTTGCACATCATGCTGAGCACGGGTGAGCTTGGCGAGGAACTCCAGATAGGGTTGCAGTTCGTGACCTGGTGCCAGAGCCGCGAAACGCTCGGCCCGCTTCAGGAAAAGCTCCGCCGGTTTCGGAAGAATGGCAAACGGTGGATTGGCAACTTCGCCGATGCTCATAGGCTCGGCAGGCGTAACGCCCGGAGGAAGCGACGTCGTAGTGTTGGGAGAACCGTCACGCGGCATCAGACCCTCGTCGTGTGCTCTTCAATCGAAAGGAAGGCCGGGCGGCGGAGACCGCCCGATCCAACACTTGTACCGTACCGTCATTCGGCCGGATGGATGCGCTTGTCGTCGTGAGACTTGGCTATCTCTGTGCGCAGCCACTTTCTGTGGTGACGCCAACCCCAGCCTGCGGTCACTTGCCCGGAGGTCATGGCACTGATGGTGCCGCGCACCCAGATCGCTGCATATACGTGGATGATCCAGATCGCGATCGTTACGACGGCAGCACCTGCATGGACGACCGCCGCGAGCCGCTTGTGCTCGATGGTGGCCTTGAAGCCGGTGTACTGCTGGACATAGACCAACGACTGTTCCCAAAGGCCGAGGCCCGTGACGAGCAGCACGCAGATGAGGATGGCTTGCGCCCAGAACACGAACTTCTGGCCCGCATTGTATTTGCCGACCTCGGGCAGGTACTCTTCCCGGCCGGCAAGGACATGCCGGAACCGAGCCAGCCACACCGCATCGGTACCTTCAGGGAGGTTCGAGACGAAGAACCGAAGGAACAAGCCGAGGAATGAGACAAACAATACCAATCCCGCGATCGGGTGCAGCCATCTGGCCGTAGCGCCGCCACCGAACAGCGCTGTCAGCGGATAAAGGCTCGGGTGGAAGAATGCGAGGCCTGTCAGCATCAGTATGATGAAACTGATAGCGACCAGCCAATGGTTGATGCGCGCACTTCCTGAGTATCGGCGCACCCTTGCGGGTGCGCCTCCGGCGTATTGATGGCTCACGATTTACCTCCAGTCAGCCGTTCGGCGTTCTCCTCGTCCTCCGCTGTGACGCGGTTGGCACCGGTCAGCAAGTGGTGGACGATCCCGACGGCAGCCGTCAGGCCGATGAGGCCCAAGCCGGCATACTTGGCAGCACCCTTCCAGACCTCGACGAGCGGGCTGATCGACGGGTTCTGGGCAAGCCCCGCATAGAGCGGCGCCTTGTCGGCGTGATGGAGAACATACATCACGTGCGTGCCCTGGACGCCCGGCGGGTCGTAGAGCCCCGCCTTCGAGTAGCCACGCCCTTTGAGGTCTGTTACCCGATCAGCCGCCAGCTTCTTCATGTCCTCCTTAGAGCCGAAGGAAATCGCCTTGGTTGGACAGGCCTTGGCACAGGCCGGGCCTTGACCGACGGCGACGCGATCGGAGCAAAGGGTACACTTGTAGGCCTTGTGGTCGGCGTTCGAGATGCGGGGAATGTTAAAGGGACAGCCCTTTACGCAATACCCGCAACCGATGCAGTTCTCGGAGATAAAGTCGACGATCCCGTTCGAGTACTGCACGATGGCGCCGGGCGACGGGCATGCCTTTAGGCAGCCTGGATCCTGGCAGTGCATGCAGCCGTCCTTGCGGATCAGCCACTCGAGCTGACCTCGTTCGGGATTGTCCCACTCGGCGAAACGCATCAGCGTCCAGGTGTTCGCAGAGAGATCATGGGGGTTGTCGTAGACACCCACGTTCTCCTCGATGTCCTGGCGGAGATCGTTCCACTCCATGCATGCCACTTGGCAGGCCTTGCAGCCGATGCATTTGGAGACGTCGATCAGTTTCGCGACCTCGGCCGCCGGCTTGGCGGCGGGCAGAGCCGCCGTCGTCGCCGAACGCTTTACGAGGTCGAATGCCGGTTGCAATGTCGACATGGCACTCCTCCTCAGCTCACGACCGGGCCGCTTGCCAGCGGCTCGATATCCACAAGGAACGCCTTGTATTCCGGCGTCTGCGTGTTTGCGTCACCTACGACGGGCGTCAATGCATTGATACCCATCGCCTTCTTGGCCTCGCCGACGAAGCCGAAATGGATCGGCATGCCGACAGTGTGGACCTTCTTGCCGTCGATCGTCAGAACGGGAATGCGTTTTGTGACGACCGCCTTGCCCTTGACGGAACCGCGGTTGGACGAAACCTTCACCCACTGGCCGTGCCTGATACTCTTCTCCGCGGCGAGCTCTGGCGAGATCTCCACGAAGAATTCCGGCTGCACGATCGCGTTAAGCTTCACGGACTTGGTCCAGTAATGGAAATGTTCCGTGAGGCGATAGGTCGTGGCGACGTAAGGGAAGTCCTTTGCCTTGCCGAACACCTCGAGGTCGCCCTTGAACACCCGCGCGGCGGGGTTCGAGTTCGTCTTGGGGTGAAGGGCATTGGCGACCGGGCTCTCGAACGGCTCGTAGTGCTCCGGGAACGGACCGTCGGCCATCGTCTTGCGTACCCAAAGACGGGACACGCCTTCAGGGTTCATGATGAAGGGACCGGCGTTCTTGTCGGGAGCAAGTGTTGGGCCATAGTCCGGGACGTCCGGGCCGACCCACTTCTTCTCTGTCTCGTTCCAGGCAAGGTACTTCTTCTGCTCGCTCCATGGCTTTCCTGATGGATCGGCAGAGGCGCGGTTATAGAGAACCTTGCGGTTCGCCGGCCACGTGAAGCCCCAGTTCTGGTGCACGCCGAGCCCCGACGGATCGGCATTGTCACGCCGCGCCGTCATATTGCCCTTCGCCGTATACGCGCCGGTATAAATCCAGCACGCACCCATCGTGGAGCCGTCATCACGCATCTGCACGAACGAACCAAGTTGCTCGCCGGCCTTGACGAGAACCTTGGTCGCATCGGCGGGGTCCTTGACGTCTGCAAGTGCCCGGCCGTTGAGCTCGCGAAGCAGCTCGTCCGCCGTCGGGTGATGGGGGTCCTTGTAGCTCCAGTCGGTGGCCAGGACCGCATCCGCGCCTTTGCCGCCGTCCTTCTTGTAGGCCTCTCGCAGCCGCATGAAGATCGCGGCCATCACGTCAATGTCCGTCTTGGCTTCACCCGGGGGTGTCGCCGCCTTCCAACGCCAGTTGAGCGTGCGCGCCGAGTTCGTGAACGAGCCCTCGTCCTCCGCGAAGCAGGTGGACGGCAGCATGAACACTTCCGTCTGAATCTTGGAGGGGTCAGAGGGATTGAACTCGCCGTGGTTCTCGAAGAACTTGGCAGTCTCGGTCTCAAGCGGGTCGATGGTCACGAGCCACTTGAGCTTGGCCAAAGCCGCCCTGGTCTTGCCCTTGTTAGGTGCCGACAATAACGGATTGAAGCCCTGGCAGAAGTAGCCGTTGACCTTACCCTGGTGCATCAGGTCGAAGTGTTTAATGGTATCATAAACACCATCGTATTTCGGCAGGTAGTCGAAGCCGAAGCCATTGGCCGGCGTTGCCGCCTCTCCATACATCGACTTCAGGAAGCTCACGAAGAACTTCTTGTAATTCTGCCAGAAACTGACCTGACCGGCCTGCAGCGGACGGAAATCACGGTTTGCCATGTAGGCATCCAGCGAGACTTCCTTCTCCGTTGGCAGGACGAGATATCCTGGCGTCGAGTTCGACAGGATGCCGATATCCGTAAGGCCCTGCACATTGGCGTGTCCGCGCAGCGCGTTCACACCGCCGCCTGGCACACCCATGTTGCCGCACAACAGCTGGATCATTGCCGCAGTACGGATCGTTTGCGAGCCATAGGAATGCTGCGTCCAGCCGAGCGCGTACATGATCGTCATCGCCCGCTCACCGTTGGCGGTCGAAGCGATGTACTCGCAAACCTTCAGGAACTTGTCCTTAGGTGAGCCGCAGATCCGCTCGACCATCTCGGGCGTGTAGCGCGAGGCGTGCTTCTTCAGTAGCTGATAGACTGAACGCGGGTTCTCGAGAGAGTGGTCGCGGACGGCGAAACCGTCAGGTCCCATCTCGTAGTCCCAGTTCGAACGGTCATACGAGCGCCTTTCGGCATCGTAGCCTGTATAGAGGCCGTCCTCCGCATTGAAGGCATAGCCCTCTTTAACCACGTAGGCCGCGTTCGTATAGTTCGCAACGTAGTCTTTGTGGATCTTTCCGGAAGACAAAAGATAGTTGACCACGCCCATGAGGAAGGCGGTGTCTGTGCCGGCGCGGATCGGACAATAGAAGTCCGAGACCGAGGCCGAGCGGGTGAAGCGCGGGTCGACAACGACTAGCTTCGCGTTGCGGTGATGCTTGGCTTCAGTCACCCACTTAAAGCCGCACGGGTGTGCCTCTGCGGCGTTGCCGCCCATGATCAAGACAACGTCGGCGTTTTTGATGTCGGTCCAGGAGTTCGTCATCGCGCCACGTCCAAACGTCGGAGCCAGACTGGCCACCGTCGGGGCGTGTCAGATGCGGGCCTGGTTATCGACCAGCAGCATGCCGAGGCCGCGGGTGACCTTGTAGGTCAGCCAACCCGGCTCGTTTGAGGAGGCGCAACCGGCGAGGAAGCCAACGGTCGGCCAGCGATTGACGGTGACGCCGTCCTTGTTCGTCGCGACGAAGTTGGCGTCGCGGTCTTCCTTCATCAGCTTGGCGATGCGCTCGACCGCAAAGTCCCAGGTGACCGGCTCGAATTTGTCGGAGCCTGGCTTACGGTGCATCGGCTTCATCAGGCGTGTCTTGGAATTGATGAAGTCGAGAACGCCGGAGCCCTTGGGGCATAGCGTGCCACGGTTGACCGGGTTATCCGCGTCGCCTTCGACGTGGATAACCTTAGCCTGCTCGCCCTTGGCGACATCGCCGCGGCTATACATAATCATGCCACAACTGACGGAGCAGTACGGGCAGGTGTTGCGTGTTTCGGTCGCTTTCGCGAGCTTGAATGGACGCGCCGCTTGCGCGAGCGCGAACTCAGCTCCGCCGAAGCCGAAGGCTCCGAGCGCCGAACCCGCAACCCCCGCGCCAGTCCTTTGCAGGAACTGACGACGTGAGACTTGCACGTTCATTGGTTGCTTCCTCTCCTGAGTGTCGATCCGCATCTCAGCGGTGGCTGGAGCGCGGCATCCGAGCATTCGGACTCGACCGCTTCGCCAAACGGTCGCACCCGTTATGTTTGTTAGTGCGCAACGAGGGCACTGTAAAGTAGGTTGGGTTGCAGTGCATCATACTCACAACGTTGGGCGTTTTGGCGGTGGTGCGACGAGCTATTTCGACCACGCAGAAGAGTTGTGACAGGCTACGCACGAGGCGGCCCAGCTCTCAGAATTCTGACGCGCGCGTGAGGTTTGCGTGGTCCCGTGCGGTGCTGCTTCGTGCTGCCGCCTGAGTTTGTGGGTGCTGTGATCGCGCGGCCGATATCGATCCAAACCTCTCAAACTCCTTTCAGGCCTTGCGAGCCTTCCGCTTGGACACCATTTTGACAATCGATGACCGCACGGAGAGTGCCTGCGCCAATCACAGTGGGCACTAGCGCGAGTTCCGTTTCGTGGCCCTGGAACAGAAACTGGCGAATGGCGCGCTTTGACCGGGGCTCGACATGTCCCGCGAACGCTTCTGTCGATTGGAGGCTGGCGTTAAAGACCGCACGGCTTGCGCTTTGATAATCGAGGAGCGCCGCTGGACACGGGCTGTCAAATTCTGGAGGGTGCTGGGGCTGGTGGAATGGCGCTGGCACGGATGCTACCCGAGCTGCTTCAGTCGACAGGGAACACATGCTGCAGAGTGCCGACGAGGCGACGGCCCAAGCCGCGATCCTGTTTTCAAGTCTCCCGCGCGATCTTTCTGCCGAGATCCTTCGGCAAGCGGCGGCACGAAAGTATGACCGGGGAGAAACGATCTTCGTTCAGGGCGATGCGGCGCAGACCATTTTTGTCGTGCTCGACGGGTGGGTGAAGCTGTTCCGGCTGACGCCGACCGGCGCCGAGGCCGTCGTCGGCGTTTTCACCAAGGGCGGCAGTTTCGGTGAAGCTGTGGCGCTGGAGGGGACGCCTTATCCGGTCAGCGCCGAGGCGGTGACAGAGTGCCGGCTGTTGGCCGTGAGGGCGGAGATCCTGTCGGAAATGATGCGACGGCGGCCCGAGGTCGCAATGGCCATTGTCGCCTCGACGTTTCGCCATCTTCACGGGCTTGTCGCCCAGGTCGAACAGCTCAAAGCCCATACGGGGGCCCAGCGTGTGGCAGAGTTTCTGCTCGACCTGTGCTCGGGAGAGGACGGTTCCTGCACGATCACATTGCCCTATGACAAGACGCTGATTGCCGGCCGCCTCGGCATGCAGCCACAGAGCCTGTCACGGGCGTTCAACCGCCTCGAAGTGCAAGGCGTCAAGATTTCGCAAAATCTGGCGACGATCGCCGACATTTCAGCGCTACGGGAATACACGATGGAAGATCGAAGCGCGCCGTGGCGCAAAGCGGAGTGATGCCGATGCCGGATACGCTTCTGGCTGCTGTTCTTGATCGCATCGACGTGGCCAACGCCGCCGATCCAAATTTCGAATGTCACGACGAGCGCGAGCAACCGTCCGCTTTGCTTTACGGACAGCGAATGTCTGCCGAACTGGCCAGTCTTGTCGCCGCGCCGTCGGAGGCCCTGCAGATTGCCGTCCGGGGCCAGCATGTCGAGCGCTGGATGCGTCCGCGCGCCGACTATCCCACGGGGCGTGCGGGATACCTGGCGTGGCGGCGCGACGCCGGCCGTTATCACGCCGACCGCGTGGTGGAGATGATGCGCCTCGAAGGGTATGACGGAGCGGCGTGCGAGCGGGTGGCGCGGCTGATCCGTAAGGAGGGCATCAAATCCAATTTCGAGGCGCAGGCTCTCGAGGATACGGCCTGCCTCGTGTTCATGCGCTGGTATGTCGGATCATTCGCCGCCAAGCATGCCCCCGAGGACGTTCTGGCGATCGTTGCCAAGTCCGCGCGCAAGATGTCGTCCGAAGGGCGTCGGCTGGCCCTTACCTTGCCGTTGTCAGAGCCGGTCAAGGCCGTTCTCGCCGCCGCAGGCTGACGGGTCATTCGATGATACGGGTGTGGTTGACTGATAGCCAATTAGCGGAGCGCGCGAGCCGCTCGTCGATATCGGATGCGCCTTTATGTCAGCCTCCGGGTGTTGTTCCGCGGACGCGTCGAATGTGCGGGCCTGACAACTGACCGTGGTGGAGCAGCGGAGGCTTTTTGCTCCATCCATGTTCCGATCCAATGTCGGCGCCGGCGTGCGTGACACGTCCTCAGTACATCACGCCAGCGGTGGTGTGGTCTAGGCTGGTCGTTTCTGGGCCGACAATGAGAGGATATCGCGCAATGAGGGTCATGGTCATCGTCAAAGCCTCCAGGGCATCCGAGGCGGGTGAGATGCCGAGCCAGCAACTGCTCACGGACATGGGCAACTACAACGAGCAACTCGTGAAGGCCGGGGTGTTACTCGCCGGCGACGGCTTGCATCCATCGAGCAAGGGTGCACGGGTCCGTTTTTCAGGCAGGGATCGCGTTCTTACCGACGGGCCTTTTGCTGAGACCAAGGAACTCATCGCCGGCTTCTGGCTGTGGAAGGTTGCCTCGATGCAGGAGGCGATCGATTGGGTCAGGCGCTGTCCAAACCCTCACGATGAGGACTGCGAGATCGAGATCCGCCCGGTGTTCGAGGCTGACGATTTCGGTGAGGCGCTCACGCCTGAGCTGCGCGCGCAGGAAGAGCGCATCATGGACGTGGCAAAGCGCAATTCGGGGGGGTAAATCCTGATATTCGGTGCAGATCCGTTATGCACTGCCGGCGATATGACTTCGGATGATTTGGCGAGCCATCGGCTTCCTGGCGCAACGAGCAGGAAATTGTTGCGCCAACCATTGCCAATAATCTTAAAGACCGTCAGGTATTTCGTCGGTCTATTTTTTGCTGACTGAAATTCGCCGTGCAAGTGGAGTACGGACCGCAAAAAATAATTACGGTACGTTCGGAGTGTCCGAAGCCGATCGCTGAGAAATTGCGACCGGCGCTGGATTGACAAAGGACAGAGTTTTGCCGACTCTTATCGGGTCAGTCTATCAAGCTCGCTTCATGGTGAGGCTTTCGCTCGCGTCGTCGATCGTCAGATTGTGGCGCTCACAAATTCGTTCGACTGCAATATCAATTTGCTTGCAAGCGTACTGTCGCCGAGGTCGAATTGCGCGTTGTCGCGAGCCCAAACGAGCATCCGCAGCATACAGCGTGCTTCTCTCCGCAGCTCAGAATTCGATTTCAGTTGTGATTGTGTTCTCATGCTGGTCCCTCTCCGCCCTTTAAAGAGTGATGAACGGCCTTCAGGGAGTCAAGCCCGAGAATTCACTCGCCGGATCGCCGCTCCGACCTGTTGACATCCAACTCATCGAAGAATGCGCACAGACTGACGCGGAAGGCTTGCGCGAGGGTGATGATCTCGCTTGCCCGGAGGCGGCGGAATCCGGCTTCGGTGGCGTCGACGGCGGCAACCTCCTGGGAGATGAGCTCTGCGACCTCCTTGCGGGAGAGGCCGCTTAGAATTCTGAGGTCTCTGACGCGTTTGCCAACAGAGATATCCACGGCACTAATTTGAAAATCATCGTTTGTGCTCATGAGCTTGCCCCCCTCAAGCGCGTCTGGGACAGGGCACCGCAGCAAAATGGATGATGTCATATGTACCCCAGCCGGTGGCATTGTAGAAAAAACGTGCCATCCGAGGTTGCAACCTCAGCTTTGATCGTATTCGAACAGGAACATGTGTTGTTACTTTGGTGGTGTGACCGTTTGGTGTGGATAAGTTGTGCACATTTTTTTGGGGTGCCCGTTGAGCACCTTATGCGGGCGTTTTCTGGCGCTTGAGACGATAGCGGGCGCTGAGGTCGTAACGGGAGTGGGCGCGCAAAGTTTCAGCAGCCGCGGTGGTTTTCAGCATGGCGGTGAGCGATGTGGCGCCGTGCTCGGTCGATGGGCGTCGAAGCGCGGTGGTCATGTGCCTGCGGGGTTCTGCTAGTCATTTAAGGTATGCTGCATGAAACGCACGGCCGGGCTCGTTGGCTCCAAGCCTTTGGGTACAATCAGCCAGAGTTGCTTCTCGAGCTTGGTATTGCGGAGCTTCACGATCGCGAGTTGCTCTTGGGCGACTTCCTCAGCGACGGCGCCGGCCATCACGACCGATATTCCCTGTCCCGCTCGGACCGCGCGCTTGACCGCCTCCGTGCTGTGATATCCCGACTTCACTTCGAGACGGCCCGCGAGGTCGCCGAATGCGTCGCGGAGCACTGTGCCGGTGCCTGTCGCCGCCTCGCCACCGAGGATCGGGTAGCCAACCAGGTCTGCGGGAGAGATCGTCCGTCGATAGGCCAATGGATGTTGCCGTGCTGTGATGACGACAAGAGGTTCACGACACCACGGCAGGGCTTCAAAACCGGCCCGCCCGTCCCACCACTCCATGAACGCGATGTCGGCTAGGCCGCTTTGAAGCCGTTCGACAACCGCTGGGTTGGGTCCAATCCACGGCTCGACGACGATGCCAGTTTCCGTCGAAAATGCGGCAATTGACGGTTGCAGCATATAGACGCCGATGTTGCTCGCTGCGGCTAGTCGCAACGGAGCTCGGGATACCAACTCGTGCGCCCGGGATGCCGTTTCGACGAGTGCGCGCGCCATCGGCAGGAATATCGCGCCTTGTAGCGTGGGCTCGACCCTGCCGCGTTCACGCACCAGCAGGAGGGCGGACAGGTCGGTTTCGAGCTGGTCGATATGGCCGACAACGGTCGATACGGCCAGTCCAAGCTGTCGAGCTGCCGGGCGGAAGCCACGCATTTCGATGACAGTCAGGAATGTGCGCGTATGGATCAGGTTCAACATGCGCGCGGCCGTTTGGGCTCATTCACGGCGCCGCCGGGCACGCCGCCAGAGAGCGCCTCGATGATGCTGTGGGCAGCCGCCATTTCGATCTCGCGGCGCACGGCGGTGACAGCCGACCCGATGTGGGGCGTGAGAACGGTCTGCGCCTCTCGTGCGGTCAGTCTTGGATCGATGCCATCAGGCTTGTCTTGGCGCGCCCAGTCCTCGCACTGGAATACGTCAGCGGCATAGCCAGCCAGATGTCCCGCGGCGATGGCGTCGGCGACCGCCGCTTCGTCCACCAGCGATCCGCGCGCGGGATTGACGAGGAGTGCGCCGGCTTTCATCGCGGCAATGGCCGATCGGCCGATGATGTGTTGCGTATCTCCGGTCAGCGGGAGGGCGAGTACGACGAAATCCGAGGCCGAGATGACTTCGGCCAAGGGGGCCATCTCGACGCCGGCGGACGGGGCGCTCGCCGTTGCCCTTGCGTCGAATGCGATGATGCGGCAGCGAAAGCCTGAAAGTCGTTCGGCGATGGCCTGGCCCACACGTCCGAAGCCGACGATCCCGACCGTGGCTCCATCGAGTCCTCGGCCATAGAAGGTGGGTCGCCATCCATGGAAGCCGTTCCGGCGTATCTCACCGTCGCCTTGAACAATATGGCGGCCCAGAGAGAGCATAAGTCCGACCGCGAGTTCGGCCGTGGGTATGGTCAGCAGGTCGGGGACAATCGTAACCCAGACACCGGCCTGCTCGGCGGCAGCGGCATCGATGTTGTCGTAGCCCTTGAGCGCTGCACCGATCACTCTCAGGCGCGGGCAGGCGTCAATAAAGGCTGCGTCGACCCGGTCCGTCATGAAGGCCATCAGTGCGTCCGCATTGCGGCACTTGTCGCGCACTTCGAGGTCCGGCCAGGGCTGTGCCGACCGATTGGCGACCACCGTCCCATGCGCCGAGAGCAGTTCTAGTGTTTCCGGGAAAGCCAGATTGCTGACAACGATCGTTTTGTCTTGCGCCATTGCTCGTACCGTTCACCGTCACTTCAAGGTTCGGCGCAACAGTACACCGATGCTGTCGACCACGGTCACGCAGACGAGGATACAGAGAAGGATCGCGGAGACTTGCGCATATTCGAGGACGCGCAGGGCCGCGATCAGTTCAAAACCGATGCCGCCCGCGCCAACCGCGCCGAGCACGGTTGATGCGCGGAAATTGTATTCCCAGCGGTAGATCGTGGTGTCCGCCAACTGCGGCAGAACCTGGGGGATCACCGCGTGCCAAACCACCTGGAAGGGCGTTGCACCTGCTGCGCGCGCCGCTTCGATCGGCTTCTCATCGACGTGCTCGATGCTTTCGGAGAAGAATTTGCCCACCATGCCGACCGAATGAAGCCCGAGTGCCAGGACACCGGGCAGGGCGCCGAAGCCGACCATCGCCACGAAGATGATGCCCATGATCAACTCGGGGATCGAGCGAAGCAGGTTCAGCAGGAAACGGGAGACATGATAGATCGCCGGATGGGGCGTCGTATTTCGCGCCGCGAGCAGGGCGAGGGGCAGCGACAGGGATACGGCAACGGCCGTCCCTGCAACCGACATCGCCAGCGTGTCCAAGAGCGGCCGAAGCCATTTCTCGATGCGGGTGAAGTCGGGCGGGAACATCTCGCGCGAGAGTTGTGCGATAGCGGGCCAGGCATCGGCGAACCGACGCATGTCGAGCAGCCCGGTCACCCAGACGGCGACCATGACGCCTGCCAGGATGGCCATCAGGACGGCGCCGCGCTTCGCGCGCGCCGCGCCGTCCCGTGCAATCACCGCATCATAGGTGCTGTTTGTGCTCATCCCTTGAATTTTGCCAGGTCGAGGTTCAGCACTTTCGCCGTGTCGCGCAGGATGTCGTAGGCCTTGTCATCGGTGGCGACAAAGCCCTCGGCGCGGAACGACTTCAGGATGGTGTCGTCTTTCATCTCGATGAAAGATTTCTTGATCGCAGCCTTGAGCTCGGCCGAGAGGCCGCCCTGCAGAACCATTGGATAGTTCGGGATCGGGTCGCTCTCGGCAAGAACCTTGACCTTAGCTCCGTCGATGATGCCCTTCGCAACCAGCGACTTGAAGATCTCCTGGCTCAATCCGCCCGCCTGAACCTGACCGGCGACCACGGACCGGGCGACCGCGTCGTGCGTGCCGAGGTGGGCGAATTTGTAGTCGGTCTCGCCGATCAGTCCGTTGCGGGCCAGGTAGGCGCGAGGGATCAGGTGGCTCGAGGTCGAGGCGTTGTCGCCGAAGCCGACCGTCTTGCCCTTGATGTCGGCGATCGACTTTACGGGGCCGTCGGCCAGGGTGATGATCACGCTCTTGTAAGTCGGGGAACCCTTGGCGATACCGACCGCGAATGGCTCGATGCCCGGCGCCTTCGACTTGGCGAGCACATAGGACAAGGGCCCAAAATATGCGATCTCGATGCGGTTGAAGCGCATGGCCTCGATCATCGAGGAGTAGTCGGTCGTCACGACGAGCTCGATCTCCTTTTTCAGCGCTTCCTCGAGATACTTCTTCAAGGGTTGCGCGTTCTGGATGATCGTCGAGGCGTTTTCGTCGGGCAGGAGGGCTACCCGGAGCTTCGCCGGATCGGCGCCCTGCGCCGAGGCGCTTTCGCCAAGTGCCAGCAGGCCGGCGAGCGAGATCGTGCTCGCAAGGAATTCGCGTCGGTTCATGTCGTCAACTCCCTCTAATCGTGATCCTAACTATTCGGCTGCGAGCGCCGGCGGCGGGTCGCCTGGGGCGTAGATCCGGGCGACGGCCGCGCTGTCCAACTGCTTCGCGGTGCCGTCAAAGACGATCTGGCCGCGTCGGAGGCCGACGATGCGGTCGGCGAAACGGCGTGCGAACTCGACTTGGTGGAGGCTGATGACGGCGGTGAGGCCGTCCTCCTTGCAGATGCGGTGAAGGTCCGACAGAACGCGCTCCGCCGTTGCCGGATCGAGGCTGGCGACGGGCTCATCGGCGAGCAGGATGGTGGGCTCCTGCGCCATGGCACGCGCGATGCCGACACGCTGCTGCTGTCCACCCGACAGGTTGTCGGAACGCTCCAGCGCCCGTTCGATGAGGCCGACACGGTCGATTGCGGCGAGCGCGAGCATCGTGTCTCGGCGAGAGGCCGGTAGGATTGAGGCGAGCGTGCCACGGCGGCCGAGCCGGCCCATCAACACGTTCTGGAGAACCGTGAGCCGCCCGATGAGATGGTGCTGCTGGAAGACCATGCCGGTGGAGCGGCGATGGTTTCTCAAGGCTGTGACGCTTGAGAAGATCGAACCTGAGCCGTTGCGCGAAACCTCGCCGGTCGTCGGCCGAATGAGGCCGTTGAGCGTTCTCAGAAGCGTCGATTTGCCGGCGCCAGACGATCCGAGCAGAACCGTGAAGGCACCGTTCGCAAAGCCCAGCGTCGTTGGCTCCAGTGCGCTTACTCCATTTGGGTAGAGCACGGAGATGTTCGTAACTTGCAGCACGCAGATATCCCGCGGTCGATAGGTATGCGTGCCGGCGCACGCGATCGAAAAACTCGAACGATCATTTAGATTGTTCGCGTGAGTAGATCGTCGACATGTCAGGGCGATGACGGTCCCGAACCTCGCTCGGTCGCCTCGCAGATGGCTGTCATGATGCGACCAGGCGGACCCTGTCGTGAGTACCAAGGTACCGGGGCCCAGGTCTTTCCGTCCCAGGCCAGGGAGCCCTATTGGCCCGAGGCGAACGCGCGCAAAGTCATGTGGGGCCCGGCCCGGCCGAGACGCGGACTATCCGAGGTGCAAGTGAGCTGAGCTTCATTCGCTTAGGAGGATGCCATGTATTTGAACCGTTCGGTGTCGGCGCGGCGTTTGCACGAGGCGGAGAACGCGCGGCGAAATCGGCTGGAGATCGTGAAGGCGCTTTCTCACGGACAGATTACGCGCCGCGATCTCTTCCGCATGGGCATCTTTACGACGACCGGATTGCTCGCCTGCAAGAACGGCTTGAGCCCCTTCGCGCCAAGCGCTTTCGCTGCCGTTCCGACAGGCACTCCGCTCAGTCCGCTGTTCGGCGTCAAAAAGTTCACGCAGCGCATGCCGCGCGCCGAGATCGCTTCGCCTTTACCGATGGTGCCGCTCGCGAATGGAGACTACGCATTCGGCACTACGAACGAGCTTCCGGCTCGGGAATTCTCCTATCACGAAGAGTTCACGAAGACCGCCGGCGGGAGCTTCGTCAATCCGGTGACCGGGCGCGGGCCGATCGAGGGGCGTCCCCCCGGTGCGTTCTTTGCACATCAGCGCTGGGCGGATATTCCGCCGAAAGTCGGCTACCTGATGTCGATGGCGCAGGCCAGGAGCAACGTTAGGTTCCACAGGGACATGCCGGCTCAGGATCGGAATGCGGTCTGGGCTTTTGCGCAGCGCGCGCCCGGCGCCGTCGGTCGCATCCAGGGTTCGCGGTTTGCTTCGGGCATTCCTCAGCTCATTCGCTTTCGCTACGGCGAGTCGGTCGTTTGCAGGATTTACAACGATCTGCCCGACGACGTTACGGACAACTACGGTTTCGGCCGCAACGAGATCTCGACCCACTATCACAACGCACACAACGGCTCGGAGAGTGACGGCGCCTGCAATGCGTATCACTTTCCGGGGACGTTCTACGACTATCATTGGAGCAGCGCGGTTGCGCGCCGGGACATGCCGGAGATCCGGGCCACGTCGGTTGTCAGGTGGCAGGATCGTTGCTCGACCGTGTTGGACAATGGAGGTTTCGAGCGCGTCGAGGGAGACTTCCGAGAGCTTCAAGGGACGATGTGGTTCCACGACCATCGCTTCTTCTTCACGGCGGAGAACGTCCACAAAGGCAGCTTCAGCCTTGCCCAAATGTATTCGGGCCCTGACCGGGGCAACGAAGCCGTCAACGATGGTATCAATCTGCGCCTGCCTAGCGGCAAGCAGCGCAACTGGGGAAATGTCGACTTCGACGTCTATCTCGCGATCTCCAATCCGGCCTTCGACCGGGATGGCCAATTGTTCTTCGACATATTCGATACCGACGGATTCCTCGGCGACATGTTGTGCGTGAACGGCGCCTACTGTCCGTTCATGGAAGTTCTGCCGCGACGCTATCGCTTCCGGTTGCTCAACGCGTCGATGGCCCGGTTCATTAGACTGGTCTTGTCAGTCGAACGGAGCGCTAAGTTTGCGACCGGATCGAAGGTGCCGATCTGGGTGATTGCCAACGACGGCAATCTGCTGCCGCGACCGGTCAGGCTTACGGACATCGATACGCAAGGCGTGGCCGAGCGCTTCGATATCGTTGTCGACTTTTCCCGGTTCAACGTCGGTGATCGCGTGCAACTCGTGAACGTGATGCAATACAGCAGCGACGGAAGGAAGCCCGACGGAGCGGTCTCGCTGTCCCAGGCGCTGCAGGGCGTTGCGGTTGATCCCGCGGTCGGCCCGTTCCTTCAGTTCAGGGTGGTGGGCTCGCTCGAAAGTGTCGATGGCCTGAAGACGTACACTCACGGGATCGACAGGGACGAGAGCGTCGATTTCACCGCGCCGGAGTGGAACGCAGGCGGCAGCGCCTTCCTGACCAGTCAGATTCCGGTCGCGACCCCAGTTCGTACGAGGACAATCGAATTCAAGCGCGATTCCGACAGCTCGCGCGATCCCGTAACGGGTCTATGTACGCCGGACTGCGGTGACATCGAGAGCTTCCCCTGGGGCATTAGCGTCGAGGGGCAGGCCACCCATTCGCTCAACGCGAACCGCATTTCGGAGTTGATCCCGCGGCCGGGCGATATCGAGCACTGGGTGCTCATCAACGGCGGCGGAGGGTGGGATCATCCGATCCATCTCCATTTCGAGGAGGCTGTCACCATCGATCGCGCTGGAGATCCGGTGCCGGCTACCGAGCGCCTGGCGCGCAAGGACGTCTGGCGGCTGGGGTCGAGCGGCAAGCGTACCGTGCGCATTCAAGTGCGCTTCGGCGAGTTCGGCGGGGCCTATGTCGCCCATTGCCACAATACGACGCATGAGGATTTTGCGATGCTCATGCGGTATCAGCTTCTGACGCCCGATCCGCAAAGCCCGAACTTCAGAGGCCAGGCACAGTGGGTGCCGACCGACACGCCCATCCCATCCCGCGACGGCGTGACATGGAAGTCGCCGGAGATACTGCCGGAGGGCGATCCCCGCAGGACCATCTGAACCGCTCGATTAGGAGTGGCGCGAGGCGGGCAACGTCGCGCCACTTCCCGCTCGCCTCTGGTCACGTCTGCTTCTGGCGGCACGCGTTGGTCAAGATTGATTGAGCTTCAGCCGAAGTCCCGCCTCGACCCTGTTCTTCACTTTCAGTTTGTCCATGATCGAGGTCATGTAATTCTTGATCGTACGTTCAGTCAGCCCGAGCTGGCGGGCGACTTGGCGGTTGCTGTGTCCATCGGCGACGAGGGCGAGGACGGTGATTTCGCGCTTCGTGAGCGATGATAGTCCGGTGTCGCCTGCCGGCTCGGCGTCGCCCGGGGAGTTGAGCCGGCCTAGAATCCGCCCCGCGAGCGTTGGCGACAGTACGATCTCGCCGCAATGCACGGTGCGGAGTGTTTCGACGAGCTCTGAGCGGCGGATGCCCTTCAGCACGTATCCGAGCACACCGTACTGGAACGCGGAGACGACATCGTCGGCGGTTTCTGACACGGTCAGCATGACGAGCCGTATCGAGGGGTGGGATTGTGAGAGTTGCCGTGCTGTTTCTATGCCCCCTCCCGGCATCATCACATCGAGAAGCATGATGTCAGGAGTGGTCTCGGCCGCGATGCGGAGTGCATCTTCCAGCGACCCGCCTTCACCGACGACGTTGATCTGCGGGTCGCGGCCGAGCATCGAGATCACACCCTCGCGGAACAACTCGTGATCGTCGATCACGGCGACTCTGATGGGTGTCATCTGTATTCTCTCCCGGGCATCGTCAGTTGGGCGACGAGGCGGGTGCCATCCATGTCCGAGGACGTCACGGTCAAGGTCCCGCCGAGCGATTCTATGCGGTCGCGCATGATAGACAAGCCAAGTTTGGGCCGTGGCTTCGCTTCTCCGGCTCCGTTCATTCCAGGACCTGCATCGGAGACCTCGACGTGAATGACGCCGTCGCGGCAGCGAGCCCTGACCTTCTGCCCCTTGCCGCCGGCATGCCGGAACGCGTTGCCAAGCCCTTCCTGGATGAAGCGGTATAGGCAAATCTTGAGGAGCGGCGGGACGTCGTCGGGAACATTCGACAGGTCGAAATCGACATGAGTGCCCGTTCTCCATTCGTGATTTCTCACCGCCAGATGCAGGGCGGCCGGCAGCCCCAGCGTATTGAGCTCGGGCGGTGCCAGTCCTTCGGCGATGCTGCGAATCTCGTCGATCGACGCCGTCAGGAGTTCGCCGATCCGTCGCGAGACCGCGATGACCGCCGGGTCATTCGCGGGGTCGAGGTGCTCTTGCAGCTCCTCCAGGTAGAGGGAGACGAGCCCAATGTACTGCGCGGGACCATCGTGCAGGTCTGCACCGACGCGCCTCATAAAGCGCTCGGTGCTTTCGGCCGAACGCCAATGGGCGGCGTCGAGCGATTTCCGCAACCGATCATTCTCCGCGATTAGCTGCTCCTGGGCCGCTACGCGCTCGGTTAGTGTGCGCTGTTGCTCGATGATCTTTTTACTTGCGCCATATACGAGACTGAAAAGCAGGCCAAGCATCGCGGCAGACAAGGTGGCCACAATGAGCCACGTCGATTTTCTCAGGCCAGCAAGATCTTTCTGGAGTTGCTCTGCAAGGTCGTATATTTCTGCGACTGCAATGATCTGGTCCGTATTCGTCTTTCGAATTGGGGAATATATTTCGAGAATTTGCCGTGTGGATGGCAGCATGTCCGTATGTGAGCGTTTGTCGACCGTATCTATATCCGCTATTATTTTGCCATGAAGCGCCGACTTGATTGGGTCGAAATCGGGCTTCTCGATGCTGGCGTCTCCCTTCAGGCTTGAATAGATGAGCGTTCCGTTCCTATTCCATAGTTTTATCGCCGCGAAGCGCTTTGTGAACGTCGCGCTGGATGCGAGTTCGTCGAGGCGGGCCCGGTCCGGCGGGGGGAGCGTCTCGCGGGAGACAAGTTCCTGCACCAACGGCTCGACGAGGGAGTCGACATAAAGGGCCGATGACGCGGCCTCGGCATGCACCACGCGGCTTGCCACCTGATCGACCACCCAGTCGCCCAGAAGCCACGTGTTCAGCCCAAGCGGGACCACCGCCAGCACGAGGAAGCGTTGGGCCACCGTCAGGCCGATCCATTTTTCCTTGATGAGCGAAAACCAGTGGTCCGGTGGGTGGCCTTTACCGCCCCTATTCCCGGAGGTGTTGGATTTTACTTCGGTGGTCATCGAGTTGCCCGGTTTTTTCCTTTTGGAGGCGCCCTCTCGGACAATCGCTCTCTTCTCTTTCAATATACAACCCCGGTCGCAGCGCGTCATCCGTACTGCCTTGGTCTCAAAGTCCACCGACGGTTCGGACCAAGGTCTGATTTCATGCGGCTCGTAAGGCACCCTTGGTCGGTACCCGTATTTTGGGGTCCTTAGCCGTTTGTGGCGGGGAATGGGAAATGCAACGCTAACGACGTGGTTCGGATTGGTCGAATGCCGAAAGACGTGGTCGGGCAGGCCAAATCGCCAGAACATTTGTGCGTCGCTTTGCGGAGTGTGTTCGATGACCAGCAGCTTCACCGTCAATCTCGCCGACCTCACGAAAATTCTCGACCAGATCAAGATTGCCGAGCGACACGCGGCTGGCGAGAATTTGATCGATATTATCGGCCAGAGCTCCGCGTTACTTCCTTTGGGGCTTCGGACCGTCGATGGTTCATTCAACCATCTACTACCGGGACAAGAGCTGGCCGGTGCGGCCGACCAGATCTTTCCGCGACTGCTTCCTCCACATTACCTCAACGAGCAGGACGGCGATCAACTCGCGCTCGGCCCTCCGGGCTCGGGTGCTCCAACGATTACGAATACGAACTACGATCCCACCATTCCCGGCTCGCATAGCGTCGCCGACGCCGATCCGCGCATCATCTCCAACTTGGTCTCCGACCAAACGCTGAACAATCCAGCGGCACTGGCGGCGGCGTTGAGGATCAACGGCGTGACGGACGTGACGGGCGTTTCTGCGCAGATTTACGCGGCCCGCGCACTGATTGCGCCAGCCACCGCGGCTGCCGCTTCAGCGCACGCCACCGAGGTGGCTTATGAGACGGCGCTGGCGTCGACGTCGTCCGCGAAGGGGCAGCTCGACGTCGCGAAGGCCGCACTCGCGGCACTCGAGGCCGCAGCGGTCGATGGGGTTGCGAGCGCGGCCGATCAGGCGCTTGCCGCCGACGCCCTGGCCGCCGTGAGCGCCGCGCGGGCAGGGGCCCAGGCCGCGGTCGATGTGCTTGCCGCGAATGCGGGCGTGATCGCGACCGATTTGGCCGATGCGCAGTCGCTGCTGGCTGACTTGACGGCGTTCGCCACCAGCGTTCAGGCGATTTCGGACAGCGTGGCCGACGGTGTCGTATCGATCCCGGACTTCCTGGCGATCCAGCAGGGGAACAGCGGGGCTGGCACGCTTGCGAATACGGCGGCAGCGCATGTCGCGACGCTGACAACGGCCGAAGCTAACGCCGCTGCGGGCAGCATCGCGGCAGACGGGGCGGTTGCGGCCGCCAGCACCACTTTCGATGGCCTGCTCGCGACGAACGGCGTCGAGATTTCGCCGGACGGTTCGATCCTCGTCGTCAACAAGTCCCCCGATATCGGTCTCTCACCGTCGTTCAACGGGTGGATGACGTTCTTTGGTCAGTTCTTCGATCACGGGCTCGATCTCGTCACCAAGGGCAATAACGGTACGGTCTACATACCGCTTCAGCCTGACGATCCGCTTTATGTGCCTGGCGGCAACGCCAATTTCATGGTCCTGACGCGCGCCACTGCATTCGTCGATCCGGTAACCGGGTTGCCGACGGAATCGCAGAACACCACAACGCCATTCGTCGATCAGAATCAGACCTATACATCTCATGCCTCCCACCAGGTATTCCTGCGGGAGTACAAGATCGTCAACGGACATGCCGTCAATTCTGGGCGGCTTCTCGACAGCGCGACGGGTGGCGTCGCGACGTGGGCGGAGGTGAAGCTACAGGCGGCTGAGAAGCTCGGCATCAAACTGTCCGATTTCGACGTCAACGATGTGCCGCTTCTGAAGACCGATGCCTACGGCAAGTTCATTCCGGGTCCGAACGGTTTCGCGCAGATCGCCATCGATCCGGACGGGATACTGAACTCCGGCGACGAGACATTTGTCGAAGGCGTGGCAGGTGGTCTCGAGGTGCCCGCCAATGCCATCCGCACCGGGCACGCGTTCCTCAACGACATCGCCCATCATGCGGCGCCGGGGTTCGTCGACCATGACCACAATCCGGCTACGCCTAAGATCGCGCAGACCGCCGATGTGGATGTCGACCTCAATGGGGACGGCGTGATCGATGCCGCAGAGCTGGTTGCGGACGACCACAATGAGCTCACTTACGACAACGAGATGCTCGATGCCCACTTCATAACGGGTGACGGGCGCGGCAACGAGAACATCGGCCTGACCGCGGTTCACACCATCTTCCATTCTGAGCATAACCGCCTCGTCGAAGCGAACAAGATCACCATCTTGAAGTCCGGTGATCTTGCCGTGATCAATGAATGGCTGGCGACGGATCTGCCCGCCGGGACGGCCATTCCAGTCGACGAGGCGGGACTGCAGGCGTTGGCGTCCACGCTCGACTGGGACGGGGAACGATTGTTCCAGGCGGCCCGGTTCGCGACGGAGATGCAGTACCAGCATCTCGTGTTCGAGGAATTCGCGCGCAAAATACAGCCGAACGTCGACGCGTTCGTGTTCACCAACAGCGCAGACCTCGATCCCGCGATCGTCGCCGAGTTCGCGCACACGGTTTATCGGTTCGGCCATTCGATGTTGTCGGATACGGTCGATCGACTCGACAACAATCTCGCAGTGATCGGCGATTCCGACCCCAACGCTCCTGGCAATCAGCAGATCGGACTGATCGAGGCCTTCTTGAACCCGCAGCAGTTCAACGCGACTGCTGCCGACGCGGCAACGGCTACGGGCGCCATCATCCGCGGCATGACGCGACAAGCCGGCAACGAGATCGACGAGTTCGTGGTCGAGGCCGTCCGGAACAACCTGCTGGGTCTTCCGCTCGACCTGCCGGCGCTGAACCTCGCGCGTGGCCGCGATACGGGTATTCCGACACTCAACGAGGCTCGCGAGAAGTTCTATCTGTCGACGGGCGATGCGCAGTTGAAGCCTTACGTCAGTTGGTTCGACTTCGCGCAGAACATCAAGAACCCGATTTCGGTCGTCAACTTCGTGGCCGCATATGGTACACATAATGCGATCACCGGGCAGGTGGTCGACGCGACAACGGGTTTGCTTCGCGACAAGACCGCCGCCGAAAGGCGGATGGCTGCGCTTGAGCTGGTGCTCGGGGTCGATCAGGACGGCGACGGTGTCGTCGCCGCCGATGCACTCGACTTCCTCCAGGGCACTAACGGCTGGACGGCGGCCAACTCCGGTCTCAACGCCATTGATTTCTGGATCGGCGGACTTGCCGAGGAAAAGATGGAGTTCGGCGGCATGCTGGGCTCGACGTTCGGCTACGTCTTCGAGGCGCAACTCGAGCATCTCCAGAATGGCGATCGTTTCTACTATCTGAGCCGGACGCAGGGTATGAACCTGTTGAACCAGCTCGAACCGAATACGTTCTCCGACCTCGTCATGCGCAACACCGACCTCGGTGATCCGCATTCGACGCACGTGTCGGCGGTTCTTTTCGATACGGCCGATCTCATCCTCGAACTCGATACGCTCGTTGCCCAGAACAATCCGGGACTGGGCTCTCTCGATCCCGTCTGGGACGACCCAATCCAGCAGCGGATCGATCCCAAGGTGCTTCGCATCGTGGGAACGGTCGACGTCAACGGAGACGGTGAGATCGACGGCAATGTGCTGAAATTCAGTGGCGGCGAACACGTCGTGCTCGGCGGCACGGAAGGCAACGACAGGCTCTACGGCGACAAGGGCATCGACACGCTCTGGGGCGATGGTGGGGACGACTACCTCAACCCGGGTATGGAGTCCGACCAGGTCTTCGGCGGTCTTGGCGACGACATCATCGAGGATCCATTTGGTGATGACTTCCTGCGGGGCAACCAGGGCAACGACGTCATAGCGAATGGCCACGGTCTCGATCTTCTCTTCGGCGACGCCGGCAACGACTTCCTGATGGCGTCGACCGACACGACCGAATTCTTCGGCGGGGAGGGCGACGACTTCCTCCTCGGCGGCACGGCGGCGGACGTGCTGCTCGGAAACGAGGGTGACGACTGGATCGAGGGCGGCGAGGGCTTCGACAGCCTTTCGGGCGAGAATTCCGAGCTGTTCTTCAACTCGCCGATCGTCGGCCATGACGTGCTCGACGGCCAGGGGAACGATACCGACTATGATGGTGAGAATGGCGATGACATCATGGTTCAAGGCCCGGGTATCCAGCGCAACAACGGCATGGAAGGGTTTGACTGGGTCATCCACAAAGGTGATCCGGATGCGGTGAACCTCGATCTCTCGCTCGGGCTCAATGCGCCGGCCGTAACACCCGCCTTCATTCTTCGGGACCGTTACGACTCGGTCGAGGGTGCCTCTGGCTGGAAGTTCGATGACACGCTTCTGGGCGCATCGCGGTTCATCGTGGCGGGGGGCGGGTTCAATTCGAACCTTACCCAAGCGGGTGTTGACCGGATTGCAGGCCTTGCCGCGGTCATAGGGACCGCGGGCAACGTCAATCCCGACCCGACGAATGGCGACTTCGTCATTCTCGATACGGCGAATGCGTTTGCCGGCGGCGAGATACTTCTCGGGGGCGACGGCAGCGACATCATTGCGGGCAATCTGGGTAACGACATCATCGACGGCGACGCGTGGCTCAACGTTCGTATCGCCGTTCACCAGAACAAGGACGGCTCCGGGCCCGTGCTGTTCTCAGTCGATAGCTTGAACGAAATCAGCGCTCGCATGATGAGCGGCGAGATCAATCCCGGGCAGCTCAGGATCGTCCGCGAAATCCTGAACGATACGACGCAGGCCGATCCGACCCTCGCCGGCTTCGACGGTGATTTCGACGTCGCCGTGTTCAACGGCAATCGCTCTGAATACACGATCACCAACAATGCCGACGGGTCTGTCACTGTGCAGCACAACACCGGTGGTGGTGGCGGTGGAGGCGGCGGTTTACGCATCGATGATGGGACCGATCTCCTGCGCAACATCGAGCGCATCCAGTTCGCGGATCAGGCCGTCGATTTCGTTCCGGGCTTCGACGAGCTTCCGGTGGGGCAGCCATCAATCGCCACCACTGATCCGGATGGGTTGTTCCAGGCGGGAGTGGCGCTGACGTTGGTGCTCAACCCGGATGGAACGCTGGCCGGCGTGACCGACCCCGATAATGTCGCCACTGCAGGGGCAGTTGCCGGGCCGTTCACGATCCGCTGGCAACTCGAGACGCGGCCCGGCAGTGGGCTGTTTGCCGATACCGGTGATACTGGCCTCACATACGTTCCAGATCCGACTGCGCTCACCGGCATCAACGGCGAGCGGGTCCGGGCGATTGTGAGCTTCACCGACCAGCACGGCGTGCGCGAGTTCGTTACCTCGACGGCCACACCGCCACTGTTCCCTGGGACCAACCTTGTCGCGACGGCGGGGCCCGACGTGCTTGTCGGCACCTCCGGACCGGACACGATCGACGGTCTTGCCGGTAACGACGACATCTTCGGGCTTGGAGGCGCCGATACGCTGATTGGCGGGCTCGGCGACGATACGATCGACGGCGGGAGCGGGAACGATACGCTGAATGGCGGCGCGGGTAGCGATATCCTGACAGGCGGCACGGGTACCGATACGGGGGTATTCGATGCCCTCTCGACGGATGCGACGTTCGCCCTGACGCCGCAGGGCTCACTGCTTGTGACTTTGGGCGGTGTCGACGACGAGCTCATCGGCGTCGAGCGGCTCCAGTTCACCAATGCGACGTTGACGCTTGCCCAGGCCGAAAATCGCATCCCGAACTTCCAACGCGGCACGGCTGGGGCCAACGCGCTCAACGGCGACATCGGCGGTGTCGTGGCGGCCGACACGATCCGAGGGCTCGGCGGCAACGACACGATCAACGGGCTCGGCGGCAACGACCTGCTGCTCGGTGATGGCGGCGCCGATATCCTTAGCGGCGGATCGGGCAACGATACGGTCGCCGGCGGGGCTGGCAACGATACGATCCAGGGTGGACTGGACAACGATACCATCGTCTGGAACGTCGGCGATGGCCTCGATACGGTCGATGGCGGGCCGAACACCGCCGCGGGCGATACGCTTGAGATCAACGGCGATGTGGCGGTTGCCGAGACATTCCGGGTCTATACGCGGGCGGCGGCAATCGCGGCGGGTCTCAATCCTGGAGCCGGTACGAACGAGATCGTCATTACGCGAACCGTCGATGGTGCGGACGACACCAATGCAAATCGGATCGTTCTTCTGAGGAACACCGAGGAACTGGTGATCAACAACCGCCCGATCGGGCTCGCCGGTGGGCTGGCGCGTGGCGATACCGTCCAGATCTTTGGTGACTTCACGACGACATCGCTCGCGCTCAACACGATCACCGTCGATGGCGGGGAGGGCGACGACGTCATCGACATCACCGGTCTGCAATCGGCTCACCGGGTCGTGTTCCGTTCGAACGGCGGTAACGACAAGCTCGTGGGTGAGTTGCGTCCCCAGGACGTGATCGAATTGGCGCCTGGGACGACCGTTGCCGACTACACGGAGACCAGTAATTCCGACGGCACAAAAACGCTGACGAATGGCACGTCGTCGATCACCTTCCAGAGCATCGGCAATCCCACGATCGCCGACGACGGTGCAGGTGGAGGTGACGGCGGTAGCGGTGGGACCGGCGGCGGTGGCACGGGCGGTGCTGACGACGGCGCGGGTTCCGGGGTTGATGATAGCG